>Ga0224505_10001962_pt1 | contig 12460 bp, 9 predicted proteins | sample SF_Jan12_sed_USG_FD_169102 | JGI IMG/M metagenome (GOLD analysis project Ga0224505, IMG submission 169102) | Sediment microbial communities from San Francisco Bay, California, United States - SF_Jan12_sed_USGS_4_1 | ecosystem: Environmental > Aquatic > Marine > Sediment | place: USA: California...
GTGCTCCTCGATGCGCTCGAGGTCGGCGGCCTCGCCCCAGCCGCGCTGCACGGCCCAGGCGGCGCCCCCCGCGAGCATGGCGTCCATTTCCTTCTCGCCGAGCCGGATCTCGCCGGTGCTGCCGACACCCGCGGGAATCGCGCGCGAGAGCTCGTGCGCGAGCGGCGCCTGCGCCTTGAGGATGTCCTCGCGGCCGAGCCCCGTATGCAGGCAGCGCACGCCGCAGGAGATGTCGAAGCCCACGCCCCCCGCGGAGACCACGCCGCCCTGCTCGGCGTCGAATGCCGCGACGCCGCCGATCGGAAAGCCGTAGCCCCAGTGCGCGTCGGGCATGGCGTAGGACGCCTTGACGATGCCGGGCAGCGCGGCGACGTTCACCGCCTGCTCGTAGACCTTGCGGTCCATGTCGCGCACCAGCGCTTCGCTCGCGTAGATCACCGCGGGCACGCGCATCGCGCCCTGGCGCGGGATCTCCCACTCGTACTCGGCGCGCTTTTCCAGGAGATTCAGCTCCATGTCACACGTCCACCACGGTCTGCGCCACCCAGCCGCCGTTCCGCGGCGCCACGCGCAGACCGGTGTAAGTCGCGCCTTTCACCTCGACTGCGGGCTGGTGGCGCGCCGCGTCCACCGGTTCGCCCCAGGCCTCGGCGCTGAGGCGCGTGCTCTGCAGCGTCACCGCGAATCGCGAGAACAGCATCCTGCGCGTGGACATCTCGTAGACCAGCGCGTTCAGCCACTCGGCGAGCAGCAGCTCATCGTCCGGCGCCTCGCAGGCGAGCGCGATGCGCTCGGCGGGTCGCACCGCCGCTGGATCCGCCACGGCCGCGGTCAGGGCGAGCGCCGCCTGCTCGAACGCTTCGGCCTTGGTCGCGCCGAAGCCGCGCACGCCGACGTCGGCGCCGTGCTCGAAATGCTCCCAGCGGTTCTGCGCGTAGGCCGTCTCAGCCCCCGGGCCAATCGTCGCGCTGCCGCGGTGCGCGGACTTGATCTCGATCAACTGCCAATCGCGTAGCATTGCCGGACGATGAAACCGATCAACGGCCGCACCGCGTTCCTGCGCCTCCTGGTCGAGGAAGGCGTCACCCACCTCTTCGGCAACCCCGGCACCACCGAGCTGCCGATCATGGAAGCGGTGCCCGATTTTCCGCAGCTGCGCTACGTGCTCGGCCTGCACGAGTCGGTGGTGGTGGCGATGGCCGACGGCTACGCGCGCGCCTCCAACCGCCTCGCTGCGGCGAACGTGCACGTCGCGCCGGGCCTGGGCAACGCCATGGGCGCGCTCTACAACGCGCAGTTCTCGGGCTCGCCGGTGATCCTTACCGCGGGGCAGCAGGAGCAGGGCCACGGCCTGACCGAGCCGCTCCTTTACGCGCCGCTCGTGCCGGTCGCCGCGCCCTTCGTGAAATGGGCGGTGGAAGCGACGCGCGTCGAGGACCTGCCGCGCATCATCCGCCGCGCGGCGAAGGTGGCGCTCACGCCGCCGACCGGCCCGGTGTTCATCTCGCTCCCCGGCGACGTCCTCGAGCAGGAGGCGGCGATGGACCTCGGCGCGCCGACGCGCATCGACGCGCGCACCCGGCCGTCCGACGACGCATTGGCGGAGCTTGCGCGCCGCCTCCTCGCGGCGAAGAACCCGGTGATCGTCGCCGGGCAGGAGCTTTCGGTGCACGACGCCTTCGCCGAGGCGACCGAGCTCGCGGAGCTGCTCGGCGCCGCCGTGTACCAGCAGACGGTGCCCTATGCGGCGCAGTATCCGACGGCGCACCGCGCCTATCTCGGCGCGCTCACGCGCGTGCAGAAGTCGATACGCGCCGCGCTCGAGCCGTTCGACCTGCTCGTGTGCCTGGGCGCGGACCTGCTGCGCACGTCGGTGTACAGCCCGCTCGATCCCCTGCCCGCGGGCCTGCCGGTGATCCACGTCAGCGAGCGCGACTGGGAAATGGGCAAGAACCACTCCACCGAGCTCGCCCTCCACGCCAACGTGAAGGAAACGCTGTGCGCACTGCTGCCGCTGCTGCGCCAGATGCGCGGCGCCGACGCGGCGGCAGCGGCCGAGCGGCGCCTCGCCGCGCTCGCGCCGCGCAACTGGCGCGCGCAGCGCGACAAGGCGCGCGTCGCGGCGCTCGAGGTCGCCGAGGAAAAGCCCGTCGATCCGCGCTACCTGATGCTGCGCTTCGCCGAGGCGCTGCCGAAGGACGCCGTGGTGGTGGAGGAGGCGCTGACCTCGAGCCTCAGCCTGCCCGCGGTGCTCGAGCAGCGGGACGCGAAGAGCTTCTACGGCCTGGCGAGCGGCGGCCTGGGCTTCGCGCTGCCGGGCGCGATCGGCGTCAGCCTGGCGCTGCCCGGCCGGCCCGTGGCGGCGATGATCGGCGACGGTTCGGCGCTCTACGGCATCCAGGCGCTGTGGACCGCGGCGCACCTGAAGCTGCCGATCACCTACGTCATCGCCAACAACCGCGGCTACCGCATCCTCAAGGAGCGGCTCATCTCCATGCGCAAGACCGACCGCTTCGTCGGCATGGACATCCGCGAACCGGCGATCGACTACACGACGCTAGCGGGCTCGATGGGCGTACCGGGGCGGCGCATCGTCGACCCCGCGGACATCGCGCCCGCGCTGCGCGAGGCGCTCGCGAGCGGCGGCCCGCGCCTCATCGAGGTGATGGTCGCCGACGGCTTCGGCACCTGAACTAGCGCCGCAGCACGCACTTCTCGTACAGGGTCGGGAACGCCCCCGCCGGATCGTACTTGCGCTTGAGCGCGGCGTAGGCCTCGCCGCCGTACTGGCGATGGAATTCCTCTTCGGGGAAGTAGCTCTCCGAGTAGAGCGACTTGATGCCGCCGAGCGCGGCGACCTTTTCTTCGATCAGGCGGTTGAAGTGGCCCGGCGCGTAGGCCTTGCGCGTGCGCTTCACGTCCCAGAAGCCGAAATTGACGTACCAGCCCGGCGCCAGGGGATACAGCGTGAAGCGCCCGGCGTGCGGCGCGGGCCCGATCGGGCAGATCCACTGCGGCCACAGGCCGATCTCGCGCGCATAGAACTCGAGGAACTCGGCGGCGCGCGCGAGCGGGATGTCGACGTCCTGGATCACCGACTCCGAGTGCAGGCCGAGCAGGCGCTCGAACTTCTTCGTCAGGCCGACGCGGCTGTTCCAGCGCATCAGCTTCGTGTAGGTGCGCGAGCCCAGGCGAGCGCGGCCGTAGACGAAGCGGCGCACGAGCGGCTGCTGCGCGAGCACGTTCTTCGAGCACCAGAACCAGTCCGTGTCCCAGCGCCACAGGTAGTCGCGCGCCGTGAGCCAGTCCTCGCGCTTCTCGGCGATCGAGCGGTAGTAGATGTGCTCGAAGGTGTAGTCGCTCGTCCGCGGCGCGGCGGCGGCGAAGCGCCCGAGCGTGAGGAACAACTTCTGCGGCGTGAACACGGTGCCGTCGATGAAGTCGGCGTCGCCCGCGCGCAGGCGCTCGCCCAGCGCCTCGAAGAAGCGCGCCGGGTCGGTGAACGGCTCGTGCGTTAGGTGCACGTAGGGCTGCACCGGCACGGCCTTCGCCTTCACGCGCAGCGCGTAGCCCAGGGTGCCGTAGGAATTGGGAAAGCCATGGTAGAGGTCGGCGTGCTCGTTCTCGGGCGTGGCGACGACGATGCGGCCGTCGCCGAGCAGCACCTCGATCTCCTGCACCGTGTCGTGCACCAGCCCATGGCAGTGCGACGAAGACTCGATGCCCACGCCGGCGACCGCGCCCCCCAGCGTGATGGTCTTGAGCTGCGGCACCACCGCCGGCATGACGCCGTGCGCGAGGCAGCCGCGCACCAGGTCCTCGTAGGACGTCATGCCTTCGGCGTCCACCCAGCCCTCGCCCGCGTTCACCTCGAGCACGTCGCGGAACCCGCGCACGTCCAGGCGCCGGCGCGCGCCGCCGGCGCGCTCGCGGAACAGGTTCGAGGTGTCCTTCGCCAGCCCGACCGGGCCGGCGCCGCCGCTAAGCTGCGCGCTGAGGGCTTGCGTCTTCGCGGTATGCAGGCGGCTCGTAGAGGAATCCCCGGCTCATGGGATAGTTCTTGCGGGTGATGTTGCCCTTGGAGAACACGATCTGAAAAAGGTGCGTGTAGCCGGTGGGCGAGCGGAACATCTCGGCGCAGCCGTACAGGTACACGCGCCACACGCGCCTGAAGCGCTCGTCAAACTTCTTCGGGTCGAGCGCCTGGATCTTCTGCCAGTGGCGGTCGAAGCGCTCGCCCCAGGCATCGAGCGTATGCGCGTAGTGCCGGCGCAGGTTCTCGATGTCCACCACCTCGAGCCCCGCGCGCTCCATGGCGGCGATGGTGTGCGCGAGGCTCGGGATCCAGCCGCCCGGGAATACGTGCTTGCGGATGAAGAACTCGGTCTGGAAGTGCCCGACGTGGCCGATGAAGTGCAGCATGCCGAGGCCGCCGGGCTTGAGGAACGCAGCGTGCGCGCGCACCACCTCGTCCAGCGAGTCGCGCCCGGCGTGCTCGAGGGTGCCGATCGACACCACCTTGTCGTACTGGCGGCGCGCGTCGCGGAAGTCGGTGTCGATCACGTCCAGCGCGCCGCCCAGGCCGCGGCGCGCGATTTCCGCGCGCACCCTCTCCACCTGCGAGGTGGTGTTGTTGATGCCCGTGACCTTGACGCCGAACTTGTCGTGCGCGTGGAACATGAAGCCGCCGAAGCCGCTGCCGATGTCGACCACCGTCTCGCCCGGCGCGAGGCGCACCTTCCTCGCCACGTGCTCGATCTTGTTCTGCTGCGCCTCTTCGAGGGACCTCGTCCCCTCCTTCCAGTAGGCGCAGGTGTACATCATGTGCGGGTCGTCGAGCCAGTAGCGGTAGAACTCGGTGCCGAGCGCGTAGTGGAACTCGGCGTTCTTCTTCGCCTGCGCCCAGTCACGGTTGGAAAAGCGCAGCTCGTGCCAGCGGTTGCGCACGCCGACGAGCGGGTTGGCGCCGGCGACGCCGCCGTCCAGCCCGGCGGCCATCGCCGCGGCGAGGTCGCCCTCGATGTCGAGATCGCCGTCGAAATACGATTCCAGCAACCCGATGTGGCCGAAGGCGGCGATGCGCGCGTAGGCCGCGGCGCGGTTGAAGACCAGGGTGAAAGCCGGTGCGCCGTCACGGCTGCGGAACTCGCCGCCGCCGGCAAAGTGCACCGCGAAAGGAACGCTCGAGCGTTCCGCGATCCTGCGCAGTACCGATTCGACCTGGGTTCGCACGGCCGGCCATTCTACCGGGCCGGCGCGGACTCAGTGCGACATCAGCACGGGCACCGTCATTGCTTCCAGCAGCGTGCGCGTCGCGCCGCCGAGCACCATCTCGCGCACGCGCGCATGTCCGTAGGCGCCCATGACGATCAGGTCCGCGCCGACGTCCGCGGCGCGCGACAGGATCTGCGAGCCGACGTCGTAGCCCGCGCCGCTCTGGCGCGTGACCGTCACTTTCACGTCATGGCGCGCGAGATACAGGCCGACGTCGGCCCCCGGCTGCGCGCCGTGATTGCGGCGGCTCTTCTCCGGGTCGAAGGCGCACACCTCGACCGCGGTGGCGCGCCGCAGGAACGGCAGCGCGTCGGTCACTGCGCGCGCCGCCTCGCGTCCCGAGTCCCACGCGACGAGCACGCGCTTGCCGAGCGCGGGATAGCGCCCCGCATACGGCACGAACAGCACCGGCCGGCCGGCGGAGAACACCAGTTCGTCGGCCAGGCCGCGCAGGTCGCCTTCGTCCTCGGCCTCGGGCTGCCCCGCCACCACCAGGTCGGCGTAGCGCGCGGACAGGCGGATCGCCGAGGCCGGATCCGCTTGCGAGGTGCGCCACTCCGTGCGCTCGCCGCCGTTGCGCTGCGTCACCTCGCGAAACCGCCGCTCGGCTTCCTGCAGGGCCTGCTTGCGGCGTTCCTCGAGAAGCTCGTGCAGCGTAGGCCCGCCTTCGGCCTCGGCATAGGACGGTAGCCGCGACCCGCCGGGCGCATACAGGCCCACGACGTGGGCGTCGAACTCGCCGGCGAGGCTGCACGCCAGGCCGAGCCGCTCGCTGCTGCGCGGACGGTGGTCGAGGTGCACGAGGATCGTCTTGTAGGACATGTCGGTCTCCAGGATGCCTGCAGACATGATGCCCGCAGGGCCGCCCCCGGCTTTGACTTGCGTCAACCGCGGCGCAGTCCTGCTGGCTAGTCTGGGCGCATGCTCCGCGCCACGCCGTGCTTGCAGGCTCTTGCCGCGGTCCTGCTCGCCGGTTGCAGCTCGCTGCTGCCGCGCGCAGACCTCGCCACGCAGCAGGCCTGGGCCTCGTTCGAGGACGCGAGGTCGGCCATCGAGCGCGTCGTGCCTCAGGAAACGACGCGCGCCGAGCTGTCGGCGGCAGGCATCGATCCGCTCAGCAATGCCGCAGTCACGATCCTCGGTTTCCCGGACATCTTGCAGCGCTTCGCCAGCGGCAATGTGCTCGATCCGCGGGAGCTCGATGCCGGCATCCGCGAGTGCCTGGCGGCGGGCAACGCCTGCACCGGCTACGCCCTCCAGGTGCGGCGCACCGACCGCAGGAGGATCGGCGGCTTCTGGGCCGATATCTTCAACTTCCGCCGCGAGACCGACGTCACCGGGTGGAATTTCAGCGCCCTGCTGCTGTTCGTCGGCGACACCGTGGTGTACAAGGTGCACGGCGGCCAGCCGCTCATCCACGAAAAGGAAGTGAGCCGCAATCCCCTCGGGCCGCTGCAGGGGCTGGGCGAGGCGGCGGGCTCTGCGCTCGCGCGCTAGGGCGCGCGCATCAGACGCCGGTCGCCTGCGCCATGAGCTCGCGCCAGTGCCGATAGCGCCCGCGCAGGGCATCGTCGCGCGCGGGGGCGAAGACCTGCTCCGCGGGTGTCGTGTTCCAGGCCGCCGGGCGTCCCGCCGCGAGGTAGGCGATGCCGCGCGCACTCGCCTCGGGATCCTCGCGCCGGTGCACGGGCAGGCCGCTCACCGCGGCGAGCCGCCGGCAAAGGCCGTCCAGGCGCGAAACGCCCCCGCTCACGCGCATGCGCCGCGGCGCCGGGATGAACTGCGCCATGTGGTCGATGTTCGCCTGGAGCAGGAACGCCATGCTCTCCACCACCGCCACCGCCTTCTGCCAGGGTTCGCCCTCGCCGACGAAGCGCGAGGCGAAGTCCGCGCGCCAGAATGGCCCGCCCAGCCCGGCGATGCCGTTGAGAAAGAGCGGCGGCGCGCCACCTCGCTCGAGCCATTGCGGCAGCTGCCCCGTCGCATCCGTGACACCGAGCTCGCGCTCGAGCCACTCGAGCGCGGTGCCCGCGCCGTTCACGTTCCCTTCCACCATGTACACGGTGACGTCGCGGTCGGCGAGGATGATGCCGGTGAGCTGGCGCGGCACGTGTCCCGGGGCGCGCGTGAGCGCGCGCTGCACGAAGGCGCTGGTGCCGATGTTGACGTAGGCGCAGTCCTCCTCCGGCCAGCCGAAGGCGAAGACGGCCGCCGACTGGTCGCCGTTCACCGCCGTGAGCGGCACCGACAGGCCCGCCGTCTCGAGGGTGCCCCAGTCGTGGCAGGTGGGAACGCTCTGCGGCAGGAAACCCTGCGGCAGGCCGAACAGCGCAAGGAGGTCCGGGTCCCAGTCGCGCGCCTGCAGGTTCCACAGCTGGGTGCGCGCGGCGCATTGCGGCTCGGCGAGGAACGGCCGTTCCTTGAGCAGGCGAAACGTGAGAAAGCTCGCCATCGGTCCCCACGCCAGCGTGCCGCTGCCGAGCGCTGCGCGCACCGCCGGCAGATGATCGAGCGCCCAGCGCAGCTTGCTCGCGCCGTAGTGCGGCGAAAGGTACAGGCCGGTCTTGAGGTGCACGGCGTCGCCGTGCGCCGCTTCCAGCTCGCCGATCCAGGCGTGCGCGCGCCGGTCCTGCCAGGAGAAGACAGGCGACAGCACCTGGCCCGAGACGCGATCCCAGCACACTGCGTTCGAGCGCTGGCTGGCGAGGCCGGCGCAGGAGATCTCGGCCGCGCGCGCCCCGAGCGCCGCCAGGGCCCGGCTCACGGCTTCGACGATCGAGGCCACGATCTCCTCGCCGTCCTGCTCCGCCCAATCCGGCTGCGGGTGGGAGAGCGCAACGTCGCGCACGCCGCGCGCGACGACGCGGCCCGCCTCGTCCACCACCAGCGCGCGGCTCGCGTGCGTGCCCTGATCGATGGCGAGGACGAGACTCATACTAAGATGCTATCCCTATGGCGCGCATCGGGGTGATCGGCGGCGGGGCCTTTGGCACCGCCATGGCCTGCGTCGTGCGCCGCGCGGGCCACGACGTCGTTCTCTGGGCGCTGGAGCCCGAGGTCGTCGAGGACATCAATCGGCGCGGCCGCAACGAGCATTTCCTCGCCGGCGTGCCGCTGCCCGCGGGCATCCGCGCGACCAACGACGTCGGTGAAGCAGCCGCGGGCGCGGCATTCCTGCTGCTCGCGCCGCCGGCGCAGCGCATGCGCGCCGTCGCGGCGCGCCTCGCGCCGGTGCTCGCGCCAGGCACGCCCGTAGTGAGCTGCTCCAAGGGACTCGAGCAGGCAAGCCTCGCGCTGATGCCCGAAGTGCTCGCCGAGGCGCTGCCGGGGTCGCCCGTCGCGGTGCTCTCCGGCCCTTCGTTCGCGCGCGAAGTCGGCCACGACCTGCCGTGCGGCGTGGCGCTCGCCAGCGCCGACGCCGCGCTTGCGCGCCGGCTCGCCCCGCTCATCGCCACGCCGCGCTTCGGCGTGCAGCCGAACGACGATCCGGTCGGCACCGCGATCGGCGGCCTGATGAAGAACGTGGTGGCGATCGCGAGCGGCGTGCTCGCGGGCAGGAAACTGGGCGAGAACGCGCGCGCCACGCTGGTCACCATGGGCCTGGCGGAAGCGACGCGCTTCGGGCTCGCCAAGGGCGCGAAGCGCGAGACCTTCGACGGGCTCGCCGGCATCGGCGACATGATGCTCACCGCCAACAGCATGCAGTCGCGCAACAGCAGCCTCGGCTTCGCGCTCGGCGAAGGCAAGACGCTCGACGAGGTGCTGGCCGGCCGCAAGCAGGTCTTCGAAGGGGCGTTCTCGGCGCAGGCCGTGGTGAAGACCGCGCGCCGGTTGGGCGTCGACATGCCGGTGTCGTTCGCCGTGGACGCGCTGCTCAACCATGGGGCCGCGCTCGAGGCGAGCGTCGATCGCCTGGTGTCGAGCTTTGCGGGCGCCGACTTGCGCGGCTAGCGCGGTCTGGCGGAGCCGCGCCGGGGCGCCGCGCGTGATTTTGGGCCCTTTGGTGACTAATCGCACGGTGCGACCTGCAACTATTGCGCGGACAGCGCGGGGCAGTTCTCGCCGGCGCCGGCGGCGCCGCTAGGATTCGAGGGGGAGTCGGCGTGAGCGCCGATCGGCGGGAGGACAGCAGTGCTGGACGTACTCGATTGGATGAAGAAGCGGGCGGAGCCTGAAGACCGTGCGAAGGGCGATCCGGCTACGGGATTCCTGTCCAGTCTTCGAGGGACCGATCCGGATACGACCCTGAATCAGCTGAGCGGCTGGCTCGCGCCGAAGGCGCAGACGGCCGCAACCGATCCGAAGGCGGCGAGCGAGATCCTCGCCCGCATCGACGACGCGGGCGCCGCGCACGTGACCACCCTGCTGGCGCAGTACCTCGCCAGCCCGGAGGGCAAGCAGGCAGCGCGCGAATCGACCTGGAAATCCCTGCTGCGCTATCAAACCAGCCTGACGCAGGGGCTGTGCGCCTCGGCCGAAGCCCTGGCGACATCGGCGATCACCGACCGCGCCCAGCGGTCGCAGGCGGCGGTGAGCGCAGCGCGCGCCCTGGGCGCGTGCCGCAGGCTGGCGAAGATCTGCCTGGTGCACTACGCCAGCGTGCCCGGCAGCCTTTGGCGCCTGGCGTACTCGGTGCACGCGCACGCGGAGAAAGCCGGCTGCGCGATGTTTCCGGCGAAGGCGCACGCCGACCAGCGCAGCATCGTCACCGCGGAGCAGGAGCTGCTGCGCCTGCTCATGCTGCAGGTGAGCGCCCCGGACATGATGGCGCCCGAGCACATCGAGATCGCGGACCGCGTGATCGAGCGCCTGGGCAGCCATTTCACGCTGCGCGCGCCCGGCGTCGCCGACAACCCGTTCTGCTTCGATCCGGCGGGCGACGCCCCGCCGCGCCGGGCATCCGAGGCGGCGGCGATGAGCGGCGCGGCGCGCTACTTCGGCCCGGGCGTCGGCTTCGACGCCCTGGAAAAGATCTACAAGGAGCTGACGTCGACCCGGTTCGACCGCATCCAGTATTTCGGCGCGGACATTGCGCCCGGCGCGCAATTGTCGGCGGTGCAGCACCTGCAGGCGTTCTGGCGCGCCAAGTCCCCGTACTCGGCGCCGGCGCACGCGAGCGCCACCGGGAACATGCAGGTCCTGCATCGATACGCGCAGATCTGGAAACAGCTCTCGGACGAAGCGTCCGGCAAGCGCGAGCTTGCCTTCGCGGATGCAGTGGACAGCGTGCCCTCGGCGCCCGAGGACTGGCTCCTGCGCGATGCCGGCGGCAACGAGCTGGGCGCGGAGATTCCACAGACGGGCGGCGATTGGGCGAAGTGCGGCGAGATGGTGAGCGTGTCGGTGCAAGGCGGCGGCGAACACTGGATCGGCATGATCCGGCGGATGCGCGCGGAGCCCGGCGCCAGCCGGCGCGCCGACATCGCCATCCTGAGCCGCAAGCCCCGGGCCGTGCCGCTGCGCGCGGTGCATGAACTGGGCGACGGCAGCGCCGTGTCGGACGCCGCGTCCCGGCAGTTCGCCTTCGATGAGGTCCGGGCCATCATCCTGGCGGACGGTGCGGCCGGCTCACCGCCGCCCAACCTGCTGCTGCCGCCCGAGGCCTGGAAGGAAGGCCGCGTGTTTGAAGCGACGCTGGGCGCCGAGCCGCGCTTCGTGCGCGGCTTGCAGGCCGTGAGGCGGGGCACCGACTACGTGCGGGCCACGTTCGAGTGGGTGGCGGGCCCCGCCTAGCTATTCCGGCATTTCCGCGGCGCCCGCCTCGGCCGGCTTCTCCGGCTGGCGCGCGATCATGCAGTCCGTCGTGAGAATCAGCCCGGCGATCGACGACGCGTTCTGCAGCGCGGTGCGCGTCACTTTGCAGGGGTCGAGCACACCCATCTGCACCAGGTCGCCGTACTCGCCGTTCGCGGCGTTGTAGCCGAAGTTGCCCTCGCCCTCGACGACCTTCTGCAGCACCACCGAGGGCTCGTCGCCCGCGTTGCTCACGATCTGGCGCAGCGGCTCTTCCAGCGCGCGCAGCACGATGCGGATGCCCGCGTCCTGGTCGCTGTTGGCGCCCTGCAGCTTGCCCACCCGCGCGCGCGTGCGCAGCAGCGCCACGCCGCCGCCGGGCAGCACGCCCTCCTCGACCGCTGCGCGCGTGGCGTGCAGCGCGTCCTCGGTGCGGCTCTTCCTTTCCTTCATCTCCGTCTCGGTGGCGGCGCCGACGCGGATCAGCGCCACGCCGCCGGAGAGCTTCGCCGCGCGCTCCTGCAGCTTTTCCTTGTCGTAGTCGCTGGTCGCTTCCTCGACCTGCTGCTTGATCTGCGCCACGCGCGCGTCGATCGCCTTGGGATCGCCCGCGCCGCCGATGATCGTCGTGTCGTCCTTGTCGATCTCCACGCGCTTGGCGCGCCCGAGCACGGTCGGCTCGGCCTTCTCCAGCGTCAGCCCCGCCTCTTCCGCGATCACCTGGCCGCCGGTGAGCACGGCGAGGTCCTCGAGCATCGCTTTGCGGCGGTCGCCGAAGCCTGGCGCCTTGACGGCGCAGGACTTGAGCACGCCGCGCAGCGTGTTCACCACCAGCGTCGCCAGGGCCTCGCCCTCCACCTCTTCGGCGATCACCAGCAGCGGCTTGCCGACCTTGGCCGCATGCTCCAGGAGCGGCAGCAGCTCGCGGATGGCGGAGATCTTCTTGTCGTAGAGCAGGAGCAGCACGTCCTCGAGCACCACGCGCTGCTTCTCGGGGCTGTTGATGAAGTACGGCGAGAGAAAGCCGCGGTCGAACTGCGTGCCCTCCACCACTTCGAGCTCGTTGGCGAGGCCCTTTCCGTCTTCCACTGTGATCACGCCCTCGCGCCCGACCTTTTCCATCGCCTCGGCGATCATCTCGCCGATGGAAGGATCGTTGTTGGCGGAGATCGAGCCGACCTGGGCGATCTCCTTGCGCGTGGCGCAGGGCTTGGCCATGCGCTTCAGTTCCTCGACCACGGCCTCGACCGCCTGGTCGACGCCGCGCTTCAGGTCCATCGGGTTCATGCCCGCGGCGACGTACTTCATGCCCTCGGTGACGATGCCCGCGGCGAGCAGCGTCGCCGTGGTGGTGCCGTCGCCCGCGATCTCCGCGGTCTTGGAGGCCACCTCGCGCACCATCTGCGCGCCCATGTTCTCGAACGGGTCGGCGAGCTCGATCTCCTTGGCGACG
>Ga0224505_10001963_pt1 | contig 12459 bp, 7 predicted proteins | sample SF_Jan12_sed_USG_FD_169102 | JGI IMG/M metagenome (GOLD analysis project Ga0224505, IMG submission 169102) | Sediment microbial communities from San Francisco Bay, California, United States - SF_Jan12_sed_USGS_4_1 | ecosystem: Environmental > Aquatic > Marine > Sediment | place: USA: California...
AGGTGCGGGCGTGACGACGACGATGACGACGACGACCGTGCCGTTGCCGGCGGAGGGGGTCTCACCCAATAGCCAGACGCGGTCCCGCATGACGGAGGGCACGAGCTCGCGAGCGGGCTCGCTTCGCGACCCTTCGTTCAGCCAAGATGCTCGGCCATGCCCCCGGCCACGATCGCGGCATCCTCGCCCACGCCGCACAGCAGCGACGACTTCCGGGTGCGCAGGAAATGCACGCCCGCGAAGAACAGCCCGGGCGCCACCGAGCTTGCTCCGTCACGCTGCACGGGGAAGCCCATCTCGTCGAAGCCCCCGGGCAGGTCGAGCCAGCCGGGGTAATCCGAGCGGAACCCCCCGGCGAAGATCACCGCGCCCAGGGAAGCGCTCGCGAGCGCGTCGGGCGACCCTTCCTCATCGAACGGCTCGGGGTCGGGCAGGCCAGGGTCCCCGATGCCCCGCGCAGCGCACAGCTCCTCGATCATGCGGCGGATGTCCGAATAGCGTTCGTCCGCCCACGCCATGCTGGCGGCGAGGTCGCCGTCGAAGCGGATCGTGGCGCCATGACATCCCGCGAACCGCCCGACGAGCGTCACCCCCTTCGCCCGGAGCGATCGCGCGTGCAGGTCGTGGCCGCCGGCCACCCCACTCGCAGTGACGTTGGCGGCGAGTCTGGCTGCCGGGGAGGGCAGCGCGTCGACGCGCTGGTCCATGAAGCCCGTCTCGAGCATCCACCACAGCAGATCGTGTCCGCCGATGCTCCTCGGCGCCCAGGCAGCCCGGCCGCACGAGAGGACCACGTCGCGTCCCGCGTCCACCAGTTCCTCGGCGATCTGGCAGCCCGACTGCCCGTTCCCCACGACGAGAACGGCTCCCTCAGGCAGCGAGCTCGGCTCGCGATAGTCACGGGTGTCGATCGCGAGGAGCCCGGCCGGCAGCGCCTCCGCTCCGCGCGGGCGGAACGCGCGTTGGAAGGCGCCGGTGCAGACCACGACGGCTCGGGCATCGATCGGTCCGTCGCTCGTCTCCAGCCGGAAACCCTCATCGGCGGGTCGAAGCGAGCTGACGTCGACGCCTTCGTGGACGGGGCTGTCGGCGGCCTGCGCGTAGCGCTCGAGGTAGCCGACGATGCCCTCGCGCGTCAGGAACCCGTCGGGCTCGTCGCCATCGTAGGCCTGACCCGGCAACATCAAGCTCCAGTTCGGGGTGTTCGTGTAGAACCCGTCCCAGAGCCCAAGCCACGCGCTGCCGACGCGGTCGCGCTCCACGATCACATGCTCGACCCCCAGGCCCGCAAGCTCGTGACCGGCAGCGAGCCCAGCTTGGCCGCCGCCGATCACCAACGCGTCGGTGCGCAGGGCCGGCATCGACCCAGTGTGTCAGGCGGGGGCCTCGACGGGACCCGTCACCACCGGGGAGTGAGCCGAAGCCCTTTGGATCGAGTCACCTGTGCCACACGGTTCGGGCCCGCACGGAGTGGCGGTCTACGGGCCGGAGTGACCCGACTCGTTCTGGAGGCCGTCGTACGCCGCGTACTTGAACGCCTCCGAACGAGTGGGAACGTTGAAGGTCGTGTTGATGAACTGGTCGATCGTCCCGCCCTGGTGCACGACGGCCTGCCCGATGGCCACGAGCTCGGTCGCGTCGTCGCCGACGATGTGGACCCCCAGCAGCGTGCGGTCACCCCGGCGGAAGACGAGCTTCACGAGCCCGTCGGTGGCGCCGGAGATCCGGGCGCGGGCGTTCCCATCGAACGATGCCCTGCCGCACTCCACGTCGATCCCCGCCGAACGCGCTTCGGTCTCCGTCATGCCGACCATCGCGACCTCGGGGATCGCGTAGACGCCGAACGGCGGGAGTGGATCCACCATGTCCTTGAAGGGGATGCTGAACGCCTGGCAGACGGCGACGCGTCCCTGCTCCATCGAGACCGATGCGAGCGCCGGGGGCCCGATCACGTCGCCGGCCGCGTAGACGGTCTCGGCGCTGGTGCGGAAGGTGGGGTCGACGACGATCCTGCCGCGGTCGTCGACCTCGATGCCCGCGTCTTCCAAGCCCAGCCCTTCGGTCGAACCCGACCGCCCCGAGGCGAACAGCACCGCGCCGGGCTCGAGGATCTCGCCGCTGGAGAGCCCCACTCGAAGCCCCCCGGCTCGTCGTTCGACGCTCGTCACCGTGAGCCCGAATGCGAAGCGCATGCCGCGCCGCTCGAGGATCTTGGTGAACTCCCCCGAGATCTCCTCGTCGGCGAACGGCAGGAGGGTGTCGCCACGATCGATCAACGTGACCTCGGCGCCCAGCGCGAGGAAGATCGATGCGTACTCGCACCCGACGGGCCCTCTGCCGACGACCAGCAACCGATCGGGGATCTTCCGGATCGACAGGATCGACTCGGAGTCGTGCACGTCGGGATCGTCGAACGAGATCCCGGGCGGGTGGAACGGCCGCGACCCGGTGGCGAGGAGGACCACCTCCCCGCGGAGGCGTCGCCGGCCCTCCGCGCCCTCGACGAGGACCTCGTGGTCGGACGTCACGCGTGCCTCCCCCTGGATGAGCTCGATCCCGTGCCGCTCGATGTTGCGTCGCACGGCCTCGACCGAGAGCTTCACGACCTCGGCGGTCCGCGCGTGCATCCGGTCGAGCACGGTTTCACGGTCGAGTTCTATGCCCAGGCCGTAGACCTCGCGCCGCCCGAACCCGGTGAGATACAGCGCAGCCTCGCGAAGGGTCTTCGTGGGCACGCCGGTTCGGCTCGCGGCGTTGCCCCCCGGCTCCGGCGAACGATCGACGATGGCGACCCGCTTGCCGAAGTAGGCGGCCTGGGCGCCGGCCTTCTCTCCCGCAGGCCCCGCCCCCACCACCACGAGGTCGAACCGCTCGGTCACGCGACTCAGGGTACGCGCGGAACCAGGAACGCATCGATCTTCCGTATCACCTTGGCTCAGCAAGCAGCAGGCCGACCCCGACGTCCCGAGAAGTGGTGGACTTTCGAGGAGGAGCTCCGGGGTGGAAGCCACGCGGCGTTAGATGACCACCGCGATCCTCATCGACACAGGCGAACCCAGTCAGATGAGGAGGAAGGATGGCCACCCCAGATGGGACATCACGTCGTTCGTCGGCGAGCTGCTCGCGGAAACAAACGTGGATCTGCTGCGTGACGGCGTGCGGGTGCTTGCCCAAGAGGTGATGGAGACGGAGGTTTCCCACCAGATCAGAGCTGCGCCCTATGCGCGGAACTCGGAGCGAGCTGCCATCGCAACGGCTATCGCACCAGGATCTGGGACACGCGGGTCGGCACGATCGAGCTCAAGATCCCGAAGGTCAGCGCCGGCGAGGATGTCGGCGAGCGCTCTTGGCGGCGGCGGGATCGTGCGTCGCGAGTTCTTCCCCGGTGATCGCGGCTCGGGCCTGCGCGTTCCGCTCTCGCTTGGCCGCGCCTCGTGCGCCCACCTGTCCGCCGAGTCAGGGGCCTGATCAGCCGCAGCCGACCCTAGGCCTCCGGGGTCCCAGATTCAAAGCGATAGCCCATGCCGGGCTCGGTGAAGAAGTACCGAGGGGTCGTCGGCTCGGGTTCGAGCTTGCGTCGGATCTGGGCCATGTACACGCGCAGGTAGTTCGTCTCGTCCTCGTAGCGAGGCCCCCACACGTCGTGCAGCAGTTGCTGTTGGGTGACGAGCTTCCCGGGGTTTGAGACGAGGATCTCGACCAAGTGCCACTCCGTCGGCGTGAGGTGCACTACCTCCCCACCCCTCACGATTCGCTTCGCGGCGAGGTCGACCTCGAAGTCGGGCGTCTCGACGACGGCTCCTCCAGCGACCGTCGCATCGGCGCGTCGTTCGGCGGCCCTGATGCGGGCGAGGAGTTCGCCCATCCCGAAGGGTTTCGTGACGAAGTCGTCGGCCCCGGCGTCGAGGGCCGCGATCTTGTCCGGCTCGTCGCCCCGCGCGGACAACACGATGATGGACATCGATCCCCACGCACGCAGGCCGAGGATTACGTCGACGCCGTCTATGTCGGGGAGCCCCAAGTCCACGATCGCGACGTCGGGAGGCCGGGAGGCCGCCGAAGCCAGCGCCGAGGCGCCGTCGGACGCGGCGTCGACTTGATACCCGCGGGCCTCAAGGTTCACGCGCAGCCCCTGAAGGAGCCGGGACTCGTCCTCGACGAGAAGCACCCTTGTCACGACGCGACTTCGAAGCACATCACGACGGTCAGCCCCCCACCCGGTGTGTCTTTTGCCTCGATCGTGCCGTCCATCGCCTCAACGAACCCGAGGGCGACGGCCAGCCCGAGCCCGATGCCCTCGCCCCCGGGCCGATCTCCGAGCCGCTGGAAGGGCATGAACATACGAGCGCGCTCCTCCGCCGGGACGCCGGGTCCGTGGTCGATGATGTGCAGCTCGACGCGCGCATCCAAGGACCGCGCGAAGACGAGGACGGGCGAGCCGAGCGGGCTCCATTGCCTGGCGTTCGACACGACGTTGGCGATCGCTCGCTCGAGGAGGTCGCCGTCCACCGACACCCGAGGGAGCGTCTCCGGCACGTCGACCTGCATATCGGAGGACGGCATCGATGCGAGCGCTCTCGGCACGATCTCGTCAAGGCCCAGCGTGGCGGGCGCGAGTACGACGGAGCCGGTCTGGATGCGACTCATGTCGAGCAGGTTGCCCACGAGGGAGGTGAGCTGGTCCGCGCCCTCCTCGATCGCCGTGAGGAACTCGTCGGTCTCCTCGGGCGACCACACCACGTCGGGCTGGCGAAGGCTGCTCGCCGACGCCTTGATAGATGCGAGCGGCGTGCGGAGGTCGTGAGACGCAGCAGCCAGGATCGCCGTCTTCAGTTCGTTGACTCGCTCAAGCGAGTCGGCCTCGTGTCGTCGCCGCTGCGCGTCGGCGCGGGCCCGCGCTTCGCGGTCGACGAGCACACTCACCACGACGGCCACAAGGAGGAACACCCCGAGCCCGAGCACGTTCTCCGGGCCCGCGATCGTCAGAGTATGCGTCGGCGGCGTGAAGAACCAGTTGATCAGCACCAACGCCGCGGCCGCCGAGATCAGCGCCGGCCACGTACCTCCCACCAGAGAAATCCCGACGATCCCCGTCAGGTAGAGCAGGAATACGCTCGGCAGCCCAATCCTCGGATGCAGGGCGACCAAAACGAGGGTTAGCACCGAGAGTGATCCGACGCCCACGGCGAGCCCGGTGAGTCGGCGCCGTCGCGGCAGGGTCGTATCCCGACCCGGCGGAGCGGCGTGCGAGGACGAGCGCTCGATCACGATGCAGAGCGTAGCCCCTGACGACGCGCGATCGCGCAGTTCCACCGCCCCGGCCCGCGCACTGACGTTCTTGACGGGACCTTGATGCGAGAGCGCGCTTCCTAACGCGGCACTAACGGGTGCCTCGACGGCTGCTCCCTACGGTGGAGTCGATGGCCACGACCACACCAACGCGAGGTCGGTCCCGGCAGGTCGCCAAGCGCGTCCTGGTCGGTCGAGCGAAGTCGAGCGATCAGCTCGAGCACACGCTACTGCCGAAGATCATCGCGCTGCCCGTGTTCGCCTCGGACCCCCTGTCATCGAACGCGTACGCCACCGAGGAGATCCTGCTCGTTCTACTGACGACAAGCGCCGCATCGATGTACCTGGTGATGCCGATCGCACTGGCGATTGCGCTGCTGATGACTATCGTCATCACGTCCTACCGCCAGACGGTCCGCGCCTATCCCTCCGGCGGAGGAGCGTACATCGTCAGCAAAGAGAACCTCGGAACGTTGCCGGGTCTCGTTGCCGCCGCGGCGCTCCTGATCGACTACGTGCTCACCGTCTCGGTCTCGATCAGCGCCGGGGTTCTCGCGATCTCCTCGGCGTTCCCGTCGGTGGGGGAGCATTCGGTCCTCGTGTCGCTAGCGTTCCTCACGCTGCTCACGCTCGCGAACCTGCGAGGGGTGAAGGAGGCGGGCAGCGTCTTCGCTTTCCCAACGTATGCGTTCGTGCTTTCGATCTTCGTCATGGTGGTAGTAGGGGCAGTGCGGTGCGTGGGCGGCTGCCCGGCAACCGAACCGATGCAACCGGCCCACGAGCTCGCCTCCACCGCTGGGTCGATCTCGCTGTTCGTGGTGCTCCACGCCTTCTCCTCGGGGTCGACGGCGCTAACCGGCGTCGAAGCGATCTCGAACGGCGTCCAGGCGTTTCGGCGGCCCCAAGCCCGCAACGCCGCCCGCACGCTTGGTGTCATGGGCGTGATGGCGATCACGATGTTCCTGGGGATCTCGTGGCTCGCGACCCACATTCCGGGCATCACTGTCTCGCAGCAGCGCTCGGTGGTCGCGCAGGTGGCGGATGCGGTCTTCGACGGAGGGGTCGGCTTCTACGTGGTGCAGGCATTCACGGCCGCTATCCTGATTCTCGCCGCGAACACCGCCTACCAGGACTTCCCCCGACTCTCCTCGATCCTCGCGCGCGACGGGTTCCTGCCCTCGCAGTTCAAGAACCGGGGCGACCGGCTCGTGTTCTCTAACGGCGTGCTCGTGCTCGCGACGTTCGCCGGAGCGCTGATCTACGTGTTCGAGGCGGACCTGTCCCGGCTGATCCAGCTCTACGTCGTCGGGGTCTTCACGTCGTTCACGCTGTCGCAGACAGGGATGGTGCGGCATTGGATGCGCGTTCGTGACGACGAGTCCGGCGCCGGGGCGGGGTGGCGTCGATCCATCGCGATCAATGCTGTCGGGGCGACCACCACGGGGATCGTGCTGATGGTGATCACCGGCACCAAGTTCGTGCACGGCGCCTGGATAGTGATCTCGGCGATGCCGTTGATCGTGATCGGGTTGCTCGCGGTGCACCGGCACTACGAGCACGTGCGCCAGAGCCTGATGGCCCACAAACTCCGCGTGGATCCCGCGACGCAGCATCGGTTCGTATTCTTGGTGCGCAATCTCGGGCCGGCCACGAATGAGGCGCTGAGCCACGTGCGAGCGCTCCGTCCGGTCGCCCTGACCGGGGTGTACGTCGGTGAGCCCGGCGGCTACATGGCGGCCGCGGCCGGCTGGGTGCACAAGGCTCCAAGAGCGGGGGCGCTGGAACGGCTCCCGCACGGCCGCACGGTTCCCGCCCTCCGATCGTGGATCGCCGCACAGCCTCGTGACGAGCACACGATCGTGACGGTCGTGATCCCCGAGGAAGTGACCGGCCGCTCGCTGTGGGCCGTGGCCGCGCATCAGCGGTTCGCCTTCCTGCTGAAAGCTCGCATGCTGTTCACCCCAGACGTCGCAGTGATGGACGAACCACTCGTCCCCGAGGGACTATCTGCGGCAATCGGTCGGACCGAGGTCGAGCGCGAAGTTGTCCGGTCGGTCGTGCTGGTCCCTGTGTCGGCGATGCACGACGGCACTGTGCGGGCGATCAGCTACGCGAGAGCACTCGGGGCTGCCCACGTGGAAGCTGTGTATTTCGCGGCGGACCCGGAGGTCGTCCCCAACCTCGTGGAGGAGTGGATGGATGTCGGGCTCGACGTGCCCCTGTCGTTCGTCGAGGCCCCGTACCGCGACCTTGGTCCGCCGCTGCTGGGCGAGGTGCGCAGGCATACCGAGCGGGCTGGGACGGTCGTGACCGTTGTCATCCCTGAATTCCTCGTGACCCGCTGGTGGGAGCATCCGTTGCATGGGCAGACGGCGCTCTTCATCAAGCGGTTGCTGCTCGTTGAGCCGCAAACCGTGGTCGTCAGCGTTCCGTACAAGATCCGTCGAAGGCCTCCTCGGAATTCCGGTACCTCCCTCAAGGGGCCGCGACAGGATCGCGGGTCGCCGCGTTAGGACCCCTCTTCTGCCTCAAGCGCGTCCAGCTCAGCGACCCACTGCTCGACGAGTGACGGACGACGTCCACCTCCTGCGACGAGTGCGGGGCCAACACCTGTGCGGTCGAGAACGAGCTGCGCGGCACTGAGCTTGTCGGCGTCCCCCGCGTCACCGGCAAGGATGTCGGCGGTACTGGTCCGAGGTCGCCTTCATCGTGGAGTGCCCAAGCATCTCCTTCACCTCATGGAGGCTGCAGCCCGCGCTGTCCGCCAGCGAGGCTGCGGTGTGGCGTAGATCGTGTACGGCGGAACCTCGCCTCCACCATCGACGGCCTGGAAACGCTTGCCCGGGGGGGCGGCGGGCTGGGCAGGAGTCGATCCGGCCTTCCCCTGCATGATGGCCGTCTCCAGACATGCTCGGAGTGTCCGGAAGGCCTTGTCGATGGTGGGTGCGTGTACACCCGATCGCTCTAGTTCCGAGATCCAGTCCTCCACGTCGTCCCTCGTGATCATCGAGACATCGGGCTGACAGCGTGTTGGGCGCGATGTCGAGGCGCCCCACTCCTTCGTCGCGAGGCCTCGTGCTCTGAATGCGGTTCCGCTTTCGCTCCAGCCACTGACAGAAGTGGGCCGCCAGGGAGACCCTCCCCCACTCACGCTGACGCAGCTCTTGATTCCGGACCGGGTCGCAGTCCGAGCCTTGGAACTTCCCCGCGTCGTGAACGTCTCGTACGTTGGCCAAGGGCCGGGGATCTGGAAGGAGGCCATGAAGCGAAGGCTGCTGAGCCAGTGCACCTCATGGATCCCCAGTACCAGGTCTTCTTTCCGAGAGTGTGGTCCGAGGCACAAAGTTGCTCCCCTGGGATCGCGCCGGGACCTTCTCGCACACGATCGCCTTCTGTGAGTCCATAAGACTGGTCTCAGATTTGAACTATCGGGGCCACCCCCGCAGCTCGATGATTCGCTCGTACAGGTCACTCGTGATGTGGAGCTCGCCAGCTCCGGGCGAGTGGTGCTCGGCGAGGGTCAGCCCAACCGTCCGGCCATCTGCACCGGGCGCACACTCATCCGGTCGCGGTCCCTCGGGAGGTGCTGCACGAGGATGGGGAGCATGTCTCAGGCTAGACGGCAGGGCTGAACCGGGATGGCGGTCAGGGACTCAGGGGTGGCCCCAAGGGCGTTGGCTTGACCGATCTAGATCCTGGGAATAGGTTCGCCCACGCGAAACTGTCTGCCGCGGGAGGAGGGTGTCGGGTGCGAAGGACTCTCGTGGTTGTAGGCGCCCTGACCGTCGTGGTGGTGGCGATGCAGCCGTCCGGCGCGACGTTCCCGGGTGGGAACGGAAAGATCGCCTACTTCGACTTCGGGCAGTCCCCTTTCCAGATCCACGTGATCGAGCCAGATGGGTCGGCCGAGGCGCAACTGACTGCCGGACAGAGGAGCGCCACTGACCCGACTTGGTCGGCGGATGGATCCAGGATCGCCTTCGTCCGCGACAAGCCCAAAGGCCCCGCTCGGCACTATTCATCATGAACGCCGACGGTTCTGGTAAGACCCTGATACGTCGAGGTGTCACCCAACGCCGTGGGGAGATGGCCGGCCCAGCGTGGTCACCCGACGGGACACAGATCGTGTTCTGTGCGTTCAGCAACGTCAATAGAGCTGCCCCGAACCTGTACGTGATCAACCAAGATGGCTCAGGCTTGAACAAGATTAGCCTCGGGCGTAACCGGTTCGACTGCCATCCTTCTTGGTCACCGGATGGCACGCGGATCGCCTTCGTGACACTAAGCCGCAATGGGTCGCAATCTCTCGCGACGATGAACCCCGATGGTTCGGACAGGACGATCCTGGTCCGTCGTGGCCAGAACCAGTTCCCTAACTGGTCGCCCGATGGAGCTCAGATCGTCTTCACCCGCCAGAACCCATCTCAGGCAGACGTCTTCGTGATCGACAACGATGGCTCGGGGCGGACACGGTTGACGGACACACCTCGTCGGTATGAGTGGACGCCGGCGTTCTCGCCCGACGGAACACTGATCGCCTTCAGCCGTGGTCAAGGTCCCAACTTTCTTTCGCCCGGCGACATCTTCACGATGCAGACAGATGGAACCGACGTCGTTCGCGTCACCGACACGAGGCGAGGGGACGAATTCAGGCTGAACTGGCAGGCGGTCTGAGAACTCCGTTCCGATTGCCTGGAGTCAGCCGAGGTCCACTCCCTGGTCGAGAAGAGCTGCCTGCGCAACCGACATCGCCCCGATCCTCCGCGTGGAACCAGGCAGCGCGTGAGCCAGCTGGCGAAGCGTGACGACTCCTCCGCGCCGGCGAAGGTGATCCGGGGAGCGCCGACTCAGGGAGGGGCAAAGACATCGAGCGGAGGCGGGATGCGAAGCCTCGAGGATGGATCGCTGAACCGACGTGAAGCTGCCGCACTTGCGCGCCCCGCACTGGAGCGGCAGTCGGGGTAGAAGACCAACGCTCCCATTCGTCGGCCGTGGAGTCAGGTCGGCACGATGGTCGCAGTCACACTGATCTGGCCAAGCGCATCCGCAGGAAACCGACAGAGTGTGAACATATCCTCTGAACTGGGCTTTTCCCTCGGTGGGCGCTGAGGGAGTCGAACCCCCGACCTTCGCCTTGTAAGGGCGACGCTCTGCCAACTGAGCTAAGCGCCCGCGTTCCTCACGCGAGTTCCGTGTGGCCACACGCTCGGCACACCACTCCCCCGAGCTGCGCCGACAGGCGTGTCCCCCCGCAGGCGCGGCACCGGTCCAGACCCTCGGCCCAGTCCGGGCGCTCCACCTGACACGCCGGGCAGACCAGCACCTGCCGCCCGCCCGAGACCGCCCTCACCCACGGCGTCTCCCGCTTGTCGGGATCGTAGGTGGGTCGGCCGCACAGGGAACACCCCGGTCGGTCGCCCGTGACGAGGGCACCGTCCTTCGGCCTCACGGCACGCAAGGATACCGATGTAGACCGCCCGGGTCGCGTCAGACGATAGCCTTCGGCGATGATCGCCGCGCTGGAATCACTGGTGACCGTGATGGTCGTGGTCGCCGCCGCACCGATCATCGTCGCGTTCCTGCCCGGGCGCGTGCCGCAGGTGGTGCTGTTGATCGGCGGCGGTGTGTTGATCGGCCCCGAGCTGCTCGACCTCGCCCGGCCCGACGACATCGAGCTGTTCTCGAACCTGGGGCTTGGGTTCCTGTTCTTGTTGGCGGGCTACGAGCTCGATCCGAACCTGCTGCGCGAACGAGCGGGCCGCCTCGCGATCGTCGCGTGGGGTGTCACGATCGCGATCTCTCTCGTGACGGTCGGAGCCTTGGATCTCGCAGGTCTCGTCGACGCGTTCCTCCCGGTCTCGATCGCGCTCACGACCACCGCGCTCGGCACGCTGCTGCCCATCCTGCGGGACCACCACCTGCTCGAAGGCGGCTTCGGCCGCTTCGTGTTCGCAGGCGGCGCCATCGGCGAGGTGGGGCCGGTGATCTGCATCGCCCTGCTGCTTGGCCACTACGGCTCGCTCGTGGAAGTCGTCGGCGTCGCCGCCGTCGCCGGGGTGGCGTTCGGCCTCTCGGTCCTGCCACGTCTGACCACCGGCACCCGGTTCGGGCGCGTGGTCGAGGAGGGGCAGCACGAGACCTCGCAGACGACGTTGCGTTTCACCGTGCTGTTGCTCGTGGCCTTGTTGTTCCTGTCGGCGGAGTTCGGGCTCGACATCGTCTTGGGCGCGTTCTTCGCCGGCATGGTGCTTCGACGATGGCACCCGGGTGACGTCGAATCGCTCGAACGCAAGCTCGACGCCGTGGGGTACGGGTTCTTCATCCCGGTGTTCTTCGTGGCCTCGGGCCTGGCCCTCGACGTCGACTCGATCGTCGAGGGGCCCGCGCGCCTGATCGCCGTCTTCGGGCTGCTGCTCGTGGTCCGCGGCGTGCCGGCATTGTTCGTCTACCGGAAGGATCTTCATCGGATCCGGCGCGTGCAGTTGATGTTCTTGACCGCGACGACCCTGCCGCTGCTCGTCGCCTTGAGCGAGATCGGGTTGCAGAACGGATCCATGACGAGCCAGAGCGCCGCCGCGCTGGTGGGCGCCGGGGTGCTCTCGGTCGCCGTGTATCCGCTGCTCGCTGTGCGGCTCCAAGCGCGAGCGCTCGAGGTCGAACGCGCGTCGACCAACGAGGCGGACGACCTGTGACGGGTTGCGGATGCCCACGGCGTGGGCGACGCTTCCCGACGATGGCCTTCGAGGCGGCGCCGTGCAGCTGAACCCCACCGAGCAGGACCGCCTGCTCGTGTTCACGACCGCGCAGCTGGCTCGGCAGACGCTGGCGCGCGGCCTGGCGCTGAACGCACCCGAGGCGGTCGCGCTGGTCTGCGACGAGATGCACCAGGAGGCGCGCGCGGGCTCGACCTACGCAGAGGTGTTGGCGGCCGGCGTGGGGGTGGCCGAGCGCACGCCCGTGCTCGACGGGGTCGCTGCGATCGCGGTCGAGATCCGCCTCGAGGTGCTGCTCGAGGAGGGCACGCGCCTGTTCGTGCTGCGTGAACCGTTCGGTCCGGGCGAGGGCGGTCCCGGAGCGGTGCGGTTCGCCTCGGGGGACGTTCCGCTCGTGCCCGACCGTGAACGCCGACGCCTCACCGTTCGCAACACCTCGCGCCGCCCCGTTCGCGTG
>Ga0224505_10001964_pt1 | contig 12442 bp, 9 predicted proteins | sample SF_Jan12_sed_USG_FD_169102 | JGI IMG/M metagenome (GOLD analysis project Ga0224505, IMG submission 169102) | Sediment microbial communities from San Francisco Bay, California, United States - SF_Jan12_sed_USGS_4_1 | ecosystem: Environmental > Aquatic > Marine > Sediment | place: USA: California...
TTTTGGCGAAGTCGGGGTAAAGGCACTGGACGAGCTCACCCTGCAGGTGACCCTGGACGAGCGCACTCCCTACTTCCTGCAGCTGATGGACCACTACAGCACCTTTGCGGTGCACCGGGCCACCATCGAGAAATTCGGCAAGATGACCGATCGCTATACGCCCTGGACCCGGGTTGAAAACATGGTGAGCAACGGCGCCTTCCGGCTCAAGGACTGGAAGCTCTATCGCCGCATCGAAGTTGAGAAAAGCGACACTTACTGGGACAGGGACAATGTGAAACTCAACGGGATCGTGTTCTATCCCACCGAGAATGTGGTGAGCGAGGAGCGGATGTTCCGGGTGGGCCAGCTGCACTACACCAACAGCGTGCCGCTGGGCAAGATACCGCTCTACCAGGAAATGGCCGACAGCCCCTACCGGCAGGCTCCCTACCTGGGCACTTACTACTACCTGATCAACACGCTGCGACCCCCTACCGACAATGTAAAAGTGCGCCAGGCGCTGTCGATGGCAGTGAACCGCGAGTCACTGAATAAAAGTGTGCTGAAGGGTACCAACATACCTGCCTACAGTATTACGCCACCGGATACCCTGGGCTATTTCCCGCCCAAACTCTTCGGCTATGACGTCGCGCGGGCGCGCCAGTTGCTGGCGGAGGCCGGCTATCCCAACGGCGAGGGCTGGCCCGGTCTGGAACTGACCTACAACACCAGTGAGGACCACCGCAAAATAGCCGTGGCGCTGCAGCAGATGTGGAAGGATGCCCTCAACATCGAGGTCACCCTCACCAACCAGGAATGGAAGGTCTACCTGGATTCAGTTACCCAGATGGATTTCCAGATGGCGCGCCGGGGCTGGATCGGCGACTATGTCGACCCCAACAACTTCCTCGACCTGTTCCTCACCGGCGGGGGCAATAACAATACCGGCTTTGCCAACCCCCGCTACGATGACCTGATCCTGCACAAGGCGCCCCAGGCGGCCACCAAAGAGGAACGCCTCGCGGTTTTCCACGAGGCGGAGACCATGCTGATGGAACAGATGCCCATCATTCCCCTGTACACTTACACCAGCAAACACCTCATCCATCCCGGCGTTAAGGGGGCGCCACCCAACCTGATGGACTGGACCAACTTCAAGTACGTGTGGCTGGATAAAGACTGGCGACCGACCGGGACGGGTAACTGATCATGTGGCGATTCATCGGCGTACGGCTGCTCCAGGCAATCCCGGTGATCCTGGTGGTGATCACCGTGACTTTCTTCCTGGTGCGGATTGCACCCGGCGGCCCGTTCGACAGCGAAAAGGCGGTCACCCGTGAAGTGAAGGCCGCGCTGGAGGCCCAGTACAAGCTCAACCTGCCCCTGTTCCAGCAGTACACGTCCTACCTGAATGACGTGGCCCACGGCAACCTCGGGCCGTCCTTCAAGTACCCGGGACGCAGCGTCAACGAGCTGATCGCCGCCGGGTTCCCGGTGACAGCGGAACTGGGCCTGTACGCCATGCTGGTGGCATTGGGCATCGGCGGCCTGGCGGGAATCATCGCCGCGCTCAAACCCAACACGGCGCAGGACTATATTCCCATGTCCGCGGCGATGATCGGCATCTGCATGCCCTCCTTCCTGCTGGGACCACTGCTGGTGCTGGTGTTCGGTATCCACCTGGACTGGCTGCCGGTATCCGGCTGGGGCGATATCCCCGGCGACAAGATCCTGCCCGCGATCACCCTGGGCGCCGCCTACGCCGCCTATATCGCCCGCCTGGGCCGGGCCGGCATGCTGGAGGTGCTGTCCCAGGACTATATCCGCACGGCCCGGGCCAAGGGCCTGCCCGAATGGCAGGTGGTGGTCAAGCACAGCCTGCGGGGCGGCATGATCCCGGTGGTCGCTTTCCTGGGACCCGCTTTTGCCGGGCTGCTGGCGGGCTCATTCGTGGTCGAGACGATTTTCCAGATACCGGGCCTGGGCCGGTTCTTCGTGCAGGCCGCTTTCAACCGCGACTACACCATGATCCTTGGCACCACCGTGTTCGTGTCGGTGCTCATCGTGCTGTTCAACCTGCTGTCAGATATTCTCGCCGCCTGGATGAACCCGCGGCTGCGGGCACAATTCAGCCAACACTAGGGTGCCGGAGAAAACTGGATGAACACGCAGACGATCAGCGACATCTCCCAGGCGGAACAGGGCACCTCCCTGTGGAAGGACGCCTGGCTGCGCCTGCGCAAGAACCACCTGGCGGTGTTCGGGCTGGTGCTGCTGGTCACATTTATCATTATCGCCCTGCTCACCCCCTGGATTGCACCCTACAGCTACCAGGCCCAGGACCTGGAGCTTGGCGCCAGCCCTCCTTCCGCCGCGCACTGGCTGGGCACCGACATCTTCGGCCGGGACCTGATGACCCAGATCATGTACGGCGGGCGCATCTCCCTGGCGGTGGGTTTTGTCGCTACCACGGTTGCCCTGCTGATCGGCGTGACCTGGGGCGCGATTGCCGGCTATGTCGGCGGTCGCACCGACGCGGTGATGATGCGGATGGTGGATATTCTCTACGCCCTGCCCTTCATGATTTTCATCGTGCTGCTCACGGTGGTGTTTGGTCGCAACATGCTGCTGCTGTTCCTGGCCATAGGCGCGGTGGAGTGGCTGACCATGGCCCGCATCATGCGCGGCCAGGTGCAATCCCTGCGCCAGATGGAATTCGTGGAGGCGGCCATTTCCCTGGGCCTGTCACCGGCGACCCTGATCCGTCGCCACCTGGTGCCCAATGCGCTCGGGCCGATCATCGTTTATACCACCCTGACGATTCCCAGCGTGATGCTGCTGGAGGCCTTCCTGAGCTTCCTGGGCCTCGGCGTACAGCCGCCGCAGACCTCCTGGGGCCTGCTGATTTCCTATGGCGCCGAAACCATGGAGGAGTATCCCTGGCTGCTGATCTTCCCCGGGGTGGCGCTGACCCTGACCCTGTTCTCACTCAATTTCCTCGGTGACGGCCTGCGCGATGCGCTGGACGTACGCGGCGCGAAGGACTGACCATGGCCCTGCTGGACGTACAGAACCTCGCCGTCAGCTTCGTCACGCGCAACGGCACCAACATGGCTGTGGACGGCATCAGCTTCAGCGTGGAGCTGGGCAAGATCACGGCCATCATCGGTGAGTCGGGGTCGGGGAAATCGGTGGCCTGTTACAGCCTGCTGGGCCTGGTGCCGATGCCCCCCGGGCGCATCGATGGCGGGCGCGCCCTCTTCGAGGGCCGCGACCTGCTGCAACTGGAAGAATCCGAGCTGCGAAAAATACGCGGGCGCGATATCGCGATGATCTTCCAGGACCCGATGACCTGCCTGAACCCCTACATGACTATCGGCAAGCAGCTGATGGAGCCCCTGCTGTACCACCACAGGGTGACAACGGAGCAGGCGCGCGCCAGGGCGCTGGAACTGCTGGACGAAGTGGGTATACGCGACCCCGAATCCACCATCGACAACTACCCGCACCAGTTCTCGGGCGGCATGCGCCAGCGGGTGATGATCGCGATGGCGCTGATCAACGAACCGAAGCTGCTGATTGCGGACGAACCCACCACCGCCCTGGACGTCACTATCCAGGCCCAGATCCTGAAACTGGTCGCCGGGTTGCAGCTGAAGCGCGATATCGGCGTGATTTTCATCAGCCACGACCTGGCGGTGGTGGCCGACATCGCCGATACAATCGTGGTGATGAAGCAGGGAGCGATTGTGGAGAGCGGCAACCGCGAACGCATTTTCCGCAATGCGCAGCACCCCTATACCCAAAAACTGCTGGCCGCGATCCCCACCGATTCCAAGCAGCCGCGGCCGGATGCAGTGCAGCCGCTGATCCAGGTGCGGAACCTGTGTACCTGGTTCGACCAGGGCCGGCACCGGGAACCGGTGAAGGCCGTCAACGACGTCAGCTTCGACATCAACCGCGGTGAGGTGCTGGGGCTGGTGGGGGAATCGGGCAGCGGCAAATCGACCATCGGCCGCTCCATCCTGCGGCTGGTGCCGGTCACCTCCGGCGAGGTCAGCTTCGATGGCACCGACCTGACCACACTGGAGGGCCGCGAGCTCAAAGCCATGCGCCGGCGCATGCAGATGATTTTCCAGGACCCGTTCGCGTCCCTCAATCCGCGCATGACGGTTTACGATGCGCTGGCGGAACCCCTGTTACTGCACCGCATCGAGAACCGCAAGACCGTTGCCCGGGGCGTGCTGAAACTGATGGACGATGTCGGCCTGGCCCGCGCCTTCGTGCGCAAGTATCCCCATGAGTTCTCCGGCGGCCAGCGCCAGCGCATCGCCATCGGCCGGGCGCTGGCGACCCGACCGGAGTTTATCGTTGCGGACGAGCCGGTCTCGGCCCTGGATGTCACTATCCAGGCCCAGATTCTGGACCTGATGCAGCAGCTGGGCCGGGAATACGGCCTGACCATGCTATTCGTGTCACACGACCTGGCGGTGGTGCGCCACCTCGCCGATCGCATCCTGGTGTTGTATAAGGGTGAAGTGGTGGAGCAGGGTAGCGGTGATGACCTGTTCCAAAGACCGCAGCAGGCCTATACCCGGCAGCTGCTGCAATCGATCCCGGGGCGTTCCCTGTTGGCCTGATAAATGGAGTGAAAAGTTGAAAACGAAATTCATTGCAACCCTGTTACTGGTTTCCCTGCCCGCGCTGTCACAGGCCGCTGTGAGGGCCCCGAAAATGATCCTCGGGTGGCTCGAGACCACCCAGATACTGGGTTCGGATATGCGCATAAAAACCAAGCTGGACGTGGGCGCCAAGACCTCCTCGATGCAGGCGACCAACATCGAGTATTTCGAGAAGAACGGAAAAAAATGGGTGCGCTTTGATTTCACCGACGAGGACGTCGATACCGAGCAGCCACACACGCTGCGCCTGGAGGGTCCGCTGGTGCGCGAAGCAGAGATCAAGCGCCACGGCGCACCCAATGTCACACGCCCGGTGGTCACCAAGGAAATCTGCGTCTACAACCAGCTGTACCGGACCGAGTTCACCCTCACGGACAGGGGCAAATTCAATTACGCGATACTGCTGGGGCGGTCTTTCCTGTCGAAAGTCGCGCTGGTGGATTCATCGTCTGCATTCCTGAGCCGGCCCAACTGCGAGGGTGACACCACTGTGCTGGATATAAAGGATTAGCGCCCGCCTCCGGCGCAATACAGCCGGCAGGGCCCAACCGCCGGAGCCATCTGGCTCCACCCCTGGTACCGCCGGCCTTTTTTCACTGCCCTGCGGGCTGCACGCAACCCGCGATAAACGCAGTATTTTGAACCGCCCCGCACCGGTCGTGCGCGCCGGGGATCAAGCCCGGGCAAATAACGTGTAAAGTATCCAGCTCCAGGCCCCCGCGGTCCCACAGGAGACAAGTGATATGAACGATGACCGCCTGCACCACCCACCGCTGATGCCGCACCTGCTGGTGGAGGGACTCAACCGCTATGACGATGAACCCTGCCTGTTCCTGGGGGACAAGGTCGCCAGCTACCGCGAGGTGCGCGAGAGCACCAGCCAGATGGTGCAGGCACTGCAGGCCAGGGGCCTCGGCAAGGGCGGCCGCGTCGCGGTGATTTCCGCCAACCGGCCGGAGGTCCTGTCCAATATCGCCGCGATGCAGCTGGCGGGGTGTATCGGCACTCCCCTGCACCCGCTGGGCTCACTGGACGACCACGCCTACGTGCTGGAGGCGGCCGGAATAGACGCACTGGTGTATGACGCCAGCGTATTTGACGAGCACGCGGCGAAGCTCAAGGCCCGGGTGCCGGGGCTGAAACACCTGCTGGGATTCGGCCCAACCAAAAGCGGCGAGGATTACCTGGCCCTGGCCGCCACCTTCGAGCCGCAGCCCCTGGTTGCGCCCGATGTGCTGCCGGACGACGTGTCTTCGATAAATTTCACCGGCGGTACCACCGGCAGGCCCAAGGGCGTGATGAGCACCCACAGGGTCACCGCCTACATGACCCAGATCCAGATGGCGGAATGGGAATTCCCCGCCCAGGTGCGCATGCTGATGGCCACACCCCTGTCCCATGCGGCCGCGGCCTTCTTTATCCCGGTGTTGCAAAAAGGCGGGGCCTTCTACGTGATGCAGGGCTTCAGCCCGGATGAATTTTTCAACATGGTCGAAAAGCACCGCATCACCTGCACCATGCTGGTCCCGGTAATGCTCTACTACCTGCTGGATTCACCCCGGGCCGCCACGGCGGATATGTCCAGTATGGAGACAATATTCTACGGCGCTTCAGCGATGAACCCGGCGAGGCTGCGGCAGGGTATCGAACTCTGGGGCCAGGTGTTCTACCAGTTCTTCGGCCAGTCCGAGGCGCCGATGGTCGTGGCCAATATGCGCCGGGCCGACCATGACCTGGGCAAACCGCAACGCCTCGCTTCCTGCGGCCGGCCGACACCCTGGGTACACCTGGCACTGCTCGATCCCGAGGGTAAGCCGGTGCCTGCGGGAGAGCCCGGGGAGATCTGTGTGCGCGGCCCGCTGGTGATGAAGGGCTACAAGGACATGCCGGAGCAGACCGCCGAGGCCTTCGCCGGCGACTGGCTGCACACGGGCGACGTGGGCAAACTGGACGCGGAAGGATTTCTTTATATTGTCGATCGCACCAAGGACATGATTGTCACCGGCGGCTTCAATGTGTTTCCCCGGGAGGTGGAGGATGTGCTGGCCGGCCACGAGGCGGTCGGCCAGGTCGCCGTGGTCGGCGTGCCCGATGAACAGTGGGGCGAGGCGGTCAGGGCGGTGATCGTGTTGCGGCCCGGCTTCGAGCCGGGTCCTGACCTGGTGCAGGCCCTGCAGGCGCTGGTCAAGCAGGCGAAGGGTTCAGTGCAGGCGCCCAAGTCGATCGACTTCGTCGACGCCATCCCGCTGACCCCGGTGGGCAAGCCCGACAAGAAAACGCTGCGGGCGCGCTACTGGCAGGGCAGCGAGCGCGGCGTCGGCTGAGGCTTATTCTGCCCCCTTTCAGCGGTCAGGGCGTCATCCCGACGCCATAACCGACGAGGAAGCCCCGCACTCCCCGGCGCAGGTTCTGCAGATGGTAGCCGCCCTCCTGGATGATGACGGAGGGCAGGCGCAGGGAGCCGATCGCCCGGCCGATATTGCGCATGCCTTCCGCCGACACGTAGAACGCACCGGTGGGGTCGCCGCGCATGATATCCACCCCCAGGGAGACCACCAGGTAATCCGGCGCGAACTTCCTGATCACTTTCAGGGCTTTGTCCAGCGCCGTGAGGTAGGCGGCGTCATCCACTCCGGGGCGCAGCGGGAAGTTGACGTTGAAGCCCTCGCCCTCGCCCTCTCCGCGCTCGTCCTCGAAGCCGGCATAAAACGGGTAGGATGACTCCGGGTGGCCGTGAATCGACACGGTCAGTACGTCCTTGCGGCTATAGAAAATATCCTGGGTGCCATTGCCATGGTGGTGGTCCACATCCAGGATCGCGACGCGGCCCTTGCGCGACAGTGCATTGGCTGCAAGCGCCGCGTTATTGAAATAGCAGAAGCCGCCGAAGACCTTGCGCTCGGCGTGGTGACCAGGCGGGCGACCGGCGACATAGGTCATTTCCGATTTGCCGGAGCCGACCAGTTTTGCCGCCGTCAACGCGGCATTGGCCGAACGGGTGGCGGCGGCAAACACGTTGCTGGTGATCGGGGTCGAGGTATCAATGCAAAAGTATCCGGCGCGCATGGGCCAGTTATGCGGCAGGCGGTCCGGGTAGCGAATCGGGAATATCTCCGGGTACACGATCTGCCCGGGGGGGACCTTGTCCTGGCTCTCCCTGAGGAAGGTGACCATGCGCTTGTCGTGGATTTCCAGGATCGGCTTGAGTCCGAAATCCTGGATTTCGTGGCGGATGATCGGCAGGTCGTCCAGCGCCCTGGCGATCGCGGCGACCCGGGCAGGACGCTCGTAGTAACCCTTGAAGGGCGAGTGGCTGATGTCGTTGGCAGTGCCCGTCTCGATCAGGTCTATGGGGTGCTTGAGCTTTGGCAATGGCCCCGGGGAGGGCGCCGGGTAGCGCGGCGCCCGGATCAATACCGGGTCATCCTTCACGGAAGCCAGCAGGGTTTTCAGCGGTTCCTGCTCCGGGGTGAGGCCGCACTTGGCCAGCAGGATGCGCGCGATCACGGCCTTTAGCTTTGCCCGCGACAGCGGCGCCGTCTGCCCCAGGCCGTCGTGCATCAGGCAATTGGGGTCCCCCAGGTTGGCGGGGGTAACCAGGTGCTCGTACTGTGTGCCCTGGACGGGACGGGCCCCGAGCCGCTCATAGAAGGCCATGCGCTTCTTGTTATTCGGCAGCAATGCGGGGTCCGCCACATTGGGACCGGGCTCGTCCGGCAGCGAATCAAAAAACAGCCGGCGCGCGCCGCGCTTTTTCACGTCATTGCGCATCGCCTCGTAGAGCGCCGCGCCGATCCCCCGGGAGGCCCGGTCCGGATCACTCGCTATATAGTCGAGATACGCCGCCTTCAGGTCGCTGAAATAAAAGGTCACCGTAAACCCCAGCACCTCCTCACGCGCGCCGGTAGCGGCCAGGATGATGATCTCCGAGCCGGGGGGATGCTCGCCCCGGGAGAACGCCTCTATTTTTTCGATATAGGGTGCGTTGAAGGAGAAAGCTTTGTTAAAAACGGCTTTGAGACCATCCAGGTGGCGCTCGTACTGGGCATCCATACCCGCCATAACCCGCACCATTTTCAGCATTGCCTGTGTTTCCTCCGGAAAATTACCAACCTGGTTTGCGCGGAATTTGCGGTGTTCTGGTATATTCGCGCCCATCGTTGGCGGCCCTTATATCATGAAGCGAAACGTGGAAGAACTGACTTTTAACCATTCCGGAATCGAGGTGCCCGCGGGCACTAGCCACAGCCTGTTTCCGACTCCGGTGAAACTCTTCGAACTGTCCGAAGCGGGGATGAATGCCGAATTGGCCGCCTTTTTTGCCAGCCACCCCCGTTTCAGCAGCCGCGACCAGGCCGAGACGTCCGACGTCACCAACCTTATGGAATACGCGGTTGAAGTACCTGCACTGAACCGGCTGGAGGGGCTTTTTCTCGCCTGCCTGGAAAACTACTGCCGCGAGATCGGCTGGCGGGGCGAATTCGACCTCGCGATGCAGATGTTTCCCAACGTGGCACCGAAGGGGCATTACGTGCCATCCCATAACCACGTATCGCATATTTCAGCCGTCTACTATGTGCACGCGCAGCCCTCGGACCGGCCCCTGCTGGTGAGCGATGAATCCGTGCGCGACTACTGGCGGCCGGATGAAGGCGCGCTGATCCTGCACGACCCGCGTTTCAACGCCTCCCTGCAGGGCGGGTGGCAGTACCACGCCAAGGTGTTCCCGAAACCCGGCCTGATGATTTTCTTCCCCTCCTTCCTCTGGCACGAGGTCACCCCGCACCAGGCGCAGGAACCGCGCCTGTCCGTGGCGGCGAATTTCACCCTGGCCTATCGCAACCTCCCCAGCTACGAGCGCCACAGCGTCTTCAGCTGCTGAGGACCAAAACCGGCTGCGGCCGGGTTGCCAGCCCGGCGGCATCGCGGCCACCTGCCCGCTGCTGTACTATGCTGTGCTCATAATCGCGATAACCATTACGAAGCAGGCGGCCCCGATGAATCATCTCAAACTGTTGCGAACACTGCTGCTTACCCTGTTGTGCCTGTGCGCCTGGGGCGCACAGGCGAAAACCGACAAGCCGAATATCCTGGTAATCTGGGGTGACGATATCGGCTGGTCCAATATCAGCGCCTACCACCGGGGGATGCTGGGAGGGCGCACCCCCAATATCGACCGTATCGCAAACGAAGGCGCCCTGTTCACCGACTACTACGGCGAGCAGAGCTGCACCGCCGGGCGCTCCGCCTTCATCACCGGCCAGCACCCGCTGCGCACAGGGCTGCTGAAAGTCGGCTTGCCGGGCGCCGACATCGGCCTGCAGGCCCAGGACCCCACCATTGCGGAGCTGCTCAAGCCCCTGGGCTACGCCACCGGCCAGTTCGGCAAGAATCACCTCGGGGACAAGGACGAATTCCTGCCCACCAATCACGGCTTCGATGAATTTTTCGGCAACCTCTATCACCTGAACGCGGAGGAGGAACCGGAAACGTACTTCTATCCGAAGGACCCGGAATTCCGCAAGCGCTTTGCGCCGCGTGGCGTGGTGCACTCCTACGCCGACGGCAAAATCGAGGATACCGGCCCACTGACTCGCAAGCGCATGGAGACGATCGACCAGGAATTTGCGGACGACGCCGTGCGTTTTATGGAGCAGGCGGTAAAGGCCGACAAGCCGTTCTTCATCTGGTTCAACTCAACGCGGATGCATGTATGGACCCACCTGGCACCCAAATGGGAGGGCAAATCCGGATACGGCCTTTACGCCGACGGCATGATGGAGCACGACTATCACGTCGGCCTGCTGCTGGACAAAGTGGACAAGCTCGGAATCGCCGATAACACCATCGTGATCTACAGCACCGACAACGGCTCCCAGACCAACACTTACCCCGACGGCGGCTCTGAGCCTTTCCGGGGAGAAAAGGGCTCCACCTGGGAGGGCGGTTTCCGCGTGCCCGCCCTGGTCCGCTGGCCCGGCGTGGTGAAGCCCGGCACGGTGATCAACGATATTTTCTCCCACCAGGACTGGCTGCCCACACTGCTGGCCGCCGCCGGCGAGCCCGACATTGGCAGCAAGCTGAAGGCAGGCTACCGGGCCGGTGACAAGACCTTCAAGGTCTACCTGGACGGCTTTGACCAGGTACCGCTGCTTAGCGGCAAGGGCCCGGGTGCACGCCACAACATTTACTATTTCGACGACAACGCCAACTTCAACGCGATGCGCTGGAATGACTGGAAAATCATTTTCGCCTGGCAGATGGAGGGCTGGGCCGGACCCCGCGAGGCGCTTAACTTCCCCCGCATCGTCAACCTTCGCACCGACCCCTACGAGACCTCGATTGATTCGGGCATGTACTCCCGCTTCTTCGCCGACCAGTTGTGGCTGTTCGTCCCGACCCAGCAGGAAGTGGGCAAATGGCTGATGACTTTCCGCGAGTTTCCGCCGCGCCAGGCCACCGCCAGCTTTACCATCGACAGGATGATGCAACAGATGCAGCAGATGCTGCAGATGCGCGCCACGGCCGGCGCGGTGCCCGCCAAAGCCCCCGGGCAATAAGAGAGACTGACCATGCTGCAAGACACGCCGGAACTGTACAAGGGCCTGACCTACCCCTGGGGCCGGGAAATAAACCCGGCGCCGGGGCAGCCTGAGCTGATCGCCGAGGGTGTGTACTGGGTCCGCTTCCCCATGCCCATGTCGCTGGACCATATCAACCTGTGGTTGCTTGAGGATGGAGACGGCTGGACCGTGGTGGACACCTGCCTGAACCTCGACAGCGCCCGGGCAATCTGGGAGCAGCTGTTCGGTTCAGTGATGCGGGGCAGGCCGGTCACCCGGGTCATCTGCACCCACATGCATCCCGACCACGTGGGCCTGGCGGGGTGGCTGACCGAGCGCTTCGGCGCCGAGCTGTGGATGTCACGGGAGGAGTTCCTGATGTGCCGGGCGATGGTTGGGGACACCGGCAGGGAGGTGCCGGCGGTGGCCCTGCGCTTCTACCGGGCCGCGGGTTACAACGACGGGCAACTCGAACTCTACAAGGGAAAATTCGGCAACTTCGGCCGGGCCGTCGCACCCCTGCCGGACAGTTTCCGTCGGTTGGTGGACCTCGAAACCATCACCATAGGCGGCCGCTACTGGCAGGTCATCGTGGGCAGCGGCCACTCCCCGGAGCATGTCGCGCTGTATTGTCCCGCGCTGAAGCTGCTGATCTCCGGCGACCAGGTGCTGCCGCGTATCACCCCCAATGTCAGCGTTTTCCCCACGGAACCCAGCGGCGACCCGCTGCAGGAGTGGCTCAGCTCCAGCGCGCGTATCCGCGAGATGCTGCCGGACGATGTGCTGGTGCTGCCGGCCCACGAGGCGCCCTTTTACGGGCTGCATGTGCGCCTCAACCAGTTGATCGAAGCCCACAACCGGGACCTGAGGGGACTGTTCGATTATCTCGACCAACCCCGGCGGGCGGTGGATTGTTTCCCGCCGCTGTTCAGCCGGGACATCGACCAGGATTCACTGGGCCTGGCCACCGGGGAGACCATGGCTCACCTGAACTGCCTGCTGGGGCGGCGCCGGATCACGCGGCGGCGCGACGAGCAGGGGGTGGACTGGTACCAGCAGCGACCGGAAACCGCTGGCTACGAGGAGGAACCCCACCCGCCATCCCGCTCGCCCCGCGCGACCTGACGCCAGACAGGCTGCCCGCCGTCAGGCAGCCTTTTCAGCGGGTTGCCGCGGCTCGGTCTCCACCGGGGTGTCGCGCCGGAAATCCGCCAG
>Ga0224505_10001968_pt1 | contig 12431 bp, 12 predicted proteins | sample SF_Jan12_sed_USG_FD_169102 | JGI IMG/M metagenome (GOLD analysis project Ga0224505, IMG submission 169102) | Sediment microbial communities from San Francisco Bay, California, United States - SF_Jan12_sed_USGS_4_1 | ecosystem: Environmental > Aquatic > Marine > Sediment | place: USA: California...
GTCCAGCGCGCAATGGCAGATTTCCGGATCAGATCGCCGAATACCGGAATTTTGAGGACGAGGCGGTCCATGAAGATCTGCATTTTTTCCGAACGCTTCCACGTCCAGAAAAAAGCGTAAAGCCCTGCACCCATGCCGCCGAACAGAACGAACCAGTTGGCTACCACGAAATCCGAGATCGCCATCACAATCAGCGTTGGTGTCGGCAAATCGGCACCGAAACTCTTGAACACCTCCTTGAAGGCAGGGATCACGAAGATCATGATGATGGCGGTAATCACCACCGCAACCACAATAATGGCGATCGGATAAAAAAGTGCCGATTTGATCTTGGCCTTGATTCCGAGAATCTTTTCCTTGTAGGTGGCCAGCCGGTCGAGCAGGCTTTCCAGAATACCGGCTGCTTCGCCGGCGCCGATCAGGTTGCAGAACAGCGCATCGAAATGCAGGGGGTGCTTTTCGAATGCCTGTTTCAGGCTCATGCCGGTTTCGACGTCGGTTTTTATCGTCATCAGCAATCTGGCGACGGCCGGGTTGCTGTGGCCTTTGCCGACGATGTCGAAGGATTGAAGCAGCGGCACGCCGGACTTCATCATCGTTGCAAGCTGCCGGGTGAACAGCGTAATGTCTTTCTCGGAGACCGAGCCGCCGCGGCCGAGTCGCTGTTTCTTGACCTCGACGATCTTGATGCCTTGCCGGCGTAGCGTGGCATTGACCTGCGCCTCGCCGGTCGCCTGCATTTCACCCCGGACGGTTTTTCCGGCGCGATCCTGTCCGACCCAGCGGAACGTGAATTCAGAAATCTGCTCTTTGCGTGCGGCAGCGGTCGCCATGCGGGCCTCCAAAATCTCTCAATGAACCAATAGGTTACGAGCAGTTATTGATGGAATAATGCCCTTCCCGCGGACCTTTGTAAAGGCTGGATTGCACGCTTTCCCGCCGCTCTACGGCGGGGTGGGGGCGAAAACCCTCACACTTTTTATGACCCTATCCTGAGTCTGGACGATTTCCAGGGGATAACCGGCAATGCGAACGCTGGTATTGGGCTCCGGTATGTCCTGCAGATGCTCCAGAATCAGGCCATTCAGGGTCTTGGGGCCCTCCAGAGGGAAATGGAAGCCGAGCTTGCGGTTGAGTTCCCGCAACAATGTGCTGCCTTCGATCACATAGCTGCCGTCGGGCTGCGGGTGCAGGCCCCGGGCCATCAGCGGCGATTGCGTGGTGAATTCACCGATGATTTCCTCGAGGATGTCCTCCAGGGTCACCAGCCCCATGATTTCACCGTACTCATCGACGACCAGGCTGACCCGGTCCTCGTGTTCCTGAAAATTCTGGATTTGCGACAGCAACGGGGTCGAGGACGGGACGAAATAGGGTTCACGTATCGTCTCCTGCAGCGTTTCCCGGGTAAGTTCGTCGCGCTGGATCAGCGTTAATGCATGGCGCACGCGCAATATGCCGATGACGTTGTCCAGACGATCCTGGTAGACCACGATGCGGCGGTGATGCGCGGTAGAAATCTGTTGCGCCAGCTCTTCGATCGGCAGGTCCAGGTTTATGCCTTCAAGCTGGTTGCGCGGGATCATCACGTCGTCGACCGTATTGGCACCGATTTCCAGCAGATTCAGCAGCACGGACGCGTGCTTTTTCGGCAGCACATTGGAAGACTCGAGCACGATGGTGCGGATTTCGTCGACCGACAGCGGTTGCGGTCCCGACTCCTGGGGCTGCATCCGCAGCATGCGCAGTGCAAGGCCGAGCAGGGCGTCTGTGGATACCGTGAGCAGATGGACGAACGGTGCGGTGACGAAAGCCAGTGCGCGCATCGGCCACGAAACGATTCTGGAAATATTCTCTGCGCTGTGCTGGCCCAGCCGCTTCGGCACGATTTCGCCAACTACGATGGAAACGTAGGTGACACCGACTACCACGATTGCCGTGGCGACGATATTGCTCAGCTTGTGCTCCATGCCCTGTGTTTGCAGCCATGCCGCGAACGGTTCGGCCAGGATGGCTTCGCCGACGATGCCATTGAGCAAGCCGATCGAAGTGATGCCGATTTGCACGGTCGACAGGAACCTGGTTGGTTCTGCGCTGAGTTTGACGGCAGCTGCAGCCAGCTTGTCGCCGCGTTGGGCGAGCATGGCCAGTTTGGACTGGCGGGCCGTCAACAGCGCGACTTCCGACATCGCGAAAGCGCCGTTGAGCAGAATCAGGAAGGCGAGTATCAATACTTCCATTTGAACCTCTTAGTAAACAATGGCCACGGCGCGTCGCGCGGGGCCCGGCGGTCAGCCGCGTCCGAGCAGGACTTCCACTACGAATTTGCTGCCCAGATAGGCCAGCACGAGCATCAGGAAGCCGGTGAGCGTCCAGCGCACGGCGATACGGCCGCGCCAGCCGTAGAAATGTCGTCCGCACAACAGTGCGGCGAAAACGATCCACGACAGAATGCCGAATATGGTCTTGTGGTTGAGTTGAGCCGCCTTGCCGAACAGTTCCTCGGAAAACACCACGCCGCTGGCCAGCGTCAGCGACAGCATGATGAAACCCGCCCAGATGATCCTGAACAGCAGGGTTTCCATGGTCAGCAGTGGTGGCAGCTTTTGCAGGCTGGCAGGCAGCGCGCCCTGGTGCAACCTTCGTTCCAACATGGCCATCAGCAGCACATGTAGTGACGCGATGGTGAACAGACTGTAAGCAAGCATCGATATCAGCAGATGCAGTTTGAAAGCCAGCAGATCCGTGTTGGGCAGAGGCCGCGCTGCGGGCAGCAATGCCGGCAGGAATACCGCAACCGCGGCGACCGGCATGATCAGTGCCTGCAACCCTTCAAGCCGGTAGAACAGGCTGCCAAGCCAGTAAATCAGAACGGTCAGCCAGAGAATGGCGGAGATGGCATCGCCGACACCGATGCGCAGCGTACTGCCCGAAAACATTGCGCCGAACAATGCGGCAGCGTGCACACCCAGTGCGACCAGCACGGCCAACTGTGCTGCGGTGCCCCCAGGGTGAGCGGTTGCCGGCGCTTCTGCGACGGGCGACCAATGTGCGCGCCAGAAATAAGCGGCCATCGCTGCATAAAGAAGGGCGCTGATCAGATACGGTAAAATGCTCTGCATACTTCAAGTTTACCCGAACACATCCCCCATGTTTGACAACCTGACCGGACGACTTTCCCGGGTCGTAAAGACGCTGCGCGGTGAAGCGCGCCTGACCGACGCCAATATCCAGGATGCGCTGCGTGAAGTGCGCATGGCACTGCTTGAAGCCGATGTGGCCTTGCCGGCGGTGAAGGCGCTGATTGAGCGGGTCCGCGAAAAAGCGGTGGGCCAGGCGGTCATTGGCAGTCTGACTCCGGGACAAGCGCTGGTCGGCGTGGTGCATCGTGAACTTATTGCGTTGATGGGCGAGCACAGTGCGGCGTTGAATCTGGCCGTGCAGCCGCCCGCGGTAATCCTGCTCGCAGGTCTGCAGGGCGCGGGCAAGACGACGACCGCGGGCAAGCTCGCGCGCTGGCTGCGTACCGAGCAGCGAAAGAAAGTGCTGCTGGCGAGCTGCGACGTCTACCGCCCGGCGGCCATCGAGCAGCTCAAAATACTCGCGTCACAGGTCGAAGCGGATTTTCATCCTTCATCAGCAGGTGAAAAACCGGTCGAAATCGCGAAACGCGCGTTGGAATTTGCGCGCACGCATTATCACGATGTGCTGATCGTGGATACCGCCGGCCGCCTCGCTGTCGATGAGGCGATGATGCGGGAGATACGCGAACTTCACAGCGCGGTCAATCCGGTGGAGACGCTGTTCATCGTTGATGCGATGCAGGGCCAGGATGCGGTTAACGTCGCCAGGGCTTTCGGCGAAGCGCTGCCGCTGACAGGGGTCATACTGACCAAACTCGACGGCGACGCGCGCGGCGGCGCCGCGCTGTCGGTGCGTCATGTTACCGGCAAGCCGATCAAGTTTGCCGGTATCGGCGAGAAGATCACCGGGCTGGAGGCTTTCCATCCTGAACGCATGGCGTCCCGCATTCTCGGCATGGGTGATGTGCTGTCGCTGATCGAGGATGTACAGAAATCGGTAAATCTCGAAGACGCGGAAAAGCTTGCGCGCAAGGTCAAGACCGGCAAGGGTTTTGATCTTGAGGATTTCAAGCAGCAGGTCGCGCAGATGCGCAAGATGGGCGGCATGAGTGCACTGATGGACAAGCTTCCGGCGCAACTCGCACAGGCGGCACAGGGTGCGCCGCAAATGGAAGACAAGGCGATTCGCCGTCTCGAGGGCATCATCAATTCAATGACACCGCTGGAGCGTTCAAAACCCGAGTTGCTCAAAGCATCGCGCAAGCGCCGCATTGCCGCCGGAGCCGGGGTCAGCGTGCAGGAAGTCAACCGTCTGCTCAATCAGTTTGAGCAGACGCAGAAGATGATGAAAATGGTTTCCAAGGGCGGCATGGCGAAAATGATGCGATCGATGAAGGGCATGTTCCCAGGAATGCGTTGAACATTGCCGGACGGCGTTTCCGTTATTTCAAACTGAAGCCCTGGCGCCGGATGTAGTTGCCGAAATCCGCCCGTTCCGGTTCCGCGTATTGCCGGGCCTTGTCTTCCGACCAGCCGTAGAAGTCGGCTTTGCCAAACAGGTGTGTGCGGCGCTGTTTTCCGTAAGGATGGTTGGCGTGTCGCCGCTGATCGTACGCATCGACCTGTTCGCGCAGGCCGGCCTCGGCATACCGGTCGGTGTGCGTCGTGACCTCCAGCGCCAGACGCGGACTGATATGTCCCGGTGTCGCCGGATAGCCGACGCACAAACCCGCGACCGGAAACACGCCTTCCGGCAATTTGAGCTCGCGACTGGTGACATCCACTGCATTTCGTATGGCGCTGATCGGGCAGGTGCCCAGACCGGCCGCTTCAGCAGCACGGATGAAATTCATCATCGCGATGCCGGCATCCACCGCCGCATTCATGAAGTGGTCCAGGTGTTCGTTGACGAAAGGTTTGCCGCGCCATTCACCGATTTTGCGAATGCGGCGATTGTTTCCGCAGAACACCAGAAATACCGGGGCATCCAGGATCCATGCCATGTCCGGAATCGCGGCTGCGATGCGCTCGCGTTTGCCGCTGTCGATGACGTGAATGATGTCAGCCTGCTGCAGGTCGCTCTTGGTCGGCGCCGACAGGGCGCAGGCAAACAGCAGGCGCAGCAGTTCCGGAGTCACCGGATCCGCTGTGTAGCGGCGGATTGAACGGTGTTCTGCGATCTCGGTGAGCGTGTCGAGTCCGGCCTGGTTTTGTGCCACCGTAAAACCGGTGCCGTAGCGGGTACGCAATGCGGCGTTGATGCGGTCGGTCGAAGGTTCTTGCGCTGAATTCATGATATTCCTTTAAAAACAACATGTTATTTAAATTTCTGAGCTCGGGTTCTGATGCCGTCACAATTGCGCATGGTGACAGTGATCAGTTGCGTCTGCCGGAAAAAATAGCGTAAAATCCGACCCTTTCGACTATTTTCAGTCGCCGGGAATACCTCATGGTTGTTATCCGCTTAGCTCGTGGTGGCGCAAAAAAGCGTCCGTTCTTCAATTTCGTTGTTGCCGACTCGCGCTTCCCGCGCGACGGGCGTTTCATTGAGCGCTTGGGATTTTACGACCCCAAGGCGCCCGAAGGTCGCGAGCGTCTGCGCATCAATCGTGAACGCCTGGCTTTCTGGCAAGGCAAAGGTGCTTTACTTTCGGACACCGTGACCCGGCTCGTCAAGCAGGCTGGTGAGCAGAAAGCCGCCTGAGCGGCTGGTGACGATGGGGCGCGTGGTCGCGCCCTATGGAATCAAGGGTTGGATCAAGGTTCAGCCCTTTACACGGCAGCAGGGTGATTTGCTGGACTTCCCGTTGTGGCAGCTGGGACTGGACGGGACTTGGCAGAGCAGGTCGGTGGAATCGGCGAAAGTGCATGGCGCCACTGTGGTTGCGAAGCTGGAAGGCATAGCGGACCGGGAGCAGGCAGCCGCGCTGCAGGGTATGCGCATAGCGGTATCGCGAGATGATTTTCCGGCGCCTGCTGCAGATGAGATTTATTGGGCTGATTTGATCGGCCTGAAAGTGGTTAATGTGTCCGGAGAAGTGCTCGGGACGGTGTCCCGGGTGTTCGAAACCGGCGCAAACGATGTGCTAGTGGTTGCAGAACAGGAAAAAGGCGGGCGCGAACGACTGCTGCCTTATGTCGCACCGGTGATTTTGAAGGTCGATGCGGCAGGCGGCATGATCACCGTCGATTGGGGCATGGATTACTGATGCTGCAGTTCGACGTCGTCACGCTGTTTCCGGCCATGTTCGACGCAGTGACAGAACTGGGAGTCACTGGACGCGCCCGTGAGCGCGGGCTGTATCAGTTTGTAGCGTGGAATCCGCGGGATTTTGCGGTCAATGTTCATCGTACCGTGGACGACCGGCCGTATGGCGGCGGTCCCGGCATGGTGATGATGGCCGAACCGCTGGGCAAGGCGCTGCGGGCGGCTTGCCAGCGGCAGAAAAGCGCCGGGGTGGAAAAGCCGCGGGTTGTGCACCTGACGCCGCAAGGCCGGTTGCTTGACCATGCGAAAGTAGTTGAGTTGACGCGTGAGCCGGGACTGGTCTTGCTGGCAGGGCGTTATGAAGGTGTTGATGAACGATTGATCGAACGCGAGATTGTCGAGGAAGTGTCGATCGGCGATTACGTGTTGAGCGGTGGCGAGTTGGCCGCAATGGTGTTGATGGATGCGATCGTGCGGCAGTTGCCCGGTGCGCTGGGTGATGCGGAATCGGCAAACCAGGATTCGTTTGTGAATGGATTGCTGGATTGCCCGCATTACACAAGGCCGGAAGTCTACGAGGGCGAAGGAGTGCCGGCAGTATTGTTGTCGGGCAACCACGCGGCGATTGCGCGATGGCGGCTGAAGCAGGCACTGGGGCGAACCTGGCAGCGGCGACCGCAATTGCTGGAGCAGCGGCCGCTGACAGCAGAAGAGCAGGAGTTGCTCGACGAGTATCGTCAAGAGCAGGCTTGAGGAACAGTTTAGGAACGGTTTAACCGCGGACGCCATGACGGCGGACGTAACCAAGTTTGAGGGAGTTTGAAATGAACGTGATACAGCAGCTGGAGCAGGAAGAGATCAAACGTCTGGGCCGCAAGACCCCGGATTTCGTTCCCGGCGACACAGTCGTCGTGAACGTCAACGTTGTCGAGGGTGAACGCAAGCGGGTGCAGGCTTACGAAGGGGTGGTCATAGCCCGTCGTAACCGCGGCCTGAACTCGTCGTTCATCGTGCGGAAAATTTCGTCCGGCGAAGGTGTTGAGCGGACTTTCCAGACTTATTCGCCGGCGATCGCCAGCATTGACGTCAAGCGCCGCGGTGACGTAGGCCGTGCCAAACTGTATTACCTGCGCGGCCTGTCGGGCAAGGCGGCGCGCATCAAGGAAAAGCTGACATACACGGCCGCAGTCGGTGTAGATGTCCAGGCGGAAGCCGAGACGGACGCGGCGGTGCCTGCCGAGAAGTAAGGGGCGGGCCCAGGTTGTTTTCTGAAAGGCGGCTGCGGCCGCCTTTTTCTTTGTGCGAGTTTGTCGTTGTTTTGAAATGCATCCGCAGCAATCAGTACAATGCCCCCATGACGGAATTGCGACACTTCACTGCAGCAGCGCTTGTGCTGACGTGTCTGCTGGTGCTGCCCAATGCGGGCGCTGCGGCGGGCGCTGACGGACTGGAATCGACCCGCAGTCTCGCCCGGACCGGCGCAGTGCAGCTCGCGCTGCACCGCATAGATACGTTGCAACCGGCTGATACTGGCGCGCCGCGCTGGGCGGACTGGGAGCTTTTGCGATTGCAGCTGCTTGCCGCAGCGGATCGACATGAGGATGTGCTCAAGCGGGTTGCCGTGCTGCCTGCAGGTGTAAATATGAAATCGCGTACGGACGTGCATATCCTGGCCGCGCAGTCTGCGCTGGAACTCGGACAGGGCGGCACAGCCCGCGAACATGCCGGCCGCGCATTATGGGCGCCCGACGGCAGTGCGACGCAGGCACGTGAACTCCGGTTGCTGGTCATTCGCAGCCAGGTGCGCGATGCTCACGGTGACGATGCTTATCGCAGCATGCTGCGTTTTCAGCAGGATTACCGTCCCCTGGATGCGGAAACCGCTGCCGGGTTCGTCAACGGTCTGCTGGATTCAGGCAAGACCAAGGAAGCTGTTTCATGGCTGGCGCTGCTCGAGGAACGTGGTGCCGCAAAGCTGCGATTGCGGTTGCACACGGGCTTGATCGCGCCACAGGAAGCTGCAACCCAGGCGCGTGCGGGGTTTGCACGCAATGCGGATCCGCTGTGGTGGCGGGTGCTGCTGGACGCTGGCGAGCGCCTGAAGTCCGGCGAATTGCGCATCGAAGCGCTGGAGCATCTGCTGGACGTGAAGAAAGCTCCTGTCGCCGATGCCAAGGCGCTGTGGGAAAGCTATATCAGCTACGCGCGCGAAGCGGCCAACTCCCATCAGTTACTGGCTGGTGATGACCTGAACTGGATGGAATTTGCAATGCGCGGGCGCGATCGTGCCCCGGTGATCGCCCGGGCCTATTTTGCCTATCTCGCGCGCCATGCCCGCGGCCAGACGGAAAGGCAGCAGGCGCAGGAGCAGCTTGCGGCAGCGTTTGCCAAGGCGAAACTGTCGCGCGCGGCGCTGCGGCTTTACGCGGAAGGGCCGGGCGACCCGGTGGCGCTGTCGGCAGCGACGCGACATACGCTGGGGGCCCTTGCGGAAGGCGTGGCCGAGCATGAACAAGCCCTGCGTTTCTGGCTGGGCTTGCCGGCTCCGGCAGGAACGTCAGCGACTGATTGGAATCTGCAGTTGGCCGCATTGGCGCTGCGCGCGGGGCGCGCCAGCGTGGCCGCTGACATTGCGCGGCAGCTGACGACGGCCAAGGCGGTGATACCCCAGGCGCAGTTACCGGCGTGGATCGTGCTTGCGCAACAGTTCGGCGATCACGGCCAGCACGACGGTGCGCAGATCCTGTTCGAGCATGCGCTGCTGTACGCCGACGCTGCGCAGGCACGGGTTGTTCTGGCGGGCATTGCGCGCCTGCATGAGTCGCGCAAGCAGCCGTTGCTGGCGGCAGATTACTATCTGCGTGCTGCGCAACGTGCATCGGGTCCTGATGCCGCAGCGGCGGAAGCGCGCTTGCAGGCGGGACTGAATCTGGCGCGGGCCGGCTTGCTGAGTGACGCGCGCACGCAGTTCGAATGGGTGCTGAAGAATGCCCGTGACCCGGTCCAGATCGCGATTGCGCGGCGTGAACTCGGGTTCTGAAAATAACCGCTAGCTGGCAGCAGTTTTCCACAGATCGCTGAGGTATTCGTGATCTGCGGTATTGATCCAGCTTTGCCGGTACTCGACCGGGGAATCGTTGTAGGTATAGGCGACGCGCCGGATTTGCATGGCCGGCTGGTTGACGCGCATGCCGAGGAGGGTCGCGATTTCCGCCGGCGGGTGCGCCGCTGACAGACGTTCGCTGATTCGCACCACGTTGACGCCGTACCGCGCCTGATACAGGCCGTAGATGGTTCCCTGGCGCTTGCGGAAGGTATCTTCATCGATACCCGCAAAGCGTTCCGTTGATACCGTGATGTCGTCCAGCACCACCGGCTTGCCTGCGAGCGTTAGAAGGTTGCGCACACGCGCAACGCGGCTGCCGCGGGTGATGCCCAGTTGCGATTCGTCACCGGCATCGGCGCGCTCCTTGCGGAATGACAGCAGTTCGGACACCGGAAACTCCTGGCTGCCGTCCTTGCCGACGATATGAAAAAAGTAGAATAGTGTGCGATCTTCTGTGTGGGTTGCAACGAAGGTGCCGCGACCCTGCTGGCGCACGAGTATGCGTCCGGCAACGAGTTCATCGATGGCCCGGCGGATGGTGCCGATCGACACGTTGAATTCCCGGGCGAGTCGCGACTCGCTGGGTATGGCCTCACCCGGTTTCCAGTGGCCGGCAGCCAGTGCACGCGTAATACGCAATTGCACCTCGCGGTACAAGGGCGCGGCAGTCAGGGTGCTTGGGGTGAGCGTATCAGTCATCGGGGCGGCGGCGACCTTTTGCAGCGACGTGCAGTCTAGCATGCGGGTCGCAAATTCATATAGGTCATATAGTTGACTGGCCGGAATGGCGGAGGTTAGCATGACCGGCCTTGCACTCGCGTTATCCTGCAATCGTTACCCCCGTATTTTTTCAAATTTTCGCTATGGCGTTTATTCAGGAGGCTCCATGATTCACATATTGGTACACGACAAAAAAGATACGGTCGGCGTGGCCGTGATCGAAGGCATCAAGGCTGGACAAGAAATGATTGGCTGGGTCATGGAAGATGACTCCACGATCAAGGTGAAGGCCATCAACGACATTCCCATCGGGCACAAGGCAGCGCTGCGCGAAATCAAGAAGGGCGACACCATCATCAAATACGGATTCGATATCGGCAAGGCGGTGGCGGACATCAAACTGGGCGAGCACGCGCACGTGCACAACATCAAGACCAAACGCTGGTAAGCAGCGGCTGACAGGCAGCGGCACGCGTTGAACCGAAAATTATTGGAGATTGAAAAATGATCAACAGCAAAACCACATTCAAGGGGTACCGCCGCGAAAACGGCCGCGTCGGTGTCCGCAATCACGTCATCATTCTGCCGGTGGACGACCTGTCGAACGCCGCCGCCGAAGCGGTCGCCAACAACGTCAAGGGTGCGATTGCAATACCCCATCCTTACGGCCGCCTGCAGTTCGGTGCCGACCTTGATCTGCATTTCCGCACCATCATCGGCGCGGGCGCCAATCCCAATGTCGCGGCTGTAGTGGTGATCTGCATCGAAGAAGGCTGGGCGAAGAAAGTGGTGGATGGCATCGCCAAGACCGGCAAGCCGGTCACCGGTTTCGGCATCGAGCTGCACGGTGATCACGACACCATCCTGCGCGCGTCCAAAGTCGCTAAGGAATACGTGCAGTGGGCGTCCGAACTGCAGCGCGAAGAATGCCCGATCAGCGATCTGTGGGTGTCGACCAAGTGCGGCGAGTCGGATACGACTTCGGGCTGCGGTTCCAATCCCACGGTCGGCAGCGCCTTTGACAAGCTTGAGCCGCTGGGCGTGACCATGTGTTTCGGCGAGACCACCGAAATCACCGGCGGCGAGAACATCGTTGCCGACCGTTGCGCGACGCCGGAAGTGCGCAAGGAATTCATGCGCATGTTTGACCGCTATCAGGAGATCGTCGAGAAACACAAGACCAGCGATCTGTCCGATTCGCAGCCGACCAAGGGCAACATCGCCGGCGGCCTCACCACGATCGAGGAAAAAGCGCTGGGCAACATCCAGAAAATCGGCAAGAAGTGCAAGGTCATCGGTGTGCTGGACAAGGCCGAAGAGCCGACCAAACCCGGCCTCTGGTTCATGGACTCTTCCTCGGCGGCGGCCGAAATGGTCACGCTGTGCGCCGCATCCGGTTATGTGGTGCATCTGTTCCCGACCGGGCAGGGCAACGTCATCGGCAACCCGATCATTCCCGTGGTAAAGCTCACCGCGAATCCGCGCACCGTGCGCACCATGAGTGAACACGTCGATTACGACTGTTCGGGCCTGCTGCAACGGGAGAAGAATCTCGAGCAGACCGGCGACGAACTGATCGACGTCATGCTGCGCACCTGCAATGGCCGACTGACTGCTGCCGAAGCGCTGGGTCATCGCGAGTTCGTGCTGACGCGCCTGTACGAAAGCGCGTAAGGCGTTTGCAGGAGTAATTGTTTATGGCCGCGGGGCGATTGTTCGTGCCGCGGCCGCAAACACATAGTTGGCGGTTCCCGCTGTTCTGAATCAGAAGGTCTTACCGATGACCCAACTTCGCGGCGCTGATATTCTTACGCGCTCGCTGGCACAGGCCGGCACCAACCGGATTTTTTCGCTGTCCGGCAACCACATCATGCCGGTCTATGACGCGGCGATAGAGGCGAAGCTGGCGATTACGCATGTGCGCTACGAGGGCGCTGCGGTACATATGGCCGATGCCTGGGCGCGGCTGACCGGTGAAGTCGGCATTGCCCTGTTGACCGGCGGGCCGGGCCATGCCAACGGAGTCGGGGCGCTGTATACGGCGCTTGCGTCTGAATCGCCGATGGTGCTGCTGTCCGGACATGCACCGCTGAACGAACTGGGGCACGGCTCGTTCCAGGAAATGCGTCAGGCTGACCTGGCGGCACCGATAGTTAAAGCTTCGTGGACAGCAGCCAGCGCTGCCACACTGGGCGCCGACATTGCGAAAGCATGCCGGCTTGCGCGTTCCGGCAGACCGGGGCCGGTCCATCTGAGCCTGCCCGTCGACGTACTGGACGCCAAGGTCAGCGATGGTGACCAGGCGATTGCCCGG
>Ga0224505_10001969_pt1 | contig 12428 bp, 10 predicted proteins | sample SF_Jan12_sed_USG_FD_169102 | JGI IMG/M metagenome (GOLD analysis project Ga0224505, IMG submission 169102) | Sediment microbial communities from San Francisco Bay, California, United States - SF_Jan12_sed_USGS_4_1 | ecosystem: Environmental > Aquatic > Marine > Sediment | place: USA: California...
AGTTCCGACAATCTACCTTTTGCGCGGCGATGGAACGGTGCTGTGGACCGACGGAAGTTCGCGCTATATGCACAAGCCCCTCGATGAGATCGCCGGCGAACTCGATACCGCGCTCGAATCAGCACTGGCGGAGTTGACTGCAAGCCGGCTAAAGATCGAGAACCCAGTCAGCGAACGAAAAACTGCTGCCGCTCCTGCACTTCAATAAAACTTTATTGAAGATTCTTTTCTGTTCTGTGTGCTGATGACTTCCGAGTTGATTGGCGATTAATATGCGGTGGACATGAATTCCACGAAACCGGCAACTCGGCTGGAAGTTCAATTGGGCATCAAATAAAAAACCGCCTTCAATCCCTAGGCTTGGCTCGCGAGGGGAATTGATGGCGGCCCATTGCCTCACGCAAGGAGTACCCGTGCGCAAACACATTCTCAATCTTTCTAATCTACGATTGGGCGGTTTTCAAGCAAAATTTCTGGGCAAAATTGGGCTGGCGGCTGTTGTCGGCGTTGCCGCTTGTTTCGGTATCCTCAAATGGCAAGATTACTCGGCTAATTTTATTGGAAGAATTTCACTTCTGCCAGGAACGAACGCTTGCTGGCATTACCCGAAATTGCTGTCGGCGATCTAGCTCCTGAATTCGCCCTGAAAACCCAAGACGGACAGCGGACCGTCAATTTCAATCAGGTTTCCAAAGCGAAACCCGTGGCGCTCGTTTTCGGATCGTATACGTGAGACCCGTTTCGGAGCCAGGTTGGTTCCTTGGAAAAGCTGTACGCAAAATACGGGGATCAAGTCGAGTTTTTCATGGTCTACATCGCCGAAGCCCATCCGACTCACTATCTGCCAGAATCCAATAAATTCGCAGTGCGTGCCGAGCGTGCCGAGCTGCTTTGTTCGGAATCCCATTTGTCCATGCCGATACTGCTGGACGACGCTCGCAACAGCGTCGCCAACGCATTTCGCGTGTTCAGTGATCGAGCGGTCTTCATCGACCAAGGCAAGATCGTTTTCTTCAACGAACCCGGATTCGATCCGGCTTGGCCCGATTCCCAGATGGTGTTGAAGCTGGACAAGGCCATTACCGGTTTGCTAAGCAGCCATGCCCAACCGTTGGCCGCAAAGCAGCCAAGTCCCGCGATTCCGGATGCTTCATAATCCGGGCAGTTGGTTTTGCCTACATCGCGGACGGCATGCGGAGCGATGCCTGCTGCTATCAGCCGTGGAAACGCCGTGATGAGTCCAAGATAACACGGGATGCCGCGGTTCTATGAGTGCATCCGCGCTCGCCACCATGTAAACTTATATGGCGTGCCGTATGAATCTTTACATGAATGTGGAGAACCGCGATGACCCGCCTTCGCTCGAACAAACGTCCGTCTCTGTGCTTGTCCGTTCATCACTGGCCGTCATGGATCTTTGCCGTGACGCTGCTGGTGAGCTGGCTGGCGACTTACCCGCTGCTCGCTGAAGACCATGCCGAGACGATTCTCTATAACGGCAAAATCGTCACGGTCGATGACAAGTTTTCGATCGCCCAGGCGATTGCTATCCGCGGCAGGAAAATTCTGCAAGTTGGATCGAACGACGCGGTCATGGAGACGAAAAACGATGCAACTCGTTTGGTCGATCTGCAAGGCAAAATGGTCTTGCCCGGCTTGATGGATTCGCACACGCATCCCGGCGGCGCGAGCATGCACGAATTCGATCACCCGGTGCCCGACATGGAATCGATTCAAGATGTCTTGGAATACATCCACAGTCGCACGCAAGCCGTGCCGGAAGGCGAATGGATTTGGGTCAACCAGGTGTTCATCACTCGGCTGCGCGAACAGCGTTATCCGACCCGCGCGGAACTGGACAAGGTAGCGCCGAAACACCCCGTCGTGTTTTCGACCGGCCCCGACGCTTCCGTCAATAGTCTGGCGTTGCAGTTGAGTGGCATCGACAAGAATTTTCGCTCGACCGGTTCCGGTGCGATCGAAAAGGACGCGACCACCGGCGAACCAACCGGCATTTTGCGGGGCGGGACCAAACGATACTTGAAAAGTGGGTCGACCAGCGGCCGCAAAGCGACTGAACAAGATCAAGACGACCGCCTGGTCGAATTGCTAGAAGACTACAACTCGGTGGGCATCACGGCGATTGCCGACCGCAGTGCCGGATCGTCGGCTATTCAGCGCTATCAGCGACTCCGCGATAGCGGCAGACTGAGCGTCCGCGTGGCGATCTCGCATTCGCTGGGAACGGACGGCAAGCTGGAATCGATCCAGGAAAACATCCGCGAAATCGCCAAACATCCGCTGTGCAAAGGTGACGCGATGTTGCGGATCGTGGGCGTCAAGACGTTTCAGGATGGCGGCATGTTGACTGGCAGCGCTTACATGCGCGAGCCGTGGGGCGTCAGCAAAATCTACTCGATCGACGATCCGCGCTATCAAGGCGTGCTGTTCATTGCCAAAGAGGATCTGTTGCCGATCGTGCGGACCGTGATTGAAAACAAACTGCAATTCACCGCGCATTCCGTCGGTGACGGAGCGGTCCACAATCTGGTCGATGTCTACGAGGACATCAACAAGACGCTCCCCATCCGCGACACCCGCCCGTGCATAACGCATTGCAATTTCATGAGTGAGGATGCCGTGCAGCGGATGGCCAAATTGGGAGTCGTCGCCGACATTCAACCGGCCTGGCTGTATCTCGATGCGCGGACGCTGACCAATCATTTTGGCTATGACCGGCTGCGATATTTTCAACCGCTGCACAGCATTTTTGCCGCCGGAGGGATCGCTGGCGGCGGTTCCGATCACATGCAAAAAATCGGCTCGTTGCGTTCGATCAATCCTTACAATCCGTTCCTGGGAATGTGGGTCACGATTACTCGGCAAGCGAAAAACTTTGACCGGCAATTGCATCCGGAAGAAGCGCTGACGCGCGAGCAGGCAATCCGCTTTTACACCACGAATAACGCGTATCTGATGTTTCTCGATTCGGAAACCGGCTCGCTGGAAGCCGGCAAAGCGGCCGACTTGATCGTACTCGATCGGGACTTGCTGAAATGCGATGTCGACGACATTAAAGATGCGCAAGTGCTGGCGACTTATCTTGGCGGCAAATTGATTTATGAAAAGAACGCCAACAAAGAATCAAACGCCTCGAACGCGGATGCCGCCGAAGCAAAAGTTTCAGTCGTCGTGGGCAGCCTGCTGCCGGGTGAAGGCGAGCCCAACGCGGCCGTTGAAAAGAGTCCGCTGAAGATGCCGTTTGGTATCGATTTTGACTCGGACGGTAACATGATCATCGTCGAACTTGCTGGAGGACGCGTGCATCGGCTGGCTGCCAACGGCGAATTGACCCAGATCGCGGGGGACGGCAGCGAGGGTTACACCGGCGACGGCGGCACGGCGGCTAAGGCGACTTTTAAGGGAATGCACAACGTCGCGGTCACTCCCAACGGCGACATTTACATTGCCGATACCTGGAATAACTGTATTCGCAAGATCGATAAGGCCAGCGGCAACATCAGTACGATCGCGGGCACCGGCGAGGCCGGCTTTTCAGGTGACGGCGGTCCGGCGACGAAAGCCAAATTCGATTATGTGATGTGTATTACGCTGAACGCGGCCAATGACAAGCTGTACGTTGCCGACTTGAAAAATCTACGGATTCGCCTGGTCGATCTCAAAAACGGAATAGTCACGACCATTGCCGGCAACGGCCAGCAAGGCGTGCCGCTAGATGGCGCGCTCGCCGCAGAATCGCCACTGATCGATCCGCGGGCGGTTACCGTGGATTCCCGCGGACAAGTCTACGTTCTCGAACGAGGCGGCCATGCGCTCCGCGTTGTTTCGACGGATGGCAAGATCCGCACGGTCGCGGGAACTGGCAAGAGCGGATTTCAAGACGGCGCGGCATTGGAATCCCAACTGGCCGCACCCAAACATCTTTGCGTCGACAACGAAGAAAACGTCTACATAGCGGACGAAGGCAATCACGCTATCCGCAAATACGATCCGCGTTTGCAAACCATCACGACCGTATTAGGACGCGGGCAAGGCCAGCCAGCGGTTAAACTCAACCGCCCACATGGTGTTTGTATCGAAAAAGGTAAGCTGTACGTCGTTGACTCGGAAAACAACCGGATTTTGAGGATTGATTGAGGAGTTAAGAGTTTGCTGTCAGTCATGGCAATGCATGCACAATTGACGTAGCAGTCGCTGACTGTTTTTTGTAATCTTCCGCTTCGCTGTTTACGGATATTCAGGGTTACGAAGGAATCGTTGCGGAGGGCGAAGTGCGACATTTCTACACTGGTTGCATTACGACTTGTCTGCTGGTCTGTTTTTCACTGGCGGGTTGCGGCAAGCGTTCGGCTGATGTCGGTGACCCGGCCGATTTGACTGCGGATGGTGAAACGGTACATACGATCCGTGATGTTGAATTGGCAACTGCAGATCCGCCAATCGTCGTTCCCGCGCCCGCGCCTCGCAGCTCGATCGCAGTCATTGACGTTAACGACGTCGCGGCCCGAGTGGGCGTGCTGGACGATATTAACCAGCGTGTGCGGCAGAAAGAATTGGCGGCACAGGCTCAATTCACGGCTTTGCAATCCCAGTTCGCGCGCGAATATGCCGCCGCCCAACAACAAATCGGCCCGGAGCCGACGGAACAGGACCAAGTTCAGCTGTATGCTTTGCAACAACGGCACATGCAGGAATTGAACGCTCAGTGGCATCTGCTGCAAAACGAAGTCGTCGATCTGCACAACGAGTTAAAACAGGATTTCCTCGATAGTGTACGGGCCGTGGCGCTGGCTGTCGCCAAAAACAACGGAATGACCACCGTGCTGACCACCAGCCAAGTTTTCTCGATGGACGACCAAGCGGACATCACGGTCGATGTCGCGGAACTGATGAGCAACATTCTGGTTGCCTCGCAAAAGCCGACGGAAGAGATTCCAAACTCAAAGCAGATTCCGGAATTGATCGAGAAGCGATGAGAGTCGGCTTGCTGACTCCATTTCTTGAGGCTGTATTGGCTTGTTTCTTCGCGATTTTGTAATCAACAGCGGGGTACGCCGCTATCAAAGTGACGACAGCGATTGCTGAGCATGCTCTGCCAATCGGCTAAGCCATTTTTCTTTAAAACGCCGTAAACGCTTTGCTGGCAATCAGTTTTGTGAATCAGCAAGGCACTGATTGCGAAGTTTGGCATCGGTCATGCTTTCATCATTCCTTCAATCCGCCACACACCATTGAAGAAGACGGCGGGATTCTTACACGAAAGGGAATTGAAATGAAGAAACTCATCGTTATGACAGTCGTCGCTTTGCTAGGTATCTCCTCCAGCGTTTTCGCCGATCATGCGGCTTATCCCGAGCTGAATGAACACGCCGCGAGGTTGCAAAGGCGCTCCGCCCGGATGACCGAAATCGTCAGCCAGGATTTCCGGACTGCTTTGCTGTATCGCCAAATGATCGATCGTTCGATCGAGATGGAACAACGGGCCGCTAAGCTGCAGAGCTTGGCGGTCTACGGCGGCAGCTACGGCAACATTGTGGCGGAACTCGCCCGCATCCAAGGTGACGTTGCTGTTCTCGACGCTTGGGTCCGTGATTCCGTTTTCCGCGCAGAACATCGAATCGATCCCCCGTTGCCCGCTTGCTCGGTTCGCGCCGGTAACACGCTGGCCGCCATGAGGGACATCATCGAATGTGCCCGCGTTAGCGCGAAAGTCGCTTTGAATCCTCCGGTGATCGTGGTTCCTCAATACCAAGTCCAACGCGTGCCCGTGGCGACAACACAAGTTGTGATTCAGAAGAATTTTGGTCGCCCAAGTTGCTCCGGCGGTTCCGGCTTTGGATTCAATTACAGCCATCACCACGGCAATTACACCCCATCAGTGGCAGGATTTGGCTTGAGCCTGAACTTCAGCCGTTAGTGCGACATGTCGCGTTCGTCTCTCAGCCTCGGCGATTATTCGTCGAGGCTTTTTTGTTGTCGCGAGAATCGATTGTGTACCGATATCGACGCGCACCGCTGTTAAGTAAGTGGATGGTTTCCGCATTGCTCCCATGGAAACCAAACCCGCTGTTTACTACGATGAAAGTAGACAAACACTCCTAAATTCTGGCGACAAAATGATCACTGAACCATTCCCCCCACAACTGGATGAAATTCTGGAAACTTTCGAGGATCTCGAAGATTGGGAAGAGCGGTATGACTTTATTATCGAAATGGGGAGAAAGCTGCCAGAAATCGAAGCTCAGCATCAGTCGAAGCAAAACATCGTCGAGGGCTGCATGAGCACAGTCTGGTTAATCACGCGCCACAATCCGGCCGATCCGGAGAGAATCGAGATCATTGCCGACAGCGACTCGATCATCGTCAAGGGCTTGATCGTAATCTTGCTGGCGGCGCTATCCGATAAGACGGCCGAAGAGATCGTCTCTTACAACGTCGAAGACTTGTTTACGAAATTGGGGCTGAATCAACATCTCAGTCCCAACCGCCGCAACGGACTGTTTTCCATGGTCAAGCGGATTCGTCAGTTGGCGGTCGAGCAGTCGGCTGCTTGAATCGTTCGTTTGCAACCGACGATCGGCGCGAAGATCGCTACTGTGCCGCGATGTTATAACAGTGCAGCACATCTTGGTCGCGAAGGTAAAGTTTCTTGTCCGCGATCACCGGATGCGGCCAGCTTTCACCGTTGCGAGTCTTGATCTTGAAAGATCCGTTCAGTTCGTAACCCTTGGGCGTGGCTGCGATCAGGCCCATGATTCCGTCCTGATAACGAAAGTACAACTGACCGTCGGCTGCCACAATCGCTGCCGAGTTGTTACCTGGTCCTCGCTCCGGGCCCCACTTCACCTTGCCTGTTTTCAATTCAAAACAGACGGGCAAGCCATTATTATGGCCGTGACCCATGTAAACGTAATCGCCTATTAACACCATGCCACCGTGGTGGTTTTGCAATTCGTTGCTCTTTTTGTAATAGACCTCCTGATAATCGACGCCGTTACGGCCGCTTTTTCTCAGTTTCAACAAAGCGCTGCCGCCATCACCGTAACCGGACGAGTCGAAAACATAATCGTCTTTCACCAGCGGAGTCGGCACGTTGGCCGTGCCATTCGCGATTTTCTTGTAATGCCAAAGCGGACGGCCGTCATCGGCGGCGACGCCGATCAAGCCTTGGCCTACCAGTGTGACATATTGTTTGACGCCGCCGCCATAGCTGATCACAGGCGAAGCATAACCGGCGCTGCCACCTTGCATGGGTGTTGCCCAGACGACGTCGCCTGTCTTTTTGTTCAGCGCCGCCATGACTGCTTTGTCGCTGCCGGGAGTAACAATCAGATGGTCGCCATCCACTAGCGGTGATTCGCTGTAGCCCCAACCGGACATCATGCGACCTTCGAAATCCCGGCCGAAATTCTTCCGCCAAACTTCTTCACCGGTTTCCGCATTGGCGCACAACAAGTCGCCGGCATGTGACAAGGCAAATACCAATTTGGCTTCAGCGTCAACCGTGGGCGTGCAATTCGGGTCTGATCCGCCGCCGACCGCCGATTGCCAAAGTTTCGAACCATCCTCAGCGCTCAAACAAATCAGCTTGATTCCGCCGTCCTTGTTCCCCATCGTGTAGATTTTGCCATTGGAAACTGCGACGGAAGAATACCCGGAACCCAATCCGCTGGCAGTCCAGACCAATGGCGGGCCTGCTTCCGGCCAACTCTTCAGCAATCCGGTTTCCGTCGAGATGCCGTCGTTGTTCTGGCCGCGCCAGCGAGGCCAATCGCGCGAGTCAGTGTTGACGTTAGCGACCGCAGAGGTGAGTTTCCCGTCGTCCGCTGCTTCATCGGTCTCCTGATTGTTTTCGATCCAACGCTGGTCGGTCTTGCTGAGCTTTTCCAGCGGCACTTCGACGATCGTGCCATCCTTTTTCTTAAGTTTTGCGACGCCGTTTGCCACTTCCACAAGTTCGGCTTGAATCTTGTGTTGGCCCGTGTTGTCAGTCCAAGTGCGAGTTTTGCCGAGCAAGTTCGTCGCGGCAATTACAACTGAAGCGGAAATCAGTAGGGTGAACAAACTGACGATTACCAATCTTTTCGATTTCATGCGGGTCCCTTTTTCTCTGTGCCGTCTTTAGATCGATTTAATTCAGGTATGGAAGCGAACAGCCGACGCTTTAGCGTCCAATGACCTGTTTTGCCAATCCTTCAGTTTACAAAAGACTCCGCTTTGTGGCGACAAGTCGAAAAAGCTATTTTTCCCAGCAAAATCCGCGACGATGTTTGTGCTCCGCTACAGTGCGAGGCTCGCGAAATCTCGCAGCTAGCAACTTTCAGCGTTACCGACTTTCCATAGACTCCAAAATCGCAATCAGCTAAACTCCTCACCCTAACAGAGACTCACAAATAACGAAGGATCGTACAGAATGAGTGGTCTATCGAGGATATTTGGCCGATTCAAACGAAAATCGGCATCGTACGCGCTGGAATCGAAGATTCTCGGCGGCGAGCCGATCACGCCGCGAACCAACCAGCCCAGCGTGCTGTTTTTCACGATTCACAAAGCCGCGTCGACTTACGTCAATCAAGTCCTCCGCGATGTCTTGGCCGCCGCCCGCTATCAGCACGTCGATTTATACGGTTACAGCTTTCGCAATGACCAGCAAAAAGCCGTTTTTCGAGACGAGCACTTTTATCCCCGCGGCCTGTACTACGGAGCATTGCGGGAGCCGATCGAGGTTGCTCCGGAAAAAAATTGCAAGACGATCCTGCAAGTTCGCGACCCGCGTGATGTGATCACTTCTTTTTATTTCTCCTATTGCTACAGCCACGTGGCACCTCATCACGAAGAGCGCAGGCAAAGGTTTGAACAGACCCGCCAAAGAATTCGCCAGATGGGGATCGACGAATATGCCGTCAGGCATCATAAGAACATTTACCAATCCTTAAACACTTACGCTCAGAATTTCTTCACCCGGCCCGACGTGCTGGTCGTGCATTATGAGGACATGATCAACGATTTTCCGCGCTGGCTGGATCGCGCCATCGAGTTTCTCGGAGTGCGGCGAACCAAAAGAATCCAACGTGCCATCGACACGGTAATTCGGAATGCGGATTTTGACGTCGACCGGGAAGATGTCTACAGCCACAAACGTCAAGTGACACCCGGCGATCACCTGCGAAAATTGAAGCCTGAAACGATCGATTTTTTAAATTCCGAGTTCCATTCATACTTTGAGAAGATGGCGGAAACCAATAACACGCCGGTCAGTTATCAACTGCCCGATCTGTCATTCGACGCATCGCGGTCCGAGCGTGAAGTTGCTTAAAGATCACCCAAGGAATCGATCTCGTAGCTACGCTCGCCAGAGCGTGGATGAGAAAGGTCCGCCGGCCTTGCCGATAGTCAATAAGGAAACAAGATGTCGCAATCACCCATCTTCATTGGCGGAATGCAACGCAGCGGAACTTCGCTAATGCGCAGCATGATCGGATCGCATCCCGCTGTCGCCATCTTTCAATGGGATCTGCCGATCTGGACGAAAATCTATCCGGTCTTCCAGCACGTCTCGACTGGCGGCAAGCAACTTTGCGACGCGGTGCTCGACGCATTTTTTGCTTCCAACAAGGTGAAAAACTGTGACATGCAACTCGATCGGGACCGCGTAAGGATCCGTGCGCTGAGTGTAAAACCAGTCGATTTCGCCAATATTGCGGAAGCGTTTCTTAGCGAGTATGCCGAACTTGTCGGCCGCCCACGTTGGGGATTGAAAACGCCGCAGAACGAATTCTATGCCGAGCAGATTTTTTCCGCGTATGAAGATGCCAGAATGATTCAATTGGTGCGAGATCCGCGCGATTGCTCGTTGTCGGTGCAGAACTACGATGAAAAATGGGCACAGAATTATGACGCCGTGGAGCACGCCCAAACGTGGCGGCAATCCGTCAAGCTCGGATTGAAATATCAAAATCAATTTGCCGGTCGCTACTTGGTAATCAAGTACGAAGATCTGGTGAGGGACCCGGAAAACAGCGTTCGCCGCGCATGCGAAACGCTCGACTTGGAATTCCAGCCGGAAATGCTCTCGATGAATGGTCACCTCGGTTGGCGCGGGAATTCTTCATCTTTCAATCAACATGAACCGAAAGAGAAGAAGATCTCGACCGAATCGATCGGCCGTTATCAGCAACAAAGCAGCGACTTTGACCTGCGGCTGTATCAGACAATTTTGCAGGATGAATTGAGAACACTCGGATATGCGATCGATCCCGAGCGAACGTCTCTTCCGCGCCATATCCAATTCGCAATCAAGGCCGAAAAAATTCTCCAAGGTTCCATTTTCGAGAGACACGCCAGCAAGCTGCGCCGACACGTCATTCGTCGCGTTCGCCAGTCAACTTCCAAAGCGGCGTAACGTCGTCGAAACTCGAATGCGCGATTCTTAGTTCGTGCTATCGCGCTGAAGGGCTTTCGTCTTTCCGGCGACAAACGAGGGAACGGGACAATCGAGAGATTCGGCGAAAGCGCGAAACAATTCTGCCTCGACCACGTTGATTTCGTGATCGTAAGTGATCAACACCGCGGCTGCCTGCAGAAACGACTTCTTGACTTCCATCGTGCTCATTTCCAATTTTTGCAAACTCGTTTCCAATTGGCCCATTTGCCAAACTCGCGGTTCGGCCTGACTCGCATCCGCTTCGCCAAAACCGACGGTCTGCAATGCCAGCCGGTAAGCCGCGAGGCAAGTCGTGTGATCCATCTCACCGACGCTGGCAAACGCGGACAATAACAGTTCGATTTCTTCGCGCAACTGGCTGGCTTCACGATAGCTGGCCGCTGCCGGCCGTCGCTTGGAAAAACGCCGGTCCAGATGCATCAGCAGATGATGGCGGACGACGAATTCAAACAGGCTGATTTTGCGATCGATTTTTACCAAAGCTTCGACTGTGGCTCGAAAGCGAGTGTACTGCTGTGGCGACAAATCGCAGAGCGAACCCTGAATCATCTCCATGATCGGCAGCCGCAAGGCTAAATCGAGGTTACGCACGATCGGCCACAACTGCATTGTGATTTCCGCGGTAGCTTTGCCTTCGAACCTGGCGATCAATTCCATTTGATGTCCGCGCATCTATTCCGCGCCGTCCAACAGCGTGGCAAACGCGATGCAGCGAGCTGAAAAGACGTCGCGGCCGGCTAGAATCAACGGCTGCGGAATCTGCTTGATAAGATCCTTCGAATAATTGACGTCCGCTTGAGTTGGGGCGCCGATGGCAGCGATGAGGAATAACGGATCGATGGAAAACCTGGCTGCGATCTCAGCCGGAAAGATCGGGAAGCCCAGCTTCGGCATCCGCTGTGGGCGTCTTTCCTTTTCCGGCTGTTCTTGTTCTTTTCGAGCTTTGGCCAAGCGGTCGCGCTCCGCGAGGTAACTCTGTAAATTGCCGTCGAAATTCGGGTCGAGCCGCTTGATCCGATCCATCAGCGGCGGATGCGTCGCAAACAACGAAGCGAAGTGCGTACTGAAACAACTGGCAAAGAACATGTGGCTCATCGATTCCGCCTCTTTCGATTGAATCTTTGAACCGTAACTGGATACGCCGATCATTTTCAACGCGCCGCTGATTCCCGCCGGGTAACGCGTAAATTGCACCGCCGAGGCGTCAGCCAAATATTCACGTTGGCGAGAGATTGACGCTTTAATGAGCCTGGCAAAGAACTGTCCGATTGAGCCGAACACTAAGATCCCCAAACCCACCAACAGAAATGCAGCTTGGCCTTTGTTTTCACGATTGGAAGAACGGCCTCCTACACCGGCAGCGCGCATCACGAAATATCCGATCATCGCCAGCATCTGAATTCCATATAGAATCCCGATCAAGCGAATGTTCATCCGCATGTCGCCATTGAGAATGTGGCTGAACTCATGAGCGATCACGCCTTGCAATTCGTCGCGGTTGAGTTGTTCGATCGTGCCGCGATTGACGCCGATCACTGCATCCGAAGGCGAAAAGCCGGCGGCGAACGCGTTGATCCCCGGCTCGTGTTGCATCACGTACACAGGCGGAACGGAAATGCCCGACGCGAGTGCCATTTCCTCAACAACGTTTAGCAGCTTTCGTTCCTGCAGGTCGGTCGTTGAAGGAGGAATGCGGCTACCGCCCATCAGCGAGGCAACTTGATGGCCGCCGCCGCGCAGCTCAATCGTCTTGCTCATACTGCCGAAGCCAATTACCAGCATGTTGAGCAGCGACACAACGGCAAACACAATCGGCTGAAAGATGCGAAATTGAGTTCCATGCTCACCTTTGCTGGTCAAGCCAAAAGCGACCATGACCACCACGTAGATGCCGACGGTCATGCAGATGATCGACAGCGCATAGTAGAAAATCAGCCACTTGGTTTTCCGCCGCGCGAGTTCT
>Ga0224505_10001971_pt1 | contig 12421 bp, 13 predicted proteins | sample SF_Jan12_sed_USG_FD_169102 | JGI IMG/M metagenome (GOLD analysis project Ga0224505, IMG submission 169102) | Sediment microbial communities from San Francisco Bay, California, United States - SF_Jan12_sed_USGS_4_1 | ecosystem: Environmental > Aquatic > Marine > Sediment | place: USA: California...
ACGAGGCGGTGCAGATCCATGGCGGCTACGGCTACTCCGACGAATACCCCGTGGAGCGGTATCTCCGCGATGCCCGCGTGGCAACCATCTACGAAGGGACCAGCGAGATCCAGAAGCTGATCATCGGGTCGTACATTACGGGTATGAAGGCATTTACTTAACCCTTCCCCGGGGGCTTCTGGTAGCATTCCCCGCATGCCCCCGCTCAGATCGCGTGTAACTTCGATGGACAGCTTTATTTCAGGTAATCAGATTACCCTGCTGCAAAACGGGGAGGCTTATTTCCCTGCCATCGAAGCGGCGTTTGACCGCGCCGTGCACGAAATTTACCTTGAGACGTATATCTTCCAAAATGATGCCACGGGAAGACGCATTGCCGAGGCTCTGCGTCGGGCTGCCCAGCGCGGTGTAAGCACCCATCTGCTGATAGACGGCTTCGGATCAAAAGACCTCCCCCAACGGATGCTTGATTACCTGCAGGAGGGCGGTGTCAAGATACTGAAATATCGCCCTCATCTTGCGCCCTGGTCATGGAGACGCAAACATCTGCGCCGGCTCCACCGGAAGGTTGTTGTCGTAGACCGGCAGATAGCCTTTGTCGGCGGAATAAACATAGTTGATGATGTCGAACCGGTGATAGCCCCGCATCCGCGCTATGACTACGCAGTAGCTGTTGAGGGGCCGTTGGCCCAGGTAATTCGCCGCTCTGCACGGCAACTCTGGTCGCGGGTATCGTGGACGCACCTGCAAAAAGGGCTTTCCCGCGAAAAGAGCAAGACAGTACCCTCCCTGCCCAAAGGGACAGCGAAACTCTCGTTTCTGGTACGAGACAACATCCGCCACCGTCGGGATATCGAAACTGCCTATCTGGCCGCCATTGAACAGGCGGAATGTGAAATCATCATTGCCAATGCCTATTTCCTGCCAGGCATCAACTTTCGCTATGCCCTTGTCAGGGCCGCCGAGAGAGGAGTACGGGTGGTCCTGCTGTTGCAGGGCAGGGCGGAATATCTCCTGTTGCACTATGCCACGCGGGCTCTTTACGGGAAGCTTCTCGACGCCGGTATTGAAATATACGAATACCGCAAGAGCCTTTTGCACGCAAAAGTGGCGGTGATAGACGGGCACTGGGCGACGGTGGGGTCATCGAATATCGACCCCTTCAGCCTGTTGCTGTCGCGCGAAGCCAATATCATTGCCGATGACGAGGAATTCGCCGCAACATTAAGGCAGAACCTCTTTCGCGCCATGGAGGAGGGGGGGCAGCGGATAATCAAGCCTCACTGGAAACGGTATCCGATCAACCTGAGGTTCATGAGCTGGCTTAGCTACGGGTTGCTGCGCATCTTTACGGGGGTGGCGGAGGATTTCAATGAGCAGAACCGTGTTAAACCGGAAAAAGGGCGTCGACGACGGAAGGGCACGGGTAAATGATCTCTGCCTCATCGTTTACAAAAGGAAAATAAAATCTTCATAGAGCTATTGACGTCGAAACATTATCGTGTAAACTAGTCTATAAACTGGTCTGAACGAGGTGGAAACATGAAAACCGTTGGCGCATATGAAGCGAAGACCCATCTGCCAGAACTACTGGATAAAGTAGCCAGTGGGGAGAAGGTAACTATTACCCGGCGTGGGGTGCCCGTTGCGGTTCTGGTGCCGGCGCCATCGGCAAAGAAGCGAGATCTTGCGTTGGTTGCCGATGGCTTCAGGGCAATCAGGGAGAGCATACCAAAGGCTGGTATATCGATGAAGGAGCTTGTCGAAGAAGGAAGGCGGCACTGATGCACTTCGTCCTCGATGCCTCGGTAGCCTTGAGCTGGTGCTTCCCCGATGAGGCGGGAACTTACACGGACAAGGTCCTGAAATTTCTTACCAATGCCGACAATCCTGCTGTTGCCCATGTCCCCGCCATTTGGCCGCTGGAAGTGGGCAATGCCCTGCTGGCCGGAGAGCGGCGAAACCGCCTGACCGAGGCGCAGACAATTCAGCTGGTCGATTATTTCGATTCCCTCGATATTGTTGTGGATGAGGCCGGCAAGCAAAAGGGGTTAGGCGTTACACTGGCGCTGGCCCGGGAGCACGGCCTTTCAACCTATGACGCATCCTATCTGGAACTTGCAATCCGAAAGGCTCTGCCGCTCGCGACGCAGGACAAAAAGCTGAAAACCGTGGCGCAAAAATGCGGTGTGCCGCTCGTGAAGTAAAAGCGCTTTTTTTCTTCGGAGTATGCCCGACGAGACGATTCATCCCTCTTGGATTTGACACCCCTCCAACCCCGTGTTATCCACATTGAGCGGCTTCAAGAGAAGCATTGGTCCGCCGATAAGGTAAACATGACTACCAATGTCCACATTACTCTCGACGAAAACCTCTGCAAAGGGTGCTACATCTGCATAAACGTCTGCCCCAAGGACGTCTACGAGATGAGTGCCGAGATCGGCCCCAAGGGGTTCGGCCCGGTGCTGGTCGCCCATGCCGACAAATGCATCAAGTGTTACGAGTGTGAGTTGTTGTGTCCTGACCTGGCCATTGTGGTGCGAGGGGATGATGAGTGATGCGCGTCTGATGCAGGGGAACGAGGCGGCTGCGGAAGGGGCGCTGGCCGCGGGGTGCCGGTTCTACGCCGGATACCCTATTACTCCCTCCTCCGAGCTTATGGAACATATGGCCAAACGGCTCCCGGAGCTGGGAGGCGCCTTTATTCAGATGGAGGACGAAATCGGCTCCATCGCAGCGGTGATCGGTGCATCGTGGGCCGGTGCCAAGGCGATGACGGCGACATCAGGGCCGGGGCTTTCCCTCATGCAGGAGAATATCGGCTATGCGGTGATGACCGAGGCGCCGTGCGTCATTGTGAACGTGATGCGGGCAGGGCCGTGTACGGGGCAGGCGACGAAACCGGCTGCGGGCGACGTGATGCAGGTGCGCTGGGGCTCGCACGGCGATTACCAGATCATTGCCCTTTCGCCCTGGTCGGTGCAGGAGATGTTCGACATGTCGGTTCGAGCATTCAACCTTGCGGAAACCTACCGGGTGCCGGTGTTCCTGCTGGCCGACGAGGCCGTGGCGCATCTGCGGGAGGGGTGCGTGATCCCAGCCAGTGTGCCGGTGGTCAACCGAAAGAAGGAGCCGGGCAAGGCGCCCTTCGGCGGCGAGCAAGTGCCGCCCATGCCTGCCTTCGGCGAAGGGGAGAAGGTGCTGGTAACCGGCTCGACCCACGACGAATGGGGATATCGGAAGAGCGCCGACCCGAATATACAGGAGCAACTAATACGACGACTGAGCGAGAAGATTACCGCCAATGCTTCCGCAATTGTAGAAACCGAAAGCCACTGGCTGGATGATGCCGACGTGCTGATAGTAGCCTATGGTATTGTAGCCCGGAGCAGCATGAAGGCGGTGAAAGTGTTGCGTGAACAGGGTGTGAAGGCCGGGTTGTTGCGGCTCAAGACACTGTGGCCTTTCCCGGAGGATGCGGTGAGGCTGGCGGCGGAAGGGAAACGGCTTATCATCGTTCCCGAGATGAACCTGGGGCAGGTGGCCCTGGAGGTAGAGCGGGTTGTAAGGCACGATGTTGTCTGCGTGGCCGGCGTGCGGGGAGAAGTGCTGAGGCCGGAGCCGATAATTGAGGCGGTGAATAATAATGGCTGAATTCGACGTCCACATAAACACCGATCTCATCCGTAGCGGCGCCATGCCCTCGCCATTCTGCGCGGGGTGCGGTCACGGCATTCTTATGGGCACGATACTGCGGGCGATTAACGAAATGACCGACGCTAACGGCAAGCCGCTGAGCATGGACGATTTCCTCTTCGTCTCCGGCATCGGCTGCGCGGGCTGGATCGTGAGCCCCCACTTTAACGCCGACACCATGCACACGACCCACGGCAGGCCGATTGCCTTTGCCACGGGGGCGAAGCTGGCCAATCCCAAGCTCAAAGTAGTCGTAATCAGCGGCGACGGCGACCTTTCGGCCATCGGCGGCAATCATCTGATTCATGCGGCACGGCGCAATATCGACCTTACGGTTATCTGTGCCAACAACGAGATTTACGGGATGACGGGCGGGCAGGTATCGCCCGCCACCCCGGAGACGAAGCGGACGACCACGACACCTGTGGGGAACCCCGACCGGGCATTCGACATATGCAAGCTGGTGGAAGCGGCCGGGGCGGATTTCGTGGCTCGCTGGTCGGTACACCAGGCAAGGCCGCTGGTGAAGTCGATCCGCAAGGCGATCAATCACAACGGGTTCAGCTTCATAGAGGTGATGTCGCCGTGCCCCACCCATTACGGCCGACTGAACGCGTTGGGCGAACCTTTTGACCTTATCGATGATTTGAAGAAACGCTCTGTTCCAGTGCAAAAAGCGGAAAACATGACAGCAGAGGAACTGGACGGAAGGATCGTAACCGGGCAGATAAAAGAGCCATGAAATACGAGATCATCATCGCAGGCATTGGAGGGCAGGGGGTCGTGATTTCAGGGATTCTCCTGGCCCAGGCCGGACTGTTGAGCGGCATGCATGCGGCCCAGTCGGGCTCGTACAGCGCCCAGGTGAGGGGCGCCTATACCCGGGCCGACCTTGTGCTGTCGGACGAGCCGGTGGACTATCCCTATGCGACCCTGGCCGATGCGCTGGTCTGCCTGTCCTCTGAAGGGTTGTCGCGGGGTATAGCGCATCTTAAGGAAGACGGGTTGCTGCTGCTGGACAGTACGGTTATTTCGCCCGATGAACAGAAGAATCTAAAGGCCGGGAGCATTGTATCGATTCCAGCCACACGGATTGCCACCGATCTCGGCAGGGCGCAGTCGGCGAACCTTGTTCTGCTGGGCGCGTTGCTCAAGAAGACGGGTATTCTGACCGAAGAGAAGCTGAGGGAAGCATTGACCATAGTGCTCAAAGGGAAAAGCCTGGACGTCAACTTCGCATGTCTGGAAAAAGGACTGGAGGCGGCATCATGAACTATCCGAAGATCATCACCAAACTCCCCGGCCCGAAAGCCAAAGAGATCATAGAGCGCGACAGCAAAGTAATGTCGCCGTCGTATACCCGGGGCTATCCCTTTGTCATGAAGCGGGGGCGCGGCGCCATGGCGGAGGACGTGGACGGCAACCAGTTCCTCGACCTCACGTCGGGTATTGCCACCTGCTCCACGGGGCATTCCCACCCCGAGGTGGTGAAGGCCATCCAGGCTCAGGCCGAGGATTTCATCCATATGTCGGGCACCGATTTCTACTATTCGGTCCAGTCGGAGCTGGCTGCAAAGCTGGCCTCCCTTGTACCCGGCGATGGTCCTAAGAAGGTGTTCTTCGGCAATTCGGGTACCGAGGCCATCGAGGCGGCCCTCAAGCTGGCCCGCTATCATACGGGTCGGCAGGACATCATCGCCTTTTTCGGCGCGTTTCACGGCCGGACCATGGGGGCGCTGTCGCTGACGGCCAGCAAGGTGATCCAGCACCGCCGGTTTGCCCCGCTGCTTCCCGGCGTGGTCCACGTACCCTATGGTTACTGCTATCGCTGTCCCTACAACCTGAAATACGGTTCGTGCGAGACAGCCTGTATTACCTGGATTGAAGATGTCCTTTTCCGCCGCGATATCCCGCCGGATGAAGTGGCTGCCATCTTTGTGGAGCCGATTCAGGGTGAAGGCGGCTACGTGGTACCGCCGGTGGAGTTCATGCAGGGGCTTCGCAGGCTGGCGGACAAGCACGGTATTCTGCTGGTCTGCGACGAGGTTCAGTCGGGCATGGGGCGGACGGGAAAGATGTTCGCCTCGGAGCATTTCGACGTAGTTCCCGACATCATCTGCGTGGCAAAGGGGATTGCCTCGGGAATGCCCCTTTCCGCGATCATTGCATCCGACAAGGTCATGGACTGGCCCCCCGGCGCCCATGCCAACACCTTTGGCGGCAATCCGCTGGCCTGCGTTGCGGCGTTGACTACCATCCGTCTGCTCGAAGAGGGGCTCATGGAAAATGCAGCGACGGTAGGCGCATATATGCTGGAAGAGCTCTGGAAGATGCAGCGACGTTACCCGCAGATCGGCGATGTCCGCGGACTGGGCCTCATGATCGGTATCGAAATTGTGAAGGATACCGAAAAAAGGGAACCTGATTCGACATTTCGCGACAAGATGGTTGACCGACTGTTCGAGAAGGGGCTCCTGATTCTTGGATGCGGTGCAAACTCCCTGAGGATTTGTCCTTCGCTCACCTTTACCCGGGAGGAGGCGTCGGTCGCCCTCGAACTGATCGAGGACCAGTTCAGGATTGGTCCTGATCGTTCCTAGAGGCCTTTCTCAGCCGCTTGCTCTCATACATCCGCTCGTCGGCAAGCTTAAGGGCTTCGTCGATCGAGCCGGTCTCCGTGGAGCAGGCAGCGCCTATGGATACGGTCAATCTCAGTTCTTCGTCAATCTGGAAACCGGGGTCTGTATCCATTTTTCGCGTAACCAGGTTTATGAAGCGTTTCGCCCCCCCGCCGGTGGTCTCGGGCATGAGGATAACGAATTCGTCTCCACCGTAACGACAAACGACGTCGGTGACACGGCAGTTCCCTTTCAGTATATCCGCGATCCTCTTTAAAAAAGCATCTCCAGCTTCATGCCCGTATCGATCATTCACCAGTTTGACACCGTCGGCGTCCACCATTACCACACTTGACGGTACCCTGTTTCGCTTCAAACGGGCCTCTTCCCGGGCGATAGCTATATCGAGAGAACGACGGTTGTAAAGCCCGGTCAGTCCGTCGGTGGATGCAAGTTTCTCCAGGGTCTCGTGACGTTCAGCCCGCTCGAAGGAGATTGCCGCATGGTGGGCGAGTATCGAAACCAATCTGATAGTTTCGTCGTCATAAAGACCCGGAATCTGCTTGTCCAGGGTGAGGATGCCGAGCATGCGGTCCCCGAGGTACATGGGGGCTATCAGACAGGAATGGACCTTTTTCACCTGTAGTATGCCGTCGAAGGGGTCGACTTCATTGGGGTCCCTGAAGATGAAAGCCTTCTTTTCCTCAACGACCCGCTTTATCCTGGGGTTGGAATCGGTATCAAACTGCAACTCAAGCGCTGTTTGGGAATCCGGGAATCCCCTTTCGGCGACAACGTACAACGTCGAGCCTTCAAGGAGCATGATTGTGGAGACGTCGTAGTCGACCAGTTCCCGAAGCCCTGTAAGGATTATCTCCGCCAGTTCATCCGGATTGTCTCTATGCGAGAGTTCGGCGGCGATCTTTTGAAGAAGGGTGAGTTCAAGGTTCTTGTACTGCAGCTGGAGGTTGAGTTCACTTATCCGCTCGGAAATAACGGAAACAGCGGCTGAGTGATCTACCACCTCCGTGACGATCCTCATGGAATCACGGAGTTCCTTTTCAGTAAAAGGAAGAACCAGGTAATCGTTGGCCCCATGTTTAAACAGGCACAGAGCATTCGAAATCGACTCTTTGGTCGATATCACGATAATGCGGAGAGAACTGTTTTTTATCCGCATTTTTTTCAGGAGATATTCGATTGATGGTTCATCGGTGACGGCAATATCGATAAAGAGGAACGGGATCAGGGTTGCTTCGTTCCTGGCGATCAGTTCATCACGGTCAAGCACTACGGCCATGTCGTATCTGTCGTCTTCTCCAAGACAGGTCCGCAGATGATTGACCAGATCGGTATTGTGTGAATAGATAAATACCTTCAGCACGGTTCCGCAGTATGTCTCGGAAATATCCTCATCAACCTGCAAACCTACCATTTTCCGCATCTTGCACAGCAAGGCTCTTTGAGACAATCCATCGGCAGGCGGCCACAACACGTCGGTCTGCTCGTCTCTCAAGGTTGACAGTGCTTCAGGGTCGGCAGAAAGAAAAATAAAAGGGGTGTCGACAAGATAGCTGTATTCGGGAGATCGCAAGGTGCGATAGAGCTGATAGGCGTCCATCGTCGGCAGGACGAGGTCGGCCACAATGATATCCGGACGCTCCGTGTCGGCCAGCAGCAGGCCGGTCTCTCCCGACTTTCCCGTGATAACCTCGAAACCGTCATCGCGCAGAAGTCCGGAGAGCAAGGAGAGGCGATCCGTGTCGGTGCTAAGAAGAAGTGCTTTCTTGCCGGTCATGGCCATAAACCTCTCGTTTCCAACGATAGGGAAGCTCCACACTCCTGTTATTTATTGTACCAGATTCAGCAAGTTTCAGGGCATCAATAAGTACCTGTTGCTGTTGAGCCCGATGAAATGGTTCACCCATTGGATGCCCCAGGGGCCACCGCAGCAGGACAGCCCGGGGAGGCTTGACCTTTGCCGTTATTTCGCGGTTCATGGAGACGGACACGGTGGTCATCCCTGCCTGTTCTATTGCTCGCTGTATCAGCCCCACGGACTGATGGCATATGCCTCAGGCCGGGGTGAGGAAGACCAGGTCTACCCCCTGTCGTTTCAGCAGAGCTGCGACGGCTGGTGCAGATTCCTCAACAAGTCCGGTAAGATGCCTGCCCAGGATATGCCCCATGAAACTGTAGCAGAGAGGCGATGCTTCGCCAATTGTTCCATTAGACGCTAATTCTCTCAGGCGGTCCACAGGCAACACTACATTGATGTCACGGTCGGCATCGGCATGGTTGTAGTAATCGTGGGTGATGACAAACGATTCTTTCGGGCTGTCGATGGGGAACTCACGAAAGGAATGGTCCCCTTCCGGGTCGTCCATATCGAAGGGAGCCTGGTCGGCGAGATGCACGCCGGTGGTGGTAACGAGGGCGACCTTGCACGCGGAGAGCGGTTTTGAGAGGGGGGTCCAGGGGATATCTGCCGGTTCTACAAACCGGGCATGTTTCGCCCAGCGGTCGAGCAGCGAGGGAAAGGCGTCGTAAAGCGACCGGAAGAAGGAGTCCTTCATTTTTTTTAATGGTTTCATAGGGCTACTATAGATCATGTCGCCGTATCGTGCAATCGTTGATGAAAAGGAGTTTCTATTGACTTTTCATAGGGTCTGGGATATTTTTTCGAGACTTTTCAAGGGAGGCCCCGGGCAGCATGATCGATCTGCATACGCATACGCTGTTTTCCGACGGAGTGCTCTTGCCTTCCGAGCTTGTCCGTCGGGCAGCGGTGGCCGGCTATAAGGCCATTGCCCTGACCGACCATGTGGATGCTTCCAACATCGACCTGGTAGTGCCCAGGCTGGCGACGGCATCGAAGGAACTGGACGGAAAGTTCGGGATCAGGGTTGTCCCCGGCGCCGAGCTGACCCATATCCCCCCTGAGGATATGGCAAACCTTGCCAGAAAGGCCAGAAGCCTGGGTGCCAGGCTCATAGTTGCGCACGGAGAAACGCTGAGTGAGCCGGTGGCCCCGGGGACGAATCTCGCTGCGCTTGAGTCTGATATCGATATACTGGCCCATCCGGGCCTGATTACCGAGGAAGAGGTCAGGCTGGCGGTTAAACGGAGGATTTACCTGGAGGTGTCGGGCCGCAAAGGGCACTCGCTCTCCAACGGGCATGTGGTCAAACAGGCCCTGATGCTTGGGGCGGCCCTTGTACTTAATTCCGATGCCCATGAACCGGGCGACCTTCTCTCCCACGACAGGGCGCGCAGGGTGCTGCTCGGTGCCGGCTGGCCCGAGGAACGCCTGGGCGAAGTCTTCGGGCATTCGGCTCAACTTGTTGAAAAATCAATGTCACGATAGAGTTACTGGAGGATAGTGCCAATGCAGAAGATCCGCAAAAGGTCCATGACCAATGGCGAAGAAATCATGGAAACCGACGAATTCCTTACGTTCTCCGACAGAGTGGCCGAGTACGTCATGGCCAATACCCGTCAGGTGTTTGTCGCCGTGGGAATCGTAATAGTCGCCATCGCCATTGGAGCAGGTGTCTACTACTGGAACGAGGGGCAGAAAAACAAGTCGGCCTATCTTCTCTTTCAGGCATCCCGCTACATGCAGGCTGCCGAGGCACAACCCGACCCCGCAAAAGCCGAAACCGACCTCGCGTCGGCGCGCACCGTATACGAAAATATCGTAAAAGACTACGGCAGCTCTGCTGAAGCCCTTTCGGCCCATTACCAGCTTGGGAATATCGAAGCCCTGAAGGGGAAATGGGACGAGGCCCTCAAGCATTACGAGGCGGCTACGGCCAAGGGCGGCGATGCCCTTGTCGTTCAGGCAGCCCGGCAAAAGGTAGCCTATGCCAAATGGGCGAAGGGGGACAAAGAGGGGGCGCTCAAGGATTTCGACCAGTTGATGGGTGCGGGCAATGCCCCCAAGGACCTTCTGCATCTTGAAAAGGGAAAGCTGCTTGAAGAACTCGGCAAGAAAGAGGATGCCGTAACAGAATATGACGCCATCATAGGTGACTTCAAACAATCGCCTTTTATCGGTGAGGCTACCCGCAGATTTGTCGCGCTGGGTGGGGAAATGCCCAAGCCTGAAGCGGCGCTGCCGACGCCTGCGGCACCGGCTGCCGGGGAAGCCGAAACAAAGCCAGCCGAAACACCGGCAAAGAAATAACGTATCCTCCTGGCATCGGCCATGACCGCTGACGGACTGAGAGCGTTTTACCAGAACCGGTTCAGAGTAGTTGTCGCGGGCGTAATCGCCCTCCTTACGGTCCTGGCGTGGATCAACAGATTCATCCAGGACGACGCCTTCATATCATTCCGCTATGCGGAAAACCTGGTTAACGGCCACGGGTTGGTATGGAACCCCGGTGAGCGCGTCGAGGGGTATACCAACTTTCTCTGGACGTTGCTCATGGCCATCCCCATTGCGCTGGGCTATGATCCCGTGCCCTTCTCCCTTGGCCTCGGGATGGCGTGCTTTGCAGTGACGCTCGGCCTGACATACCTTCTCGCCTCAAGCATCCTTGGTTCAAAAAATCTCGGTATTTTAACCATCCTGCTCCTCGGCACAAACTATACCTTCAGCGCCTATGCCACCGGGGGACTGGAGACCCAGATGCAGGCATGCCTCTTTGTGGCCTGCGCCTGTGTTGTGACCCGTGCGGTTCGATCCCGCATATGGACCATTGGCAAGTCGCTATCCCTTTCACTCCTCTGTGCAGCCGCGCTCCTGATCCGTCTTGATTCGAGCATTCTGGTTATAGTGCTTCTTGGAGCATCGAGCTACAGCATCCTCTCTGAAAACGCGTCGGTCAGAACAAAACAATTCCTCATGCTTTCTCTTGCCGCTCCGCTTGTGATCATTGTGGGTGGATGGTTGCTGTGGAAACTGGCTTTCTACGGCAGCATTCTCCCAAACACCTTTTATTCCAAGGTGTCCGGAGCTGCATCAATTGAGAGAGGGTTCTATTATTTTTACGTCTTTTTAAAGACGTACTGGTTGATACCAATGCCGTTTCTGGCGATTTGGGTACTGTGGAAGATGCAGGCGCCGTGGAAGCATCCCGCTGCAATACTTGCGGCAATAGTTGCCCTGTGGTTTCTCTACATGATACGGGTTGGCGGAGATTTCATGGAATTTCGCTTCGTCGTACCCGTCATGCCGTTCTTCTTTATCCTCCTGGTAATGATGATTGCTGAATTGACCACGTCCCGCCCTGTTCAAGCATTGTTGGTAGTCGTAATTATCATGGGATCGCTCTGGCACGCCATGACATATACCGGCTATGTCAGCGTTAAGTATAGAGGAATTGAATCTATTGAAGAGCTCAACAATCATGTTACCTCCAAGGGGCAGAACTGGTCTCATGTTGGACGATTACTGGGAGAGGCTTTTCACTATCGACCGGATGTGGTCATTGCCACCACCGCGGCGGGCGCCATCCCATATTATTCCCGTCTGGCAACAGTAGATATGCTGGGTCTCAGCGATTCCCGCATTGCCAGAGAAGGGGTGGTGGTGGGTGATGTCCCCGGTCATACTAAAATAGCGCGTTTCTCGTATTTGCGAGAGCGAAAGGTTAATCTGCTGATCGGTCCTCCCTGGTTCAGAGGTGTGGATGAATCGCTGGATCAACCATATACCCTCAATTCGACAAGAAACTTCACTATAATGACCGAGCATGATAGGATTCCTTACGACTCAATGCTGATAGAAATTCCCGTAGACCCGAAGTGGGTACTGACGGTATTGTATCTCACGCGACATCCATTCATCGACGACGTCATCCGCCAACAGGGCTGGAAGGTGTGGCCGGTCACTCAATTGTCCCGATAATCACTATTTATGAACATCCAACGCGAAATAAACACACTCAACCCGCGCCAGAAGGAGGCGGTGCTCCAGACCGAAGGTCCTCTCCTTGTCCTGGCAGGGGCGGGGAGCGGCAAGACCCGCGTCATAACCATGCGGGTAGCCCATCTCATCGACAAAGGGGTACCCGCCAGCGAAGTCGTCGCGGTTACCTTTACCAACAAGGCTGCCCGGGAGATGAAGGAGCGGGTCAGTGCCCTGCTCAATGGCAAGG
>Ga0224505_10001973_pt1 | contig 12417 bp, 13 predicted proteins | sample SF_Jan12_sed_USG_FD_169102 | JGI IMG/M metagenome (GOLD analysis project Ga0224505, IMG submission 169102) | Sediment microbial communities from San Francisco Bay, California, United States - SF_Jan12_sed_USGS_4_1 | ecosystem: Environmental > Aquatic > Marine > Sediment | place: USA: California...
ACGATTGCTCGTGAAGAGCAGCATCGAGGACGAGACCCACACCGGAGCGGTGTCCTCGATGGCGTTGGACCAGGCCGTGACGGCCGTCTGACCGGATCCGTCGGCCTGCATCACCCAGATCGCCTTGCAGCTCGTGGCGCACGACCCCTTGCGCACGAAGGCGATGCGCGTGCCATCGGGCGACCACGCCGGGTCGTCGTCGTCGGCGGCGTCGCTGGTGAGCTGGAGCAGCCCCGTGCCGTCGGGCTTGATCGAGTAGATCTCGAAGTCGCCGTCGCGGTCGCTGGCGAAGGCGATGCGCCCGTTCGACGCGTTCACGACCGCGGTCGCGGGCACGCCGACGCCGGCCATCAGGAACGAGGCCAGCATCGCCAGCCCCGGCAGCGCCAGGAGGACCCGTCTCACCCAGGAGGTATCGGCCGCGCCACCGCCGAGACTGGAGCCCGCCCCTACGATGGCGCCCATGAGCGTGCCGGCACCGACCCGCATGGGCAGCCCCCGCGACGCGTTGCGGCACCGCGACTTCCGACGGCTGTTCGCGATGCGACTCGTGAGCCAATCCTCGGACGGGCTCGTGCAGGCGGCGCTCGTGGCCTCGCTGGTGTTCTCGCCGGAGCGCGCGACGACCGCGGCGAGCTTCGCCCTGGCCTCGGCGATCGTGATCGTGCCGTTCTCGGTGATCGGGCCGTTCGTGGGCGTGTTCATCGACCGCTGGTCGCGCCGACGCATCATGGTCGTCGCTCCCATGTTGCGGGCTGCACCCGTGTTCCTCGTGCTCGCGAGCCCCACCCGCCAGGCCGCGCTCTACTACGGTGGCGCCCTGTTCGTGACGTCGGTGAACCGGTTCTTCCTGGCGACCGCGCAGGCGGTGGTGCCTCGCCTCGTGCCGACCGAAGACCTGCTGGCCGCCAACTCCATCGCCACGGTCGGGGGCACCGTCGCGCTGCTCGCGGGGGTCTTCATCGGCGGACTCGTGGCCGACGCGTTCGGCACGCTCGCGATCGTCACGATCGCCGCCGCGATGTGGGTCACGGCCTCGTTCCTGGCCCGCAGCATCCGCAGCGACCTGCGGCCCCTGCAACTCCCCGAGGCAGCCGAGCTCTTGCGTCACCAGGTGCGACGCGTCGGCGTGGAGTTCGTCGACGGGCTGCGCCACATCGTGCACACACCCCGCGCGGTCGGTCCCATCACCTCGATCGGACTCGACCAGATCGGGCAGGGGCTGATCTTGGTGCTCGCCCTCGTGGTCTTCCGCGAGCGATTCGACCAGGGGGTCGGCTCGTTCTCGTGGTTGATCGGCGCCGGCGGGGTCGGCGTGTTCGCCGGCCTCGCGACCGTCGGCGCCCTCGACCGGCGCTTCGAGCGCGAGCGCATCGTGGCCGGCGCGTTCGCCGTGGGTGGGATCTCGATCCTGCTCGTGAGCCTGCTCGTCGCGCCGTGGACCCTGCTGCTCGCGAGCTTCATGGTCGGCCTCACCTTCGCCTGGAAGAAGGTGCCGGTCGACACGATGGTGCAAGAAGCCGTGCCCGACGGCTTGCGCGGGCGCGTGTTCGCCGCCTACGACGTCGTGTACAACATCGCGCGTCTCGCCGCCGCCGTGCTCGCGGTGGGCCTGCTGCCCACCCTGGGGGAACAGGGCTCGGCGGCCCTGGTCGGCATCGCGTTCCTGCTCTGGGTGCCGGTGCTCCCCCGCTGGCTGGCGCATGCCCCCGAGATCCGGCTGCGGTTCGCCGAAGGCGCGAAAGCCGAGGAGTGGCCTCGTGCGGTCGTGTGGGGCGGCGTCGAGGAGCCCGTCGAGGTCGTGCGCAGCGCCCTCGACGAGCGCGACGGTGTGCTCACCCGCCGGTTCCGCCTGTCGCTTGCCGACGGCACCGTGCTCGACGTGAGCCGCGACGAGCCCGACGGCGACTGGCGCATCGACCGCGAGCTCGTGGAGTAGCGGGGCGGGCCACACGTCCTGCCCGGTCTTCCCTACTGCACCGTACGTAGCTCTACTTACTTAGGCCTTGGTAGCCAGTTTCCCCGTTCCACAGGTATTCACCTGGCCGGGATTCGGGAGCAAGATGTGCCCCGCGAAGCAACGGAAGACGGTTCCCTCACCGGCACCACGCACCAGGACGGAAGGATCGGACGGATGGGTCAGCAACGAGAGCACCGGGAGCATCAAGCCGGCACCGTCAGCGGCTGCTGGCACTGCACGAAGGTGGCCTACGAGCCGAGCTGGTACGCCTCGCTGCTCACCTTCTCGCAGGGCCGCGACGATGCCCTGCTCGCGGGGACTCAGACCGTCGGCTCGTAGCCCGGGATCCCCCTCGCGGGCTCACGGAGGCCGGAGACGGCCGGGAACGCGCCTCACTCGAGGTGACTCCCGCGCCGCCTCCGGCCTTTTCACGCCTCGGTGAGAGCGGGAACCGCGGCCGCCCGGCGTCTGGCGGCGAGCAACGCCACGCCCAGCGCGGCTGCGACGAGACCGCTCAACACGAATCCGACGCGCGCACCGAGATGCTCGCCGATCACGCCGGCGATCGGCGCACCGATCGGGGTCGAGCCGAGGAACACGATGCCGTACAGGGCCATGACGCGGCCGCGGGCCTCGGGGCGCGCGTTCAGCTGCAGCATCGTGTTGCCGGTGATCATGAAGGCCATCAGCGCGAAACCCATCGGGATCATCGCCGCGCCTGCGAGCCAGAGCGTGGGTGCGAATCCGGGCATCGCGAGTGCGACGCCGAGGCCCACCGCCCAGAGGGCCAGGTCGCGCATGCGCGGCTCGGCCACGCGGCTGGCCATGGCAATCGCGCCGACGAACGAGCCGACACCGGCCAGCGCCGAGAGGGCGCCGAACGTGCCCGCGTCGCCCTGGAACGTGCGCTCTGCGAGCAGCGGGACGAACACCGCGAAGTTGAACGAGACGGTGAACACGACCGCCATCGCGATCAGCGGACGCCGCAGCGCGTCGGTCCCCCACACGTACTTCAGACCGGCCACGAGGTGTCCGCGGTCGCGGGTCGTGCGCTTCTGAGGATGCAGCTCCGATGGGCGCATCGCGAACAGCGCGACGAGCACGGCCGCGTAGCTGAGACCGTCGATCAGGAAACACGTCGCGATGCCCACGGTCGCGATCAGCACGCCTGCGATCGCCGGTCCGAAGATGCGCGATCCCGTGAACGCGGCCGAGTTCAGGCTCACGGCGTTGCGGACGTGTTCCTCGCCGACCATCTCGATGTAGAAGCTCTGGCGTGACGGGTTGTCGATCGCCGTGACGATGCCGCTCGCGACCGACAGGACGTAGACCATCCACAGGTGCACGACGTCGGTCGCCACGATCGCCCACAGGGTCAGCGCGACGATGCCGTACGAGGCCTGGGTGAGCATCAGGATGTGCCGCTTGTCGAACCGGTCGGCGAGCACTCCGCCGTAGGCCCCGAGCACCAACATCGGCAGGAAGTACAGGGCGACGTTGGCCCCGAGCGCGGTGCCGTCGTCGGTGAGCTGCAGCACGAGCCAGGCACTCGCCGTGAAGTTCATCCACGTGCCGATCGCCGAGACCGTTTGGCCGAACAGGTACAGGCGGAAGTTGCGCGAGGCCCGCACCGACGAGAAGGTTCGGCCCACCGCGGCGGTGATCTTCGGGCTCACTCCGCCTGCTCCGTCACGCGGTCGAGGATCTCGGCGGCGCGGTCGAGCGCGGCCAGGTCGGCGGGGTCGAGCCGCTCGAGTCGCTTCGCGAGGAAGCGGTCGGTGCGCCGACGGGCGCTGCGCATCAGGCTGCGGCCCGCCGGGGTGAGCTGTACCCACGACACACGGCCGTCGACGGGATCAGGCGTGCGTTCCACGAGGCCGTCGTCGACCAGCGCCCCGAGGATGCGGGTCACCGTGGGCTTGCGCACCTGCTCGTGCACGGCGAGGTCGCCGGCCGTCATCGGACCGTGCCGGTCGATCGTGGCGAGCGCGGCGAGCAGCGTGGGCGAGATGCCCGCGTGGCTCTCGCGGCGCAAAGTGCGCGATGCGCGGAACACCGACAGTCGCAGGTGGGAGGCGAGCCCTGCGAGATCGGTGTCGGGGGGAGCGGTCGGCATGGGAGCGACAGGATAGTTCACTTCGCTAACTAATGTCATGCGGGGCCGGTCCGATCGCTTCTGGATCTCCCGGTTTCGTGCCGATGCGGGGGTAGGGTTTGGAGCCATGAACCACGGCGACCACGAACCAGGCACGATGCAGGAGTGCCCGGAGTGCCGAGCCCTTGCGGTCGAGCCCGGCTGGTACAAGCTCATGCGCGAGGAACGCGTCGTCTCACGACGCGGCGACCGGGTGATCGTGCCCGACGCCGGTGTGGCCGACCCCGAGGTGGTCCTCACCGAGGTGCCGGAGCGCCCCGACGTCGAGGTGCTCGACCTCGAGCGTGCCGAGCGCGAGGAGTGACGCGATGCGGACCCGCTCAGCGACCCAGTAGTCCGTACCAGACTAGTCCCGCGAGCGCGGACACGGCGATCACCGGCAGTGCCTTCCAACGGAAGCGCCACAGGCCGATGAAGGCAACGATGGCGACCGCGGCGGCGAAACCGTCGACGCTCGACCACACGGGCGAGGGCACGTCGAAACGAGCGAGCAGACGTGCCGTACCGACCTCGTCGAACAGCGTGGCGATCGCGAACGTGACGGCGAGGTTCGCGATCACCCCGACCACCGCGGCGGTCACGGTCTGCAGCGCGGCGGCGAGGCGCCGGTTCCCGCGCAGGCTCTCGATGTACGGCGCGCCGAGGAAGATCCAGAGGAAACATGGCGCGAACGTGGCCCAGACGGCGACGAACGCGCCGAGCGAGCCCGCCACGAGCGGATCGAGCTCCCCCGGGTTCTGGTAGGCCCCCACGAATCCCACGAACTCGAGCACCATGATGAGCGGGCCGGGCGTGCTTTCGGCGAGCCCGAGCCCCACGACCATCTGCCCGGGAAGCAGCCACCCGTACGTCTGCACGGCGGCGACGTTGACGTAGGCGAGCACGGCGTAGGCGCCGCCGAACGTGACCAGCGAGGCGCGCGAGAAGAACCAGCCCATCTCGGTGAGGGTGTCGCCGCCACCCCTCCAGGCAGCGATGAGCACGATCGGCGCGAGCCAGACGATGACGCCGATGACGAGCGTGCGCGCAGCCCTTGCCCTGCTCGGCACGGTGTGGGCGGCCCTCGGGGCATCGTCGCGGATCGCGATGCGCTCCTGTTCCTCGAGCTCGTGGGCGACGCCGACGTCGAAGAGGTCGGGGCGCGCGATGCCACCCACTGCGCCGATCGCGACGGCCCCGAGCACGATGAGGGGGAACGGCACGTGCACGACGAAGATCGCGAGGAACGCCGCGATCGCGACGGCGAGCATGAGGCCGTTGGCGAGCGCCTTCGTGCCGATGCGGATCGTTGCGGCGGCCACGATGGCGATCACGGCCGGCGCGAGCCCGGCGAAGATCGCGCCCACCCAGGTGACGTCGCCGTGGGCGGCAAAGAGCCAGGACAGGCCGAACATCACGAACACGCTCGGCAGCACGAACATGATGCCTGCCACGAGCCCGCCCTTGACGCGGTGAAGGAGCCACCCGAGGTAGATCGCGAGCTGCTGCGCCTCGGGCCCGGGCAGCAACATGCAGTAGTTCAGCGCGTGCAGGAACCGCCCGTTCGAGACCCATCTGCGCCGGTCGACGACCTCGTCGTGCATGAGTGCGATCTGGCCGGCCGGTCCCCCGAAGTTGATGAAGCCGAGCTTGATCCAGAAGCGGGAGGCCTCACGGAACGAGACATCGTGAGGTCGCGGCTCGGCGGTGGACACTTGCGGAGTGTAGGGTCAGCGGCCTTCTCGGCGTGGCCAGATCGCGGCCGCGGCGGCGGCGGGGGGTTCCTTTGCCGAGGCACCTCGGCAGGGACCTCCGTGTTTCGACGCAGGTACCACTACGGAGGTGCTTGCCGAGTCGCGCGCAGCGAACCCCGGATAGGATCGGCGGCTCGGAGCGGCACCCCGGCGATCGTCAGATGAACAGAGACACTGCCGCGTCGCGCATCTCGGCGATGGCGGTCGCGGCGCCGATCGGCTCCTCAAGCCCATCGAGCAGGTCGGCGCGCGTCAGTCCCAGCAGGTCCATGGTCATCTGGCACGGGATCAGCCGCACCCCGAGATCTTGCGCCGTCTCGATCAGCTCCTCGGGCCTGGCCACCTGCTTGTCGCCGGCGAGCCGCTTGAACATCGCCGGGCCCGCGCCGGCGAAGTTGTAGTGCGACAGCTTCGCCTTCTGCGCCGATCCTGGGTTCATCGCGCTCATCATCTTCTGCATCCAGTTGTCGCCGGTGATGCGCACATCGGGCTTCACGATCGCGAACAGGCCCCAGAACGTGAAGAACACGCTCGACTCCATGCCGCTGGCCGCCGCGGTGGTCGCAAGGATCGTCGTCGGCCAGATGCGGTCGAGGTCGCCGCCCCACGCGATGATCGTCAGCTTGTTCTTCTTCTTCACCGATCCGCTCGCGGCCGCCTCGAGGGCCTCGATGCGGGCGAGCAGCTCGGCGTACGTCGGTCCGCTGTCGATGTGCTCCTCGGTCGTCGCCACGACGATCAGACCTTCCGCACGAGGTAGCGGAACTCGCCTTCGGCCTCCGTCGACTCGAGCAGCTCGTTGCCGCTGATCTTCGCCCAGCTCGGCACGTCGGAACGAGAGCCCGGGTCGGTCGCGATCAGCTCGAGCAGGTCGCCGGCCCCAGCTTCCTTGAGGGCCTTGGCGAGCGTGACGAGCGGTCCCGGGCAGGACTGCCCTCTGGCGTCGACGGTGATGGAAACGGTCGTAGACACGGGAGCACCTCCGGTGCGGTGGGGTGGGACGAGGGTGAAACGGAAGAAACGCTCGGCGTCAGCAGGCGCCGTCCCTGTTCAGCGTGAACAGCAGAGGCGGTCGGGGATCATGGCCCCCACGATGCCGGCTTCGCGTGTGCAGATCATTTGCAGGTGCAACACCATAGCTCACGCGGGCGTTCTCGAACAACCACGTCCACCCCGGCGCGACCCGGGGTATCCTGCCTGGACATGAGGCGCTGACCCGACACGGACCCAGTTTCCGCGCGCCGCACGACGGTGCGCCGTCCATCGGAGTCGCCTCGTGACCCCATCGTCGTCCCAACTCACTGCCCGGCATGTCTCGATCTCGCTCGGTGGACGAGCCGTGCTCGACGACGTCTCGATCGGCGTGGCGCCCGGTTCACGCATCGGCCTGCTCGGGCCCAACGGCGTGGGCAAATCGACGCTGCTGCGGATCCTGGCCGGGGTCGAACACCCCGACTCGGGCGCGGTGGAGCGCTCGCCGGCCTCGCTCACGGTCGGCCTGCTTGACCAGGTGCCGACCGGCGACGCACCGGGCGAGACACTCGCGGCGTACCTCGCGCGACGAACGGGCGTCGCCGCGGCCGGCCGCGCACTCGACGAGGCGACCGCGGCGATGTCCGAGGACATCGGCACCATCGCCGCCTACACCGACGTGTTGGATCGATACGACCGGCTCGGGGGTCACGACTTCGAGGCCCGAGCCTCGAGGATCGCCGCCGAGCTCGGTTTCGACGGACTCGGCGTCGCGATGGACCACCTCTCGGGCGGGCAACGCACCCGCGCCGCGCTCGCTTCGGTCGTGTTGGCCCGCTTCGACGTATTGCTGCTCGACGAGCCCACCAACAACCTCGACGCGGAGGCGCTCGCGCGGCTCGAGGCGTTCGTGCGCGGGTTCCCGGGTGGAATCGTGGTGGTCTCGCACGATCGCGCGTTCCTCGACGCCGGCGTCCGCCGGTTCGTGGAGATCGATGGGTTCACTCGGCGGGCGAGCGAGTTCGCGGGCACCTGGAGCGAGTACGTGGCCGAGCGTGAGCGCCGCAGGGAGCACCAGCAACAGGCCCACGACGCCGCGGTGGCGGAGCGGGCACGCCTGCAGCAGCGCGCTCACGAGATCCGGCAGGAAGCCTCCGGCGCCGAAGGCCGCGCGAAGCGGAGCCACGAGCCCGACAAGTTCGTGCGGTTCGGCAAGATCAGCGGCGCGCAGGCCCACGCGGCGGGCGCGAGCAAGCTCGAGCGACAGCTCGCCCGCGTCGAGGTGCCCGACGCCCCGCGGGCCCGATGGTCGCTGCACATGGATCTGGCCCCGGCGACGCGAGGCGGCGACGTGGTCGCTCGACTCACCGGGGCGGTCGTCGACCGAGGGGCGTTCCGCCTCGGGCCGCTCGACCTGAGTATCACGCGAGGAGAGCGCGTCGCGCTGACCGGTCCGAACGGAGCCGGGAAGTCCACCGTGCTGCTCGTGATCGCGGGCGACCTCGCCCTGTCGGCCGGAACGCGCAGGCTCGGGCCCAGCGTCGTCGCCGGCATGCTCGATCAAGATCGCGATCCGTTCGTGCCGGGGGACGACCTGCGCTCGATGCTCGAACGGACGACCGGGCTGCGGGGCGCCGAGGCCCGCCGCTTGCTCGCGACGTTCGAGCTCGGAGCCGACGACGTGACGCGTCCGGTGACCGAGCTCTCGCCCGGCGAGCGCACGCGCGCCACGCTCGCCCTCTTGAGCGCGCGCCACACGAACCTGCTGCTGCTCGACGAGCCCACGAATCACCTGGACATCGCGGCGATCGAGCAGCTCGAGGGTGCGCTCGCCGCCTACGACGGTACGTTCGTGATCGCGACGCACGACCGGCGACTGCTGGAAACGATCGGCGTGACGCGCACGATCGAGCTCCGCGCGTGAACCCGGCCGCTACGGCGCGACGGGTGTCGTGAGGCACCCCTCGGAGCGACCCACGCGGCGCAAGCCCTCGAGATCGCCGGGGCCGAGTGTCGCGACACCGCCACCGGCCGGGTGCATCAACTGGCCCGGTTCCTTCACGTGGTCGAGGCCCATCACGTGGCCCCATTCGTGCAGGACGACCGGGCCCTGATCGTCAGGAGCGTCGAAGCCGGGTGGGTTCGGATCCTCGGCGTTGATCGCGATCCATCCGCTGACGATCACGTCGGACCCCCTGGGCGTGAAGGGGGCGGCGACGCCCGCAGCGACGTCGTCCCCGCTGTCGAACGACACGGCGGAGGTGTCGGGGTCGACCCAGGTCACCAGCACCGGCGCCCACCGGTCGCCGTAGCGGTCGACCTGCACCATCACTCGCCGCCGTTCGAGCACCTCGTCGGTCAGGCCGTCGTAGGTGAACGCGATGCCCGTCGCTGCGCTGATGCGACGCACCGATTCCTGCACGTCGGCGAGCGAGCCGGGCGGCGCCTCGGCGACGTTCACGACGTAGTGCACGGGCTCACACGGGTTCCAGCGCACGGGGTCGCCCCGGAGGTTGCGCGCGACGAAGCGATACTCGTCGCGGTGATCCGAGCCGTCGTACCGGACGATGAACGACGTGGCCAGGGCGCCGAGCATCATGACGATCGTGATGACCGCCGAGCCGATCACCCATGACGGGAACCGTCGCCTCGGGGTCGGTTCGAGCGGCGGCCATGCCTCGTGGAAGACGTCGGGCCGGGGTGGGATCGGGGGAAGCGGGGTGACCAGGGCAGGCTCCTCGAGGATGTGGCGGCTCTTCAACCATCGTAGGACAGCTTCGCGTTCTTGAGGTCTCGGGTCTCGGTAGCATCGGCGCGTGGTGCTCCGTCGATCGATGCGCACGACCGCGACGGCCCTGGTCGTCGCCATCGCGGCGTCGGTCGGCCTCGTCTCCGTCGCCCCGGCGGCGTCGGCGGGAACCACCGAGACCTTCCGGGTGAACTCCACGCTCGACAGCTTCGATCGGGTCTGCGACGAGGCGGATTGCTCGCTTCGCGACGCGATCGCACAGGCGGGACCGCGTGATCGCGTGCAGGTGCCCAGCGGCTTCTACACGCTGACCCGAACCGGCGCCGGCGGGGTCGGTCGCGGCGACATCGACCTGCGGGCGTCGATCGAGATCGCGGGCGTCGGGCATACGGGGGTGTTCATCGACGCTTCCACGCTCGGGGAACGAGCGTTCACCTTGGGCTCGGCGACGGTCGGCAAGCGCTATCTGCTGCGTGGCATCACGATCTTCGGCGCGCGCGACCCTTCGATCGACGGCGCGGCGATCGCGATCGAGGGCGGCGAGGGCACGCTGTCAGACGTCACGATCGTCGGTTCGCAGGGAAGCGACGGCGGAGCCGTGTGGACGGGGCCGGACACGGCGGTGCAGATCGTGCGGTCGCTGCTGCTCGGCAACGAGGCCTCGGGTGACGGCGGGGCGATCCATGCCGATGGCGACCTCGTGGTGAACACATCGACCCTCGCCGGCAACCGGGCGACGAACGGCGGCGGCGTGCACGCCTCGGGCCGATTCGCCTCGTTCGACTCGTCGACGATCGCCGAGAACGTCGCGACCGGTGACGGCGGGGGCGCGTGGCTGGCCACCGGCGCCGCGATCTCGTTCACGACGATCGCCGACAACGCGGCTGCGGGGCGAGGCGGCGGCGTACGGCGACCGGCGAACGCCGCGCACGAGGTCGCCGTGGGCAGGTCGATCATCTCCGGCAACGACGCCACACGCAGCATCGACTGCGCGGGCCGCATCGTGTCGACCGGTGGGAACGCCGGCCTCGCGAAGGGCTGTGGGCTGCACCTGCCAAGCGACCGGGCCGGCATCGACCCCGATCTCCGAGGGCTGGGGCCGTACGGCGGACCCACCCCGACGATGGCACTACGACCGGGAAGTCGCGCGATCGGCGCGGCCGGTGCCTGCCGCATCACCGACCAGCGCGGCGCGCCGCGCGACGGGCGCTGCGACGCGGGAGCCTACGAGCTCGTCCGCTGCCTCGGCAGACCCGTGAACATCGTGGGGACGCGAGGCGACGACGAGCTGAGCGGCGGACGTGGTCGCGACGTCTTCATCGGGCTCGGAGGCAACGACGAGTTCCAGGGGTCGATCGGCAAGGATCGCGCCTGCGGCGGGCCGGGAGACGACCTGCTGATCGCGGGTCCGGGCAACGATCGCTTCGACGGTGAGGGCGGCAACGACCGCATCAGGGGAGAGACGGGCGACGACTGGATCTGGGGCGGCCCCGGACGCGACCGGCTCGTTGGGGGTCCGGGCGACGATCAGTGTCAAGCCGAGCGAGGCGACCGCCGGCCACGAGGGTGCGAGATCCTCGTCACGGTCGTGGCCGGCCGCCGCTGACGCGCCGGCGTCGCTGCGGCGGCCAATAGATCAACAGCACCTTGGCCTTCAGTCGTTCACCCGCGACGGGCCCGAACTGCCGGGAATCGGTCGACGCCGCTTCGAAGTCGCCCTCGACCCAGAACTCGTCGTCGCCGAGCACGCGGTCGCCGACGGCGTCACCGGGCAGTCCGATGACCCGCTTCACCATCTCGTATCCCGGACGACCGGGATGCTCGACGACCACGACGTCCCCCCGGCCGTACCGGGCCGGGGTCGCGACGAGAGCCTGGTCGCCGGGAACGAGCTCCGGGGCCATCGATCCACCCTCGATCTCGACGCGCGAGGGCTTCCAGCGCAGGCACGCCCACGCCACGCCTGCGGCGGCGGCGACGGTCGCACCGACGCCCGCAGCCCGTTTCCGACCACGGTGATAGGTTTCGGACGAGGTCGGACCGGAGAGGGTTCCGCTGGAGCCGCCGGTTCCATCGTCGGAAGGAGGACCATCCATGCTGGAAGCATTCCTCAAGCCGCGCCGGCGCGTCCACGCGCATTGCGACCTGCCGTGCGGCGTGTACGACCCGGCGCAAGCGCGCATCGAGGCCGAGTCGGTGAAGGCATGTCAGGAGAAGTACCAGGGAAGCGACGACGACGTGTTCCGCGAGCGCGCGGTCGCCATCAAGGAAGAGCGCGCGAACATGGTCAAGGAGCACCTGTGGGTGCTGTGGACCGACTACTTCAAGCCCGAGCACCTGGAGAAGTTCCCGGAGCTGCACGACACGTTCTGGAAGGCCACGAAGCTGGCCGGCGACGCGAAGAAGTCGCAGGACCCGGCGCAGGGCCAGCAGCTGCTCGACGCGGTCGACGAGATCGGCAAGATCTTCTGGGAGACCAAGAGCTAGCGTTTCCCGCGAAGAGTGCCGGTGGGTCGGGGCCGTCGGATCCCCGACCCACCGGACGATGCGCCCCTCGGCGCACTTCCCACGCCGACCTGGTGAACCACTCCCGTCCGGCTTCCGGGCCGCGGGCAGCCCGGAAGCGGACCTGGCGGAGCGGAGTGGGTCTGGCGGCACCCCGCCCCGCCCGGTCTCGTTCGTAACATCGGCCTCGGGCGCCCGATCGCCGCATGGGACCAAGGGCGGTTCGTGTGAGACGAAGGGCCGAAGCAATTCGGTGACCATCGAGCCCTCGAACACCCCCTGCTAGGCTCGCCCACCGTGAAGGACGTCGGTCTCGTCGGGGTTCCCTACAGTGGGACGTCGA
>Ga0224505_10001974_pt1 | contig 12416 bp, 8 predicted proteins | sample SF_Jan12_sed_USG_FD_169102 | JGI IMG/M metagenome (GOLD analysis project Ga0224505, IMG submission 169102) | Sediment microbial communities from San Francisco Bay, California, United States - SF_Jan12_sed_USGS_4_1 | ecosystem: Environmental > Aquatic > Marine > Sediment | place: USA: California...
GGAATCAGCGGGGATCACGATCGGAGCCGACCTGAAATTCAGAGATCATCACATGTACCGGCCAAAGGATTATCAGGATATCCTCAGTCTGATGCGGGCCAGGAATCTGACAGCATGCATAACGACGGAAAAAGATTATGTGCGGATATTCGAGCCATCAGGAGAAGCCTCACGGTTCATTCGTGATGCACATCTTCTGTATCTGCCGGTTTCTGTCGTCTTCACAAAGGGTGAGTCCGTCCTTCAATCGATGGTGGCCGGGTCTCTTCGTAAAACTACTGTTCCATTAACTTAACCTGAATTTTGAAATGAAACGATACGTGTATTTTTTCGGCAATGGGAAGGCTCAGGGCCGTGCTGATATGAAGGGACTCCTCGGGGGCAAGGGAGCGAACCTGGCGGAAATGACAAACCTCGGTCTCCCCGTGCCGGCAGGGTTTACGATCTCCACTGAACTCTGCACCTATTTCTATGCTCACAATAGAAAATATCCCCGCACACTTTCAAAGGAAGTCAAAACAGCGCTGGCGCGCGTCGAACGGGGGATGAAATCCCGGTTTGGCGATCCGGCGAACCCGCTTCTTTTGTCGGTTCGTTCTGGTGCCCGCGCATCGATGCCGGGAATGATGGATACGATCCTGAATCTGGGCCTGAACGATGTTGTCGCAGCCGGACTGGTGGAGAAAACAGGAAACCCCCGTTTTGTGTTCGACTCGTACCGTCGCTTCGTGCAGATGTATGGCGATGTTGTCCTCGGCCTCAAGCCGCAACACAAGGATGAAACGGATCCGTTCGAGGTGATTATCGAGCGGATGAAGAAAGAGAAAGGAGTCCATCTCGATACCGGACTCGATGCGGCCGACATGAAACGGCTGGTTGCACTGTTCAAGGATGAGATTCTCCGCAAGACGGGACATCGCTTTCCTGAGGATCCGCTGGAACAGCTGTGGGGTGCGATCGGAGCGGTCTTTGGATCCTGGAACAATGAACGGGCGATCGCTTACAGAAAGATGTACGACATTCCTGAATGGTGGGGGACCGCGGTCAACGTGCAGTCGATGGTGTTCGGGAACATGGGAGAAACGTCCGGAACCGGCGTCGCCTTCACACGAGACCCTGCCAGCGGAGAAAACCTCTTCTACGGCGAGTATCTGATGAACGCCCAGGGAGAGGATGTGGTCGCCGGCACGCGGACTCCGCTTCCGATCGCACAGTTGAAGGAAGCGAACCCCGGCGTGTATCGTGAGCTGGAGAAGATCCGGAAGAAACTCGAGCGACATTACCGCGAGATGATGGATGTCGAGTTCACGATCCAGGAGGGAACGCTTTACATGCTCCAGTGCCGTGTGGGCAAACGGACAGCCTTCGCGGCGATCAGGATTGCGGTCGACATGGTGAAAGAGCGGCTGATCCGGCCGGAGGAAGCGATTCTCCGGATTGAGCCTGAACAGCTCAACCAGCTGCTCCGTCCGGTGTTCAACGCCCGGGAACAGGCTGCGGCGATTGAGCAGGGCAAGAAGCTTGCGCACGGGCTGAATGCGGGTCCCGGTGCAGCCAGCGGCCGGGTGGTGTTCAACTCACCCGACGCTGAGGAGTGGCGGAAACGGGGAGAAAAAGTGATCCTCACCAGAGTCGAAACCTCGCCTGAAGATGTCAAGGGGATGGAAGCGTCGGAAGGGATTCTGACCGCCAGGGGCGGGATGACATCCCATGCGGCACTGGTCGCCCGGCAGATGGGGAAAGTCTGTGTGGCCGGGTGTGGTGAGCTGGAGATTGACTATGTCGCCCGAACAATGACGGTCAATGGCAGGGTCATCCGGGAAGGAGACTGGATTTCGATCGACGGGACGACCGGAGATGTGATCGAAGGAAATCTCTCCACAAACCCGTCTGAAATCGTGCGGGTTCTTGTCGAAAAGAGTCTCGACCCGGCGGAAGCGAAGGTCTACAGGATGTTCGAAAAGCTGATGACATGGGCTGACAAGTACAGGAGATTGCGTGTGCGGACAAACGCCGACCAGCCCGATCAGTCAGCGAATGCTCTTGCATTCGGAGCGGAGGGGATCGGCCTGTGCCGGACGGAGCATATGTTCTTCGGGGAAGGAAAGATCGGGCCGATGAGAGAGATGATTCTCGCAGACTCGGAGGAAGACAGGAGAAAGGCGCTGGCACGGCTACTCCCCCTGCAGCGGTTGGATTTCGAAGGAATATTCGAGGCGATGGACGGGTTCCCTGTCACGATTCGAACGATCGATCCGCCCCTCCATGAGTTTCTGCCTCATGAAGAACCGTTGCAGAATCATCTTGCCGGCGAGATGGGGATTTCTCCTGAGAGGATCCGGCAGCGGATCGCGGCGCTCCATGAGTTCAATCCGATGCTCGGCTTCCGGGGATGCAGGCTCGGCATTATATACCCGGAGATCACTGAAATGCAGAGCCGTGCAATCTTCGAAGCGGCAGCGAATGTGAAGGGCCGCGGAGTCGACGTGCTTCCGGAGGTGATGATACCTCTCGTGGGGAATGTGAAGGAGCTGGAAGATCAGTCACGCATTGTGCATCGGGTCGCCGCCGATGTCATGAAAGAAAAGGGGATCCGGTTCAAGTATATGGTCGGAACCATGATCGAGGTTCCGCGCGGAGCGCTGACGGCGGATGAGATCGCCACCGTTGCCGAGTTTTTCAGTTTCGGGACGAATGACCTGACCCAGACGACACTCGGCGTCAGCCGGGATGATGCCGGCAGGTTCCTCGTACCGTATGTGGAACGGGAGATCTACAAACGGGATCCGTTTGAGGCGATCGATCGTGCAGGAGTCGGAGCACTGATGAACATCGCGATCGAAAAAGGACGCACCGCGCGTCCCGGCCTCAAAATCGGCATCTGCGGTGAACATGGCGGCGAGCCTTCGAGTGTCGAGTTCTGTCACACGATCGGACTCGAGTACGTCAGCTGCTCACCGTTTCGTGTCCCTATTGCCCGGCTTGCCGCCGCGCAGGCGGCTCTTCGGGAGAAGGCAACAAAGAAACCAAAGGCAAAGAGAAAGGCAGTCAGGCGACGGCGCAAGCGGTCATAGTTCCGGTACCTGGCTGACACGGAAACACTATTCTGGATATGGAGGAAGAGTCTCGCAATGAAACTTTCTGATTTTAGATACCCGCTTCCCAGAAATCTGATCGCCAAACATCCCGCCAAACCGCGGGAGAGTTGCCGGATGATGGTGCTCAACCGCAGGGATGAGTCGATCGAAGACCGGAAATTTTCGGAGATCGTCAAATTCTTCAAACGGGGCGACTGCCTTGTGGTGAACGAAACGAAAGTGTTCCCTGCCCGGCTTCTCGGTCGCAAGGAAAAGACGAACGCAAAGATCGAGGTGTTTCTTCTGCGGGAATTGAACAAGGAAGAGAAGATCTGGGACGTCATCGTGGATCCGGCCAGGAAGGTCCGGATCGGCAACAAAATCTTCTTCGACAAAGGGAAGATCTGGTGCGAGGTGATCGACAACACCACCTCCCGCGGAAGGACCGTCCGGTTCAATTATGAGGGAGATATCTTCAAGATCATCGACCGCATCGGGAAGATGCCGCTCCCGTACTACATCAAGCGTGAGCCGACCGAGCGGGACAAGAAGGCGTATCAGACCGTGTTCGCCAAGGTTGTCGGAGCAGTGGCGGCGCCGACCGCAGGCCTGCATTTCTCAAACAGGGTTCTGACGGCATTGAAGAAAAAAGGGGTCAAGGTAGTGCCGGTGGTGCTTCACATCGGGCTCGGTTCGTTCCGGCCGGTGGAGGTGGAGGACCTCACGAAGCACAAGATGGACTCGGAGTATTATGAGATACCCGAAAGCACGGTGAAGGTGGTCAATCAGGTTATAGACCGGAAGGGGAAGGTGGTTGTCTGCGGAACCAGCACCTGCAGGGCACTCGAATCCAGCTCGACGATCGATGGCCATCTGAAGGCGAATCGCGGATGGACAGATAAGTTCATCTTTCCTCCATATGAATTCAAGATCACAGATGCGCTTGTCACCAACTTCCACATGCCTGAATCGACCCTCCTGATGCTCGTGTCGGCGTTTGCCGGCCGGGACTACATTATGATGGCGTATAAGAAGGCGATCAAGCGGGGGTACCGGTTCTACAGCTATGGCGACGCCATGCTGCTGACATAGGACTGATTCTCCATGAAACTCATCGTCGTTGGGCTCATTGCAGTTGTCATCATTGCTGTGTTCGCGAGGTTGCTGAAAAAGAAGGACCTGCTTTCCTACTTCAGCGGCGGACGATGGTGGCTGACCTGGCTTTCCGTCGGTGTCATTGCACTGATGGACGAGCTGACATCGATCTTCTACGCGCCGGCAGAAGCGTACCGGTTCATCGGCTCCTACGCGATCGCGTTCCTGGCGATCACATCGATCTTCATGCGGTACCTCTCCACCAGGATGGTCGAGATCGCAGAGATCCTGGAGCACCATCAGATCAGAGGGGGAGGGGTCTATTCCTTCTCATACCTCATCCTCGGGCCGAGCGCATCCTTTATTGCCGTCGCATCCATCCTCGTGGTGTATGTCCTCACAGCCAGCATCTCGACCGTCTCGGCTGTTGAGAACGGACTGTCGTTCTTCTCTCTTTCGCCCTGGACCAAACTCGGAGCTGAGTTCGCCATTGTCTGGGGAATTGCCGGGCTGAATATTCTCGGCATCCGGGACAATGCCAAATTCACGTTCCTGATGTTCTTTATTGTTTCGCTCGTCCTCATTGTCCTGCTCGGATCCGCTCTGTATGATGCCTCACCCGCCTCATGGGACAGCATGGGCGCCAGCTTCTCGTACTCCGGACTGAAGATCTGGGAAGAAGGGTTCTGGGGGGGATCGTTGTTTATCGTCATCTGTATATCCAGCTCCATCCTTGCGTTCTCCGGGATCGAGTCAGTTGTTCAGGTCGCGGGTCTCGCAAAAAGCTGGAAGGATATCGGAAAGGCGTATATCTTTCTCGCCCTGACCGTTGGGCTCTTCACCCCGCTGATTTCAGCCCTTTCGCTCAGTTCGGGTATCGATCCGGCCGAACATGAGACAGACCTGATCACGCAGTTCGCGACACAGCTGAATGGTATCGGGTTCGGTGTTCTTGTTGCGGCAATCGCCGCGATCGCCCTGACGATGGCAGTGAATACCTCGTTCGTGGCTGCGTCCGAGCTGCTGGAAAAGGTCGGGAACAGGTATCAGTTCCACTGGCTCGTCAAAACCAACAGGCGCCAGTCGCTCTACCGAATTCACCTGCTGAACGCCCTGTTCTTCAGCGTTCTGATCTTCTTCACCGAGGGAAGCCAGGAAATTCTCGCCCAGATGTATGCATTGAGTCTCGTCGCCTCATTTTGCATCAATATCGGAAGCCTCCTCATATACCGGTTCTCAACAGGGACGAAGGAGATCAGGGCGTATAATACCTCACGGATCGGCACTCTCTTTATTTTCCTTGTTCTCATATCCTGTTTCGTCTACCTCGCGGCGGTCAGACCATTTGGCGTCGGTCTGTGGCTGAGTGCAACGGTATTCTTCCTCGTCATTGGACTGTTTGTCGCGAGAAAACGGGCTCCGGAGATAGCGGAGATTGCTCAGACGGACAACCCGCTCCAGATGGTGTTCGCTCTTGCGGAGGCTCCGGGTGAAACGATCGAGATTTTTTTCAAGCGTCCCCTGGAGGTGAGCGGTGCACCAGACCCGAATCAGGCCTTTGTCAGTTTCTACTCGCCACGACAGGGAATTCCCGATCGTATGGGGGACAATCATTACCGGTTTGCACAGTCGGGACAGACGTTGTTCGACAGCATCGATGAAGTACTGAATGTGTTGAAGTACGAGCTCCCCCACAAGAAGGTTGTTGTACACTTCGGCTGGCCCCAGTCCTCCTGGATCGACCGGATGGCGATCGGAGTGATGGTATTCAGCATCATGAAGCTCCCGAAAATGTTTCCGGAGTTCACATTCGTCATTGAGCATTTTGGCAAGAAAACCTCTTAGGGCAGCAGTGATACTCGTTGCTGCCGGTACCGGTTCACGGTTCGGCAGGAGAATCCCGAAACAGTTCACACCTCTTGCCGGTAAGCCGATCCTTCTCTGGAGCCTCGAGGTGTTCGCATCACTCGGGGGAATCAACGAGATCGTGGTTGTTGCTCCTGCGCGTTATCTGGCGCGTGTCAGGAAGCTGGCGGCGGTGAACATGTCAAAAGCGACGATCAGGGTCGTGGCCGGGGGTCGGCTCCGCCAGGACTCGGTGCTGAAGGGGCTCCTGGCCCTTGAACGCCCGCCCCGGGTCGTGCTTGTCCACGATGCCGCCCGTCCATTGATCACCGCCCGGTTCGTCAGATCGCTGCTGAGACTGGCACGATCGCGTTCAGCCCTGATCCCGGCCTTGCCGATCGCCGAGACGGTCAAACAGGAAGGACGCCGGGGAGTCGTTGCCGGGACGGTCCCGCGAAAAGGGCTCTGGGTAGCTCAGACCCCCCAGGTATTTCACTATGATCTGCTCTACAACGCTCATATGAGGGCGAAGACGGATCGGTTCAGGGGAACGGATGACGCCTCCCTGGTCGAACGGCTTGGGGTTCGGGTCCATCTTGCCCCAGGGGATCCTGTGAACCTGAAAGTGACGGTTCCGTCCGATCTGAAAACGGCAGAATGGCGAATTCGAGGTTCGAAATGACGGTTTTTCATGCCGTTTGCAAATCTTCACTCATTTTTTTACCTTCTACAGGCCTCGAAGGCAATTAACATGATAGCAATTACCGTCATAGCGATTCTGAGTTACCTGGTTGGGTCGATTCCCACGGCGATTATTGTCGCCCGTTGCCGTCGCGGCATTGACATTCGGCAGCATGGCAGCGGCAACGCGGGCGGGACCAACGTCTTCCGGGTGCTTGGCTGGAAAGCCGGAACATTCGTTGTGCTGGCTGACATTGGCAAGGGACTCGTCGCGACCATGTTCGTTGCCCAGCTGATGTACGGCCCGATCCCGTTCCAGAATGTAACCCCGTTCGACGATTTCACCCTGGTACAGATCATCGCAGGCTGCTCGGCGATTCTCGGACATATCTGGACGGTTTTTGCCGGCTTCAGAGGCGGGAAGGGGATTGCCACTGCAGGAGGAATGTTGATCGGCGTTGCACCTCTGGAAGTCGCCATTTCGCTCGGTGTGTTTGCGGTGGTCCTTCTGGTCTCGCATTATGTTTCCCTCGGCTCCCTGAGCGCCGCCCTTGCTTTTCCCCTGACGATGTTTTTCCGCGAGAACATCTTCATGGCAGAGATCGAAGGGTACAACACACTGATCTTCTTCAGCCTCGGGATCTCTTTTCTCATTTTCTATACGCACCGGGCGAATATCAAGAGGCTGTTGAAGGGGACAGAGAACAAGATCTCCACCATCCCGCTCTTCAGGAAACGATAGAGCTACTCCGGCTTTCCCGGACACAGTCCGGCCCGTCTGTTCACGATCCTCAAGAAAACCAACCATGCACATTGCAGTTCTCGGTGCAGGCAGCTGGGGGACGGCACTCGCAGTCCTGCTTGCAGATAATTCTCATGATGTGACACTCTGGTCGTACCGGGACAAATACACCCGGGCGATACAAGAGACGCGTGAAAACGCTGCATTCCTTCCCGGAATACGGATCCCGGAAACCGTTGTGGCGACATCGGACATCCATGCGGCTGTTGATCAGGCCGGGATGATCGTTGCCGCCGTTCCTTCGCAGTATGTCCGGAATGTCGTGAGCGGCATCGCAGGGCAGATCGGCAAGGATGTCATCGTTGTCAACGTTGCAAAGGGGATCGAGAACGGGACACTGCTGACCATGTCAGAGATGCTTCGTGCGGTTCTTCCGTCGCTTCCTCCGGGACAGATCGCGACTCTGTCAGGTCCCAGCCACGCTGAGGAGGTGAGCCGCAGGATTCCGACAACGGTGGTGGTGGCATCTCAGAATCTGCAGACCGCCACAACGATTCAGAAGACCTTTCTGACCTCTTATTTCCGGGTGTACGCCAGTACCGACCTGCGCGGTGTGGAACTGGGCGGAGCGCTGAAGAACGTCATTGCAATCGCGGCAGGGATCGTGGAGGGGGCCGGGCTGGGAGACAACACCAGCGCGGCCCTGATGACCCGCGGAATCGCCGAGATCACACGACTGGGAACTGCACTGGGGGCGGATGAGCGGACATTCGCCGGCCTTTCAGGGATCGGCGATCTGATGGTGACCTGTATGAGCCGGCACAGCCGGAACCGTTTCGTCGGTGTCGAGACAGGGAAGGGAAGGAAGCTTCCGGAGATCCTGAAGGAAATGGTGATGGTCGCGGAAGGTGTGGCGACCACCCGGTCAGCCTACGAACTTGCAATGAAGAGAGATGTCGAAGTCCCGATCATTACTGAGGTGCACCGGATCCTGTTCGAAGGGAAAGACCCTCTGACCGCCTGTTACGATCTGATGACACGGGACCCGAAGGGGGAAGCCTGAGAGGCCTCCCTAGTCGGTGTCTTCGAGGTCAGATTTCCTCGGAATGATGATGATTTTTCTGAAAAAGTAAGCCGCGAACAGTGTGACGATACTCATCGTCGACACCATCGTAATAACTGCCGCTGTCGTCATACCCGACCCTCCTTCATTCTTCTTCTGTACGCAACATAGACCAGCCCGCAAATCGATGCAAACACAACAACCAGAAGGATCCGTGACCCGGAGATGAACATGAGCTGATCTTCGAGGTTCGTCCGGGTGGTGGCATCTGTAGCCGCTGCAATCTGTTCCTTGAGCCCGATGTTCATCACCTGGTTGATGAGAGAACCATTGTCAAGGGGCCACCCGCTGCCGCTGAAAAGACTCTGGAGCGCTCCCATCCAATCCCCTCCAACCGGTGAAAAGACAGAACCGATAAAAACGAAGAGCAGGAAGGTCGGGGTGACATACTTCAGAATCGGCTTGTAAAACTCCGGCACCTTCATGTCAGCCCCTCGTTTCAGTTCAGCCCATCCTTTGTCTATGCCGTAGATCCAGGAAAAGATAATCGACTCCGCCAGAGCGAAGACCACCAGCGACACAGTTCCCGCCCAGTAATCATATTCTCCGAAGACACCGTAGTTATAGAAGAGCACGGTCGGCATTCCAAGGACGAGAACAACCATGCCGAACGACCATGCCGCTTTCTCCCGTGAGAAGTTGAACTCGTCACGCATGAACCCCATCCAGGGCGTACCCATTGCCAGGGAGGATGTGATCCCCGCAAAGAAGAGAAGCCCGAACCAGAAGACTCCGGCCAGCGTCGCGAGGAACGGACCCCAGTTTTCAAAGAGGAACGGCATCGTCTGGAATGCCATGCCGAAACTCGCGTTCTCCCGTACCCAGTCGAGTCCCAGATATCCGGCTGCAATCGGGATAACGACACAGCTGCCGAGCACCACTTCGACGAACTCATTCATCCATCCGGCGGCCATCGAGTTCAATGCGATATCATCCTTCGGTTTCACATACGCCGCATAGCAATGGATCGTTCCCATGCCGACAGAACAGGTAAAGAATATCTGCCCTGCGGCGGCGAGCCAGACGCTCGGGTTCGTCAGCGAATCGAATTGTGGATTCCAGAGAAAATTCAGGCCGGCCCAGGCGCTGGCGTCCGGATGTTCCGCAGTGGCGCCTGATTCGCCGAGGGTAATTCCACGAATGGCGAGGAAGAGGCCGAACAACAGCAGGAGAGGCATGCCGATTTTGGCGGTTCGTTCAATACCTCCGGACAGGCCCTTCGACAGGATCCAGGTATTCAGGAGAAGGCACAGGATGTAGAAGATCGGTGCCTCGAAAGGGATTCCTGTGGTGGATGTCCCGATCGTAACATAATCCGTGAAGAATTGGGCAACCTGGGATTGAGTCATTCCGTCAAATGTCCGCATGATCGAATGAAACACATAGGACATCGTCCATGACTCTATATAACAGTAGTAGGCAGCCACCGCCAGGTTTGTCCATATCCCGAAAACGCCGAAATACTTCCAGAACCTGTTCCGAGTCATGGTATCGAGAATGTACGGCGTGGAGTGATTTCCTGCCTTTCCGCCGAACCGTCCCATCGACCATTCGATCCAGAGAAGGGGGATTCCCATCACCAGAAACGAGACAAGGTAGGGGATGATGAATGCCCCCCCTCCATTATTGACTGCCTGGACCGGAAAACGAAGGAAGTTTCCAAGCCCCACAGCGTTCCCCGCCATTGCCAGCACAAGCCCAACACGTGAACCCCAGTTTTCTTTCTGCTGAGACATAGAATCCTTTCCGGGTGGAGGTTAACGGACGGTCAGAAGGGGTAATCGGATTGATGGGAAGAGCAGGTGTCGGGCATCGATCCGGTCCGATTGATCTGTCAGAATCATCGGTGGCAAGATAACTCCTTTCGAAGAAAGTGGCAACACTATTGAGTTTCGGCTTCGCCTTGACAGAGCCGGGCCGGCCATGTATCTTTCAGCTTCATGAAACAGGTTCCTCCGCCCACCCGTCAGAGCGCCGACCCGCCCGTCCAGTTTCTCAAAGGGATCGGTCCCGTGAGAGCATCCGTTCTCGCGGGACTGGGGATCCGTACCCTGCGCGATCTTCTGTTCTATGTCCCCCGCCGTTATCTTGACCGGTCTCAGATTGTGACGATCGCCCGGCTTCGCGAACTCGCATCAGGAAAGAGGGAGGGGGAAACCGGGGATGGTACCGGTCCATCGGCAAATCTCTGTACGGTTCTGGCGGATGTCCGATCGTTCCGCACCATCGGGTACGGACGTAAAGCCCGCTTTGTCCTGATCGCCGCCGATGAAACCGGGTCACTCCAGTGTGTCTGGTTCGGCGGGGTGCAATACTGGAAGAACCGCTTCCAGATCGGCGAGACCATTGCGGTTTCGGGAACCCCGTCGTTCTACGGACATGTGCTCCAGGTCGTCCATCCTGAAACAGACCAGATCGCGCCGCGGTCCGGGGAGGGAGATCCTGCGTCGGGAGAGATTCCTGACCTCATCAACACAGGAGGAATGGTTCCGATCTATCCTTCCGGCCGGGAACTGGAGAGAGTCGGGCTCCATAGCGGTGGCATGAGGAGGGTAATCCAAGGTCTCCTGAGGACACATCTGTCCGGCGCGGAAGACCCTCTTCCGCGATCGATACTGGCCAAACGGAATCTCCTTCCCTTTGACCGGGCAGTCCGGCAGGTTCACAGGCCGGATTCACCGGCAGCTCTTGAGGAGGGCCTCAGGCGGTTGAAGTATGAAGAACTGTTCATGTTCCAGACCATGCTGGCCAGGCAGCGGGAGCGGATGAGAAGTGAGTCGACCGGTATTTCCTTCTCCGTGAGGAGTCGCCTTGCCAGAGAGATGGTCAACGCTCTCCCGTTCAAACTGACGGAGGCGCAGGTCCGGGTTATCAACGAGATCACGGCAGATATGGAGTCAGACCGCCCCCTGAACAGGCTGCTCCAGGGAGATGTCGGATCCGGGAAGACGGTGGTGGCGCTGGCGGCGATGCTGATTGCGGTCGACAACGGTTTCCAGGCCGCCATCATGGCGCCGACGGAGCTGCTGGCGGAGCAGCATTACAGAACGCTTGTTTCGTTTATTGGCTCGCTCGATGTAAACGTCCGCCTGCTGACAGGAAAGAAGCGCACACGACTCCGGAGGGATATTCTTGAGGACGTCAGCAGGGGATCCGCTCAAATTGTGGTCGGGACCCACGCACTGTTTGAAGAGGGTGTGGAGTTTGCACGCCTCGGCTTTGTGGTGATCGATGAACAGCACAGGTTCGGTGTCAGGCAACGGGCCCGTCTGCTCCAGAAGGGGGTGAGTCCGGACCTGCTGGTTATGACAGCGACGCCGATTCCCAGAACGCTCTCTCTCACGGTGTATGGTGACCTTGATGTTTCGATTATTGATCAGCTGCCCAAAGGGAGAAGACCGGTCGAAACGATCCTCCGGTCCGATCATCAGAAAGAAGAGGTGTTCCAGCTCTCGCGCACCATGGTCCGCTCGGGCCGACAGGCATATTATGTCTATCCGGTCATCGAGGAGTCGGAAAAGACCGATCTGAAGGCGGCTCTTGTGCACTACGAGGAGATGAAGAAGACAGTGTTCCCCGATCTGCGACTCGGGCTGTTACATGGCCGTATGCCATCCGATGAAAAGGAAGATGTCATGCAGCGCTTCAAGGAGGGAGAGATCGACATCCTTGTGGCCACGACCGTTGTCGAAGTGGGGATCGATGTGCCGAATGCGACACTGATGGTGATTGAGAATGCTGAACGGTTCGGACTTTCACAGCTGCACCAGCTCAGGGGAAGAGTTGGGAGGGGAAGTGAACGCTCCGTCTGCGTTCTCCTGGCAGGAAAGGGCGCCGGGACTGGTCCTGACCG
>Ga0224505_10001975_pt1 | contig 12411 bp, 12 predicted proteins | sample SF_Jan12_sed_USG_FD_169102 | JGI IMG/M metagenome (GOLD analysis project Ga0224505, IMG submission 169102) | Sediment microbial communities from San Francisco Bay, California, United States - SF_Jan12_sed_USGS_4_1 | ecosystem: Environmental > Aquatic > Marine > Sediment | place: USA: California...
TTCCCATCGTGGCTGCCGTGAACGGTCCTGCCATGGGTCTCGGTGCAACCATCGCGCTGTTGTGCGACGTGGTGTTGATGTCGGATGCGGCAGTGATCGGGGATCCCCACGTGCGGGTTGGCCTGGTGGCAGGGGACGGTGGCACCGGCATCTGGCCGCTCCTCATCGGCCCGATGCTGGCAAAGCGCTACCTGCTCACGGGCGATCCGATTTCCGCCGCCGAGGCACATCGACTGGGGTTGACGGCGGAGGTGCATGCTCCCGAGGAACTCGGTGCCGCAGCACTGTCATTTGCCGGCCGACTGGCGGCCGGCGCGCCTCTCGCCCTCAGATACACGAAACTGGCGGTCAACTCCTGGGTGAAACAGATGTTCGCTTCATCCTTCGACGTCGCACTCGGATACGAGGTGGTCACGATGGGGAGCGAAGACCACGCCGAGGCGATCAATGCCATAGAGCAGCGACGACCCCCTGAGTTCCGGGGCCGATGATGGACATGTACGAAGGGATCATGACCACGCGGGCGATCCGCCGGTACAGCGGTGAATCCGTGAGCGATGAGGAGGTCGCGCGTTGTCTGGCCGCCGCCCAGCAGGCGCCGAGCGGTGGCAACAGCCAGCCGTGGCAGTACCTCGTTGTCACCGACTTCGACTTGAAGGTCAGGGTGGCCTGGATCTACCGCACTGCCTACGAACGATGGGAGAAGGCGCAGCTCTCCCAGCTGCCCCCGGGCTGGTCGGACGCCCAACGCCAGGAGTTCGATCGGGGTTTGAAGGCGTCGCGCACGCTCGCCGAAGGTCTCGAGTCCGCCGCTGCGCTGGTCTTGTTCCTGATGCCCGACGTCTCCATCACGCCCTCCGACGACGAGGGCCCGATCGACATCGGTCCCTTGTACGCGAGCGTCTACCCGGCGGTGCAGAACTTCATGCTGGCCGCCAGATCGCTCGGCATCGGGACGGTTCTCACAACGGTGTGGTGGTCCAGACAGGCCGACATGCGGGAGTTGCTCGGCATCCCGGACCGGTTCGAGATCGTTGCCCTCGTGCCGCTGGGCCGCCCGGTTGGACGGTTTGGAAAGGCCGCTCGCCGGGATGCCGCCACCGTGACACACTGGAATGGTTACGGGTCGAAACGCACCTGAGCCGACAGTGGGGTGCGCCGTTTTCTGCCCGCCTGAGGAGGTGTCCAATGGTCGAGATCGATCCCGCTGTTGTCGCCCGGCTGGATAGGGACGACTCCGTCGACGTGATCGTCACGTTCACCGAACTTCCCGACGAATTCGCTTCGGTTGCCGTCAAACACGTCTTTCCGGCGATCGGCGCCGCCGCCCTCCGCATCGACCGTTCAGCGTTCGAGCGTCTCCGTGTCGACCCATCCGTGGTGAGGGTGGAGTTCGATGGCGAGGTGACCATCTAAGTCAGCTCACGGGTGGCCGCTCCAGTTCACACGCTGCGGCCTCGGCGTCCACCCGTCCCCATCCGAACTCTTCAGTCCGCTCGATACGCCCCATGAGGTCGGCGCGCCAGGTCAACAGACTCCTGATCTCCTCGTTCGACGCCCATCGGTGCGCCCCCCACGCCACCGCCGCCGCGCCCGCCACGTGAGGGCACGCCATGGACGTTCCGCTCAGGCGGCGGTAGCCGCCTCCCGGAGCCGTTGACAGCACCTGCACGCCCGGAGCGCACAACTCCACCTCGGGTCCTCGATTCGAGAACGAGGCAAGTGAACCCTGATCGTCGATCGCTGACACGGCCATGACGCTTTCATATGCGGCCGGTGCCCCCACGGGACCCGCTGCGTTTCCGGCAGCCGCGATCAGCAGAGCACCCTTTTCCCAGGCCATCGTGCACATCGCCTCCACAGCCGTTGGGGCGGCCGCGGCGCCAAGGCTCATCGACAGAATTCGGGCGCCGCGGTCGTTCACGGCATAGTCGATGCCTGCGATGAGGTTCGACCAGGCACCCCGTCCCGAACGACTCAGCACCTTGGCGGCGATGAGGTAGGCGCTCGGCGCGACGCCCACCACTCCGGCACCCGTGAAGGCGGCAGCGATGGTCCCGGCACAGTGCGTCCCGTGGCCGTTGTAATCCATCGGGTCGCTTTCGTCGGCAACGAAACTGGCGCCGCCTCGATAGTTGACCGCGAGATCAGGGTGGGAGTAGTCGATTCCCGTGTCGAGCACGGCCACCTTGATGGCCTTGCCTTCCGAACACGGCCACGCCGGAGGTGCTTTGATGAGGTTGATACCGCTCGGGATCGTCTCCTCATCGAGCGACGGCTCGCCCTCCACCGCGAGCTGAGGCCCGAATGCATACATCTCGCCGTCCTCTTCCACGGTCGCCACATCGGCCGCCTTCTCCAGCGCTGCGATCTGCTCGTCCGTGAGGTCGGCTACCAGGATCGGTGCCCGGTATTCGTTGACGTCGTACACCACACCGTGGTCCGTGGGCGGTCCCATGGTGGCCGCCGCCTTGACCTCGAATCCCTCGTCGACGGTGCTCATGAACACCTCGGTCTTGTCGGCCTTCCTCCGCCGTTTGTCCTTCGGTTTGAAGGTGACCAGCACTCGCTTGCGTTCCGGCATGAGAACCCCTTCCCTCGTCTCCATCTCAAGATACGCCTCGGGTACGACAGATACGCAAAGATGAAGGAATGCTGTCCGTGGTTGCCCCCTACTGGCTCGACCGTCCTCCGACCGAGGTGCTCGACATCGCTGCCACGGCCAACCGGTTGGGTGCGACCGAAATGTGGATCGGTGAGCTGTTCCACTTCGATGCGTTCGCGCTGGCGGGATACCTGGGTGCGAAGACCTCCGACATGATTCTGACGGTCGGGCCGCTGGCCGCGGGGACGAGGGATGCGGTGACTCTTGCCCGCGCCACCGCTTCGGTGTCGGCGCTCTCGGCTCGGCCCGCCCGGCTCGCCCTCGGCGCCTCGAACCGAAGGATGGTCCAACACATCCACGATCGATCGTACGGGGGTGAGGCGGATCGCCTCCGCAGGATGGTGCCCGAGATCAGGTCCCAGCTCGAGACCGGGAGGAGTACCCGCGGATACCGATCTGCGCTCGGTTCCTTCCCCGCGCACATCTCCGTCGCGGCGTTCGGGCCGAAGATGCTCGAAGCTGCCGTCCACGTCGCCGACCGGATCGTCGTGAACCTCGTCACGCCGGAGCAGGCCGGCCGATTCGCTGCCGACGCCGGAGATGTGGGCGTGGTCGCCTGGGTTGTGGGAGCACTCGATCCTTCGGCCGAGTCGCGACGACAGATCGCCGGCCAGGTCGCCCACTACCTCCGCCCGCCCGGATACGGAGAGATGTTGGCCGAGGTGGGCTTTGGCGAACTCGTAGCCGAAGCCCGGCAAGGGAAGCCGGTTTCGGATCTGGCCAGACTGATTCCCGATGACCTGCTCGCTCTGGTGGGCTTGTACGGATCGGCCGCCGATTTGGCGGGTCGCCTCGAGGCTTATCGAGCGGCCGGTGTCGACGTGGCGATCGTGCCATCGACGGCGGCGGACGACGGAGGGCGCCGGGTTCTGGCGTGGGCGCGAGACGCCATGGACTGACGCGGCCTTCTACGACCGGGCCGAGCGCGTAACCTCTCGCCGATGATCGAGCTCAGGCGCCCCTCTGAAGTCGAGGCCATGAGGCCGGCCGGTCGATTCGTCGCGTCCGTGTTGAGCGAGCTCTCGAAGCTCGCCGCAGTTGGCGTCAACCTGTTGGATCTCGATGGTGTCGCTCATCGAATGATCACGGAGGCGGGCGCCGAGTCGTGCTACATCGATTACCACCCTTCGTTCGGCGCCCACCCGTTCGGCCATGTGCTTTGCACCTCTGTCAACGATGCGGTCCTCCACGGCCTACCGCACGACTATGTGCTTTCCGACGGCGATCTGTTGACCGTGGACTTTGCCGCTCGGGTCGATGGCTGGGTTGCGGACTCTGCGCTGAGCTTCGTGGTGGGGAACGCCCGTCAGGAAGATCTCGATCTGATCGACACGGCAACTCGTGCGCTGCAGGCGGGGGTCGAAGCCGCCCGGGTGGGCAATCGGCTGGGTGACATCTCACACGCGATCGGGTCGACCGTGTTCGACGCCGGATACGGGATCAACCTCGAGTTCGGGGGTCACGGTGTCGGCAGGGTCATGCATGGCGACCCTCACGTTCCCAACAACGGCCAGAAGGGGAGAGGTCTACGGCTGCGAGCTGGTCTGGTCATCGCCATCGAGCCATGGTTCCTGGCCGGGACCGATGAGATTCGGATGGACGACGACGGCTGGACCATCAGGAGCGCGGACGGCTCGCGCGGCGTTCACATGGAGCACACCGTCGCGATCACCGACGACGGGCCGTTGGTGCTGACCGCCCGGTGAACGGCCGTCCCAGGAGAGCGGCCTCCATCGACGGAGACCGCCGATGGGGGGTTGCGGGTCCGGTGCAAAACCCACTCTCGATGCGGAACGCGTCACGGAAGGGAGCTGTAGTCCCGCCCGGGCCATCGAACCGAGCCGAAAGGCCAGTGCGTCCGGAGCCAGGCGGAGACGGCCCTGAACAACTCGTCGTCGCGTTCCGCCATATCGGCCCGTACCCAGCTCCGAACCATGGCCTCCGCTTCGGTGTCGGGATCGATGTAGACGCACCCGATGACGGCCCCCGTGTTGGGGTGAAGCACCGTGAATGCGAAGGCCACGCCGTCGTCGAACTCCTGGCGATGCTGGACCAGATCCGCGAGATTCTCCTCCGGTGTCATGGGGACCGGCCAGTCGTCGCCCTTCCACAGCTCCGGTGAGAAACCGGGAGTCGACCGGATGTGAGCAATCGACGAACTCCAGGCTTCGTGATCGGACGTGTTGTGTTCGGGCCCGAGCGGTTCGAGGACGAGATCGGGGGTGGCGAGGCGGCGGGGAACGGCGTCGGCAGCCGGCCAGCTCACGTATCCCCCAGGACTGCCGGAATCGTGGTCCCGAGGTCGTCGAGGATGACGATCGCGGCGTTGCGCCCTGGGGCTCCGGTGATCGACCCGCCCGGGTGGGTGGTTGCGCCGGTCTGGTACAGGCCGGGGATGGGCATCCGGTGTTGAGCCCAACCGGGAACGGGCCGCTGGGACCATGAGTTCTTCAACCCGCGATCGCCACCGTGGATGGTGCCGTGCCACATGTGGGGGTTGGCTGCCTCGATGTCGAGTGGACTCTTCGCCTTGGATGCGAGGATCGTGGACTCGGTGAGATTCGGAGCGCATTGACGGAGGATGTCGAGGTGACTGGCCGCCAGTTCGTCCTTGTATCCGTCCCAATCGCCATTGGGGCACTCGTACGGCGCCATGGAGAGAATCTTCACCGTATGGCCACCCTCAGGTGCTCGGGACCGATCCACCAGCGTCGGCGTGGCGAAGAGCAAGAACGTCCCAGGCTCGTGGATCCGTCCCTGCCGGACTCCCCGAGCGAACTCGATCACGTCTTCGGGCCAGGCCGCCCACCCCGCCGACACCGCGCTCCGGGTCGTGTCACCTGCGAGATAGCGGGGTTCCTCGGTGGTGACGTAGTAGCTCGCAAATGAGCTGATGCCCTCGTCGTAGGTGTCGACGCCATAGAGGAAGTCGTCACCCCACAAGCCAGCAGGCGCCATCTCGACCAACGACTTGACGTGGATCGACGACACGACTCCGCGCGAAGCCCTGAAGACCTCGCCCTGATCGGTCTCGACGCCGACACACCGCCCGGCCTCGACCACGAGACCGGTCACTCGCGTGTTCGTGACGATCGTCGCCCCGCAGGAGCGAAGGACCGATTCGATCGCTCGAGGAAGAGCGGCCGATCCGCCGATGGGAATGGACCAGCTCCGTCGCTGCCGGCCCCCCACCAGGGAGTAGGCGAGATACGCGGATCCTGGAGAGTCGATGGGTTGGGCGGTCTGGAACGCCATCCACGTCATGAACGCCTGAACATGGCGGCTCTCGAATTCCCGGCTGATCACGTCCCACGCCGACATCACGTTCCGCCGCATCCAGAGGGTCCCACGGGGGTGGCGAGAGAGCGATTCGTCGAGAGAAGGTCCGTATCCCACCGGAGTGAAGCGCCACGCTCCGTACACGGACTTGATCTCCTCGAACTCGTCGAGCATCCGCTGGTAGGCGGCCGCGTCTGCCGTGGAGAATCTCCTGATCTCGGTGAGCGTCTGTTCGAGGTCGAGGAACATCGTGAAGTGTTCGCCATCGGGGAAGACCACGTGGGCCACGGGGTCGGGATCGACATAGGTCAGGCCTTGTTCGGAATACAGTCCCAACTCGTCGTCTGCGAGCAGCGGGTTGGCCTGAATGAGGGTGTGCCCGGTCGAGCAGGTGTCGAAGTGGTAGCCGGGGAGCAGCACCTCCTCGGTCGAGGCACCGCCTCCCACCTCGTCCCGGGCGTCGAGCACCACCACCGAGTACCCGGCCTTGGCCAGATAGGCGGCGGTGACGAGGCTGTTGTGTCCTGCTCCGGCGATGACGAAATCTGCAGCTTGTTCCACGAACGACTCCTCGTGCCGATGGGCACCACAATCGATTGCGGCCACCAGCATGCCAGATCGTTGCAGAGATTGCGCCCCTTATCGATCAGAGTTCGCAGCGGAGTGTCACAAAGCGACGTGACGGTGGTGTTGTGTAGATGAGATGACCGAAGACACGCTGGAACAGCCGCTCGTCCCGGGCGACCGGTATCTGGACCGGCCATGTGGTCGTCGTCGGCGCGGCCGCGCTTTGTTCGCTTCGCCCGTCGCGATCTCTGAAGGGTCGAGGGTCCGCTCAGGGCCGCCGGGCTGATGCGAGGTCGATGAGCTGTCTGGCCCCGTCGCCCATCACCGCGAACCGGGCGTCGCTCGTTTGGCCTCGCAGCCAGCGAACGTAGATCTGCTGGATCACGGCAGCCATCTTGAACGTACCGAACACCACGTACCAATCGATGTGCGAGAGATCGCGCCCCGAGACCTCGCCGTACCGTTCGATGGCCTCCGACCGCGACAAGAACCCCGGGGCAGTCGTAGGCATCGGGCTCAACCCGGCTGCCATCTCCCCGGGATCGTGCCACACGGCCATGAGCGTGCCGACGTCGGCGAGCGGATCGCCCCGCGTGCACATGTCCCAGTCGTACACGGCCACACACCGGCCCGGGTCGTGCTCGTCGACCGCCATGTTGTCGAGGCGCCAGTCGTTGTGTACGAGCGTGGCACCTTCCGTTGTGGGCAAAGAGGCTTGCAACCAGCGAGCGACGTCGTCGGCGACGGGATTGTCCTCGTGGGCCGCCCTGTTCCATCGCTCGAGCCATCCGGCGAGCTGGCGTTCGACGAAACCTTCCGGGCGGCCGAGGTCGGCCAGGCCGGCCTCCTGGGGGTCGACCTCGTGGAATTCCGCAAGGGTGTCCACGACCACCGCGCTCAGCCGACGGTTCGCCTCGGTGTCGGTTCCGCCACCAAACACGGCGGGGATGCGGTCCTGGACCACCACGCCCTGTCGGCGTTCCATGATGAAGAACGGTGCGCCGATGATGTCGGGGTCCGCGCAGAAGAGCAGCGCGCGTGCCGCCTTCGGGAAGGCCTGCCACAGGGTGGACAGCACCCGATACTCGCGCGCCATGTCGTGAGAAGAAGGCGCCACGGGTCCGATCGGGGGACGTCGAAGAACGTATTCGTGGTCGGGGTAACGAAGAAGATACGTGAGATTCGCCTTCCCGCGCCCGAACTGACGGACCTCGAGCCCTCCGTCCGAGCCGGGAAGCCGGCCGCCTATCCACGACGACACGGCATCGTGGTCGAATCGTTCGTCGGGTCGCACCTCGATGAGCTCGGGAGCGGTTCGGTCGACCATGGCCCGACGTTAGCCTGGCCCGATGCACCCGGACCCGTTCACGATCTCCGACGAACTCGTGGAGGAGATCGTTCAGCTGAACCCGCTCATGTCCACGTCTCTCGGCCTTCCGGGGCGCGACCACCTATGGCCGGACTTCGGACCCGACGGTGTCGATGCCCAACGGGCGACGGTCGAACGGTATCGAACTGCCTTCGCCGGTCACCTCGACCATGCCGACCCGTGGCAACGGCTGGCAGCGGAGGTGGCGTACGCGTTCCTCGGGGAGCAGAAGGCGGGTTACGACGCAGGCGATCACCTCTACGACGTGTCGCACATGGCGAGCAGCTTCGAAGCGATCAGGTCGGTGTTCGACGTGATGGATTCTTCCACCCCCGAAGGTCGAGAGGCGGTGTGCGCACGGCTCGAGACCATCGGCGGTGCGTTCGAGGGATACCGGGACAAGCTCAAGATGGCGCTCCATGAAGGCAAGATCGCCGCCCGGCGACAGGCCGAGTCGGTCATCGCTCAGGCACGGGATCTGGGCGGCCCATCCTCGGCGTTCGACTGCCTCGCCGGCACCGAAGACGGATCCGGGCGGCTGGCTGGAGCGGTGGCCGGCGCCAAACGAGCGGCTTCCGAGTTCGCGGATTTCTTGCAGCATGAGTATCTCCCACATGCCCCGGAGTCAGATGGTGTGGGCGAGGAGCGCTACCGCCGGGCTGCAGAGAGCTTCGTGGGCATGGCCATCGATCCCCGGGAGACGTATGAGTGGGGTTGGTTCGAGCTCGGTCGCATCCTCGAAGAGATGCGGAGTGTCGGCGAGGAAATCCAACCAGGAGCCACCGTGCGAGAGGTCGCCGACCTCCTCGAGACGGATCCGGACCGTGCCGCCCCCAACCGTGCAGCATTCGTGGACTTCGTCCAACGGCGCCAGACGAGCGCCGTCTCCGATCTCGACGGCCCGCATTTCGACGTTCCCGACGAGATCAAAGGCGTCTCGGTCAACATCGCCCCGCCGGGTGGTCCGCTCGGTGCGTACTACCTGCAGCCCAGCGAGGACTTCACGACTCGGCTCGGCGGTATCTGGTATTCGCTCCCACCCGAGGATGGACCCATCCCGCTCTACCAGGAGGTGTCCACCGCCTACCACGAAGGTTTCCCTGGGCATCATCTGCAGGTCGCCTACGTGATGACCCTGGCCGAACGGCTCAGTCGATTCCACCGGCTGATGGTCTGGTACTCCGGATACGGCGAGGGTTGGGCGCTCTACACCGAGCGGCTGATGCACGAACTCGGATACTTCGAGAAGCCCGACTATGTGTTCGGCATGCTGGCGAGCCATGTGTTCCGGGCTGCTCGCGTCGTCGTGGACATCGGGATGCATCTCGGTTTTCGAATCCCCTCCGACGCACCCCTCCACCCCGGAGCGCAGTGGGATTTCGACAAGGCGGTCGACTACATGAACGTGGTCGGTCTCCAGCCCCGACCGTACGCGACCTCCGAGGTCCAGCGTTACCTCGGTTGGCCTGGACAGGCGATCTCGTACAAGGTCGGCGAGCGAGAGATCCTCGGTCTCCGCGACGACCTGCGGCGAAAGTTGGGGTCGGCTTTCGAACTGAAGGACTTCCACAACCGGGTGCTCGGTCACGGCGAGATGCGCTTTGAATTGCTGCGTCGGATCGTCCTGGATGAATGGTCCTGAAACCGTGCCCACCATCGACCCCAACGAGATCGGACCCGAGGCCTGCTACAAACTGGCATCTGGGTTGATCGTTCCTCGCCCGATCGGTTGGATCGGGTCGACCGGACCGCACGGACACAACCTCGCTCCCTACTCGTTCTTCAACATGGTCTCAGGTGCCCCGCCCACCGTGATCTTCTCGACAGGCTTGGTCGAAGGAAGCGAAAAGGACACACTGGCCAACGTCAGGGCCACCGGCGAGTTCACCGTCAACATCGTGTCCGAGGATCTGGCACCGGCGATGAATGCAACGTCGGCCGCCGTCGCCAGGGACGTCGACGAATTCGAGCTGGCGGGACTCACGGCCGTTCCCGGCGACATGGTGTCCGCTCCCAGGGTCGGTGAGGCCCGGGCTTCGTTGGAATGTGTGGCGAACAACTTCGTGCCTGTCGGGACCCCGCCCCGGGGAAACGTCGTGGTGTTCGGAGAGATCGTGCTCTTCCACGTGGCTGATGGGGTCGTCGACGGAACACGGGTCGACCTCGACGCATTGGCACCGGTCGGGAGGACCAGCGGTCCCGGGTACGTCCGTACCCGGGACCGTTTCGAGATGCTTCGTCCGAGCTGAAGCGCTCAGCTCACCGGCAACTCTGTGCGAGCTTCGGGTACGGGTTGGTGGCCTTCCCGTTCACGAGTATCTCGAAATGCAGGTGTGGGGGGGCTCCCAAGGCGTTGCCGCTGTCACCGACGGCTCCGATCACGGCACCGGCCGGAACCTGGCCGACGAGGCCGAAAGCGCTGAGGTGGGTCCCGATGTACAGATTCCCGTCGTCCCCGTGCAGCCAGAACTGGAGTCCGCCGAGGGTTCCATTCACGGCTTCGACGCGACCGGACACCGGTGCGCGCACCTGGGTGCCGCGTTTGGCGAACAGGTCGATGCCCTGGTGGAATCGACCGTCCGGCTTGATGTAGCCGTAATCGTTCACGAAGCGTGAGCCCGGCACCGGGCACGTGAATGTCGACGACGGCGTGCTCGTCCCTGTGGCTGGAACCTCGAGCTTCTGTCCGACCCGGATCGAGTTGGGGTTGGTGAGCTTGTTGAGTTTGGCGAGTGCCGAGGCCGTGGTGCCGTATTTGATGGCGATACTGCCGAGCGTCTCGCCGGATCGGACCGTGTGGGTCTTGGTCTCGGCGGATCCCGAGCCCGAGATCACGAGTTTGGTGCCTGCCACGATGAGCGCCGGATTGGAGATGTTGTTGAGCTTCACGATCGCGGCCACGGTGGTCTTGTAGCGGGCAGCGATTTCCGACAACGTCTCACCGGATCGAACCGTGTGGGTCACGGTGGTTGCCGGAGGGGCCGTGGGGGTAGCGCCGGTTGATCCCGGGATGTCGAGCACCTGCCCGACCCGGATGACATTGGCGTTCTTGAGACCGTTGGCCTTGACGAGGGCGGCCACCGACACTCCGTGTTTGGCTGCGATCTCACCCAGCGTCTCCCCGAACCGCACCTTGTGCGTCTTCTGGGACGAGTCACCAGGGAGTGTGAGCACCTGACCGACCCGGATGAGATCGGGGTCGCGCAGCTTGTTGGCAGTCGCCAACGCCGACACCGATGTCCCGTGGCTCTTGGCGATCTCGGACAGCGTGTCACCCGATCGGACGGTATAGGTGGCCGACGCTCCAACGATCAACGACGCGATGATCAAACCGACCAAGGTTGCGCGCGCACGACGGTCGTCGGCCAGATTCTGAAATCGGCCGAGGCCGAACATGGTGGACACCTCCGTATTTCGAGCTGGCGACGAATCGCGAGCCGGGGTGCCCCTGATCTCCGCGGAGCCACCATACCTGGATTTCGCGAGGTTGAGAAGTCAGCTTCGAGCGCGGAGCTGACCGCAGGCGGCGTCGATGTCACGTCCCCGGGTGTCCCGGACGGTGACGTTCACGCCCTCCGTGCGCAGGGTCGCCACGAACGAATCGATCCTCTCCTGCGACGAAGGCATGCTTTCCGTCAACGGCGTCGGGTTCATGGCAATCAAGTTCACGTGAGCGTGGAGGCGGCGTGCAATCGGAGCCAGCTTGACGGCCTGATCCTCGTTGTCGTTGACACCGTCGATCATGGTCCACTCGAGAGAGACTCGCCGTCCGGTCTTCTCGAAGAATTCGGCCGCCGCCGACTCGACGTCGGCGAGCGGATACCGGCGATTGATGGGGAGGAGCCGCCCGCGAAGATCGTCGTCGGCGGCATGAAGGCTCACGGCCAGGTTCACCCGCCATGGTTCGTCGGCCAGGCGTCGGATCCCGGGCGTCACCCCGACCGTGGACACGGTGATCGCTCGTGCCGAGATCCCCATCACTTCGATCATTCTGCGCAGCGATTCCCGCACGCGGTCGTAGTTCGCCAGTGGTTCGCCCATACCCATGAACACGACGTTGGAGACACGATCCGGGCATCCGGGCATGGGCTCGGCAGCCAGGTGCGCCTTGGCGAATGCGAGCTGTGCCACGATTTCGCCCGCTTCGAGGTGACGATCGAACCCGAACTGGCCAGTGGCACAAAACGTGCAGCCGAGAGCGCAGCCTGCCTGGCTCGACAGGCACAAGGTCACTCGATTCGGATACCCCATGAGCACGGCTTCGAACGCAACCCCGTCCGGGGAGCGAAACAGCCACTTGCGGGTGGTGTCTGAATCCGATCGCTGCTCGACGTCGACGGCGAACGGCCACAGCCGATCGGACAACCCGGAGCGCAACGGCGCCGGGAGGTTGGTCATGGCCTCTGTGGTCAACACCGGGTGCTCGTACAGCCATTCATGAAGCTGGGCTGCTCGAAACGCCGGTTCGCCGGGAACGAACGGCTCGAGATGGTCCGGGTCGGCGAGGTACAACACCCGTCAGCGGAGAGTC
>Ga0224505_10001978_pt1 | contig 12403 bp, 13 predicted proteins | sample SF_Jan12_sed_USG_FD_169102 | JGI IMG/M metagenome (GOLD analysis project Ga0224505, IMG submission 169102) | Sediment microbial communities from San Francisco Bay, California, United States - SF_Jan12_sed_USGS_4_1 | ecosystem: Environmental > Aquatic > Marine > Sediment | place: USA: California...
ACTTGCGGCGTCAAGAATTTGCTGGCGCGCCCGGGCAGTCCCGTGTATCAGCGCTGGCATGAACAGGTGCTGCGCCACGACGAAGGCCGTCAGCCCGGTCACGGCGCGATCTGGCTGACGTACTTCCCGAACATCATGGTCGAGTGGTACCCGCACGTGCTGGTCGTCAGCACCATCGTACCGCGCGGGCCGGAAGCCTGCAGCAATGTGGTCGAGTTCTATTATCCGGAAGACATCGCCCTGTTCGAACGGGAGTTTGTCGAGGCCGAACAGGCCGCCTATCGCGAAACCGCCATCGAAGACGCCGAGATCATTGCGCGCATGACCGCTGGCCGGCGTGCACTATGGCGGCAAGGGCGCAATGAAAGCGGCCCCTATCAGACGCCGCTGGAAGACGGCATGGTGCATTTCCACGAGTTCATGCGCCGTGAAGTCGCACCGCATATTTAAATTTATCAATAAAAACAATAGGTTATACAGATCCCAAGCGACGCCGGCCCACACCCGTTTTTTTCTGTGCTTGATTTTCGATTGGCGTTTGTTACCTTTGGCCGCTCAACCCACATAGCCGGACCGTTGCGATGACTCACACGACTCTCGTCAGCGCCGAAGAAACTGCGGCACATCTGAATGATCCGCAATGGGTCATCTGCGATTGCCGTCACGACCTGGCGAATTACAGCGCCGGCTACAAAGCCTATCGCAGCGGACATATTCCGGGAGCACGCTTCCTCCATCTTGATGTCGACTTGTCAGGTCCGAAAACCGGACTCAACGGTCGCCATCCGCTGCCGCATCCCGCCACGTTCTGCCTGCGCCTAGGCGCACTGGGCATCGCCAACGACACGCAAGTCGTTGCCTATGATGAAACCGGCGGCGCGTACGCTGCACGGCTGTGGTGGATGCTGCGCTGGGTGGGACACGCGCGCGTGGCGGTACTCAACGGCGGGTGGCAGGCGTGGACTGGGGCAGGTCTGCCGGTCACTGTCGAGCAACCCGTAGTCGAACCCGTTTCGTACAACGGCCGCCCGCAACCGCAGTTCACCGTTGACGGCAGCCAGGTGCTCGCACAGTTGGATCACCGCGGCACACTGGTGCTGGATGCCCGCAGCGCCGACCGCTACCGTGGTGAAAATGAAACGCTGGACCCGGTGGCAGGCCACATTCCGGGAGCACTCAACCGTTTCTTCAAGCTCAATCTGGATGCCGACGGCCGCTTCAAGACGCCGGCCGCGCTGAAGACTGAATTCGGCGCCATGCTCAACAGCCACACGCCGGAAGGCATCATCCACCAGTGCGGCTCCGGGGTGACGGCCTGTCACAACCTGCTCGCCATGGAAGTCGCCGGACTCTCCGGGTCCAGACTCTATCCGGGCTCGTGGAGCGAATGGGTCAGCGACCGCAAACGCCCGGTGGCCAAAGGCAACGCCTGACCGCGTCCACGCAGGAACACCGCAGGTGACGCAGTTGCTCGCGGATCTGATCCTTGTTGTTCATTTTGCCTTCGTCGTCTTTGTCGTCGGCAGTCTGCCGCTGATCTGGCTGGGAACGCTGGCCGGCTGGAACTGGGTGCGTAATTTCATGTTCCGCAGCCTGCACCTCGCCGCAATACTGTTCGTCACTGCCGAAGCGGTTGCCGGCATCTGGTGCCCGCTGACACTGTGGGAAGATGCCTTGCGCGGCACCACCACCGACAAAAGCTTTATCGCACGCTGGATTCACACCGTCCTCTACTACGACCTGCCGCCTGCAGTGTTCACGCTGGCCTACGTCGCATTCAGCACGCTGGTCGGGGTGACGTGGTGGCGGGTGCCGCCGCGCCGCAGGCAATGAAAAGGGGCGCCGAAGCGCCCCTTTTCATGCCGACCAATCGTCCTACACCAGCGCCTCAGCCCAGATGTTGCGGGCCCAGCCCCAGGCATATGCCGCTTCGGCATTACTGGCGGCACCCGATACGCCACCACTACCTTTAACTGGCGCAATGGTCTTCTGCGCCGCGTCGTAGCGATGCACCGACGCGACATGCATCGCACTGTCGCCGCTGACAAAGCTGTAGCAGGTATTCATCATCATCGGGTCGGCATCGACCGGCTGGCCCTTGATCAGGGCAATGACCGCTGCCGCGCAAACCTTGGCGTGCTGGTTCGCCATGCTGCCCGATTTGGGCATGCCCGGTGCCGACAGCGTACTGTCACCCAGCACATGGACGCCCTTCACCGCAGTCGACTCGCACGTCAGCCAGTCCACGCCGCACCAGCGGTTGTTTGCGGTGATCAGCCCGCTCTTGACCGCGATGTCAGCAGCACGCATCGCCGGAACAACATTGAGCACATCACCCTTCACGTTATCGAACTGCAGCTTGATGGTCATGCCTTTGACATCGACATCGGCAATTTCACTGTTCGGCCGGTAGTCGATCATGCCCTTGTACATGCCGTTCCATGCCGCAAGAAACAACCCTTTCTTGGACGTAATATCCGGATTTGAATCGAGAACGATGATTTTTGATTTGGGCTTGGCTTTCTTGAAATAATCCGCGACCTGGCAAACGCGCTCATACGGTCCCGGCGGGCAGCGGTACGGCGACATCGGAATCTGCAACACATAAACACCGCCGTCGCGCATGGCTTCCAGCTGCTTGCGCAGCGCAATCGTCTGGGCCCCGGCCTTCCACGCATGCGGCACGCGAACCTGCGCATCTGCACTCCTGAGCGCAGGAATCTGGTCGACCATGAATTCGATGCCGGGCGAAACGATCACGCGGTCATAGGACAGTGCGTCGCCACCCGCCAGACGTACCTCGCGTTTCGCCGCGTCTACGGCCACCGCCGAGTCACGAATCACGCGTATGCCGCGCTGACGCAGCCCGTCGTAACTGTAGCTGATGTCGGACATCTGCGCATTTCCGCCCAGCACAAGATTGCTGATCGGGCAGGAAATGAAATGCTGGTTCGGCTCAACCAGCGTCACGTCGATGTCCGGTGCCCACATCTTTACAAACTTTGCCGCAGTCGCACCGCCATAGCCGCCGCCGACGACAACGACCTTGCCGGCACCGCCGGCACCGCCCCCTGCCGCACAACCCGCTACTGCTGTCACACCCGCGGTAGCCGATGCCCACTTCATGAATTCGCGTCTGGATACAGTCATGGCATTCTCCTAGCGCACGGCCGGCGCAGGCGTTGCGCGGCCCGGCGTTACCGAAGCAAAGTAGCCCGAGATCAACTCGAGCTGTTCGTTGGTATAACCCTTGGCATGCTGATGCATGATTGTCGCCGGGCGTTTGCCGTCGCGAAATTCCATCAATTGCTTCAGCAGGTAGTCCCTGTTCTGACCGGCAAGGCTGGGCGGCACGCCGTTGACGCTGCGGCCATCGGTACCGTGGCACGTAAAACAGGTCGCCGCCAGGCTGCGTGCGTGGGTTGAATTCTGCGCTGCCGCGGGCAGCGCCAATCCAAGCGCAAACGCAACCGCAGCAACCTTCGCGGTTAAAACACAAAGACTGCTCATAATGTCCTCCTGGTGTATGGAAACGACGTTCCTGACTATCGAGCGTCCGGCTTGTTTGGCGCCGCAATCGCTCTTCCAGCAACTTGCGGAACTAGTGTGATTCTGGCTTTGATTTAGGTCAAGTCCCTGCCGTTTTCGATTCGTTCCACATGAAAAACCCCGGCATGCCATCGGCACCCGGGGTTTAAACAGAACCGATTCTGCAACGTACCGGTCAGGTCACGCCAACCACGGCCTCTTCGTCGAAAACCAGGCGCACCTGCCCCCCCTCGTCCAGATCGATGGTTACCTTGCCGCCACCGGCAAGCCTGCCAAACAGCAGTTCATCGGCAAGTGCGCTGCGTATCGTGTCCTGAATCAGACGCGACATCGGCCGCGCACCCATTTGCGGATCAAAGCCCTTGTCGGCAAGGAATTCCCGCAACGCCGGCGTAAAGCTGATGTCGACTTTCTTTTCGTGCAACTGCTCTTCGAGCTGCATCAGGAATTTGTCGACAACGCGCAGGATGATTGCGCGATCCAGCGCCTGGAACGAAATGATGCCGTCCAGCCGGTTGCGGAACTCCGGCGTAAACATGCGGCGGATCTCGCCCATCTCGTCGCCGGCCTGCCTCGATGCCGTAAAGCCCATTGACGACTTCGACAGTTCCGCCGCGCCGGCATTGGTGGTCATGACGATGACGACATTGCGGAAGTCCGCCTTGCGTCCGTTGTTGTCGGTCAGCGTGCCATGGTCCATCACCTGCAGCAGGATGTTGAACACATCCGGATGTGCCTTCTCGATCTCGTCGAGCAGCAGCACTGAGTACGGGTTCTTGGTAATCGCCTCGGTCAACAATCCGCCCTGGTCAAATCCGATGTAGCCGGGCGGTGCGCCGATCAGCCGCGACACGGCATGGCGCTCCATGTACTCCGACATGTCGAACCGCAGCAGCTCGACACCCATGACGTAAGCCAGCTGCCGCGCGACCTCGGTCTTACCCACACCCGTCGGACCGCTGAACAGGAAGCTGCCGATCGGCTTGACCGGATTGCCCAGACCGCTACGCGCCATGCGGATGGCAGCAGTCAGCGCCTCGATGGCCTTGTCCTGACCGAACACCACGGACTTCAGGTCACGGTCCAGGGTTTTCAATGCATTACGGTCGTCCACCGACACCGTCTGCGCCGGTATGCGCGTGATCTTGGCGATGATTTGCTCGATCTCGTGCTTGCCGATGACGCGTTTCTGCTTGGACTTTGGCCTAATTTTCTGTGCCGCCCCCGCTTCATCGATGACGTCGATCGCCTTGTCCGGCAAGTGCCGGTCATTGATGAACCGCGCCGAAAGTTCGGCCGCAGCGCTCAACGCCGCAGGCTGGTACTTGACGCCATGGTGCTCCTCAAATCGGGACTTGAGACCTTTCAGGATCAACACCGTCTCGGCCACGGTCGGCTCGGTGACATCGATTTTCTGGAACCGGCGGGACAGCGCATGGTCTTTCTCGAACACGCCACGGTATTCGTTATAGGTCGTCGCACCGATGCATTTGAGCTGGCCACTGGACAGCGCCGGCTTCAGCAGATTGGACGCGTCGAGCGTGCCGCCTGACGCCGCTCCCGCGCCGATCAGCGTGTGGATCTCGTCGATAAACAGGATCGCATGCGGATTCTCGGTCAGCTGCTTGAGCACGGCTTTCAGCCTTTGCTCGAAATCACCGCGGTATTTTGTCCCGGCCAGCAGCGCCCCCATATCGAGCGCATGCACATTGGCGCGCTTGAGTATGTCAGGCACGTCACCCTCGACCACTCGCCGCGCAAGCCCCTCGGCGATCGCGGTCTTGCCCACGCCGGCCTCACCCACCAGCAGCGGATTGTTCTTGCGCCGGCGGCACAGCGTCTGGATGACGCGCTCGAGTTCGTGATCGCGGCCGATCAGGGGATCAATTTTTCCCTCTGCGGCCAGCGCGTTCAGATTGAGCGTGTAGGCCTCGAGCGCGCCGCCCGACTGCGCATCCTGCTCGGCTTCCACCGGCTCGCCTTCGGGCTTGGTCTGCTGCGTCTGCGGCACCTTGCTGATGCCGTGCGAAATAAAATTGACGACGTCGAGGCGGGTTACGCCCTTCTGGTGCAGGAAATACACAGCATGCGAATCCTTCTCACCGAAAATCGCCACCAGCACATTGGCTCCGGTGACTTCTTTCTTGCCGGATGACTGCACGTGCAGGATTGCGCGCTGGATCACCCGCTGGAATCCGAGCGTGGGTTGGGTATCCACCTCTTCGCCCGCGAGTATCGGGGTATGTTCGGTGACGAAATCGGCCAGCAGCTTGCGCAGATCATCCACATTGGCCGCGCATGCACGCAGCACTTCCGAGGCAGACGGATTGTCGAGCAGCGCCAGCAGCAGATGCTCGACAGTAATGAACTCGTGGCGCTTCTGACGCGCTTCCATAAACGCCATATGCAGACTGACTTCCAGTTCCTGGGCAATCATGACTGTCCGATCATGGGCATGTGTGACCTCAATTCTCTTCCATTACGCACTGTAACGGATGTAGGTGCTGCTTGGCGTACGACTTTACCTGTTCTACTTTGGTTGCAGCAACATCCCGGGGAAATATACCGCATACGCCCATGCCGTCGCGATGCACTTTCAGCATTACCTGGGTCGCACGCTCGCGGCTGAGCGAAAAAAACCGCTGCAACACCGCCACCACAAAGTCCATGGGGGTGTAGTCGTCATTGAGCAGCAGCACCTTGAACATCGGGGGCGGCTTGGTTTTGGTCCGTTTCGCCTCAAGGACGGTGTCTTCGCGCTGCCTGTTTGCCATGCCTGCTGATTGAACCTTAAACGCGCTCAAATATGCCTGTGAACCTGTGTGGAACCTATTGTCGCCGGAATGGGGAATTTTTCAAGTGCCGGAATACACGGGAAAAACGGGCGTAACAGGGCGTTTCCGGCGTGTGCTTGACATTCGCCGGCAAATACCCTAGAAAGCAGTCGGGTGTTGGGGTTCAGGCTTTATCGCAAGACCAGTTTGGCCGACGCGATCCTTGGAACTCGAACAAATCGCGGAGCCCATCCGCTTTTCTATCAAGGTAGGCACTATGGCAACTGGTACTGTTAAATGGTTCAACGACTCCAAAGGCTACGGGTTCATCACTCCGGACGATGGCAGCGAAGACCTCTTTGCGCACTTTTCCGCGATACAGATGAACGGCTTCAAGACACTGAAGGAAGGTCAGAAGGTGTCTTTTGAGGTTACCCAGGGCCCCAAGGGCAAGCAAGCCTCAAACATCCAAGCAGCCTGAAGCTGTGAATTTGCCGCTGGCAGGGTGCTGCCGGCGGCCCTGCAGGAAACAAAGCCCGCATGACCGCAAGGTCTGCGGGTTTTTTTCTGCCGGCAGCGGCCTGTCCGCCGCCCCGCCAGTGAGGACTCCGCTCACCGGCACGGACAACGATTTATGTGCGAAGCAATAAATGCGATAATTCCGCGACGCACCAGCATGGGAATTACCGCGGGAACTGTTGGCTGGATCCTGCCCAGGGGTCCCTTCGGGACGCTCCTAACGATCGCCCGCACGGGTCGATCACCACACCGAACAAATTCGAACGGAGATGAAGAATCATGACTGAAAAACTCGACCTGCTCAAAATCGCGCAGGAAGAACAGGATGGCGACCTTTTCAAGCTGCTCGACGGCATTTACAAGCGCTCCAAGGTCCAGCCCCGCGGCATCAAGGACGCGATCATCTGGGAAGGCGGCAATTCACACGGCGACGTCAAGCCCGTGGCCCACGCTTTCACCGATATGTTCGCGCTTAACGGCACGCTGATGGCGCTTGACGTGCTGGGGCTGCCTTTCCTCGGCGTACCGATGATGGCGCAGTTCCGCCACGACACCAAGCTGGCCTCACTCGAATGGTTCGGCAAGCTCGATTACACCGCGCTCAAATGGTCGACCGCCGGCGATTTTATGGTCAACGACAACGGCAAGAAGGTCGTCGTCGCCGGCAAATCCGCCAACGCGCCGCTGCGCACCGCTGCCGGCGTTTATTGCAACGTGCGCCCCTACGGCACGATCACCAGCGTGCGTTTCATGCCAGGCCTGCCTTATTCGCAGGACAAGAAGAAATTCAGTGTCGACCGCGCCACCGGCAACATCCATTCGGAAATGAATACTCCGGGCATCCGCATGGCATTCGCAGCACGGCTGTTCCTGAAAATGGTGCACGAAACCGGCCAGATCGGCCGCGTCGCGACCAAGCCGACCCAGGCCCAGGAAGATGCGATCAACGCCGGCATCATGCGCTGGCTGTTGCAGGGCACGAAGTTCCAGTTGAAGCGCCAGTACACCGTCGATGCCTATGAGGAACACAAGGCCAACGTCGATGCCATCGTTGCGGTGCTGCCGAAGGACTTCAAGGCGGGCATGGAAAGCTGGGGCGGCGAGATTTACGAGCATATTTCCGACACCAACTTCGGCCTGCTGCTGCATGACATGATCGAGCAGCGCGGCGCCATCGTTTACGCGACCGACCTCGACGGTGACCGCCTCACCGACCTGATGGCCGATGCACCCGACGTGCTGCGCAAGTGGGGGCAGATGGTGCTGGACCACGCGAAGACCGGCAAGAAAATGCAGGACGTGTGGAAGGAAATGGGCTTCACCATGACCAACGGCAAGGACATGACCAGCGTCATGTACCGCATGGAAGGCGCGCCGATTTTCGAGCAGACCCTGGGTTCGGCTGATGCGATGCTGCTGCGGTTGCTGGCCGGAGACGAGACAGTTGGCGGCGAGAAGCAGCCGTACGACCCGCGCATCCATTTCGTGCTGATCAACGAGGCCTACAAGGCGGCGAATCCGGGCAACACCGAGCTCGCCAAATGGCTGGATGCGCAGCTGGCCACCTTTGACAAGATCTATGGCGGCAAGCGCCCCCGTTATATCGACGGCTACAACCAGCTCAAGGCCGCGATCAAACCCTGGGGCAGCAAGTAGGACCTGGTTGCATCAGGACCTGAACGGCAGCAACTGACAACGCCCGCATCCAGCGGGCGTTGTCTTTGGTTCCATCGGTACCGCAGAAGCCGCGCGGGGAACTTGCTGCCTGGCGTTTCTCGCATTGCCACATAACCGCATTTCACGCGGTTACGACTGGATTTCAACTGGTGAAATCCCTAGGTTTGCTCATGGTTGGACTTTTCCGTATGCTCTGTATAATGCATTGCAGCATTAGACATGATATTAATTTTCATAATGTGAAAATTTGATTTCCTTATAGGAAAGGAGTGCGCCACATGACCAACCAAACACTGCCCGAAGGCATCGAGATTCTTGGTCCGATGTCGACCGGTTACGCCGAAATTCTGTCTCCACAGGCGATTGCCTTTGTGACCAAACTGTCACGCAAGTTTGAAAACCGCCGCCGCGAATTGCTGGAACTGCGGATCAAACGTCAGGCCGGCTTTGATGCCGGCAAGTTGCCGGATTTCCTGCCGGAGACCAAAACGGTTCGCGAAAGCGACTGGACCATCGGCGCCGTGCCTGCCGACCTGCAGGACCGCCGCGTCGAAATCACCGGCCCCACCGATCGCAAGATGGTCATCAACGCCCTCAATTGCGGCGCCAACGTGTTCATGGCTGATTTTGAAGACTCGAATGCGCCAACGTGGAGCAACATGATCGAAGGCCAGATCAACATGCGCGACGCCATCCGCCGCACGATCACCTTCCGCAGCCCCGAAGGCAAGGACTACGCCCTCAACGGCAAGACCGCGACGCTGCTGGTAAGGCCGCGCGGCTGGCACCTGACAGAGAACCACATGCTGGTCGACGGTGCACCGGTCTCCGGCGCAATCTTCGACTTCGCACTCTACTTTTTCCACAACGCGAAAGAATCGCTCGCGCAGAATACCGGCCCGTACTTCTACCTGCCGAAAATCGAAAGCCATCTGGAAGCGCGGCTGTGGAACGACATCTTCGTGATGGCACAGCGGGAAATGGGCGTGCCGCAGGGCACGATCAAGAGCACCGTGCTGATCGAGACTGTGCTTGCCGCATTCGAAATGGATGAAATCCTGTACGAACTGCGGGAGCATTGCGTCGGGCTCAATATCGGCCGCTGGGACTACATCTTCAGCTGCATCAAGAAATTCCGTTCGAACAAGGATTTCTGCCTCGCCGACCGCAGCCAGGTGACTATGACCGCGCCCTTCATGCGCGCCTACGCGCTGCTGCTGATCAAGACCTGCCACAAGCGCAAGGCGTTCGCCATGGGCGGCATGGCCGCACAGATACCGATCAAGGACAATGCTGCGGCCAACGAGGCGGCGCTCGCCAAGGTGCGCGTCGACAAGGAACGCGAAGCCACTGACGGCTGCGACGGCACCTGGGTAGCCCACCCCGGACTAGTCGGCCTCGCCAGGGAAATTTTCGACAAACACATGCCCAACGCCAACCAGGTCAGTCGCCAGCGTCCGGACGTCAATGTCACAGCGAAGGACCTGCTCGACTTCAAACCGGAAGCGCCGATTACCGAAGCCGGCCTGCGCAATAACATCAGTGTCGGCATTCAGTACATCGGTGCCTGGCTCGCCGGCAACGGTTGTGTTCCGGTGTACAACCTGATGGAAGACGCCGCGACAGCAGAGATTTCGCGTTCGCAGATCTGGCAGTGGATGCGCAGTCCCAAAGGGGTGCTTGAAGACGGACGCAAGATCACCCGGGAAATGTTCCGCAGCATGCTGCCCGAGGAACTGGCCAAGGCGCGCAGCGAAATGGGTGAAGATGCCTGGCGCGCCGGCCGCTACGAGGATGCGGCCAAGCTGTTCGATGAGATCACGACCAGTAACGACTATGTCGAATTCCTGACCCTCCCGGGTTACGAACAACTGACCCGCGCCGTCGAAACCCGCGTCGCCGCGTAATTCATCCCGGCGCCGCATAATCAGGCCTTCGCTTTTGCGAGGGCCTTTTTTTTCATACTATCCGGCATGTCCATGGTTGTCCTGCTCAACAAACCCTATGGCGTCATCTGCCAGTTCAGCCCCTCCGGCAAACACAGGACACTGAAGGATTTAGTCCCGCTACCGGACGTTTATGCCGCTGGACGGTTGGATACCGACAGTGAAGGTCTGGTAGTGCTCACTGACGACGGCTTACTACAGCACCGAATCGCAGATCCCCGGCACAAACTGGCGAAAACCTACTTTGTCGAGGTCGAGGGCGTGCCCGACGACGCGGCACTGGTGCCGCTGCGGACCGGCGTCCGGGTGGGCGATTACGTTACCCGTCCGGCCGAAGCTGCATTGACCGCGCCGCCAGACTGGCTCTGGCCGCGCGTGCCCCCGATCCGGATACGCCAGGCGATTCCGACCTCGTGGCTCAAGCTCACCCTCCGCGAAGGCCGCAATCGCCAGGTCCGGCGAATGACCGCAGCAGTCGGTTTCCCGACATTGCGCCTGATCCGTTACAGCATCGGCCCATGGACGCTGGCCGGCATATCGCCTGGAACCTGGAAAACAGCTGATGCGTCAATTCTGCGCGACAACCACACCCGGAACGTGCCCGTTAATGCCGGAACCAGCCATTCATCGCTGTCATCCAAACGCCCTCGCCCGCGTAAAAATTGAAGCCTATTGTTTCCATTGTCTTTTTTCTCGACAAATCTTACGTACAACTGTCAACCGCTTGCCGTTGAGCCCGTTATTGGCGCTGACCGACTGTTTCGGTTAAAGGCCACCTGGCCTGGTTGATCAACCATTAATGAGGAAACCATGAACAAACTGTTTGCTGCCATTATCGCCGCCGCTTTTGCCACCGTGTCTGTTGCCCCGGCCTTTGCCGCGGAAGCGAAAAAAGAAGCTGCTGCTAAAGTTGACTGCAAAGATGTAAAGAACAAAGACCATAAAGATTGCGCGAAGGCGAAGAAGTAATTCTTCAGTTTTCGGAAAAGGCAGGGCTCAGGCCCTGCCTTTTTTTCGTCCGTGATTTGCCCGTTGTCATTTATGCGTGCATCGGCTAATGTAGCGCCGCTCATTTGAGCGACTGGCCGATAATCGGCCGGCTGACAGTCCGTCCAGGGAGGAAACATGAAGAAGCTGCTCGCCGCAATTTTCGTGGGAATGTTTGCCGTAGCCTCAGCCTCAGCCGTAATTGCCGCTGAGAAGGCAAAAGTTGACTGCAAAGATGAAAAAAACAAGAACAAGAAAGAGTGCAAGAAGAAATAACCAGCATCCCGAAATACATCAAGGGCAGGGGAACCACCCCTGCCCTTTTTATTTGCGGCGTCATCCCGCCGCTGACGAGACCGATTTGGATCGCTTGCAGGTCAACGATAAAATGTACAAATGACGAACCAGCAGCATCAGTGGAAACCAAACGTCACCGTCGCAGCTGTTGCAGAACAGGACGGCAAATTCCTGCTGGTCGAAGAACAAACCGCTGACGGGATCCGCTACAACCAGCCTGCCGGACATCTGGAAGCAGAAGAGTCCCTGCTCGACGCCGTTGTCCGTGAGACGCTGGAGGAATCAGCCTGGCACTTCAAGCCGACCGCACTCATCGGGGTCTACCAGTACCGCCGGCACGAATCCGGCATCACCTACCTCCGGTTCGCGTTCACCGGCGATGTGTCAGATCATCAGCCGGATCGCGCACTCGACACCGGCATACTGCGCGCGCTATGGATGCCGGTCGCCGGGATCCGCGCGAGCCGCGCGCAGCACCGCAGCCCGCTGCTGATGCAGTGCATCGACGATTACCTTGCCGGACAGCGTTACCCGCTGCACCTGTTGTACAACCATAATTAGAACGATGGCACACACGCAGAAAATCGTTGTCGGCATGTCGGGCGGCGTTGATTCGTCGGTCGCCGCTTTGCTGCTCAAGCAGCAAGGCTACGA
>Ga0224505_10001979_pt1 | contig 12396 bp, 8 predicted proteins | sample SF_Jan12_sed_USG_FD_169102 | JGI IMG/M metagenome (GOLD analysis project Ga0224505, IMG submission 169102) | Sediment microbial communities from San Francisco Bay, California, United States - SF_Jan12_sed_USGS_4_1 | ecosystem: Environmental > Aquatic > Marine > Sediment | place: USA: California...
GGAGCCGCTGATCACCACGGACGAGCGAGCCCCCATCCTCGAAGCGCTGTTCACGGGCACTGGATTCGTGGTGAGCGAGGACGGATTGCTCCTCTCCAACCGGCACATCGCGCGGCCCTGGGATTTTGACGACGCCGCCCGGCGTGTCGCCGCGCAGGGGTGGATCCCCGTGATGCGACGGATGATCGCCTACATCCCGGGCGTGCCGGACTCACTGCAGTTGCAACTCGAGGCCGTGAGTGACAGCGTCGACCTCGCCCTGTTCCGCTGCACGGGCGCCATTCGCGCGTTGCCCGCCCTGCCGCTTGCGCGGTCGGTGGCGCAGGTGGGGGAGGAAGTCATCGTGCTCGGGTACCCACTCGGGATGCGGGCGCTCATGGCCCGCGCTGATGCCCAGTTTCTCGCGGAGCTGCGCGCGGAAGGTAACGTGGACTTCTGGACGCTCGGCGCCCGCCTGGCGCGGACCGGTCAGGTCGCACCGCTCGCAAGCGCCGGCATCGTGAGTCAGGTGACGCGAGAGGCGGTGGTCTACGACGCCGAGACCACGTCCGGTGGCAGCGGGGGGCCCGTCCTCTCCCTCCGCGGAGAGGTCGTTGCCGTCACGTCGGCGATTCTCCCCGAGTTCGGTGGCTCCAACCTCGGCGTCCCCATCTCGCGCGCCCGCGCCCTCCTGCGCCAAGCGGAGTTGCCCTAGGTCAGCGCCCCGGCAGGTCGCGTGCCGGCACCGCCAGGCGCGCAAACAGCTGCCCCGTGGGCTCGAGCCCGGTGTCGGGGTTGGCCGCGAAGTACCAGAATCGCTCGACACCGGACCGGTTCACCAGCAACTGCATCGTCCCTTGCGACTTGTGCTCCGCGATGAGCCAGTTCACCACGATCCGGTAGTCCAACCGCCCCTCCGGATCGACCGGCTCGCGAAGATCGAAAACGAACGGGGCGACGTCGGCGCGGACCCGGGTGATGGGATAGCCGGGATGCTCGCGGAACCCGCGGTGCAGCGTATCACCAGGGGTCGTACCGACGAACCCGCCCAGCACGATCGGCCGATCCTCCGCGGGTAGCCGGCCCGCCGCCTCGAGTGCCAGAATCGTGGCCGCTTTGTGGTGCGCGTGGAATGGGACGATCGGCAGGTGCACGAAGACGAAATCGTAGGCCCCACGCGCCATGACGTCCGCCAGCCGCGTGCGCACCCGCTCCGCATCCCACTGGTATCGCAGGACCGTATCCACGTTCTCCGTGTACGCGTCGTCGTACTCGTCGAGGAAGAAATAGTTGCGCATCCCGACGATGGCCCCACCGGCCATGAGTTCCCGCTTGCGGATGGCCGGAAGGTGCGTCCGCGCCACCCGCTCATCCGTGAGATCGAGACCGTAGATCGGCTCGGCGAGCTGGGCGAAGCGGAAGCCGCCGCTCCCATCCGTGATGAGGGCGAGATCCACCGCGCCACCGAGCACGTGGGTGATCTTGTAGACCGTGCCGGCGAACATCGCGTCATCGTCGGGATGCGCGACGACGATGAGGACGCGTGGGGAGTCGACGGGCGCGACGGGCGCGACGGGCGCGACGGGCGCGACGGGCGCGACGGGCGCGACGGGCGCGACGGGCGCGACGGGCGCGACGGGCGCGACGGGCGCGACGGGCGCCGAGAGTAGTCCTGTCACTAGGCCGAGCGCAAGCACCCTCGAGGCCGGACTGCTTCCCTTCCCGCCCTTGGCGTTCCGCCGTGCCGTCGTTCCGACGTGCAGCCGCATCACGGCCCGCCGGTCCGCCCGCCCGCCGGTCCGCCCTTCACGACCTCCCCACCCTTCATCACCCAGTCCACGCTTTCGAGCGCAGTGATGTCGGCGAGGGGATCACGCCGGACGGCCACCAGATCCGCGTATCGCCCCGGCGCCACCGTCCCGATGTGGCCCGACCAGCCGAGCAGATCGGCCGCGGCACTAGTGCCGACGACGATTGCCTGCATCGGCGTCATCCCACCCCACTCGACCATCAGAGTAAGCTCGTGTCCGTTCGTACCGTGCGCCATGACGCCCGCGTCGGTCCCGAGCGCGATCTTTACGCCGGCCGTGACGGCCATCCGAATCGACTCGCGCATCTTGGGGGCAACCGCCAGGGCCTTGTCCGCTCGCTCTCCAGTGATGATGCCGCGCTGGGCGAGGCGCTCCACCGCTTCGCCGGCCGTCAGCGTCGGGACGAGATAGGTGCCATGCTCCTTCATGAGTGCGACGGCTTCGTCGTCGAGGATCGAGCCGTGCTCGATGGAGTGCACTCCGGCCCGGACCGCTGCCTTGATGCCTGCGGTGCCGTGCGCGTGGGCCGCGACTCGGCGCTCGACCATGCGCGCGGCTTCCACCACGGCGGCAAGCTCATCCGCCATGTACTGCTGGACGCCCACCGAATCCCCCTCGGAGAGCACACCACCCGTCGCACAGATCTTGATGACGTCGGCGCCGTGCTTCACCTGATAGCGGACTGCCGCGCGGATGGCGTCCGGGCCGTCGGCCATCCCACGCTCCGGGCCTGGATCCTCGCCCAGCACGTGGGGCACGAAGCCGTTCGACAGATCGCAGTGGCCACCGGTGATCCCCAACGAGTGGGCCGCCACGAGCATGCGCGGGCCGGGGACCCTGCCCGCGTTGATCGCATCACGCAACGCGACGTCCGCGAAGCCGCTCGCCCCCACGTTGCGGACCGTGGTGAACCCCGCCTCCAGCGTCCGGCGGGCGTGGTCGGCACCGCGCAATGCGGCGTCCGCCGGCGCCTCGCGCACCAGGGCGTTCTCCCACCCGGGCTCGCCCAGCACCGGTCCGGTCATGTGCACGTGCGCGTCGATCAGCCCCGGCAGGACCGTGAACGCGGACAGGTCGATCATCGGTGTTCCGGCCGGCACTCGGACATCCGGACCGACGGCCGTGATCCTGCCGTCCGCGACGAGGATGACCGCATTGCGTACCGGGGCGGCTCCGGTGCCATCGATCAGCCGTCCCGCTCTGATCGCCACGGTCTGGCCGGCCACACTGCCGGCCCCGACGACAAGCAGTCCCCACGCCCACAGCAGCTGTCGCACACGCGCTCCTTCGAAGAAGTGGAACCTCGACAACGAGAAAGCGGGCGGGAATCTCCCGACCCGCCCGCCTGACCACCCTCGACCGCCTATGACCGCCTTGACCGCCCTATTTCAATAGATGCGCCACCCGACCGGCGATCGCCGGATCCGCCGCGGCATCGATCAGCGCCTTGCCGAACTCGAGGGCCGTCGCGTACCGCTGGTCGGGCTCGACCGCCATCGCGCGCATCAGCACCCCTTCGAGCGCCGCCGGGAACTCCGGGCGATACTGCCGCACGGTAGCCGGCTTGCCGCGGAGCCGCGCAATCATCATCTCCTGCGCGCTGCGGCCGGAGAACGGCAGCTTACCGGTGAACATCTCGAAGGCGACGATCGCCAGGGCGTACACGTCGCTCCGCGCGTCGATCGGCCGTCCCCGGATCTGCTCGGGGCTCATGAACTCCGGGGTTCCCAGGATGATGCCCGTCGCCGTGAGCTTGGCCATGCTCGGGTCCGCCCGGTTCTCCTTGGCCAGACCGAAGTCCATGACCACGGCGATATCCCGGCCGTCCGGGCCGGGAACGATCATCACGTTCTCGGGCTTGAGGTCCCGGTGGATGATGTGCAATTGGTGGGCGTGGTGCAGACCGGAGCACATCTGGCCCAACCACTCGACCCCCTGGTCGACCGGCAGGGGGCCAACCTTCCCCTCGCGGTCGGACAGCAGCTCGCCTTTCAGGTAGGGCATCACCAGATAGATGAGGCCGTCCTCCGTCTCGCCGAGCCGCATGATCTTGCAGACGTGGGGGTGCTCGAGGCGCATGGCGAGACCGGCTTCACGCCGCAATCGCTGCACGGAACTCGTGTCGGCCGAGAGCTTCGGGGACAGGATCTTGATCGCGATCGTCTCGCCGCGGGTGAGGTCCTTCGCCTCGTAGACGTAGGACATGCCGCCCTCGCCCAGGCGTTTCACCACCTCGTAACGGTTGTCGATGCGCTGGCTCGAGAGCGTGAACCGCTCCGCAGACGGCGGCTTGTAGGCCTTGCGGATCGTCGTGCCCGACGTGCCGGCAACGGCCACATCGACGAGCGGACTCCCGTCCTTGGCGCAGAACCGCGCTTCACCGGTGAAGACCGTACCGCACTTCGGGCACCGCCGACTGCTCATGTCCCTACCTGGTTCCGTCCGCCGCCCTTGGCGGTGTACATCGACGAGTCCGCCTGGGCGATGAGATCGTCGGCGGTGTCCACGGACGGGCCGGGAATCGCCGCGACGCCGATCGAGGCCGTAACGTACAACGGTTCCCCCACTTCCGCGAAGTCGTACGCCGCGATCCGATGGCGGAGCCGCTCGGCGAACACCGCCCCCCCCTCCCGGGTGGTCTCGGGTAGGACGATCACGAACTCGTCACCCCCGTAGCGGGCCACCATGTCCACGGCGCGGACCTCGCGGCGCAGCAGCTGGCCAATCTGCCGCAGCACCATGTCGCCGGCCAGGTGACCCCTGTTGTCGTTGACGTCCTTGAACCTGTCGAGGTCTATGAGGAGCAGCGCGAGCGTCTGATCGTACCGCTTCACCCGCTCGACTTCCCCCTGGAGCCGCTCGACGAGCGCTCGGCGGTTGAGGCAGCCCGTGAGGGCGTCCGTGTGGGCCAATTCCAGCAGCCGGGCCCGATCGCTGATCGCACTCTCGAGATCGTGCGCGCGGTCAATCGCCTTCACCGCCGCCCCAATGACCGCGCTGGCGAAGTGGACGTCGCCCTCTTCGAGCGGCTTGTCGACATCGGTCGTCCGGAGAAAGAACACGCCGCGCTGCTCCTGGCGCAGGCTGAACGGGATCGCGATGGCCGAGCGGGTCTGCACATCGATCTTGTCGACCGCCCAGGCCCGCCGCACTTCGTCGTAGAGCGGGTCGGTCCGCACGTCACGGACGAGCACCGGCTGCGCCAGGTCGAGCGCCCGGCGGATCTCGGGGTACTTGTAGAGCTGGATCTCGAGGTTGCGCACCATCGGGTTGTCGTGCGACGCGACGACGATCCCGATCTTGCTGCCGGGCGGCGCGAGCACCATCGAACACCGGCTCACGCCGAGCACCCGCGCCACCCGACGCGCGAGGATCTGGTAGATCTCATCCGGCTTGAGGGTGTCGGTGATCTCGTGCAGGATGTCGATCATCTCGGTCCGGACCCGAGCCTCGTCGAGAGCGGCCCGCGCTTCCGCATCACGCCGCTCGGCATGTTCCAGCACCGCCCGGAACTGTCGGCTCTGGCGCAGGCGGGCGGTCACACGGGCTACCAGCTCTTTCACGCGGAACGGCTTCGAAACGAAGTCGTCCGCACCGAGCCCGAGTGCCCGCGCCGTCGCGTCCTCCGGCGGCATCGACGAGATCATCAGGACCGGCAGACCCTCCCAAGCCTCGGACGCGCGGATGCGTTCCAGGAGCTGCAGGCCGTCGACCTTGGGCATCATGATGTCGAGCATGACGAGATCGGGGCGTTCCCGCTCCATGATCTCGATGAGCCGGTCGCCACCTTCCACCACCACGACCTCGTGCCCCTGCCCACGGAGGATGTACGCGAGTGTCTTGAGCAAGGTCGGGTCGTCGTCCGCCACGAGGATCTTCGCGCGAGCTTCGGGCGGAAGGGGCGCGCTCACGACGCGAGATCCGCTTCGAGTCGCGTCACATAGGCTGGATCCACGTTCCCCCCGCTCACAACCAGCACGGTCGGTCCGATCGCCGGTAGCAGGCCGGCGCGGAGCGCCGCCGTGGTGGCCGCCCCCGATGGCTCCGCCAGCACCCCGCAGGTTCGAAGGAGCCATACGGTAGCATCGCGAATCGCCGCGTCTGAAACGGTGACCGACGTCACGTGGTCGCGAACCAGCGCGAAGGGGAGCTCACCAACGACCACCGGGAGCAGTCCGTCGGCGATCGAATGGGTCTCGGCAAGGCGGACCAAGTGCCCCGCCTGAAGGGAGGCCTGCATCGCGGGCGCGCCATCCGGTTCGACGGCGGTCACCCTCGCCTCAGGACGGACGGCCCGCACGGCGGTCGTGATGCCGGCCAGGAGGCCGCCCCCACCCACGGGTACCGCCACAAGGGCAACGTCCGGCAGATCTTCCACGATCTCGAGGCCCACCGTACCCTGGCCCGCGATGATATCCGGATGATCGAACGGGGGGACGACCGTGAGGCCTTCGGCCGCGACGATTTCCATCGCCCGGGCGCGCCGGTCTTCGGACGTGGTACCGGCGAGCACCACCTCGCCACCCCACTTGCGCACGCCGGCAACCTTGAGCGCCGGCGCCGTTTCCGGCATCACGATGACTGCCCGGAGGCCCAACCGGCGCGCGGCATAGGCCACGGCCTGCCCATGGTTCCCACTGGAGTAGGTGATGACCCCGCGACGCCGAGCCTCGTCCGGCAGGCGGCGGATGGCCGTCCAGGCGCCGCGAAGCTTGAACGCCCCCGTTGGCTGCTGGCTTTCGAGCTTGAGGTAGACCGGGACGCCGGCAAGGACCTCGAGGGCTGGCACCGGCGTGAGTTCGGTACGGACCGCGACGCCAATCAGGCCCGCCGCGGCTTCTCGTATGGCGTCGAGCGTGACGCGGCCGCAAGCGGCCTCGAGGGTCTCATGGGTCACGATGCCCAGAATCTACGGGAGCCTGGAGGCCCCCGCTACACATCCATCTCCCGCTGATCCTGCCCTGGCGCCACGATCTCCGGCAGTTCCTCGTCCCCGTTCGTCTCGTCTTCCTTCACGACCCGGGTGATATCGACCACCGTGTCCCCGGCATCGAGGTTCATGACGCGCACGCCCTGGGTGTTCCGGCCGATCACGCGGATCCCGTCCACCGGGACGCGGATGATGACGCCGTGGCGCGTGATCATCATCAACTCGTCCTCGGGCAGGACTTCCTTCAGGGCCACGATGGCGCCCGTCTTTTCGGTGTGCTTCAGCGTGATGATGCCCTTGCCGCCGCGCCGCTGGACCCGGTAGTCGCCCAGCTCGGACCGCTTGCCGAGCCCCTTCTCCGTGACGACGAGGAGCGTGGCGTCGCGGCGGACGACCACCATGTCCACGACCAAATCGTCGTCCCCAAGGGAGATCCCGCGCACGCCCGCCGTGGCCCGACCCGTCTCCCGCACGTCCCCCTCCGCAAACCGAATGCTCATCCCGTGACGCGTCGCGAGCACGATGTCACTCGACCCATCGGTGACCTGCACGTCGATGAGTTCGTCGTCATCCTCGATGTTGATGGCGTTGATGCCCGTCGCGCGCGGATTGCCGTACGCCGACAGCACCGTCTTCTTCACCGTCCCGTTGGTGGTGGCAAAGATCAGGTAATGCTGGTCATCGAAGGTACGCACCGCCTGAAAGGCGGCGATCCGCTCGCCCTCGCCGATCTGGATCAGATTGATGACCGGTTTGCCGCGAGCCGCGCGACCGCCCTGCGGAATGTCGTATACCTTGAGCCAGTAGACCTGACCGTTCTGGGTGAAAAACAGCATGTAGTCGTGGGTCGAGGCGATGAACAGATGCTCCACCCAATCATCGTCCTTGGTTCCCATGCCCGCGAGCCCGCGACCGCCGCGCCGCTGCCGCCGGTAGGTCGTCACCGGAATCCGCTTGATGTAGCCCGAGTGGGAGATGGTCACCACCATGTCCTCCTCGGCAATCAGGTCCTCGACACTGAACTCGCCGGTGTCGGACACGATCTCCGTGCGCCGCGCATCTCCGTACTTCTTCTCGAGATGGGTCATCTCTTCCTTGAGGATCTCCATCCGACGCTCGCGCGAGGCGAGGATCCCCTCCAGCTCGCCAATCAACGCCTGCACCTCGCCGAGCTCCGCGTCCAGCTTGTCGCGCTCGAGCGCCGTGAGCCGGGCGAGCCGCATGTCGAGGATTGCCTTGCTCTGCCGCTCGCTGAGCGTGAACCGCTCCCGCAGCGCCGCGTCCGCCGACTCCACGTCCCTGGCGCCGCGGATGATCTTGATCACCTCGTCGATGTTGTCGACGGCGATCTTGAGGCCTTCCAGGATGTGCTCGCGCGCCCGTGCTTCGCCAAGATCGAACTCGGTGCGCTTGACGATCACCACGTGCCGATGCTCCACGAAATGCTGGAGCATTTCCTTCAGCCCCATCACTTGGGGCTGGCCATCCACCAGCGCGAGCATGATGGCACCGAACGTCGCCTGCATCTGCGTGCGCTTGTAGAGCTGGTTGAGGACCACTTCCGCGTTGGCGTCGCGCTTCAACTCGATCACGACCCGCATCCCGTCGCGGTCGGACTCGTCCCGGAGGTCTGAGACGCCTTCCACCTTCTTGTCGCGCGCCTGGGCCGCGATTTGCTCGACGAGGCGTGCCTTGTTGACCTGGAACGGAATCTCCGTGATGACGATCTGCTGCTTGCCCGTCGACTCGCGCTCCTCGATCTGGGCGCGGGCCCGCATGATGATCCGCCCCCGCCCCGTCTCGTAGCACTCCTTGATGGCCTCGCGGCCATAGATGAACCCGCCCGTGGGGAAGTCCGGCCCCGTGACGATCCTCCGGAGATCCTTGAGGTCGCAGTCGGGGTTGTCCACGAGGTGCCGAATCGCCGTACACACCTCACCGAGGTTGTGCGGCGGGATATTGGTCGCCATGCCCACCGCGATGCCGCTCGCGCCGTTGACGAGCAGATTCGGGAACTTGGACGGCAGTACCGTGGGTTCTTCCAGCCGGTCGTCGAAATTCGGCGCGTACGCGACAGTCTGCTTGTCGATGTCCGCCAACATCTCGATGGCAATCGGCGTGAGCCGGGCTTCCGTGTACCGGTACGCCGCCGCCGAGTCACCGTCTACCGAGCCGAAGTTCCCCTGCCCGTCCACCAGCGGGTACCGCAGCGAGAAGTCCTGCACCATGCGCACGAGCGCGTCGTAGACCGCCGTGTCCCCGTGCGGGTGGTACTTGCCGAGCACGTCGCCGACGACCGTCGCGGACTTCTTGTACGGCCGGCTCGGAACCAGTCCGAGCTCGTTCATCGCGTAGAGGATCCGGCGGTGCACGGGCTTGAGCCCGTCGCGGACGTCCGGCAGGGCGCGGGAGACGATGACGCTCATCGAGTAGTCGATGAACGACTCCTTCACCTCGTCCTCGATAAGCCGCGGGAGGATGCGCTCGCGCTGATTCGGGGCGGTCATGGATGTTCCTCGGGGTACGGAAAAAGGGGCCCGACGGCCCCCGGGTGGAGCCTTAGAAAGATACCCGGTCCAAGTCCCGAATTCAACGGTCCCGCATTACTCCAAGCCGTTGTCTCTCAGTATCTTACGGCGCCACCAGCTCGTCGCCCCTCGCCGCCGTGCCGCCATCGCAAGCGCGAGGGTGCGGAGGAGACCGGTTCGCACTGGTCCGCGGCCATTGACGCCGGCCGGCAAGACCGAGGAGCTTGGCCCCATGCGACCTTTCATGCTCTTCCTGGCGGCCCTGGTGGGCTGCGCACCATCCCCGACACCACCGTCCGATCCCACCCCTGAGCTGCAGGCGCTGATGGCCCAGTCCGCGCGCGCCTGGAATGCGGGCGACCTCGACGGCTTCCTCATCACGTACGCGCGTGATTCGGCGACGACCTTCGTGACCGCACGCGGCCCGATCTACGGGTACGAGCAGATCCGTGGCCGCTACGCGGCGCGGTTCGAGCCAGGCGCCGAACGCGACTCCCTGACGTTCGCCGGTTTCACCGTGCGCATGATGGGGGCCGACTACGTGCTCTCGACAGCGCGTTACGTCCTGACCCGCGGCGATTCCGTCACGGCCACGGGCCCGTTCACCGTGATCTGGGAACGGCGGCCGGAGGGATGGCGGATGGTGCATGATCATACGTCGTGAGGTGAGCGTCCCTCGGTTGGAGAGAGCAGAGGGGCAGAGGGGCAGCGCGGTCCGTCGCTACGGCTTCTCAATCCTCGCCCGCACCACGAACGGCACCTCCAGCTCGTCTTCCGTCACCCCATAGATGAAGCCATTGCGGATGATCGGCACAGGATACAGGCGGAGGGCGAAGGGGAGCCGTACGCCGCCGAGGTAGCGACCTTCGGGATCGAACACGTCGAAGGCGTGGCCCTGGTCCTCGCGCTCGCGCGTGACGAGCTCGATCCAGAGCGAGCCGTCATCGGCAACGATCAAGCCACCGATTGCCGGTTTCACACCCGGGATCCGGGAACGGTCTACCTTGCCACCCTGGGAGGTGAACCACTCCAGGCGGGCGACCGCGCTGTCCACATCCTCCGACGTGACGGACAGCGGCTCGAACGCGCGCGTCACTTTGCGCAGCGTGTCGCCCGCGGCCGTGCGGTGATACAACTCGTAGGGCCCCGTCATGGCAAACCAGAAGTCACCGTTGCGGGTGAGCGCCCAGTCGAGGCTCGGACTGAACGGGACCCCCGTCCGCATCCGACCACGGTCTCTCACAAGTTCGAAGAAGTTCTCCGGTCCTTCATACCACGGTGGGCGGATCGAATCGATCGGGCTGAGCGTCGAGTCGTACCGCACGAGCAACATGCGGAAGCCAGCCGCGCTCATGTCCGGGGCGTAGTTGTAGAACACCCCGGCGGTATCGAACCCGCCCGGCCACGGCATGTACACGAATCCGCCAAGCGCATGGTGACTCGTCACGAATGCGCCGGCCGTGTCGATGACGGAGATCCGGTTGTTCTCTGGGTCCACCACCCAAAGGGTGCCATCGGGCGCCCACGCCAGACCGATGGGCTGGTTGAACTCCTCCGGTCCCCCTCCCTTGCGACCGATGGTTCGCACGTGTCGCCCGTCCGCATCGAACACCCGAAGTTCCTGGGCCTGGCCCTCGATCACGTAGATCTGCCCCGCCGGATCCACCTCCAGGGCATTGATCTGCCCGAACAGGTCCGGCCCCAGTCCGTCCAGCGTCCCAATCCGGAGTTCCTCCACGACGCGCCACGCCGAGGCGGAGTCCCACACGCCGGTGGCGGGATTGGTCACGACGATCATGCCGGAGGGGAGGGTATCGATTCGGCCCTTCCAGGTTGGTGATCCGTCTGCCGCCGGTGCGCAGCTTGAGAGAACCAGGAGAAGTGGCAGCGCGGCAGGGCGGCAGTGCGGCAGCAGCCGGGAGTCGCAACGAAACGTGGTAGTGTGCATGAACGTGGTACCTCCTTGCGCGGCCTTCTTCGCTACCGTTCCGCTGTGAACACCCATCATCACCTCGAGGTCTGGCAAGACGCACGGCGACTGGTTCGGATTATCTATCGCTTGACTGACGGACTCCCGTCGGCCGAGCGCTTTGTCGTCGTCCCCCAGGTACGACGAGCCGCCTGGTCGGTCCACAACAACATTGCTGAAGGCAACGCCAAACTCGGGCGGCGCGAGATGCGGCGCTTCTTCGACATTGCTATCGGCAGCCTAACTGAGGGGGATGCCATGGTGGCCACACTTGGCGACTTGTACAGCCTTGACGCACAACTCGTTGCGGCGGTAGCAAACCTCCGTGGCTCAATCAACGGTCGCCCGTTCGCCATGTTGCGCGCCGGACGCCGCTAGCCCGGTACCAGTGCTGCCACGCTGCCGCGCTGCCGCGCTGCCTCACTCCGCCTCTCCCCCCGCCGCTCCGCCAGCAAATAGAGCGCCGGCGTCACGGTCAGCACGAGGACCATCGAGCTCGTGAGCCCGCCGATCAGTGAGAGGCCGAGCGCGTTCCAGATGTTCGCGTCGGCGGATTCACTGAACAACACGAGCGGCAGCAGGCCGAGGATCGTGGTGCAGCTCGTCATCAGGATCGGGCGCACGCGTTCCAGGGTGCCTTGGATGGTCGCGTCGCGCAGCGGGATTCCGTGGCGGCGGCGGAGCTGGTTGACATGGTCCACGAGGAGGATCGCGTTGTTCACCACGATGCCCCCCATCGTGATCACCCCAATCCACGCTTCCCGGGTGAAACTGGCGTCCGTGAAGTAGAAGATGAGGAACACGCCGACGAGGGCCATCGGCACGGTGAGCAGCACCACGAACGGTTGGATCACGGACTCGAACAACGCGGCGGTCACCATGTAGATGAGGAGCAGCGAGATCCCGAGGACGATCCAGATCTGGCGCTGTTCCTCCTCGTCCCAACGCCAGTCATCTTCTCCCTCGATCGAGTACCCATCCGGCAACCGGGTGGACGCGATGACGGCGTCCCGCGTCCGGTCGCCGAGCTTGGACGGTCCGCGGAATTCGTAACTCACGTAGCGCTGGTACTGCTGGTTCTCGCGCTCGATCCGGCTGAGCACCTCGCGCTCCCGCACCTCCCCCACGTCGCCGAGCCGTACCATGCGACCGTCGCCAGCCTGGATCAGCAGGTTCGGC
>Ga0224505_10001980_pt1 | contig 12391 bp, 11 predicted proteins | sample SF_Jan12_sed_USG_FD_169102 | JGI IMG/M metagenome (GOLD analysis project Ga0224505, IMG submission 169102) | Sediment microbial communities from San Francisco Bay, California, United States - SF_Jan12_sed_USGS_4_1 | ecosystem: Environmental > Aquatic > Marine > Sediment | place: USA: California...
CGATGGCCAGGTGACCGGGCGGCTGACGGGTGAGTTGCCGATCGCCGACCTCGAGACGATCATCGCATCCCTTCCGCGCTGAGTCGGCTGACGCCCGAGGCTTCGTCGCCGTGCGCCATCCGTGGCGATGTCGTGAGCGAATGGATGGCATGACAACCGAGAGCGTCTGGGATTACCCTCGGCCCCCTCGCGTGGAGCGTGTTGCGGAGCGCGTCCGCGTGGTGGTGGACGGCGTGGTGATTGTCGATTCCACGCGTGCATCCAGGGTGCTGGAGACGAGCCACCCCCCGACGTACTACGTCCCGCCGGCGGATGTCCGGACCGACCTGCTTTCGCCCGGTCATGGGCTGTCCGTGTGCGAGTGGAAGGGCGCCGCGACCTACCACACGCTGACGGTCGGGTCGCGCCGGATCGAGGATGTGGCGTGGTCGTACGAGCGGCCGTCGCCCGGCTTCGAGTCGATCGCATCCTGCCTGGCGTTCTATCCGGGGAAGGTCGACGAGGCATGGGTCGGCGAGGAGCGTGTGGTCGCCCAGGAGGGCGGCTTCTACGGCGGCTGGATCACGAGCCGCGTCCGGGGTCCGTTCAAGGGCGCGCCGGCCACCCGTGGCTGGTAGCTTGCGCGCGCGCCGCCGGCCGCGCGCGCCGCTGGCTGGCAGCCGCTTCGGCCGGCTGACGGCCGCTTCGCGCGGCCGTGGGCGAGGCGCGCGGCCGTCTTCCTAGCCGCTGGTCGGCACGCCCATGACGTTGAACCCGCCGTCCACGTAGAGGATCTCGCCGGTGACCGCGCCGGACAGATCGGAGGCCAGGTAGACCGCGCTCCGTCCGACATCCTCGATGGTGATGTTCGTGCGCAGTGGTGCGATCTCGTCGAACCCCCCATACAGCTGCTTGAATCCCGCGATCCCGCTGGCGGCAAGCGTCCGGATCGGTCCCGCGCTGATGGCGTTGACCCGCACGCCCTCGCGCCCGAGGTCCGCCGCGAGGTAGCGCACGGACGCCTCCAGCGCGGCCTTGGCCACGCCCATGACGTTGTAGTTGGCGACGACCTTCTCGGCTCCGTAGTAGGTCAGGGTCATGATCGAGGAGCCGGGGCGAAGGAACGGACGGGCGGACCGAGAAAGGGCCACGAGGGAGTAGGCCGACACGTCCATGGCCAGCCCGAAGCCGTCACGTGACGTCTCCACGAAGCTCCCGGACAGGTCCTCCCGCTTGGCGAATGCGAGAGCGTGAACGAGGATGTCGAGCCGATCGTGGCTCTCGCCCCACCGAGCGAAGACGCGGTCGATGTCTTCGTCCGACTGGACGTCACACGGCTCGACGAACGTCGACCCGATGGACGTCGCCAGCGGTCGGACGCGCCGTTCGATCAGGCTCTCGACCGATGAGAAGCCGACCTCGGCTCCCTCCGCGTGGAGGGCCTTCGCGATGCCCCACGCGATCGAGTGATCGTTCGCGACGCCGAAGACCAGCGCGTTCCTGCCATCGAGCAGCCCCATGGGTGCACCTCCGCGTCCGTCGCCGCGCGAGGCGGCCCGCAGGAGCCTACCATCGAGGGATGCCGCCGACCGAGCCGGATGCCCTCCGTTCAGCGATGTCCGAGGTCATGGGCCTGATCCTCGATGCCGATGGCGTCCTGATCCTCAAGGGCGAACCGATCCCCGGTTCGAATGGGGCCCTCGCGCGCCTCGATGCCCGCGGGATCCCATACCGCGTGGTGACCAACTACTCGAGTGCCCATCGAACGACGCTGGCGGCCCGCTTCTCGGCTCGCGGGGCCACCGTCGATCCCGATCGCATGATCACCGCCGCGTCCTCCTCCGCGGCCTACACGGCCGAGCGCTTCGCCGGACGACCGATCCACGTCATCGCGACCCTGGACGCCCTGCGGGAGTTCGATGGCCAACAGCTCGTTTCCAGTGAGGCGGCCGTCGCAGCGAGCCCCGGCGAGATCGCGGCCGTGGTCATCGGTGACGGCGGGGACGAGCTGTCGTTCCGGAACCTGGATGCCGCCTTCCGGCAGGTCCGTGCCGGGGCCGCGCTCCTGGCCATGCATCGCAACCCGTGGTGGTTCACGTCGCGCGGGCCCACGCTCGATTCCGGCGCGGCCGTCGCCGGCCTGGAGTACGCAACGGGCGTGCGCGCGACGGTCCTCGGCAAGCCCTCGCCGGAGGTGTTCCGGCAGGCCATCGCCGGCCTGCGCCAGGATCTCGGCCGCCGGGTCCCGGTTCGCGCGATCGCCATGGTCGGCGACGACCCGGACGCCGACGTCCGGGCAGCCCAGCGCGTGGGCCTGCGCGGGATCCTCGTCCTGACCGGCAAGACCACCGAGGACCAGCTCGAGGCCGCGACGCTGGGCCGTGGGCGCCGCGCTCCGGATGCTGTGGCGCGATCGCTGGCGGACGTCGTGGATGCGCTGACCCGACCCGGCGCCGCGCTAGACTGACGGCACCAGCTCCGGGCGCAACGCCGTCGGCACGCGTCCGACCCGACATCGACCACAAACCCGCACGAGGGATCCCTGCCATGAGCTCCGAGGCCAAGCCGCGCATCAAGATCACGTACGCCACGCTCAAGGCGGACAACGAGGATCTGCACAAGGGTTTCGAGGAAGCCGTGTTGCGCGTCGGCGCCGGCCTCGGCGCCCACCACCAGAACCACGTCAACGGCACGTGGCGCAACGGCGAAGGTACGTTCGAGGTCCGCTCGCCGATCGATCGCGACGTGGTCCTTGGCACGTTCGCCAGGGGGACCGCCGCCGACGTGGACGACGCCGTCGCGGCGGCACGGGCCGCACAGCCGGCGTGGGCCGCCACGCCCTGGCAGGACCGGCTGGTCATCATGCGGCGGGCGGCCGAGCTGATCAGCGATCGGCTCATGGACCTGTCCGCGATCATGAGCTTCGAGGTCGGCAAGAACCGGATCGAGGCGCTCGGCGAGGTCGAGGAGTCGGCCGACCTGATCCGCTACTACGCCCAGACGATGGAGGACAACAAGGGCTACGACCACCCGCTGGACAACCTCGGCGACGCGGCCGTCCACACCCGGTCCGTACTCCGGCCGCACGGTGTCTTCGCCGTGGTCAGCCCGTTCAACTTCCCGATGGCCCTCGCGGCCGGACCGACCAGCGCCGCGATGATGGCTGGCAACACGGTCGTGTTCAAGCCGTCTTCGGCGTCACCGCTGTCGGCCGTGAAGCTCATGGAGGCGTACATCGATGCCGGCGTGCCGGCCGGTGTCGTCAACATGGTCATGGGCCCCGGAGAATCGGTCGGGCAGGCACTCCAGGATCACCGCGGCGTGGACGGCATCGTGTTCACCGGTTCATACGACGTGGGGATGCGGTTGTTCCACTCGTTCAGCAAGGCCTGGCCCCGCCCCTGCATCGTGGAGATGGGCGGCAAGAACCCCGCCATCGTCACGCGAAGCGCCGACCTGGACGAAGCGGCCGAAGGGATCATGCGCGCCGCCTTCGGGTTCGGCGGGCAGAAGTGCTCGGCCAATTCCCGCGTCTACGTGGAGCGTCCGGTCCACGACGAACTCGTCGCCAAGCTGGTCGAGAAGACGGAATCGATCGTCATCGGCGACCCCCTCGTCCGCCAGAACTGGCTGGGCCCGATCATCGATCAGCGCGCCGTCGACCGACATCAGGCCGCGGTGGCCGAGGCACGTCGTGACGGGCAGGTCTTCACCGGCGGCGAGCACCTGAGCGATGGCGACCTCGCGCGCGGCTTCTACGTGGAGCCGACGGTCGTGGGCGGCCTGCCGGCGGATCACCGCATCTTCCGTGACGAACTGTTCGCGCCGCTCACCGCGGTCCACGCGGTCGATTCCCTCGATGAGGCATTGACCCTTGCCAACGATTCGATCTACGGCCTGACCGCGGGGGTCTACAGCGAGGATCCCGCCGAGGTCCAGCAGTTCCTCGATCAGATCCAGTCCGGCGTGCTGTACGTCAACCGGAGGGCCGGGGCGACCACGGGCGCCTGGCCGGGCGTTCAGGCCTTCGGAGGCTGGAAGGGAAGCGGATCCACGGGTAAGGCCGGCCTGTCCATGTATTACGTCGCCCAGTTCATGCGCGAGCAGAGCCACACCGTCGTCGACTAGCAGGTCAGGGCAGCGATCCGACCGGGGGGGTACGCCGTGCCTCGAGCCGTGCCGGGCGAACCTGTCGGGAGCGGTGGCGACGTCCGGGTCCGTCTCGCCCGAGATGGGATCCGGGGCGTCCACACCGCCATCTTCCTTGCCGAGCTCGGTGCGATCCTGTGGTTGGTCGCCACGGGTTTGACCGGGCGGCGTGATCGGTCCGTGCGGCTGGCCGCGCTGGCCGTGACGGCGGAGGCCGCGGTCTTCATCGCGAATCGAGGTGTCTGTCCGCTCACGCCGATGGCCGAGCGCTTCGGCGCGACCCGCGGCTCGGTCTCGGACATCTTCCTGCCGGACGTGGTCGCCCGGACGATCCCGATCTGGTCCAGCGCGCTCCTCGTCATCGCCGTGTCACTGCACGTGCGATCCCTCCTGGCCGGCCGGCGATGACCGGCGGGGCGTCCGCTATACTCCGCTGCGATTATCCAGTCTGCATACTGGCTATGCATCGCTGGGCGCTGGCCCCAGCCTCGAGAGGTGCCCCTTGAGCGAAACTGCGTCGTCGATCGCCGGCGAGCGCGCCGTCCCGCACATCGTGACCGAGCTGCCGGGCCCGAAGGCCCGGGCACACGTCGCCTACGATGAGACGTGGACTTCACCGAGCCTGCCGCGCGCCTATCCGATCGTGCCGCTCCGCGGGCACGGCTCGACGATCGAGGACATCGACGGAAACCTGTTCCTGGACTTCGCCGCCGGCATCGCCGTGAATTCGACGGGGCATTCGCATCCGCACGTCGTCGCCGCGGTCAAGGAGCAGGCATCCGAGCTTATCCACTTCTCGGCTTCCGACTTCTATCTGCCGATCTACCCGAAGGTCTGCGAGCGGCTGGCCAGCATCGCTCCCATCGAGGGTCGCGCCAGGACCTACCTTGGCAATTCCGGAGCCGAGGTCGTGGAGGCCTCCATCAAGCTCGCGCGCTACGCCACGCACCGACCCTACGTCGTGGCGTTCCTGGGAGCGTTCCACGGTCGGACGTACGGTGCCGTGTCGCTGACCGCGTCCAAGGCCAAGTACCACGCCGGGTTCGGGCCGCTCCTGCCCGGGGTCTTCCATGCGCCGTATGGCCGGGTCGAGGATCTCGCCTGGTTCGATGAGGTCCTGTTCGACAAGCTCGCGCCGGCCAACGAGGTTGCGGCGATCATCGTGGAGCCGGTCCAGGGCGAGGGCGGGTACATCATCCCGGAGGATGGCTTCCTGCAGGGTCTCCGCCGGATCTGCGACGAGCACGGCATCCTGCTGATCGCCGACGAGATCCAGTCCGGAGCCGGCCGCACCGGGCGCATGTGGGCCGTCGAGCACTGGGGCGTCAAGCCCGACATCCTCCTGACGGCCAAGGGGATCGCATCCGGGATGCCGCTCGGCGCGATGGTCGCGCGGGCGGACCTGCTCGAGGCCTGGACGGCCGGTGCCCACGGGTCCACCTATGGTGGCAATCCGGTCGCCTGCGCGGCGGCCCTGGCCACCGTCGACCTGTTGGAGGGCGGTCTCATCGAGAACGCGGCCGCTCGTGGCGAGCAGGCGCTCGCGGGGCTCCGGCCGCTCGCCGAGCGCTATGACGGCCTGATCCGCGATGTCCGCGCGGTCGGCCTGATGATCGGGGTCGAGTTCGACACCGCCATCCACGCCGAGGAGGTCCAGTGGGCCTGCTTCGAGCGCGGCCTGCTCGTCCTGGAATGCGGCAAGTCCAGCGTACGGATGTCGCCGGCACTGACCGTTTCCGAGGCCGAGATGGCGACGGGCCTGCGGATCTTCGCCGAGGCCGTCGACCGGGTCGCCGGGCACGGCCTCGAGATCCTGGCGGAGGTCGTCGCCGCCGGATCGCTTCACGAAGTGGAGGCGGCGGGCTGAACGCGCCATGACCGCGCCCAAGGTCGCCTCGATGCGCGACGCCATCGCCGATCTGGTCCGCGACGGCGACACGGTCGCCATCGAGGGCTTCACCCACCTCATCGGCTTCTCCGCGGGCCACGAGATCATCCGCCAGCGCCGGCGTGACCTCACCCTGGCCCGCCTCACGCCAGACCTCGTGTACGACCAGATGATCGCCGGCGGCGTGGCGTCCAAGCTCATCTTCTCCTGGCTCGGGAACCCCGGAGTCGGCGGGCTCGGCGCCATTCGGCGACGGATAGAGGGAGAGATCCGTGACCAGCCGCTGGCCCTGGAGGAGTACAGCCACTTCGGCATGGTGGGGCGCTACACGGCGGGGGCGATGAACCTGCCGTTCTTCCCGTTGCGCAGCTACTTCGAGACGGACCTGCCGGTCGCCAACCCGCTCATCCGCCCGGTCGAGTCGCCCTACTCCGACGAACGCATCTATGCCGTGCCGCCACTGAAGCCCGACGTGGCGATCGTCCATGCCCAACGTGCCTCGGCCGCCGGCGATACCCAGGTCTGGGGCCTGCTGGGCTGCCAGAAGGAGGTGGCGTTCGCCGCCGACCGGGTCATCGTCGTGGTCGAGGAACTCGTGGAGGACGAGGTGGTCCGGTCCGATCCCAACCGGACCATCATCCCCGGCCTCATCGTGGACGCGGTCGTGCTGGAGCCCTGGGGCGCCCATCCGTCCTACGTCCAGGGCGCTTACGATCGCGACAACCGCTTCTATCTGGACTGGGATCCGATCACCCGCGACGAGGACGCCATCCAGGCCTGGCTCGAGGAGTGGGTCTACGGCGTCGCCGACCGGGCGGAGTACATGGCCAAGCTGGGCGCCGAACGGATGGCCTCCCTGCGCCCGTCCGCGGCCGCGCCGTCGGGATCCGTGGACTACGGGGCGTACCGGTGACGGTGACGTCCGATCCCGGGTTCTCGCGATCCGAGATGATGATCGTGGCCGCGGCGCGGGCGCTGGAGGGTCAGCACGTCTGCTTCGTCGGCGTCGGGCTGCCGAACATCGCGGTGAACCTCGCCCAGCGGACCGTCGCCCCTTCGCTGGAGATGGTCTACGAGGCCGGCGTCTTCGGGGCCCGACCCTCGCGCCTACCGCTGTCCATCGGGGATCCGACCATCGTTACCGGGTCGACCGCGGTCGTCAGCATGCTCGAGCTGTTCGGCTACTACCTGCAGGGCGGGCTCATCGACGTCGGGTTCCTCGGAGCGGCGCAGATCGACCGGTTCGGCAACATCAACACCACGGTGATCGGCGACTACGAACATCCGAGGACGCGCCTGCCCGGATCGGGCGGGGCGTGCGAGATCGCCATCAACGCCCGCCAGGTCTTCGTCATCATGCGGCAGTCGAAGCGTTCCTTCGTGGAGTCGATCGACTTCCGTACCTCGCCCGGCAATCTCGGGGGTGCCGAGCAGGCCGAGCGCATCCGGCGCGAGGGGGGTTGGCTGGGTCGCGGCCCGTCCATCGTCGTGACGGATCTCGGCATCTACCGCTTCGATGACGACGGCGAGATGCGCCTCGATTCGCTCCATCCCGGTGCCACACTCGATGGCGTGCGCGAGACCATCGGCTGGGAGATCCGGGTCGCCGACTCGCTGGCTGCGACGCCGCCGCCGAGCGCGGGGGAACTCCGGTTGGTCCGCGAGGAACTCGATCCGGGCGGCGTCTACACGCGGTAGAAGCGTCGACACACCGTAGCGTCGTCCACACGCGGTGGACCTTCGCGTCACGGGCGAAGGTCGGTCAGGCGGCTCCCCGCACGACCACGACCGGGCACGGGGCGTTGCGCACGACGTGGTCCGAGACGCTCCCGAACAAGGCGCGATCGACGCCATGGCGACCATGCGTGCCGAGCACGATCAGGTCCGCGTGCTCCGCGGAGGCGGCCTCGACGATGGACTCGCCGGGATCCCCCTCCCAGACGAGGAATGCGGTGGGGACGCCCATGTCGTGCGCGCGCGCCACGAGTTCCTGGGCGGCGGTCTCCCGTTCGTCGCGCACCTGGTCCACGCGGGCGCGGTATCGCCCGCCGGGCAGTCGCAGGCTCCCGGGATCGATGACGCTGACGGCGACGAGCCTGGCCCCCAGCCCGGCGGCCAGTCGAACGGCTTCCGCCTCCGCCTGCGTCGACGTGGTGGACAGGTCCGTCGCGAGGAGGACCGCCCCGAAGGGCTCCAGTGATGCCGCGCCGTTCGCTCGGCGCGAGGTTGCGGCGTCCATGCCCCGCATGATGGCGACTGCAGCCGTGCGGCTCACAGTGACCCATGGCCCGGTTCGGTATGCCGAGTGTCACGTCGGCGCTCGTCCGGCGCGGTACGCTCCGCGTGGCATGGACACGCCCGCTCCCCACGACACGCCCGCCGCCGACCGCCGCAGCGCCGAGCGAGGCGGGCCGGACGCGCTCGCGATCGAGACGATCGAGGCCCTCGATGCGGCGACCCGCGCGATCACCGAGGTCCTGGACCTCGAGACCGTCCTGCAGCTCATCGTGGACCGCGTCCGGGCCCTCGTCGACGCTCGCTATGCCGCGCTTGGGATCGTCGATGCCAACCACCGGATCGAGCGCTTCATCACGTCCGGCCTCACGCGGGAGGAGCGCGCGGCGATCGGTCCGCTGCCGCGGGGTCGCGGGATCCTCGGGATCATGGTCCGCGACGGGCACTCCATCCGGATCGCTGACATCGCGCAGCACCCCGAGGCGCAGGGGTTCCCGCCGAACCACCCGGTGATGCGCGCGTTCCTCGGCGTACCGATCACGCTCGCCAGCCGTGTCATCGGCCACCTGTACCTGACGGACACGCGGCGGGCGCCCGACTTCTCGGAATCGGATCAGCGCCTCGTCGAGCTGTTCGCCCGGCACGCCGGGATCGCCATCGAGAACGCGCGCCTCCACGACCGACTGGCCGCCCTCCGGGTCATCGCCGAGCGCGAGCGGATCGGTCGCGACCTGCACGACGGCGTGATCCAGGGCCTGTATGCGATCGGCTTGTCGCTCGAGGATGTCGAGGTGCTGGTCCAGGATCAGCCGGACGAGGCGGTCGAGCGCGTCGACCACGCCATCGACGGGATCCATCGCTCCATCGCCGATATCCGCGAGTTCATCCTGGGACTCCGCCCGGGCCTGACCGGCGGCGACCTGGCCCACAGCCTGACGGCCCTGGCGGACGAGCTGCGGCTGACCAGCGCGATCGACGTCGAAGTCGATATCCCCGACCCAGACGCGCTCGGGCACCTTGATGCCGCGGCGGGCGGCGAGCTGCTCCACCTGGTCCGCGAGGGCCTGAGTAACATCGCCCGCCACTCGCGCGCATCGCAGGCAATCCTCGAGGTGCGGGGGCTTCCGGACGAGGTCGTCATGGAGATCCGCGACAATGGCGTGGGTTTCGACTCGACGGCGATCGCCCCGGGGCGGCATCATGGACTCGTCAATCTTCGCGAACGGGCAGTCGCGGCGGGTGGGCGTCTCGAGATCGTCACCCGTCCTGGCTCCGGAACGCGGCTCATCGTCCACCTCCCAGCCACGACCGAGGCCCAGACAACGTGACAGACACCACCGCGAACCCCGTCCTGCGCCTGCTCGTCGTGGACGACCACGAAGTCGTCCGCCAGGGGCTTGTCGCGCTGCTGGACCGGCGCGAGGGATTCCAGGTGGTCGCCGAGGCGGGAACGGTCGCGGAGGCGATCGAGGCGGCTCGAAGATTCCAGCCGGACATCGTGGTCATGGATGTCCGGCTGCCGGACGGCTCGGGCGTGGAAGCCTGCCGGGAGATCCGGTCCGAGCTGCCGAGTACCCGTGTCGTCATGCTGACCTCGTATCCGGACGAAGAGGCCGTCCTGTCGGCGATCGTGGCCGGAGCCTCCGGCTACCTCCTCAAGCAGATCCGGGCGCGCGACCTGATGTCCGCGCTGGAGACGGTGGGTCGCGGCGGCTCGTTGCTGGACCCCGCGGTCACGGAGAAGGTGCTGGAGCGGGTTCGGCGGATCGCGACTGGCGGCCAGTCCGACGAGCTGGCGGCTCTCACGGCGCAGGAGCAACGCATCCTCCTGCTGGTCGCCGAGGGCAAGACGAACAAGGAGATCGCCTCGGAGATCTTCCTGTCGGACAAGACCGTCAAGAACTACGTCAGCTCGATCCTGTCGAAACTGAACCTGGAACGGCGGGCCCAGGCGGCGGCGTTCGTGGCGAAGCACCGCCTCGACAGCGGGGGCGGCGGGCTCTAGTCGACCGCCGGCTCACGGCGACCCTGCCGGCGGAGTCCGCCCGGCCAGGTCCTGCCGCCAGCGTCCGCACGCTGAGGATCACGCCTTCGCAAGGCCCAGCGGGAACTCCACGTTCCTTCGTCCGCGATGGACAGGATGAAGTCACCCATGTTGGGTGCGACGATGTCGAGGTCGGCCAGCGGGAACTCCTTGCCTCGCGCTGTGGCCGGGCGACCCGTCCGACCGGCGACCGGGCCGAACGGCCCCTCGTTTCGGTGCCCCTGTCCCTCCGGACCCACCGGTCCCGTTCGTAGGCTTGTGAGCATGAGCACTGTCGTCGCCTCCGCCCCTCCCTATCCCGGTATCCCGGCCATCGTCGATGGGTCGGAGGCCGTTGCCCACGTCGAGACCCGCCTGGCCGAGGTCGCCTGCGTCTACCCCATCACGCCATCGACCACGATGGCGGCCGTCTTCCAGGCGGCCGTCGCCGAGGGCAGGTCGAACCTGTGGGGAACGCCGCTCCGATTCATCGAGCCAGAGTCCGAGCACTCATCGGCGTCGGCGGCGGAGGGGGCCGCGCTGGCCGGTGCACGGGTCACCAACTTCACGGCCGGCCAGGGGCTCGTCCTGATGAAGGAGGTCCTGTTCGTGATCGCCGGCAAGCGGCTCCCGGCGGTCTTCCACGTCGGAGCGCGCGCCCTGACCAGCCAGGCGCTCAACATCCACGCGGGGCATGACGACGTCATGGCCGTGGCCGATACGGGGTGGGGCGTGCTCTTCGCCCGCAACGCCCAGGAGGCGGCGGATCTCGCGGCGATCGCGCGACGGGTCGCCGAGCGGACCGACACACCGTTCATGGTCGCCCAGGATGGATTCCTCACGACCCACACCCTCGAGAATGTCCGGCTCCCCGAGGACGAGCTCCTGCGCACCTTCGTGGGTGATCCGCGCGAGCGCATCCGAGACCTGTTCGATCCGTCGGAGGCGCTGATGACCGGCGTCGTCCAGAACCAGGACAGCTACATGAAGGGCCGCATCGGCCAGCGCGCCTACACCGACCAGATCCCCGGTGTCCTGGCCGAGGCGATGGACGAGTGGTCGGCCAGCACCGGCCGGCGGATCGGCGCGATCGACGCCTACCGCTGCGAGGATGCCGCGGACATCATCGTGTCCATGGGCACGATCGCCGACACGGCGCTCACGGTCGTGGACCATCTGCGATCGAAGGGCCGGCCGGTCGGCAGCGTCACCGTCACGAGTTTCCGGCCGTTCCCCGCCCAGGAACTCGTCCAGGTCCTCCGGCGGGCTCGGACTGTCGCCGTCATCGAGCGCACCGATGAGCCCCTGGCGGCGTCCAACCCGCTGACGCGCGAGGTCCGCTCGGCCCTGTACGAGGCGGCCGCCGAGGGCGTGATGGTGCCGCGCGTCCTGTCGGTGTCGGCAGGGCTTGGGTCGCGCGATGTCGCTGCCGGTGACCTGGTCGCCGTCTTCGACCGACTCGCAGCCCGTCGCGAGCCCCCGTTCACGCACGCCGTGCTGGGGATCCGACACCCACTTGCCCTCGAGCGCGTCCCGCTGGATCTGCGCCCGTCCGGGGCCTGGTCGCTGCGCGGCCACTCCATCGGCGGTTTCGGATCGGTGACGACCAACAAGCTCGTGGCGACCCTGGTCGGCGAGCTCTTCGACAAGATCGTGCAGGCCTATCCGCGCTACGGCTCCGAGAAGAAGGGGCTGCCGACCACGTACTACCTGACGATCGCCGATTCCGCGATCCGGGGACACGCCGAGCTGGATCGGGTCGAGTTCGTGCCATTGCACGACGTGAGCGCGTTCGGTCTGGGCGACCCCCTGGCCGGCCTGGTGGATGGCGGGACGCTCTTCATCCAGTCGCCGCTGACCGATCCGGAGTCGATATGGACGTCCATCCCGGCTGCATCACGAGCCGAACTGCTGGCTCGCCGGATCCGCGTCACGGCACTGGACACGGCGTCCCTGGCCGATGAATACGCACCGACCGCAGACCTGCGTATCCGGATGCAGGGCGTGGCCCTCGTCGGCGTCTTCCTGCGAGTCGCGCCGTTCGCCGAGCGGGCCGGCCTGGACCGGACGACCCTCCTCGAGGCGGTGCAGGAGCGGCTGGGCCGGTTCTTCGGCAA
>Ga0224505_10001981_pt1 | contig 12391 bp, 12 predicted proteins | sample SF_Jan12_sed_USG_FD_169102 | JGI IMG/M metagenome (GOLD analysis project Ga0224505, IMG submission 169102) | Sediment microbial communities from San Francisco Bay, California, United States - SF_Jan12_sed_USGS_4_1 | ecosystem: Environmental > Aquatic > Marine > Sediment | place: USA: California...
GCGGTGTTGATGTGGACCCGCGCCGGGCGGCGACCCGAGGACATGTTCGCGGCGATCACCCGGGACGAGGCGGCGCGGCTGCACGCGCCGAGCGGGCGCGGCGAGCCCCGACGGGAGCAGCGACGCGGCACCCGGCCGCCCGGAGATGTGCGCACCGCGGCCTCCGACCTGCCGCGGGCGCTGATGGCCCGCTCGGACCAGTCCTTCGACGCCGGAGCCGCGTTCGCCCACACGACCACGCTGAAGGGCTGCGAGCTCGACGCCTGGGAGCTGCGCGCCGTACTGAGCGCGCTGCGCCAGGACGTGCCCGTCGTCGACCGACGCACCGGCTGAGATCTCAGGCCGCTCGGGCGGTGGCGGTCCGGCCGGCGGTTGGTTCAGCCCAGCCCGTTGGGCCGCACGATGATCTTGGCGTGCGCGTCGGGCCGCCCCAACTCGTCGAAGGCAGCGGGGGTGCCGTCGAGGTCGACCTGGCCGGTGATCAGCGCCGCAGCGTCGATGGTCCCCGCGGCGATGGCGTCGAGGCAGGCGCGGAACTCTTCGGCCGACCAGCCGAGCACGAAGTGCACACTGAGCTGTTTCATGATGGCGATCGTGGGCTCGAAGCTGTCGGGCTCCATGCACACGCCGACGACGACCACCTCGGAGCGCGGCGGGGCCATGGCCATGGCCTGGCTGATGATGCCGGGCACCCCGACGGCGTCGAACACCGTGGTGCGGCGCGAACCGCCCGCGTCGCGCCAGGCCTGCTCGGGTGGCAGCTCGCGCGGGTCGACGACGACGTGGGCGCCCAGGCGGGCGGCCAGGGCGCGGCGGGCTGGGGAGAAGTCGGCCGCGACGATGAGGGGCACGTCGCGCAGGGCGAGCGCGGCGACGACCGCCAGGCCGACGGGCCCACAGCCGATGACGATGGCGCTGCCGTAGTCGACCGCGTGCGACTGCTGCACGGCGTGCAGCCCCACGGCGAGCGGTTCGGTCAGCGCGGCCTGGACGGGGTCGGCGCCGACCGGCAGCGGCACCAGGCCGAACGAGTCGACGACGACCCGCTCGGCGTAGCCACCCGGGTACTCGTTGCTGTAGCCGACCGAGTGCACCCGCTCGGGCGTCCGAACCATCGGCATCACCGCGACCAGGTCACCGGGCCTCACGGCCGGGGCGGCTTCGGTTTCCTCGCGCTCGCCCTCGAGGACCCGGGCGGTGAACTCGTGGCCCATCACCAGGTCGCGGGCCGGATCGAAGTCGAAGAACGACAGCCCGCTGCGAGCTGCGGTCTGCACGAAGCGGGCGGCGTGGTGCCGGCAGTGCAGGTCGGAGCCGCAGATCCCGCACGCGACGATCTCGAGCAGCGCCTGGCCGGGCCCGGCCACCGGCTCGGCCACCTCGTCCACGACCAGTTCGGTTCCCCGTAGCACGACGGCTCGCATCGACAGCCTCCTTCGACGTCAGTTGCCGCATGCTCGCGGCACGGGACCCGACAGCGCCAGAAGGCGGGGGCCTTCGAGACAGAGCCCGCTCGCCGCGACACCCGCCGAGCCGGCGTCGCGCCAGGCGTCGGTGGCCTCGCCCCCGCGGTCGAGCCCGAAGCGAGCGCCCAGCGCGAACAGCGGTGCCGGGCCCTGGTCCAACCGCACGACCTGGTAGTTGCCAGGGTCGAGCCCAGCGCGCTCGGCGGCCAACTCGTAGGCGCGGTCACGGCTGGCGACCTCGTCGACGAGGCCCTTGGTGACCGCGGTCTGCTCGTCGTAGATGAGCGCGCCCACGTCGTCGATCACCTCGCCCACATCGAGGTCGCGGCCGCTGGCGACGCGGGCGACGAACTCCTCGTAGGAGGCGTCCACCGCCTGCTGGAGCACGCGACGCTCCTCGTCGGCCAGGGGCCGGTACGGGCTACCGACGTCCTTGCCGCGGCCGGCGGTGATGTACTCGACGGTGATCCCGTTGCGCGTCTGCACGCCGCCGCCCAGCAGGCCACCTTCGGTGGCGACGAGCCCGTCGTAGTAGGAGATCGGTCCGAAGATCACGCCGATGCTGCCGACCAGGGTGCCGTGGTCGGCGACGATGGCGTCGGCGTCGGCCATGGCGTACATCCCGCCCGAGGCCGCGATGCCCCGAACGAACGCCACGACGGGCTGGCCGGTGCTCGCCTGGTAGTCGCGCACCGCGTCGGCGATGGCGCGCGAGCCGAAGATCGTGCCGCCGGGCGTGTCCATCTCGAGCACGATCCCGTCGATGTCGCTGCGCTTGGCGGCGGCCTCCAGCTTCTCCTTGATCTCGTAGCCGTAGGTGGCCGCGCTCACCCCGAACAGCGACCGTTCCTGCTTCTCGCCGAGGATCACGCCGGTGATCGGGATGGCGAGCAGCTTGTTGCTGTTGCCCCGGTCGCCGAACACGTAGCTCGCGGGGAGCGAGTCACCGCTCCCGGTGCCGTCGGCCGCGCTTCCCGCGGCGGCGATGACGACGATCAAGCCGACGAGTCCGGCGATCAGGGTCAGTCCGGCCGTGGTCACCGCGGCGAACGCGCTGAGTGCCGAACGAAGCATGGCTCTCGGAATCGACTCTCGGGCTGCGGCCGCGGCTGGTTGAGGTGGCGCCTGATATCCGGGCCCGGGCCCGACCGGTGGAGCCATGCCGCCGGTACCCGGTGGTTGCTGGGCCGGCCACAGTGGTTGCTGGGCCGGTGGTTGCTGGGCCGGTGGTGGTTGCTGGGCCGGCCAGGCTGGTTGTTGGGCCGGCGGTGGTTGTTGGGCCGCTCGGTCGGGTGGGCGGGGCGCCAGCGGCGCTTCGGAGCCCGGCGGGACCGCCTGCTCGGGTGGCAGGGGCGGTCCACCGTCGTGGTTCGATGCGTCGCTCACGGTCGGCAGGCTAGATGAGCGTCGGCGGTGGGCAGACCCGCCCGGGTCCGGCGCGCCCGGCCAGCGTGCTTGAGCGCGCGGCGCGATCAGCAGTCGTCGAGCTCGCCCCGCGCCAGCCGGCCGATCAGGTCGATCTGGTGCCCGAGCTGGTCCCCGAGGTCGTAGCCGTTCACGATCGTGCGACGGGCCTCGGCTCCGAGCGCGGCCCGCTTCGCCGGGTCGTCGAGCAGTTCCTCGATGCGCGCTGCGAACGCCCGGTGGTCGAAGAAGTCGGCGAGCAACCCGTTGTGACCGTCGACGATCAGCTCGCGCACCGGCTCGGTGTCCGAGCCGACGATCGCGCAGCCGGTGCTCATCGCCTCGAGCATCGACCACGAGAGCACGAACGGCACGGTCAGATAGGTGTGCACCGTGCTGGCGCGCAGCAGCGCGCGGTACTGGCCGTAGGGGAGCGGCCCGACCAGGTGGAGCCGGCTGAGGTCGACGCCGGCCTCGCTCAGCTCGCGCCGCATCCGCTCGGGCCACGTGTCGCCGGGCGGCAGCGGCGTGCCGTAGGCGACGTCGTCGCGGCCGGCCACGACGACCTCGAGTTGCGGCCGTCGTGCGAGCAGCTCACCCGCCGCTCGCATGAACTGCGGGAACCCGCGGTACGGCTCGAGGCAGCGGGTCGCGAACGTCACGATCTCGCGGCCCGGCGGCAGGCGGAGCGATCCCACGGAAAGCCCGCCCGGCGGCGTCGGTCCGCCGTCCGCGGGCGACGTGGGTGTGAACCAGGTCGTGTCGACCCCATCGTGGCAGACGCTGAGGCGGCGCCGGAAGATGGCGGGGACCTGATCGGCCTGGAACCGGGTCGGGGTCAGCACCCAGTCCGTCTCGGCCAGGTCGAGCAGGAACTGCACGTTGTTGGTGCGGTTGCGCAGCGCGTCGTCGTCGTCGAAGCCCTCGTCCGGCAGGTACCCGAGGTTGGCCTCTCCGGGTCGGAACCACCATTCCAGGTAGGTCAGCATGCGGCAGGCGGGGAACAGTTCCTTGACGAACACCGCCGGTCCCCAGCCGGAGTGCGCGACGACCACGTCGGGCCGGAAACCTTGGCGTCGCAGGTCGTCCGCAGTCCGCAACACGGCTTGGCCGGCGAGCACGGCCCGCTCGGCGGTGCGCACATAGGGATGGATGTCGGGGTGGGACTGCCGCGACGCCTGGTAGCGGGCCCGGACGACGCCGTCGAGCTCGGGTCCGTCCCGCCGGGTGGTGGCGAAGACGACCTCGTTGGCCGGGTCGGCAGCCAGCGTCGGCGCCAGGTGACGGAACTGCGCCGGGAAGTTCGGGTGAAGGAAGAGCACGCGCATGTCGAATCGGCCTCGCTCGGCGCTCAGGCCGGGTGCGGAGCCACGCGCTGCGGTCCCGACAGCTCGGCGAGGCCCTCGTCCCGGGCGGTCGCGCGGACCCGGTCCGCGACCGAGGCCTCGATCTCGGTCGGTCCTGCCCCTCGCCGGACATCGTCGATCAGGCGTATCTGACGGGCGAGCACCGACCGCAGCGCGAACCGTTCGTCGTCGATGGTGGCGCGGGCCGTCTCCCGCAGCGGAGCCAGCTCGGCTTGGCGTTCGATCGCCTCCTCGATGCGGTCGGCCAGTTCGACGTGGTCGAAGAAGTCGCTCAGCAGCCCGTTGTGCCCGTCGGTGATCAGCTCCTCGCACGGCGCGGTGCGGGAGCCGACGACCAGCGCCCCGGTCGACATCGCTTCGAAGAGGCTCCAGCTCGGGATGAACGGCGCGGAGAAGTAGACGTGGGCGTGCCCGGCGCGCAGCAGCTGGCGCATGGCCAGCTTGGGGACCGCTCCGAGGAAGTGGATGCGGCTGCGGTCGAGGTCGAGCTGGCCCAGCATGTACTCCTTCCAGCTCGATCCCTCAGGGGGCTTCGAGCCGTAGGGGATGCGGTCGTCGCCGGCGACGGCGGCGACCAGCTGGGGCCGGCGGCGGTGCAGCAACTCGACCGCCCGCAGGAACACGTCGAAGCCGCGGTAGGGGTCCATCCCGCGGGTGCCGTAGGTGACCAGTTCGGGCGCGCCCAGATCGAGCCCGCGGTGCACGTAGCGCGCCCGTCGCCCGTCGGCCTCGGGGCGCCAGAAGCCGGTGTCGATCCCGTCGTGGAGCAGGCTCAGCTTGCCGAGCGCGTCGCGCGGGTACTGGGAGAGCTGCCACTCGGTCGTGACGACGCCCCAGTCGCAGTGGGCCAGGTCGAGCAGGCTGGTCGCGTTGCGCGCCCGGAAGAAGCAGCCGCGATCGGCGTTCATCGGCCACTGCGGGAAGAAGTCGCCGTTCGCACCCCGGGGCCGGTAGTACCAGTCGAAGTAGCAGATGAGCTTGGCGTCGGGGAACGCGTCCTTCATGTACAACGTCGACCCCCAGCCCGAGTGGCCGTAGACGACGTCGGGGACGAAACCCTCCGCCTCGAGCCGCTTCGCCATCCGGTACGCGCCCTGGCCGCTGAGAACGGCGCGTTCGAGGTCGACGAGGTATCGGTGGAGCTGACGGCTCGGCTCGCGACGCCGCCCGAAGTAGGCCTTTCGGACCCGCGGCAGCTCACCGTTCGGCTCGCTCGTTCCGAAGACCACCTCGTGGCCCGCCTTCGCCAGGGCGGGGGCCAGGTCTCGGAACTGCCCGGGAAAATTGTCGTGGAGGAAGAGAATGCGCACGCCGCTACTCCCATCGGCATCGAGGCCCGGCGCTTGAGGCGAGCGGTCGCCGGTCCCCACATCGGGGGAGGCGCGGGCGCCCCGGGGCTAAGGTCCGCGGCGACGAGGGTCCGCGCTGGCACCGAGGGGATGCGCACATGGGCACGAACATCACGCTCACCGCCGGAGACGGCTTCCGCTTCGGGGCGTACCGCGCCGAACCCGAGTCGGCGCCGAAGGGCGGCATCGTCGTCATCCAGGAGATCTTCGGGGTGAACAGCCACATCCGCGAGGTCGCCGACGGCTACGCGGCCGCGGGCTACCTCGCGATCGCGCCGGCTCTCTACGACCGGGTCGAGGCGGGGGTGGAGGTCGGCTACACCGAGGCCGACATCGCGGCGGGACGCGACTACCGGGGCCGGACCGACCACGACAAGGTGCTGGCCGACGTCACCGCTGCGGCCGGCGCGGCGCGCGCTGGCGGTCGGGTCGGAGCGGTGGGCTACTGCTGGGGCGGGTTCCTGGCGGCGGCCGCCGCGGTGGACCTGCACGGTGCCGTCGACGCCTGCGTCGGCTACTACGGCGGCGGCATCGCCAACGCCCTGCTCGACCGCTCGCCGCAGGTGCCCCTGATGCTGCACTTCGGCGAGATCGACCACGCCATCCCCCTCGAGGACGTCGACAAGATCCGTGCGGCCTGGCCCGACGTGCCCGTCCACGTCTACGGCGGGGCCGGGCACGGTTTCGAGTGCGACCAGCGCGCCAGCTACCACCCCCACTCGGCGCGGCTGGCCCTGTCGCGCACGCTCCGGTTCTTCGCCACGCACGTCGGTTGAGCACCGCCGCGGCTCCCGAGTGGTTCCGGGCCGCGGTCGCGGTGCGCCCCGAGCGCGCCTCGCTGACCGTCGGCGGGGTCGAGGTGACCTGGCGTCGGTGGGGCGCGCGCTCGCTGCCGCCGCTGGTCCTCGTGCACGGCGCCGCTGCGCACGGCGGGTGGTGGGAGTACCTGGCGCCGCTGCTGGCCGCACGTTGGTGCGTGGTCGCCCCCGATCTGTCCGGCCACGGCGACTCCGCCTGGCGCGATCGCTACGACACGCGGCTGTGGGCCGACGAGGTGGTCGCCGTCACGCGGGCTGCGCTCGGCCCCGACGGTCAGCCACCCGTGCTGGCCGGCCACAGCCTCGGGGCCTCGGTGGCCTGCGCCGCCGCTGCCCTGCACGGACAGCAGTTCCGGTCGCTGGTCATCTGCGACCTCGGCCTGGGGGCCCGCGGCCGATCGCGGGCGCGGGCCTCGGGCCGCCACTTCGTCAACCGTCTCGTCTACGCCACCCGCGCCGAGGCCGAATCCCACTTCGCGTTGACGCCCCGGCAGCCGGCGCCTCCGCCGTGGCTCGCCGGGTTCCTGGCGTCGGGCTCGGTGCGCCCCGTCGGGCCGAAGGGGCCGGGCGTGCGGGACGAACCGGCCGCCGGCGAGCCCCCCAAGGGCTGGACGTGGAAGTTCGATTGGCGGCTCTTCCACCGGCCCGACGAGGTCGACCTCCGCCAGCACCTGTCCGCTCTCCGCCTCCCGAGCGCGTTCCTCGGGGGCAGCGACAGCCGGGTGGCGACCCGGCCGCGCGTCGCCGCATTGCGCGAGGCGTGCACGGGCGGCCTGGCCGAGGTGTGGGTGCCCTGCGCCCACCATCACCTGATGGTCGACCAACCGCTGGCCTTCGTGGCTGCGCTCGAGGCCCTGGCCGCCACCCTGTGATGCGTCGCGTGGCCCCGCGCCGAGGGCCGGCACGGGCCGATCGCCGGGTCCCGGCTCAGGCCAGTTCGGCGCGGACCGCGGGGACGACGAAGTCGAGGTAGGCGTCCAGCGTCTCGGCCGGCCACGGTGCCCGCAGCGCGATGTTGAGCCCGTCGGCTCCGGCCGAGGCGTAGCGGAGAATCTGCTCGACGGCCTGTTCGGGCGTGCCGAGCAGCGTGCCGTTGCGCACCCGGGGTGCCATGTCCCCCCACTGCTCGTCGAAGTGGCGTGCGGTCTCGGCGGCCATCGCCTCGTCGACCGACATCTGGAACACGAGGTTCACGGAGCGCTCCAGGCTCGCGGGGTCGCGCCCCGCTGAGTCGCAGCGTTCGTCCATGCGGCGGTTCATGTCGCGGTACTGGTCGGCGCTCACGTACGCCGCGTTCCAGCCGTCGGCGTAGCGCACCGCGAGTTCGGGTGTTCGGTTGGGCCCGACTCCACCGATCCAGATCGGCAGGCGCCGCCCGTTGACCGGTGCGGGCAGGCAAGAGGCGTTCTCGGTGCGGAACCAGCGGCCGTCATGCGTGGTGCGCTCCTCGGTGAGGAGGCTTCTGATCAGGGGAAACGCTTCTTCGAGCATGTCGAAGCGGTCGCGCAGGGGCGGGAAGTCGTAGCCGAACGCCGCGGCCTCCCACTCGTGCCAGCCGGCGCCGAGACCGAGCTCGAAGCGTCCCCCGGAGATGTGGTCGAGCGTCGTCGCCGCCTTGGCGAGCAGACCCGGGTTGCGGTAGCCGACGTAGAACACGAGACAGCCGATGCGCGCATGGCTCGTGTCGGCGCACAGGGCGCCCAGCGTCGCGACCGCTTCGAAGTGGGGCACGGTACCGCCCTGCGGCGGCGCCTCGTAGAGATGGTCCCACGCCGAGATCCAATCCAGCCGCGCGTCGTCGAGTCGGCGCCAGAGCGTGCGCAGCTCGCTCATCGTCATGTTCTGCTGGCCGACATGGGCGCCGAGGCTGAGCATGGCGGGACTCTAACGGAGCGCGGCCGACCTGGTTGCGACGGTGGAAGTCCGGCCGATCGGCGCAATTCCTGGCTACCGTGATCACGTCCTTCATCCGCCCCGACTTGGGCAAAGGGGAATTCATGACGACACCGCCTCCAGGCAACCAACCTCCGGAGTGGGGAGGCTCGCAGCCGCCCGGCCAGCAGCCGCCCTGGGGTACGCCGCCCGGTGGTCAACAGCCGCCTGGTGGGTTCCCGCCGCCCGGTCAGCAGCCTCCTGGTGGCTATCCGCCGCCCGGCGGTCAGCAGCCGCCTGGTGGGTTCCCGCCGCCCGCTCAGCAGCCTCCTGGTGGCTATCCGCCACCTAGTGGTCAGCAGCCGCCTGGTGGGTTCCCGCCTCCCGGCGGGATGCCGGGCCAGGTCCCTGGTCAGCCCGCGTGGGGTCAGCCGGGCGGGTATCCACCCGGTGCGCCGATGGGAGCCGCTCTGCCCGGCACCCTCGCCGAGTGGCCCCAGCGCGCCCTCGGAGGGTTGGTCGACTACGTGGCCCCGTGGGCGGTCTACGTCGTGGTGTCGCGGATCAGCGGGTTGCTCGGTCTGGTCGTCTGGCTGGCAGCGATGGGCTTCTCGTTCTACAACGCCTATCTCAACGGCTCGACGGGCCAGAGCATCGGCAAGCAGGTGGCCGGCCTCAAGGTGGTCAGCGAGCAGACCGGGCAGGTCATCGGCGGCGGTATGGGCATCGTCCGGTGGATCGTCGGTGGCGCGATCTCGCTTGTGACCTGCGGCATCGGCGGTCTGATCGACCTCCTCTTCCCGTTGTGGGACTCGAAGAAGCAGACGCTGCACGACAAGATCATGAAGACGGTCGTCGTCACCGTGCCCAAGTGAACGACTCGCTGAAGGTCGCGATCAGCCCGCCAGAGGCCTTCTGGCGGGCTGGCGTGGACCAGCGGCGGGCGATGGTGGCCGACATCGTCGATGCCGGCCTCGACGGGCTCCTTTACGCCGACCACGTCTCGTTCCGGGGCGGTTCCGGGGTCGACCTGATGGTCCTCATGGCGGGGATCAGCCAACTCCATGCCGACGCCCAGCTCTACCTCGGCGTCTACCTGCTCCCGCTCCGCCACCCGGTGCTCGTCGCGCGCAGCCTGTCGACGTTGTCCGACCTGGCGCCGGGCCGAGTGGTGCTCGGTGTCGGCATCGGCGGCGAGGATCGCCACGAGGTCGAGGTCTGCGGGGTCGACCCGCGTACGCGCGGCCGTCGTTGCGACGAGAGCCTCGCGGTGCTGCGGGGGCTGATGGGCGGCGACTGGTTCACCCATCACGGCGAGTTCTTCGACATCGAAGCCTGCCGAATCCTGCCGCCGCCCGACCCGGCGGTCCCCATCGTCGTGGGCGGACGGTCCGACGCGGCCGTGCGCAGGGCCGGCCGCTACGGCGACGGATGGCTTGCGGGCTGGGTCAGCACCCGGCGCTTCGCCGAGGCGGTGCGGCTGTGTGGCGAAGTGGCCGACGAGGCCGGGCGGCACGTCGAACGCTGGCAGCACGGCCTGCAGCTGTGGGTGGGTCTCGACGCCGATGCCGTGCGGGCGCGCGGCTACGTCAAGGAGGGGATGGAGTCCTTCTACCGCATCCCCTTCGACGCCTTCGACCGCTACACGCCGGCCGGGTCCCCCGAGCAGGTGGCCGACTTCCTCCGCCCCTACGTCGACGCCGGCGCGAGCCAGATCAACCTCACGCCGTGCGCCGCGTCCGCCGAGGCGGCCACCGAGCTGACCGGCCAGGTGGCAGAGTTGTTGAGGAGGGGCTGAGCCGATGCCACGCCGATCCGATCCCGACGACCTCGGCCTGCCGGACGCGCCGCCCGTCGAGTCCGGCCCGCGGCCCGCAGTCCGGCGCGCCATCTTCTTCGCCCTGGTGGCGGTGCTCGCCGTCGGTGGCCTCGCCGCGGTCATCTGGGCCCGGCGCGGGCCTTCCACGGCGACCGAAACCCAAGTGGCCGAGCAGATGCGGATCGTGCTCGACCAGGCCCAGCAGCGGGCCGAGGCCACCTCGAGTCGGCGCTTCGAGGTGCCAGCGTTGGCGCGCTCGCTCGAAACCGCCGCCGACGACTACCGCATCGACGTGGCGGCGTCCGACGATCGCACGATGATCGGCGTGGCCGCCACCCGGCCGGGCGCCACCACCTGTGTGCTGATGTGGACGACGGTCGCCGGCCCGCGCTCGGCGACCGTGTCCGATCCCGAGCTCCCCTGTCGCGGGGAAGTCGCCCTGGCTGCGGCCAAATAGCCCAGTTTCGGGTAGGCTCCCTCCGGCGGGAAGTCCGTATCGCGGGCTAGGTTCGTTCTCCGGCAGGCGAGCTGGGAACACTCATCACGGCGGAGGGCACGCGTGGCGCGTGCATGGGCAGTCATCATCGGGGTGGTCGGCGTCTTCGTCCTCACCGCCGGCGCGGCCTGGACCGTGGGAGACCCCGACGAGGTCGCCATCGGCACCTCGGCGAGTGGCCCGGGAGTCTCGGTCCGTCCTCTCACCGGCACGCTCGCCAACCCGGGCACCGCGGCTCCCGTCACGACCCAGCGATCCTCGCGAGCGGCAGGGTCACCATCGGACCCGTCCGGCCCACAACGAGGCCCCGACGGTCCGCCGGTCACCGCGGCGGTCGAACCCAGTGGCGCGGCCCCGGTCCCGCCCGAGATCGCCCGCGCGTTGACCGACGTCAACGACGGCGGCATCCGTTTCGCGTTCGACTCCGACGCGCTCGATGCCGAGGCGACGCGCCGGCTGGACGAGTTGGCCGAGCTCCTCGTCGGCCACGGCGAGCTGGCCGTGCGCGTCGTGGGCCACACCGACTCGGTCGGCCCGGCCGAGGTGAATCAGGCGCTGAGCCTGCGCCGGGCCCAGGCCGTCGCCGAGCACCTGATCGGGGCCGGGGTCGACGCGGCCGACGTGGCGGTCGAAGGGCGCGGCGAGTCCGAGCCCATCCGCGACGAGACGACCGAGGCCGGCCGCGCCGCCAACCGGCGAAGCGAGGTGCATCCCGACGACGCGGCGGTTGTCGCCCCGCCCACTGCGGGAGGCGATCGTGGCTGAGTTGCTGGTCCAGATCCTGGCCTTCGTCCTCGTCGCGTTCGGTCTGGGCGTTCTCGTCGGCTTCCTGTTCTGGCGCTTCGGCCGGGTGTGCGAACCGGCCGAAGCCCACCGCAGCCGCGAAGTGGAGTCCCGACGGCAGCACGCCGAGTTCGTCGACCTCCGCCGCGAGCTGCAGACCGCCGTCGAGGCGGCGGCTGGTCTGCGTGCCGAGGTGGCGAACCTGCAGGCTGGCTTGCACCAGGCCTGGCAAGTCCGCGACGAGGCGCAGCGCCACTGCGAGGCGGCCGTCCAGCGGCGGGCCGCGGCCGATGCCGAGCTCGACCGCGTCCAGACCCACCTCGGCTATCTGCAGCGCCGCGTAACCGAGCTGCGCGTCGCTCGCTCGGGCGTCCCCGTCGTCGACCTGCGCGACGGCGCCGGCGCGGCCTGAGCTCACGCGGCGCTCGAGCGGCGCCGACGTGACGTAGCGTCGAGCAGGCCGCGGAGTACCCTGCCTGCCATGAGCGCGGATCCCGGCGCCGCGGGCGGCGGAGTCTCGGTCAATCGTCTGGCCGCCCTTCTTCTCGTCATGCTGACGGCCATCGGCCTCGCCCTCGCGCTCGCCGCTTGGTTCTCGTTCTCCGATGACGCGCCCTCGGACCAGGCCGCCACGGGCACGACCACCGACGTCTCGACCAAGCTGCGGTCGGGCGTCACAACGTTCCGGCTCCACCCTCGGCGCGGGGCAGCCCACACTCCGCTCGTCCTCGATGCCGAAGGCGCGGGCTGCCGCCCCGGGGTGGGCGTGCTGTCGGTCTACCGGCTGGGCACCGCGGTCGACGTCGAGCCGGCCGAGCAGGGCGGAGAGCTGGTGTTACGGCGCCGCTTCGACATCGGCCGCGACGGTCGGTGGGGAACGCAGCCGCTCCTCGTCGACCAGCCGACCGGCAAGTACCGTGTCGTCGCCGCCTGCCCCCGGACCGCCAGCGCCGGCTCGCTCGTCTCCAGCAGCGTCCAACCGGACACCATCGATGCCATCGAGATCCTCGAGCTGAC
>Ga0224505_10001982_pt1 | contig 12390 bp, 10 predicted proteins | sample SF_Jan12_sed_USG_FD_169102 | JGI IMG/M metagenome (GOLD analysis project Ga0224505, IMG submission 169102) | Sediment microbial communities from San Francisco Bay, California, United States - SF_Jan12_sed_USGS_4_1 | ecosystem: Environmental > Aquatic > Marine > Sediment | place: USA: California...
ACCGCTGCCGCTTGTTGAATCAGATGTACCCCGATGACCAACCGATGACGCTTCTCTTTCCGTAGCAGAATTCCGTGGATACCCTGCAAGGGACCACGAACAACTTCCACCCTCATGCCTTCATGAAGATAGGGGTGAGGATCATAAGGAAGGACGCTAGTCATCAAACGCCGCAGGGCGTCAATCTCTGGCTCTGGAATCGGTTCAGGGCGAGTTCCACTGCCGACAATTTCTACGACGCCTATCGTTCTCTGCACCGGCGCCTTCTCTTGCTGAGAAAACCGCACGAAACAATAGCCTGAAAATAAGGGAACCTCGATTTCTTTCCTTCGGTCCTTCCACTGGCTCAGCCGCTTGACCGTCGGAAGCAGCGGCTCAATTCCCTGCTTATCCAATTGATCTCGCACCAACTTCTCATGACGAGACTTCGTTCGTAAGGCATACCAGTTGAGATTGTCTGGCTGGTTTGTCTGGTCCATGTGGTTGGTCTCGTCTGTCTGGTCATTCATGGAGCATCGCTTGCGCGACGAGTAAGAAAGGCGAGAGTGGCGCGACACGTTTCCTCACACTCACTTTAGCTCCGGTTTTTCAATTTCTTGATTAGTGCGCCGACCATGGCGCTAAGAGCCTCGACTTTCATCCTTAAATTCTGGGCACGCTCCTGGCTCACATACCCAATGTCCTCTGCAATCAGCAGCTGTGTTTTCAACTCACCTGCTGACCCTTTTGCAATGTACAAGTATCTGATGAATTCCGCGACAGTCTCTCTTTCTTTTCCCTCCGCGATATTTGAAGCAATAGAGACAGCCGCTCTCCTCACCTGATCTTTGAAACCAAAATCCTTACCAAACTCCCCATTATTAGAGATCTGATAGAGTTCAACCGCAAGAGCCTTGGCCTTTTTCCAACATTCGAGGTCTTCAAATCTTGTCACAGGCATATGGTCTCTGCCAGACAAACAGGGCAAGCACGACACGCGCGATGGGAGAGAAGAGAGACTCCAGAGGCCGCGGGATTCTGGCTTTCCTACTTTTCACTCCACTCTGGCTAGTCTCGCATCTCTCGCGTTTCTCGCGACTCCCGCCAGCCTTGCTTGTCGTACGCCTGACGGACACAGCTTCGCCCTCTCACTTACAGTGAATAAAAAACAGTGGTCTTGCGCGCTTAGACCAGCGAAGTCAGCGCGATAATCTTGTTATCTGGAACCTGCTGTTGCTCCAGTTTCGTGCGGAGCCCAGCCATCTGCTCGAAGTTGGCCAGCAGCACCGCATCGAACTCCCACTCTTGCAAGACGTCCGACGGCCAGACCGGATACGAGAGAAATGACTCCTGCCGTCCATCGTCTACAAATCCGACCAATGTCATCTGCGTCTCACGGAGCGACAGATAGGCCATCTCCGCGAGTTCACTGGTCCCATAAATGACCACTCGTTTTATTCCATTCTGAACGATGCGAGACAGGGTTTCCCGGAGTCGCGCACGCATATCGCGGTAATGAGACAGAGCATATTCCATGTGAAGGGATGTCAGCCGTGATTTCTCAGCAAAGCCTCGCGGCGTTAACATGTATCGAACACGGTGGGAAGGGATCGTGGTCGTTGTGATGTATCCGTTCCGCACCAATCGCTTCAAGTACAGATTTGTCAGCCCCAACGCGACCCCGAGCTTTGCCGCAAGAGACCGCTGTGTGACCCCGCTATCGCGCTCTACCTCGGTCAGCAAGAGCAGATCTCGTTGGCCTTGGAGATTCATAGAGTTATGAGTTAACTACCGGTTCGTTCATAATATGAACATATACGAACAATGGAGTCAAGACCACTACCTAGAACCCATCATGCCCTGACCCAATATGTGACCTCACACGTGGTGGACGACAAGAGCTGAAGGAGTATCAATCACCTGCCTTATGGCCGTCATCACTTTGCCGACCGTCAATCGATCAAGACAATCCCAATACGAGCACGTTTCACCGATACATTTGTCGCAGGTCGGAACATCCGGGCGTAGCACAATTCCTGTTCCAAGGGGCTTCCATCTCACCGGCAAATTGTTTCGTCGTGGATCGAAGAGGCTGACTGTAGGGATACCCAATGCTGCCGCCATGTGGGCTGGTCCTGTGGCCCCAGAAACGACCACATGGGCATGAGCCATCACGGCCATGAGCTGGCGGAGAGACAGTTGCCCCATACAATTCTTGATTCCGGTTGGGATCTGCACCGTAGACAGGGCATTGGATTCAAATTGTCTTTTTTCTGACTCGCTGCCGGTCAATATCACGCCATAACCGGCCTGCGCCAATTCAAGAGCCAAATCCCGGTAATACTCCGGTCGCCATCGGCGTGCAGAGAGTCCTCCTGGATGAACCACGACTCGTGGGCTAGGCAGATCGACCCAATATGATGCCCCGATGGTTCGCTCATGCTCCGTCACATACAGCCTTGGAGGTTTTACTTTGTGTGGGTTCAAGCCCAGGCCTCTGAGCATCTCAACGTTGTACTCTGACTCATGCTTGGAAAACTCACTGCGATGTTCATAGATCCTCCGATTCGCCAAGAGGCTATACCAACGATAGCCCGTGGCGATTCGAATCGGCACTCGCGCTAACCAGGCCGCCCACATTAAACGGCGAAACGGTTTGAGAAAGACTGCCACGTCGACTCCCCGCAAAAAGGCGCAACGCAGTTCGGCCAACGGATCTGTTAAGCGAATCGTGCGAACAGCATCCACGTCAGGATGCTGTTCAAGCAGCGGCGCTACGGTAGGACTGGTCAAGAACTCGATGTTGACGTCCGGCACGAGTTGCCTGAGTTGCGTCGCAACCGGGAGCGAGAGCAGCACATCACCGATACCATCAGGACGAACGATCAAGACGTTCATTGGCATGGGGCGTGAGCCATCAACTGCGGACGAACGGCATCGACCACGCGAGTCGGCGTAATACCGTGCAGGCACTCCAATTCGGGAGCATGTCGACAGACACGGCTGAAACAGGGGCTACATGGAACCTGACTGGTCAGAACTTGATGGCCATCGCCATAGGGTCCTGTCCGAATCGCACTGGTCGGTCCGAACATCGCGACCACAGGAACATGCAGTGCCGACGCGATGTGCATCGGTCCGGAGTCGTTTGTCACCATGGCGGATGCGGTTGAAAGCAGTGCCGGCAAATGTCTCAATGAGATCTCCCCACACAAATCCACAAAGGGACTCCCGGTCAGAGCCCTGAGCTGACTCGTGTAACGACGTTCATCCGAACTTCCTATGACCACGACCGGCCGAGGCTGGGAGGCCTGCAGCTGATCCATGACCGCAGCGAACGCCGTCAGCGGCCATCGTTTCGTCGGCCACCGCGCCCCGATACTCATCGCGATCCATGGCCGATCGACTGCAAGCCCGTGCCTGTGGCAGATGGCTCGAACAGTGGCCACATCTTCTTCCTGGAGCTTGAATCGAAACTGAGGCTTCTCAGGACGTTTCACCCCCAAGGCACCCACCAAAGAGAGGCACCGATCGACCGCATGAATATTGGGGTGTGCAACCGGAACGCGGTTGGTATAGAACCAGGGACTTCCCTCTCGTCCGTTCTCAAACCCAACCCGTGTCGGTGCACCACTCAACCATGCCAAGACGCCACTTCGAAACAGCCCCTGCAAATCGAGCGCGAGGTCAAACTGTTCCGCCCTGAGCGCCAACCCTTCCCGCACCCAGCTACTCACCGTCGTGTCGACCGGCCAGACACGATCAACCCCCTCAGCACACTCGACAAGCCCAGCCCATTGACGCTTTACCACCCACGTCACGTGCACCCCGGGCCACTGTGCCTTGATCGCCGACACCACCGGAAACGTATGGACGATATCTCCCAGTGAACTCGGTTTGATCAGAAGAATACGGGCGGTATCCCGAAGAACGGAGGAAGAGGCATCGAACGATGTGACAGGTGACACCGGACAACCTTCCTGCCTACGCAGCTGGGGTAGCATCGGGATACTGAATCAAGAGGCCGGTCCCCCATCCATGCCTACACCCGTTCCCTTCATGCACATGTGAAGGAATGGGTCCGTACATGAGGAGCATAGAGTTCATCGAGTATCGCCTTCCCGCTACCCAGCGTTGCCGTTTCGTGTCGCTCTTTGAGCGATCGACAGAGACGTTGCCACGCACGCACATACGGGGCTGGGCTCAAGTGATGCCGCAGAGCACTGTGTTGGCGCACGATTCTCGAGATCCAGTCACAATTTCCAGGAATCGCGGCTGAGAACTGATCGGCAAACAGCGGCTCTGTTTGAGTGAAGAACATCGTGATGTTCCCGCCATCCTGGGAGATAAGATGTGAGGTTTCGTGCAACCCTTGTTTTTGGGCCAACCTGCGCAAGGACACGACATTGAAGTTGTAGAGATGGGCCTCATGGAACGTACTGCGCGGCGCCTGGCAGGTCGCCTCCACATTTGGCACCTCTACAACGAGCACCCCGTCTGGTTTTAACCACGAGCGGAGACGTGCCAGGATAAAACCTGGGTCTTCCGTATGCTCAAGAACATGCCAAATCGTCACGATATCGAACGAGGCCGGAGCACACGTCGCGTCTTGTACGAATCCAACTTGAACCGTCAGCCCATACTGTTGGATCGAATGGTCGGCATACCCACGATTCGGCTCAATCCCGTTGACGGTATGACCGAGCGATTGGAGCAAATAGGCAAACTCTCCGCCCCCAGTGCCGACATCAAGCACCGCTTTCTGACTCGACAACAGCTGCTCGATCTTCGCAAACCGCGACAGAGCAACCTTACCCGCACGCACCACATGCTTGGGTTTCGGGCTGTAGGTATTCTTATACGCGAGGCGATACTGTTCCTCATAAAACTGTCTGGCATCATGCGGGCGCGGATCTGACCACACAAGCCCACAGGCTCGGCAGATGACAGTCCGTAATGGGTTCCCGCTTCGACTTCTGGTTGAGAGAATCGAAACCTCGGTCCCACCGCAGAGATTACAAGGGATGGAACAGTCCTTCGTACTCTGGTTCACTGCCATGGCCATTTCTCCCGGAGTCGCACAACGTCTCAGTCTCAGACAACTTACTCTCGCTGTTGAACCAACACAAGCCAGACCTTATCCGATGCCTGTTCCATTCATCGGGAACATTTATTCGCTTAAACCCACATGGTTCAGGTCTTGGGAGGCGCTCTGTTTCACATCGGACAACAACCACTCCGCAGCCTCGTTCAGGGAGTCTGCAACTCTGTCCGGAATCTGATGAGCGTCCGTCAAACCTTCCAGTTCTTGCGACCGTGTCACCCCGGTACTCACAAGGACACTTCGTGCTCCCACCCGTTTGGCCAATTCGATATCACGCAGATGATCGCCGATCACATACGACCGCTTCAAATCCACCCCCAATTCTCGGACCGCCTGGTCAATCATTCCAGGGTTTGGCTTTCGACACCCACACCCGTCATCAGGATGATGGGGACAGAAGTAGATACCGTCCAGCGTCACCCCTGCCTGACCGAGCAGATGCGCAAGCTTCCTGTGGATGGCCTCAAGATTCTGGCGCGAGAGGAGTCCCCGCGCGATGCCTGACTGATTCGTCACAAGGATCAATCGGGCGCCAGCTCGTTTCAAACGCCCGAGCGCCTCCGCCACTCCGGGGAACAATTCAAACTGGTCCGGGGACTTGATGTACCCAGGATCAGGATTGAGCGTCCCATCTCGATCGAGAAAGATGGTGTAGCCTTCCAAGACTTTGCCAGGAGCAAGCTGTGAGGCATGAGGCGCAGGCAAGTGTTTCTCCCCGTGCCCCTCACCCCTTACCCTGAACCCGCTCACTTGTTGTACCGCCACCTCAAACACTCGGTCAGCGGAGATCCGAGTCATGCACCGGTGATCGATCGGACATTCCCGAAGCAGGCAGGGGGCACAATCAACTGATTCTCGAACAACCGACTGCTCCTGCCCATAGGGAGCGGTCGTACGCGAATCGGTCGGACCGAACACCGCAACAACCGGTACCCCGCAGGCAGCCGCCACATGCATCGGCCCTGTATCATTGGTGATGAGGATACGACAGCGCTTCACCACTGCCATCAATTCGCGGATGGTTGTTGAGCCGGACAGCACCACCGATGGTCCGTTGATCCGAGAGGCGATCTCCTTGCCCAAGGTCTCCTCACCCTTCGCCCCCAAAATGGCCACGACCACCTGCCTACCTTCGTCACGGCCTAGTTGTTCCGCAAGCCTACGCGCAACTTCGGCAAACCGCTCGGGCAACCAACGCTTCGCGTTACCGTAGGTCGACCCAGGATTGATCCCGATCAGAATATCCGACGAACCGCGACCGAGGGCAGCGAGCCTTGCATCCAACGCGTGATTCTCCTCCCCGGTCACACAGAGCGCCGGGAGTGGCACACTACCTGAGAGACCCAAGGGCTTCAGCAGATTCCAGTAGTACTCGACTTGATGGACCGATTGGGGACCTGTAGGCACGGCAACAGGCGTGGTCAGAAAGAACACTCGTCCATCCGTTGCATAGCCATATCGTTGGGGGATGCCGGCAAGCCACGCAATCAATGCGGCCTCGAAGGCGTTCTGAAACAACACGGCGAGATCGAAGCTATAGTTCCGCAAGAGACCAGCCAGTACCCACTTCCCTGAGATCCCGGCATGAGCCCCCCTGTCCTCGTATACCAATACCCGATTCAGCTCTGGAGCAGCACGGAACAACTCGGCAACGGCCGGTTTGGCCAGTAACGTGATGTCCGCATCCGGAAAGAGCGACCTGAGACCTCGAAGAGCAGGCTCGCACATCACGGCATCACCGATCCAATTCGGCGCCCGCAGCAAGATTTTGCCTGGAAGTTTCTTACGCACGAGCCTCCGATATCACGTTATCCGATGATGGAGTCTCGATCAATCGCCGCAGCGACTCTTCTCCACGTATCACAGTCGCCTGAAGGCGAAGCGCCCACCATGGATCATCGGACGTAAGGAAGGATGAGAGCTTTCCCGCGTCCTTTTCGGTCGTCAGAACGATATCAACTCCTGTGGTCTTCACGTTGACACGGATGTGCTGAACATCATGCTGGGTATAGTGATGATGATCCTCGAACACAGTCTCACCGACAACCTCAATCCCTAGAGACTGCGCCGACCGGTGGAACGACTGACTGTTGCCGATACCGCTCACCAACCAGGCCTTTTTCCCCTGACCCCACTCAGGAGACCGTCGCGTCTGCGACCCCACAGCCATGACACACTCCGGACTAAACACCACTTCAATCACGTCTCGCACAGGATAGCCAACCGCATGCAACCTAGTGCACACCGCCTCAACATCCGATCGAGAGTCGGCCCGCGTGATCACGACTGCGCTGGCACGCTTCACCTCGCTCAGTGGTTCTCGCAATCTTCCGGCGGGAAGCAACGCATCGAGTCCCATCGCGTCGGTCGCATCCAGCAACACAAGATCGATATCCCGATACAGCGCGCGATGCTGGAAACCATCATCGAGTACGATACAGTCGACAGGATACTGACCTAACACCCATCGACCAAGCGCGACTCGATCAGCCCCCACAGCCACGATCGCTTGCGGGCAACGTTGTGCGATGAGGAATGGTTCATCACCGGCTTCTGACGGGCCAACCAACAGGCGCGATCCATCAGAGACAAGAAGATGCGGGACTGTGCTGGTCCGCTTGTACCCTCGGCTTAATACCGCGACGCGCCGCCCTGTTGCCTGCAACCACGCCGTCAGGAGAATGACCATCGGTGTTTTGCCTGTTCCTCCGACCGTCAGATTCCCCACGCTGATCACCGGACAGGATAACCGTGCCGATGCACACCATCCCTGACGATAACACCAGAGGCCAAGCCGAATGACGAGACCGTAGACCCATGAGGCCCAACCGAGCCCCATCCGAACCGGCTGTCCGGGGTTCAACCATGTCATGTTATGGTCTGGCCATGAGAGGCCCGGCCCCTGCCCCAACCGGTCGTTTGGAGCGCGCCGGCTCAGACTTCAGGCACGACTCGATCAACTCGAGACTGCGTGCCAGCGCACCCTGATTGTCCAGCACGGCCTGCCTTGCAGACTGGCCCACCCGCTCGCGAACATCAGGCTGACTCAACCATTCTTGCAGGGCCTGTACGAGATCATCCACCCCCATCACTCGACACCCCCCTTTGGTCTCCTGAAGTAGGGCCGCAACCTCGGCGCAATGGTCCGTGTAGGGGCCAAAAATGACCGGGGTGCCCCAGACCGCCGGTTCCAACAAGTTGTGTCCGCCCACGGGAACCAACGTCCCCCCCACAAAGGCCACAACCGCCTCTCGATACGCACGAGCCAGCTCGCCTCTCGTATCCAGAATGATCACACGAGGACCCTCTTGCTTGTCGCGAATCCGACTCTTGCGCTGCACGGGAAATCCCGCCTCCCGATACATCGCCTCGACTTTCTCAGCTCGTTCGATATGGCGCGGCGCCACCATCAACACCGCTGACGGATGCATCTTGACGATTTGTCCGTAGGCCAACGCCAGGAGCTCTTCCTCACCCGCATGCGTACTGCCGGCCAGAATTAATTGTTCGTTCCCACCAAGGCCAAAACTCCGGCGCAGATCGTCCTCGGGACGCACCTCCGGAAGTGGTTGATCAAATTTGATGTTCCCGGTCACATGCGCGCGAGACGATTCCGCGCCCAACGTTACAATACGCTGTCGGTCCCGCTCTGATTGCATCAAGCAGAGTGTCAGCGTTCGAAGAACCGTTCTATAAAATGAGCGAAGGATGGGCACATCTTGACGCCCAAATGAGCGGGAAGATAACCGGCCGTTCACAAGAATCGAGGGCACACCGTGATCATGCAACGCCCACAAGAGATTGGGCCACAACTCGGTCTCGACAAACACATACAGGATCGGCTGCATGTGATGGATTACCCGTGCCACCGCCCACGAAAAATCAAGAGGTGCATACCGATGTTCCGCAATGCCTCCTAATCGTTGTTCGACCGCTTCACGACCGGTTTCAGTCACCGTGGTCACGATATAGCGAAACTCCGGATGACGTTCGTGCAAGGCCTTGACCAGCGGCGAGGCGGCAACCACTTCGCCGAGTGACACGGCATGAACCCATATGATGGGGCGAGACGATTCTCCAATATTGGGAAGAGGTAGCTTCCAGCCTATGCGCTGGAGAAAACCTGGACGACAGCGGGGCTTCGCAAGGAGGACCCCGATGATCACCGGGGCAGCGAGAAGAAGACCGATGTTATAGAGAAGCTTCCACATGATGACGAAGCTAAACGTGAGAGGTGAAAGGTGAAACGTCTTGCTTGCCTCCTGGGCCCCTCACGTTCCACGCCTTACCTTTCACGCTCCACGTCTTGTTCCGCCTGATCCGTCAACTGATTGAGGGCTGTCTCAAGCTCCACTCGAAGCGATTCAAGCATGGCCTCCTCCGCCTCGCGCGGGACCCAGAGCGGCTTTCCATAGAGGAACAGGCCTCGAGAGAATGGGTACGGGACCATGTAGCGGTCCCAGCTCGCAAAGAGTTTTTTTTTGAGCAGGCAAAGACCATGGGCACGATGGGAAGCCCGCTGGCCTTGGCCAATTGAATCACCCCAAGTTTGGCCACCTGCCGAGGTCCCTTCGGACCATCAGGGGTCACTGCAACATCCTGGCCAGACCGGCCGAGTTTGATCAATGCACGCAACGCTCCAGCCCCCCCCCTGGTACTGGAGCCACGCACCGCCTGGTGGCCGAATCGAGCCACGATTCGCGCGATAATTTCACCGTCGCCATGCTGGCTGATCAGCGCATGTGTGCCCATCCCACGGTAGCCGAACAACATCATCAACTGCTGCCCATGCCAAAACGCCAGAATCGCGTGGTGCCCTTCTCGATACAGAGCATCCACCGCCTCATGCCCGCGCGTTTCATACCGCATCGACCAGGCGACTCCGCGCATGAGCGCGGCTGCCACCGGAGGCAGCACCGAAAGCTTCAACCATTTCATGAGAGGTGAATGTTTCATCAGTTCAGCGTGTCAACTCTTCGGATTGGAACTGCAACGCATGCAAACGGCGATACACCCCGCCCAGTCGAATCAGTTCTGCATGGGAACCGACCTCAGCAATCATGCCTCGATCTAAGACGACGATTCGATCTGCATTCTGAATCGTCGAAAGCCGATGGGCAATCACCACCGTCGTTCGATTCTTCATCAAATTGGCCAACGCCAACTGCACGATCCGTTCAGACTCGGTATCAAGCGCAGAGGTCGCCTCATCAAGGATCAGAAGCGGAGGGTCTCGAAGGATAGCCCTGGCAATCGCCAACCGTTGCCGCTCACCACCCGATAGTTTGAGCCCCCGTTCCCCGATCACCGCATCGTACCCCTTCGGGAGGCGAAGAATAAAGTCATGGGCATAGGCTAGCTTGGCAGCCTGTTCAATAGCGGCTTCATCGGCGCCGGTTCGTCCAAACGCAATGTTGTTTCTGATGGTGTCATCGAACAAGACAACTTCTTGCGAGACAATGCCGATATGCGCCCGTAACGATCCTAATTCGTAGGAGGTCAAGGGGACACCGTCGATGAAAATAGCCCCGGCCGTTGGTTCATAGAAGCGGGGAAGCAAACTGACCAACGTCGTTTTCCCACTTCCGCTGCCCCCAACCAGCGCAATGACTTCGCCAGGCTTAATAGAGAAATCCACATCGGCGAGGGCCGGAACTGATTGATTCTCATACCGCATGGAGACGTTCTGAAACTCGATCGCCCGACTGATCCGGACCAGCGGCATCGTCCCGCGATTCTGAGATTGCTCGGTTTCCAAATCCAACATGTCAAAGACCCGCTCAGCCGCTGCCAGCGCCTGCTGGATCAAATTATTGGCCCCGGAAAGCTTTTTGATCGGCGTATAGGCCATAAACATGGCTGCCATAAATGAAAAAAACGCACCCGGTGTCATCATCTCATGAATCACTAGGTAGCCCCCGTACCAGATAATCGTGGCGACCCCGACGACTCCGATGATCTCCATCTGGGAATGGCCCAACGACCACACCTGGTTGGACTTCAACGTCGTCGAGAGAAACATGTGGTTTCTCTCATGGAACCGTTCGGCCTCCGCCTCCTCCCGACCGAAGGCTTTCACGACCCTGATGCCGGAAAAGGTTTCCTGCAGCGTCGAAGACAAGTCTCCCATCTGCTCCTGCCCGCTCGTCGCCAATCGTTTCAACCGTTTTCCCACCCGCACCATCGTCAGTCCCGACAGGGGGATCACGACCAGCGAGATCGCCGCCAACCTCCAATTCTGATAGAGAATGACGCCCACCATGGCCAGAAAGGTCAGTCCGTTCTGAAAAATATCTTTGACGACGCTCGATGCGGCGTTTGCCATCAGTCCCACATCGTTCACGACCCGAGAGACCAAACGCCCCGATGTATGGGTGTCATGAAACCCAACCGACTGTCGCATGAGCTGCTGAAACAATTCCTGTCGGATGTCTGCCACGACTCGGTTGCCGACATACGCCATCAAATATCCCACCCCATAGCTGAAGACCGCTTTCAGCGTCGCGACGCCTAACAGCACCAGCGGCAGCACCATTAACATCTGCTCGTTCTTTTGAATGAAGATATCGTCCAACACCGGTTTGGCGAGCCATGCGTAGGCCCCACTCAAGAGGGCCACGAGACCTGAGCAGACAAACGCTCCCAGAAACCGTGTCCGGTACGGCTTCACATACCCCATCAATCGTTTGAATCGTTCTAGGCCCGACATGCTGCCAACACCGCCTCTGCCGCTCTCGCTGATGCGCCGGGTTCGCCTAAGGCGGCCCGCACGGCTGCCAAATCTCGCTTCATTTCATCATAGACCCGTCGATCTTCCAAGATCCGAACAGCCTCTTCATACAACCGCTGCCCTGTTGCATTGTCTTGAAGCAACTCCGGAACAATCGTCCGACCAGCGACCAGATTCACAAGCCCAATCCATTTGACCCGGATAAAGAAACCCGCGATCCAAAACTCCCATGCCGACGTTCGATAGAACAACACCATGGGAGTGCCCACGACGGCGGCTTGCAGCGTGGCGGTACCAGACGCCACCAACACCAAATCGGACACGGCCATGACCTCACTGGCTTGTTCTTTGACCAGGGTGACAGGAACCGAACTTTGCCGCAAGAGTGGTTGCAGCAGATTATCCCCAATGGTGGAGGCCTGCGCCAAGATAAACTTCGTTCTGGGCTCCCGATGCACTAATTGCTCTGCGGCCCTGATCAGGATCGGCAGCAAGGCCTGTACTTCGTGCGCCCGACTCCCCGGCAACAAGCCGATGACCCGCTCATCCTGAGAGAAACCAAACGTACTGCGTAGCG
>Ga0224505_10001983_pt1 | contig 12382 bp, 16 predicted proteins | sample SF_Jan12_sed_USG_FD_169102 | JGI IMG/M metagenome (GOLD analysis project Ga0224505, IMG submission 169102) | Sediment microbial communities from San Francisco Bay, California, United States - SF_Jan12_sed_USGS_4_1 | ecosystem: Environmental > Aquatic > Marine > Sediment | place: USA: California...
GGAGTGGGACTTGTGCGAGGCCGACGAGACGGCTCAGCGCCCCAATTCTCCAGTGCCGAACGTCTGGCCAGAGACTCAACTGCCTCGGGCCTCACCCTAAGTGCTTCGCAACTGCGGAATCCGGGTTCATGCCACCATCTACCAGGATGCGGAAAAACTCACCTTAACTCCGGTGTCGCCACAGGCATCGAGATGCGAGACGATACCAATGCATCAAGAAGGATGCTCAAAAAGGCACGTCCAGCAAGGCCGCAGCGAGCGAAGAGGCGAGGCGTACGTTCGGTACGTTGAGCCTTTGAGCGAGGCGCGAACGCCGCTGGCGGACTTTTTCAGCATCCTGCTAGTGAAGACTAAGGACATCCATCATATCGTACAAACCTGGAGGCTGACGGACGATCCACCTTGCAGCACGGAGAGCACCTTGCGCAAAGGTATCACGGCTACTCGCACGGTGGGTCACTTCAATTCGCTCTCCCATACCGCCAAACAGTATGGTGTGGTCACCGACGATATCGCCAGCACGAATGGTTTGGACACCAATCTCTCCCTTGCCTCGTTCCCCGATCATCCCCTTGCGAGCAAAGACTCCGACCTGGTTTAGATCACGGTTGACGGAGCAGGCAAGAACCTCGGCAATCTTGAGAGCTGTGCCACTCGGTGCGTCCTTTTTCAATCGGTGGTGAGCTTCGATCACCTCGATGTCGTAATCCTCGCCCAGCGTGCGAGCCATTTCTCCAATGACCTTACAGATCAGATTGATCCCTACGCTCATGTTTGGAGAGAATACGCACGGAATCTGCTGGGCCAATGATTTGAGCTCTTCAAGCTGAATGGCAGAAAATCCGGTTGTCCCGATCACGATCGCGCGTCGATGGCGAACAACCGTTCGCATATGCTCGAGTGTCGCCTCTGGTGCAGAAAAATCAATCAGAACCTCCCCTTGATCCAGCAACGATGGGAGATTGTCTGTGATTGAAACGCCGGCGTGTCCTGATCCGGATGTTTCGCCAGCATCCTTACCCAACGACGGATGGTCTTTTCCTTCTAAGGCTCCAGCCAGCATCAATGCAGTAGAGTCCTTGATCAGTGATACCAGGCGGCATCCCATTCGCCCGGCCGCTCCCGCTACAATGGTCTTGATCATCGCGTCGTACACCCCGATATGTTTAGATTAATGCTGCGTCCTTTAGGACACGAATCAATTTCTCGCGTGTGTCCTGCGCCATTGAGCAGAGCGGTAAGCGCAATTCTGGATCAATCTTGCCCATGAGCCCCAAGGCTTCTTTTACCGGGATGGGGTTGGTCTCATAGAACAGCGCTGTAAAGAGGGGAGAAAGTTTGAAATGAAGGCGTCGGGCCTCCTCAGCCTTTCCTTCAGCAAAGGCCTTTACAAGACTGGCCATTTCTGTGGGCATGATGTTGGCCGTGACAGTAATGACGCCCTTTCCTCCCACCGCCATCATCGGGAGGGTAAGAGAGTCATCACCCGCCAGCACGGTAAGTCGGTCGCCGCACATCTGCACAATATCCGAAGCTTGTTGGACGGATCCGCTTCCCTCCTTGACTCCAATGATCGTCTGAATCGCAGAAAGACGAGCAATCGTTGCCGGAAGCATATTGACTCCGGTCCGGCCAGGGATGTTGTAGAGCACTAGAGGTAAATCAACTGCTTCTGCGACCGCTTTATAATGACGATAGAGACCTTCTTGTGTGGGCTTGTTGTAGTAGGGAGTAATCAGCAAGGCTCCATCGACACCGGTCTGCTTCGCATGCCTGGTGAGTACAATGGCTTCTTCTGTACTGTTTGAACCAGTTCCTGCAATAACCGGCACCCGCCCGCGGACGACCTCGACCGTCAACTCAATGACTCGATTGTGCTCGTCATGAGAAAGGGTGGCCGATTCACCTGTTGTGCCGCAGGGGACAATGCCGCTCGTGCCTTTGGCAATTTGCCATTCGATCAGTTCAGCTAGAGCACGTTCGTCAATTTTCCCTTGTCGAAACGGGGTGACAATGGCAACAAGAGATCCGGTAAACATGCTCACTCCGTGGTGTTCAGGAACGATGGAATCTGCTCGCCCTTTACAAGATCCTCATACCGTTCTCGTTCACGAATAACGTGGAATCCTCCATCTCTCACAAGCACTTCTGGAACACGAGGACGAGAGTTGTAATTCGAGGCCATGACAAAGCCATAGGCTCCGGCGCTCATAACCGCCAGCAGCTCGCCGGGCTTAACGACCGGTAGGAGTCGATCTTTGGCCAGGAAATCTCCCGACTCGCAGACCGGGCCCACGATATCCACGGTCTGTTTTTCACGTCGCCCTGATTCTTCGTTCACAGGGAGGACCTCATGGTAGGCATCGTACAGACTTGGCCGAATGAGATCGTTCATGGCGGCGTCGACAATAACAAAGCTCTTGGTTTCTCCCTCTTTGAGGTACATGGCTTTCGTAACAAGAATGCCTGCATTCCCGACGATCACCCGTCCAGGTTCCATGACCAGCGTGACGTTCAACCCCTGCATGAGCGGTAAAACGGCGTTGGATAGGTCTTGTGGTAACGGCGGCTTTTCATCTGAATAGGTAATGCCAAGCCCGCCTCCGATATTGAGATAACGGATATTCAGGCCTCTCTCTTTTAAAGTCCCGATGAGTGACACAACCTTTTTCAACGCTTCTGTAAAAGGGGTAACATCCGTAAGCTGAGACCCGATATGGGCATGGACGCCCACGACCTCAATATGACTCATGGAAGCGGCGAGGACAAAGTCTTCTACTGCTCGCTCTGCCGCAATTCCAAACTTACTTTTCTTGAGACCGGTGGAAATGTACGGATGAGTTTTCGGATCGATATCAGGATTGATTCGAAGCGCGATACGGGCCTTTTTGCCAACTTCAGCGGCGACCTGATTGATGGCATGGAGCTCAGCCGGGGACTCGACGTTAAACATGAGAATGTCGGCCTTCAGCGCATCACGAATTTCATCGGGAGCCTTGCCGACCCCAGCGAACACGATCTTGGAGGCCGGGACACCGGCCCTCAGAGCGCGGAACAACTCTCCCCCTGAGACGATATCCACTCCGCTGCCTTCTCTGGCCATTAGTCGCAGGATCGCGAGATTAGAGTTCGCCTTCATGGCGAACGCGATGACATGAGGAATACTTTTGAAGGCGCTGTCATAGGCGTGGAAATGGCGGACGAGCGTGGCGTGGCTATAGATATAGCAAGGGGTACCGAGTTCTTTCGCGATCCGGCTAACCGGCACCTGTTCGCAGTACAATTCTCCATGGTGATATTCAAAACTATGCATCGCGCCGATCCTTGTAAGAGTATAGGTTTATCACGCAAAATCCCTTCATCGTGTTCCAACCGGATACGAGGGGGGAAGATTGAGGTCGGGATCTTCGAGGGAAGGGTCGGCCACCACTGATCCTGTCCCTTCACGGTCTGTCTCACGTGCATGCTGTCGCTTTTGCTTCTCGACCGTCACTGCGACACCCACATATTCCGGGGCAATCGGGGACCCAACCACGCCGCAAGAGATCAGAAGTCCTGCCGATGCAATAAGCACGAGAATTCTCATGACAAGAACTGCTCAAGCTCCCTGATGCGTTGTTCAACTCGCACTTTGGCCGTTCCGCCGATTTGTCGTTTGTGATCGATCGCTGCTGCAGCGGTCAGACGGGTGAATACGCCCTTTTCTATCCGCTCACAATATCCCCGCATCTCATCCAATGACAAATCGGTTATCTCACGACCCTGATCAAGCGCGGCGCGAACGATTCGACCGGTAATCCCGTGTGCTTCGCGAAAAGGCACCCCCCTCAGGACCAAATAGTCGGCGAGTTCTGTCGCAAGCAGCCCGCCTCCCTGCAATGCTCGCTTCAGTGTTTCTCGATTGACTTTCAGGCGGCGCATCAGCTCGGTTATGACTCGGACAGAAGATTGCACCGTGTCGAGAGCATCGAACAGTGCCGGCTTGTCTTCCTGTAAGTCCCGATTATAACTTAACGGGAGAGCCTTCAGCATGGTCAGTAAACTGACTAAGTGGCCGTACACCCGACCCGTTTTTCCTCGGACCAGTTCGGGGACATCCGGATTTTTCTTCTGCGGCATCATACTGCTACCGGTACAGAAGGCATCAGGCAGATCGACGAACTGAAACTCCTGCGATGCCCAGACGATCAACTCTTCACTGAGCCGTGAGAGATGCATCATCACGATGGAAAGAGCCGAGGCCGATTCGATCATGAAGTCTCGATCAGAGACCGCGTCCATACTGTTTGCGGTGATGGCAGGAAATCCCAACAATTCAGCCGTGTATCGACGATTCACTGGGTAATTCGTACCGGCCAAGGCTCCGGAACCAAGCGGCATGACATTGAGCCGGCCTTTCGCGTCACGAACGCGGCCCTTGTCCCGCTCAAACATTTCCACGTACGCTAATAAATGATGCGCAAACAGGACTGGTTGAGCGCGTTGTAGGTGTGTGTACCCAGGCATGATGATTTCACGGTTCGCACCGGCCTTCATCACCAACACGCGTTGCAGGTCGATCAGTTGGGTATGGAGTTGATCCAGCTGCCTGCGCAAGTACAGCCGAATATCCAGTGCGACTTGATCGTTTCGGCTTCGTCCCGTGTGCAGCTTGCCACCTAACGGACCGATTGTTTCGGTCAATCTCCGTTCGATGGCCATATGAATGTCTTCGTCTTGAGACAAAAACTTAAACCGTCCACGATCCAGTTCTCGTTTCACCGATTCCAAGCCGCGGACGATCGTACGTGTTTCCGAAGATGTAAGCACCCGTGCTTTCTCCAGCGTTTTGCAATGGGCAATGCTCCCGGCAATGTCATCGGCATAGAGTCTGAAGTCGACCGTCACCGACCTGGTAAAGGCTTCCACTAACTGATTGGTCTTTTCTCGGAACCGCCCGTCCCAAGCCTTGCCTCCCCCAACAGTAACTTTCGGATGGCGCGTACTCTTGGGCATCAGCGAAATGCCTTCTTCCTTTGGGCGCGGATTTTCAGCCGCAAGGCATTTAATCGGATGAAACCTTCCGCATCTTTTTGATTGTATACGTCGTCCTCTTCAAATGTAGCGACGTCGAGTCGATAGAGGGAGTGTTTCGATTTCCGTCCTGCCAGAGTGCAGCTTCCCTTGTATAGCTTTACACGCGCCATGCCGCTCACATCTTTCTGCGCTTCATCGATCGCTGTCTGTACCATAGCGCGTTCAGGGCTGAACCAATAGCCGTTATAGATCAGGTCGGCAAATCGAGGGATTAGGCTGTCTCGGAAGTGGAGGACTTCACGATCCATCGTCAAGGATTCAAGTCCGCGATGTGCAACGTGCAGGATCGTCCCTCCCGGTGTTTCGTACACTCCTCGCGATTTCATTCCGACATAGCGGTTCTCAACCAGGTCAACGCGACCGATGCCGTGCGCACCGCCCAGTTTATTGAGATGTGCGAGGAGTGTCGCGGGGCTCATCCTCTTGCCGTCGACCGCGATGGGGTTGCCCCTTTGGTACTCGATCTCGACTTCTTGCGGTTTATTCGGTGCCTTCTCCGGCGAGACGGTCATCTGGAAGATTTCATCGGGCGGCGATTCCCAGGGATCTTCAAGAATGCCGCCCTCGTAGCTGATGTGAAACAGATTTGGGTCCGTGCTATAAGGTTTCGCTTTGGTCGCCGTTACGGGAATCCCGTGGCGTTCCGCATACTCGATTAGCTCGCGCCGGGAGCGCATCGTCCATTCTCGCCAAGGCGCAATAATCTTCAGGTCTGGCGCAAGCGCCATGTAGGTGAGCTCAAAACGAACTTGATCATTGCCCTTGCCTGTCGATCCATGCGAGACCGCCTCAGCCCCTTCCTTCAGCGCGATCTCAGCTTGCCGGCGAGCAATCAACGGACGAGCGATCGAGGTGCCCAATAGGTAGCAGCCTTCATACATCGCATTCCCACGGAGCATCGGAAACACATAATCTTTGACGAATGTCTCACGCAAGTCTTCGACGTAGACCTTCTTGACGCCGAGGGCCTGAGCCTTAACCTTGACAGCTTTGAGATCTTCTCCCTGCCCAAGATCGGCGCAAAACGCGATGATCTCAGCCTGATAGGTTTCTTGCAACCACTTAAGGATGACAGAGGTATCCAATCCGCCAGAGTACGCCAAGACGATTTTCTTGATGGGTTTTGGTTTCATGAGGGAGTCCTACCGCATACCTTTCTTCCGGCTCAACAACTGGGTCAAGATGGCCTTTTGCATGTGCAGCCGATTTTCAGCTTGATCAATGGTCACTGATTGGGGGCCATCAAGCACGTCCGCCGTAATCTCTTCACCACGATGGGCCGGTAAGCAATGCATGACGATGGCATCAGGTTGGGCTCGTTGCAGTAATCGCTTGTTCAACTGATAGGGCGTCAGGGTCCGCAGTCGCCTGGCCTGCTCTCGCTCACGCCCCATGCTAATCCAAACGTCGGTGTACACCACATCCGCTTCCTTGACTGCCACCAGGGGATTCTCGACTACCTCGATGGTGGCGCCGGTAGTCTGACCTTCCATTCTGGCTCGATCAATGACTCGTTGATCGGGCTGATAGCCAGAGGGACATCCGATCACCACGCGCATGCCCATCTTTGCCCCCACTTCGATAAGCGAATTGGCGACGTTATTTCCATCCCCGATATAGGCCAGGCTGATACCCTTGAGACGGCCTTTGATTTCCTGGATCGTCAGTAAATCCGATAAGGCCTGACAGGGATGGCTGTGGTCGGTTAACCCGTTAATGACCGGCATGGTGGCCTCTGCGGCCCACTCTTCGACGATTGCATGATCATAGGTTCGAATGACGATCCCATCCAGATAGCGGGACAAGACCCGTGCGGTGTCTGGAACTGTCTCCCCGCGTGAAAGCTGGATATCGCTCATGGGAAGCCCCAGCGCGTGGCCACCCAATTGATTCATGCCTGCCTCAAACGATACGCGGGTCCTCGTCGATGGCTTTTGAAAGAGAAGTCCCAGGGTTTTACCAGCCAGCAAGCGATGTGGTGTGCCCTGGCGTTGTTTTTCCTTCAGCAAGGCCGCCAATTGCAGTAAGTCCAGGATCTGTTTTTTCGGCATCGTGGCGACGTCTACCAGATCCTTTGCGTAGCGTGCGGGGCTGCTGTATCGGGCTGATCTAGGCATCAATGGTGTGAGACTTGTCCGGCTGTCATGCGTTGGTCCAGCAGCGTACCGAGGAGGTCCAGGAGTTTATCGATCTCTCGCTGTGTAATGATCAAGGGCGGGACGAAGCGCAGCACTCGCTCGGTTGCGGCATTGATGAGCACCCCACGGGCCAGGGCATCCGCGACCACTGCTCTGGCGTCGGTCTCTAGCTCCATACCTTGCAAGAGACCGAGGCCGCGTACGTCCTTCACGATGCGGTAACGCTCCTTACAGTCGGTGAGCCCCTTCGCCAAGTACTCGCCCATCGACTTTCCGTGATCCAGGACGCGACCCTCGAGTAGCAACCGGCAGACAGCCAGCGCCGCCGCACAGGCTAGGGGATTGCCGCCGAATGTCGATGCATGGGCTCCTGGTGAAAAGGCTGCAGCGGCCGACTCTGTCGCCAGGCAGGCCCCTATTGGCACTCCACCAGCCAGGCCCTTTGCGAGGGTCATGATGTCAGGCTTCACCCCGAGTTGTTCGTAGGCGAAGAACGTACCGGTTCTTCCGATGCCGGTCTGAATTTCATCAAAAATCAGGAGGATGTCTTTCTGCGTACAGAGTTCCCGCAGGCTTTTCAGGTAATCACGGGTGGCTACATACACGCCGCCTTCTGCCTGAATGGGTTCCAGCATGATGGCGGCGGTTTGCTCATTGACCATAGACTCCAGCGCGCTGAAATCATTGAACGGTGCATAGGTAAAACCAGGCATCAATGGCTCGAAGCCCTTCTGAACCTTGTCCTGGCCTGTCGCGGTGAGCATACCCAGTGTACGGCCATGGAACGAATTCTTCATCGTGATGACTTCGAACCGCTTCGCTCCATGTCGCTCATGCCCGTAGCGCCGTGCCAGTTTAATCGCCGCTTCATTGGCTTCAGCGCCGCTGTTACAGAAGAACACGCGGTCGGCAAACGAGTGGTCGACAAGGAGACGCGCCAGTTTCACCTGAGGTTCTGTGTAGTACAGGTTCGATGTGTGGATGAGTTGCGCCGCTTGGCGTTGAATCGCCTGAACAAGGTCTGGATGACCATGCCCTAAGACGTTGACGGCTATCCCCCCGACGAAATCGAGGTACTCTCGTCCCTCCAGGTCGTAGACCTTGGCACCCCGTCCTCGGACGATCGAGATCGGCTGCCGACTGTACGTCTGCATCAGGTATTTGGCGGCATCGTCTTTCAGTTCCTCGGTCGGCATAATGACGGATCCTCTGAGAAAGACAGGAAAAATAGCACAGGGTCAACCCCAAGAGCAATAAGTGGAGCCTCGAGAGAGGTTGTCTTGGAGAATGCGATGCTCTAAATTTGGGAGCGGCCAACGCGCTATCGAGATAGACCAAGTAGTCCACTTTCAAGTATGGTAAGGTGACGTGCCATGATGGTCTGTAGCCAATGTAGCCAACAAAATCCTGACGACGCCAATTTCTGCTATCAGTGTGGCACCAAGTTGGCTGAAGCATCGGCCGCCGTCGAGGCGGCGACGGAGGCGTCCGCCGCTCAACCGATCACAGATGACGAGATGCGTTGGCGCCAATTCATCGGCCCCAATGCCGACCACTATGTGACCGTCTTCAAAAAATTCTCATCGAACGGGCAACCACGGTTCGCCCTCTCGTGGAACTGGCCGGCGTTTCTCTATATTTCGTTTCTTTGGTTTCTCTATCGCAAGATGTATCTGCACGCCTTTGTCTATGCCGTCGGTCCGATGGTTTCGACATATCTCACGGGAGATTTTTCTGCCGGCATCGTCTGGAGCGTCATGGCGGGGGCGACAGCCAACTATCTCTACTATTGGCATTGTCGTGAGCACATCACTGAACTCAAGAAGGCAGGGAGAGTGGATCAAGCTGGACAAGTGACGGCACTCAAGGAATCGGGTGGGGTACAACCGTATGTTATTTGGGTCGGGGTCTTCTTCTACATCATCTTTCTGGCTACGCTGACAAAGATGGTTCAAGAAGGAGGAGGCCCACCAGGTCTCGATCAGCCGGTCGGCGAAACAGGCCGTAGTCACGGCACCAGCTTGACGTGAATCATCAAATCGGTATTCTTGGGTCCGGGTCCTTTCTGTCCGAGTGAGGAGAATAGAGGATGGCACGGTTAGTCTTACTTCGTCACGGTGAATCACAGTGGAACTTGGAAAATCGTTTCACGGGGTGGGTGGATGTTCCACTCTCTCCGAAGGGCATCGAGGAGGCGAAGCAAGCTGGGGAAAAGCTGCGTGGGTTTACGTTCGACCGAGCCTTCACGTCGGTGCTCAGTCGGGCGAATGAGACGTTGCGAATCGTGTTAGAGGCGATTGGGCAACCTACGATTCCCATTGAGAAGGACAAAGCCCTGAACGAACGGATGTATGGAGATCTCCAGGGACTGAATAAGGCCGAAACCGCGAAAAAGTACGGGGATGCCCAAGTGAAGATCTGGCGGAGAAGCTATGATGTGAAACCGCCCGGCGGAGAAAGTCTTCAAGACACGGCCCAACGCGCCTTGCCGTACTACGAAAAAATGATCAAGCCCTACCTGGTAAAGGGAGAAACAATCATCATTGCTGCCCACGGCAACAGCCTGCGGGCGTTGGTGATGGAGTTGGACCAATTATCAAAGGAAGAGGTTTTGGAGCTGAATATTCCGACGGGTGCTCCGCTCCTCTACGAATTTGACGACAGCGGCAAGGTCTTATCGCACCGGTACCTCTAAGCGAGGAGCTTCCTTGGCCCTGGCTCCCTATACAGCCTTGTCCAGTATCCTGCCGTATTCCGAAGCTGGTGCGTAGTCAATCAACAACACCAGCAGCTTTGACCGGTCCTCTGACGACGTGATGCCCCGGTCCTCCATCAGTGACGCCGTTTCCGCACAAATGCCCATGTGACTGATTCCTTCCTGATCGACCAGGCGTGCATAGTGCTCACACCGTTCATTCAGTTCCGGTTGATGCTCGCCCCAGGTACCTTGTCCTAGCTGTCCTGATTCCCACCACGCTTTCTGGATCGACTCGAACAGCTGCTCCTTGAGGGCCGCCCGATACTTGAGCGGGATATGGGCATCAATCGCGGCCAGGACCCAGTACAGATTCAGTGACAAAATCTCACGCGCGATGTGTTGGGCGGTTGAGTCCGACGTCTCAACTCCGTATTCCTCCAGCTGTGAGCTGGTGATCGGCTGAGGCATGGTCTTGAACAGCGCGGCTGCGGCTTCTGTAGGAGTCATATGAGTCCTCGTGTTGGCGAGCAGAATACTGCACGGCTTATCTCGTCCTCAAGCAGGTTTACTCAGGCATGAGGAAAGCCATGTCCATGACATCAGCAGAACCGGACGCGAGTTCTGTCATGATGAGATGTACCTCTGCGGTGATCTCGTTCTTGCGAGTATTTGACCCTGCACCGGTCTCCATTGTATGATTTTGTCATACAGGAGATGACGATGAAGCGCACCCGCGTACCGGTGACAGTCTCTCTCCCATCCAATCTTGCTGAAAACTTTGAGCGCCTGGCCAAGGCCGAGGCCAAGAACAAAAGCCAACTCTTTCGCGAAATGTTCACCGCCTATGAGCGGCGTCGGCGGGAAGAACAGTTTTACGAATTACAGCGATACGGCGCGAAACAAGCCCGCAAGAAAGAGATCTTGACCGAAGCCGACGTAGAGAAACTCGTGTTTCAAGGCCGTTGACGTGCGGGTCGTTTTTGACACCAACATAACTATTTCTGCTCTAGCCCTTCCAGGAGGCAGCGCCGAAGCAGCCTACCTCAAAGCAATTCGCGGAGAATTCGAGCTCTTTACCTCGGTCGCCATCCTGACAGAAACCGCTAGAGTGCTCCAAACCAAGTTCGATTGGGCAGAAGGCAGAGTTCGGCAAGCCGTACAGGAGATCAGTCAGACAGCCACGGTGCTCCGCCCTCGTCCTTCGCTGCATATACTCAAAGACGAGCCGGACAATCGCATTCTCGAATGTGCCATGGCCGCTCAAGCAGACTGGATCATATCCGGTGATAGCCACCTCCTGGCGCTCAAGCGCCATGCAAGCACTGCCATCATGTCGCTAGCCGACTTTCTTGCCGGACTTCAGAAGTAGGCAAGCTCCCGCACGACGCTCACATCTCCAATTAGTACATCGCTTCAATGCAGCAGTCGTCAATAGCAACACTGGTATCAGCGCGTCTATTTGTATACTCCACAGCTCCACACACCTTCACTGAATCTATTCGGATACTTTCTGTGAATCGAATTCGATACATCTGGCTAAGGTTTCCATTCCTCGGGCAACAAGAATATGAGGAAATTCACGTCATTATAAGTAGATTCACCATGGCCCGCTCTTTGCTGAACGTGTGTTGCATCGAAGTAGTGGTAGAACACGAGATGGGATAAATGGCCCTAGTTATTAGCGGGCCAAGTAGACCTAGGTGCAGGGTATGTTCATCCTTATTCCAAAGAGTCATTGCACAAGCTCCCGTTGCGGTGATAACAGCCAGCCGTGGAATGGGTGAGACAGCGTGCTTGTTCCACATTCAATCGACGATGTGTCGGTGCTCCAGTCGAGAGCAAACGAAGGAGGGCCTTATGATCACAGTCAAGAGCCAGGTTGTCCAGCTGACGTTGTCGGCGATCACGTTTGTCTTTGTTGTTGGTGCGCTCTCGATGATCTGGCCCGCCATCATTGCCCTCTTTCTCGGTGCCGTTCTGCTGTTCCAATCGTTGAGTGCTGAACCGGAGATTGTGGTGCTGTCGTGGGCCGAGGTCGGCCAAGTGCCGGTTGTCGTGGCCTCGCTTCCGCGATCCGTTCTGTCGGAGATTTTCTCGTGACGAGTTCGAGTAGGGCGTTCGTCCGTGGAGCGTATTTCGCCAGGAGGGGATGGGTCAGGGGTGATCATGAGCGCCGACGCGGAGGCTCGACTTGTACGAGACGGTCGAGATGGGCGAGACAAGCGTGCTGATCAGCCGCCGGATGTGTTGGTCACGTGAGCCTCGTTCTTCGCGTTTGTCGCGCAGCGTGAACCTATTCGTCACGAACCGTAAGGAGCAATGCTGGTTAAGTCAATAGTCATGCCTGAACATCCCGCTAGAAATTGCAAGAGATAGTTTTAGGCGTGGGCAAGTTTTTTTGCCCGCCGCAGTTGCCCTACAGGCAACGATCTCGCAGCCACATGACCCGTGGTATCCTCCTCCACCGTAC
>Ga0224505_10001984_pt1 | contig 12382 bp, 8 predicted proteins | sample SF_Jan12_sed_USG_FD_169102 | JGI IMG/M metagenome (GOLD analysis project Ga0224505, IMG submission 169102) | Sediment microbial communities from San Francisco Bay, California, United States - SF_Jan12_sed_USGS_4_1 | ecosystem: Environmental > Aquatic > Marine > Sediment | place: USA: California...
GCGCCATAATGGCGTAGCTGACATATTTGGTGAGTGTCGCCGGGTCCTGTCCTTTTAAGTCCGGCAGCTCACGGATCAGCGTCGGAGCCCAATTCGTCGACCCCCAGAAGCCAAAAACCGCTACAAACACCAAGGCTGAACCGACCAATGTCGCACGCCGTAAGTCGCCATGAAAGATGGCGGTCAGAGGGATGGCCTGCTGCTCATGCGCATGGGTCCAGCGTTCCGGCTCCTTGACCCACCAACGAACGAGTAGGGCGACGAACGCGGGAAGGATACCAACCAGAAACAACCCGCGCCATCCATAGGCTTCCTTCAAGGTGAGGTTTATCGCGGCCGCCAGAAAAAATCCAACGGCCCACGCCGACTGAAGGATGCCCGCTGCTTTGGCACGCTTATCCTCCGGCCATGTTTCAGCTACGATTGCGGCCCCCGCTGCCCATTCGCCGCCGATGCCAAGCGCCGTCAAGAAACGAGACAACGCCAGGTGCCACCAGGTTTCCGCCAATGCGGCTGCCCCGGTGAACACGGCATAAATGATGATCGTCGCGATCAGAACTTTGGTGCGTCCGAATCGATCAGCCAGAATACCGAAGGTAATGCCACCGATCGCCCATCCGATGAGGAAGATGGAAAAGATAATCCCGCCGTACCAACCAATCTGTTCGGTGGTCGGCGGTCCGGTTTCCGCATTCAACAATTCGTGCAAGGCGGGATGTAAGACGATGGCATAAATCGTCGCATCCATGGAATCGAAGACCCAACCAAGCCAGGCGACGAAAAGCACCAACCATTGGTAACGAGTCACGCCGAATCGCCAGGAGGGACTGCTCATACTGCCGACGTGCCTCTTACTTGAGGTGCTCCAACCTGTTCCATGGTCCACATGACCGCCTGCGCCAGGCTAAGGAGGATCTTGGCCACAGTCAAGGTGAAGCGGCCGAACCTCCATGCTATAGTCTTTCGCGTGGCACGAATGAATTACTATCAAGTACTCGGTGTCTCCCGTGACGCCTCCGACGAAGACATCAAAAAGGCTTATCGGAAGCTAGTCTTTGCCCACCACCCCGACCGTAACCCGCACAAGACGAACGCGGACGAACGCATCAGAGAGATCAATGCCGCCTATGAAATCGTCGGTGACCCGGAAAAACGTAAGAGCTACGATCGACTGTCCTGGGGAGATGAGCCACGTGCTGCGGCGGCTGATCCGGAGCTCATTCTCAGTGAGATCGAACAGAAGCTGTTCGATGAGGGACGCAAAGAACTATTCGCGATCTTGATGCAGGATGTCGCGCGCGTGAAGGCTGAATTGCAGATCATCCGTGGACGAATAATTCAGGCACAGGGGTATGATTCATTCTTTGAGCCGGTCGTCCAGGCACGAGCATATGAAATCATGGATGATCTGGTAACGGAAGCCATGAATGGGCGAATGCAACGCCTGGTAGAGGTGGCCACTGAAATGCTCGTCTCTCAAGGAGTCACCAAGGGCGGTGATGACCGCGGAATTCGTGCGCTGCGCGCTCGCCTCACAGAAAGTTTCCACAAAGGACGTGCCTTTGGCGTCGCATCGGCGCTCGAACTGTTTTATGAAAGGCGTTAGGCTTGAGCAAGGGGGCCCGACACGAATCGGCCGCCGCGCATGACTCCAAGGATCTTGTCCCGGTCTCGCAGTACATCAATACGTTTAAGTGGGTTTCCTTTCACAATCACAAGATCAGCCTCCATACCTCTGGTCAGCCTTCCGACCGAATCCTGGATCCCGATCAATCGAGCGGCTGCGGCAGTTGAGGCGACGATGGCTTCCATCGGCGTCATGCCAAGCGCGACCATCCGTTCGAGTTCTTGCGCGTTCTCCCCATGATAGTTGAACGGGGTGCCGGCATCGGTGCCCATCGCAATAGAGATGCCCCCCTGATGCGCAGATTTGAAGCTGGCCTTGTGGCGCTTGGTCATGGCCTTGGCTTTGTCCAACGCACTTTCCGGGATCCCGCAACTGGGCCGGCAGGCTGCTGTGGTCGCCAGGGCTGACAGGGTGGGAACCATGTAGACGCCGTACCGCTTCATGAGTGCGGCAGCCTCTTCATCCAACAGCGTCGCATGCTCGATCGAACGCACACCGGCAAGAATCGCGTTCCTCATGCCGGAAGCGCCGTGCGCATGAGCCGCGACTTTTTTCTCAGCCTGGCGTGCGGCATCGACGGCGGCCGATAATTCCTCCATCGTCATTTGGGCTTCGTCCGGAGATGTATTGGGTGTCAGAACTCCTCCTGAGGCAATGACTTTGATGACTCCAGCACCAGCTGCAATCTGTTCCATGACTGCCTGCCGAACTTGCTCAGTCCCTTCCACCTCTTGACCGATGAAACGAGCATGCCCACCGATCATGCAGATGGCACGGCCCGCACCGATCATGCGCGGACCCGGCAGAAGGCCTGAATCAACAGCCTGCTTGAGGGCAAAAATCGAATGATCACGAGCTCCGACATCGCGCACCGTAGTAAAGCCTGCGTCGAGCGTCGCCTTCGCATAGCTGGCTGACTTCAGCAATGTCAACGAAGGATGCTCTGACTCCAATGCACCGACGACATCTGCTTCGCCCCCCAAACAAAGATGGACGTGGCAGTCGATAAGTCCTGGGAGAATTGTGAGGCCACGTCCGTTGATGCGTCTGGCCCCTTTGGGAATCGTCAGGGTCTTGCTTGGACCGACCGCCGAGATCTTAGAGCCGCGTACCACCAGCGTCGCGCGTTCATGCACGGCCCCGGTCCCGTCGATCAGGCGCGCGTGATAAATGACAATCGTCACAAGTTACCGTCCTACGCTATAGGTGTGAGCTGCAGCCTGCAGAGCAATCCCCGGAGTCGACACCCACCCACCCTGGATACCGATCTCTTCGAGCGCATTCAACAGCGTGAGTACATTGGCTTCCGTAGACGATTCTCCCATGAGTCCAATCCGCCACACTGTTCCCTTGAGAGGCCCGAGACCTCCACCGATCTCAATGCCGAATCGTTCAAGCAATCGAGAGCGGACGGCACCCTCATCAATCGATGCCGGAACGGTGACGCAGAGCAACGTGGGAAGCCGGTAATCGGAAGAAGGCAACGGATCGACACCAATTGCCATGAGTCCGGCCAACAACGCACGGCTATTCAGGCGATGGCGTGCGAACCGGGAAGGAAGCCCTTCCTCCTCAATCACGCGCAAAGCCTCACGAAGGGCATACAGCATCGAGATCGGCGCCGTGTGATGGTAGGCCCGATTGCGCTCCGTCCAATAGTCTGCGATCAGAGACAGGTCCAAATACCAACTCTGGCAGGGAGTTCGACGATTCTTGACCACGGAGAGTGCTCGTTCATTCAGGGTCAAGGGAGCTAATCCAGGCGGACAACTGAGACATTTTTGTGTGGCGCTGTAACAGACATCGATACCCCATTGATCAACTTCGACGGGAATCCCCCCCAGGGATGTCACCGCATCGACGATCAGTAAGGTATTGTGTTTCCGACACATCGCACTGATCGCTTCAATAGGTTGCCATGCGCCTGTGGAGGTTTCGGCATGGACGAGTGCGACGGCCTTGACCGGACCCGACAGCTGCAGCCTCTCTGCAACCATGTCCGGTTCGATAATCTGCCCCCAAGGCACCTCGATACGAATGGCTTTGCCCCCGCAACGCTCGACGATCGCCGCCAGTCGAGTACCGAAGATACCATTGATGCCTACAATCACAGCATCACCAGGTTCTACGAGGTTGACCACAGCTGCTTCCATACCAGCGGATCCGGTTCCGGAGACGGCGATGGTAAAACGATTCACCGTCGCAAAGAGTTGACGCAAGCCGGCTTGAACATCGTTCATCACATTCAAGAATGCCGGGTCGAGATGTCCAACGAGCGACGTTGACATGGCTTGCAATACACGAGCGTGCACCGCACTGGGGCCGGGCCCCAACAACAGCCGTCGCGGCGCATGAAAGTCTTCCATCACAGAAAGGCTCCTTAAATGTCAGGCGGTTAGTATAGCCAACTTCACCGTGCAAGGCTATGCGAGAAATGCACGTCTGGACTACTCAGTAGCTACTTCGAGGGATTTGGCGAGTGGAAAGCCCATGGTATAGTCAGCCTCCCATGAGCGAACAAGCACTGTCGATTGGACCATTGCAACGCCTTCCTCAGGTTGACGCCGCGAGCGCTTCGCAGACACCCGTTCCACCCTATGGCTCCCGATGGTCGCTCTTTGTGAGTCTCGTGTGCGCCTGCATTCTGATGAGCGCCCTTGGGAGCATCCTATGGTTCTCGGTCACAGTACCCAAACTCCAGCGATTTGAAGAACCAGATCGTGCCTTAGATTTGATGGTCAGCCGCATGCTGGAGGCCCAAGACAGTCTCAGCGGCTCGCCGGAATGGCAGCAGTGGCTCGCAGAATGGACCATGGGGAACAAGGATGAAGCGTATACGCAAGGCATTCGGTGGTACCGCGAGTTAGTAGAGACGACCGATGATCCGCTCTCTAAGCTTCGATTGGTGATTCTATTGGGAGAATCAGGGCGTGAAGCAGAAGCGCTTGCTGAAGCAAAGGAATGGCACGACCATGATGTATCTGCGGGACTGTTCGAACAACTGACTGTCGCGGCCTACGGCTCTCAACCTCTCGACAGGATCCAAGAACTGGAGTTGCAAGCCGCCCTGGCAGAGACCGTGCCAAGCGGGTGGTTCTATAATCAGCTATCTGCACGGCTCGCACGACGTGGAGGGCACCAAGGACGACTCGCAACAATTGAGCAACAGAGTGCCGGCAACACCGATCGCATCCAGCAATGGATTCGCCCCGTGATTGTCACTGAAATGATTTGCCTGATGATCGGATCGGTCATGCTATTAGGCATTGTTCGCTTGCGGGGACAGCGAGTGGACATCTTACGTGTGCATGTGCCGGGCGTTCCGCCACCGTGGTCTGGTAGTACTGCCGTGGCCGTCATCCTCCGTGGTGGCGCCTTAGGAGCGATCACGACCTTGGCGTTCTTGTCGATGCCAGCCTTCGAACAATCGTCGGCGAGTGCGCTCGTCATTCCCTTGGCCAACCTCCCGCTACTCATTCTTGCGTACGTCCAGCTGCTCAAACCGGCCGGCCTCACGTTCGGGAACGGTTTTGGTCTCCGTATCAAGAGCGGCAATTACGGACGCCTGGCGTGCATCATCGTCTCCGTGATCGCAGCTGGGCTCTGGGGGGAATGGGTGCTCGGCAAGGCGGCCGATGTCCTGAATCTCACGAACCACTGGACAGAATGGTTTGATCCCAACCTCGTGTGGGCATCACCGTCTCAGCTTACCGTGAGTGTATTGGAGTACGTCATCTTTGCACCGATCTTTGAGGAAATTGCATTCCGCGGATTGCTGTACGCGACACTTCGACGACGACTCGCATTCTTTCCCGCTGCAATCATCAGCACCAGTATCTTCGCCCTCGCGCACGGCTACAGCCTAATCGGTTTCATCAGCGTGTTTTGGAGCGGCTTTCTCTGGGCATGGATCTACGAGCGGACGGGGAGCCTGATTCCTGGAATGGTGGCGCATGCGATGAACAACTTGTTGGTGTGTCTTACCGTGATGGCTCTGCTTCGTTGAACGAGTTCCTCTGGATCACTTCAAGAGCGTCGAATAAATCCCTGTAGCGTAGACCCGCACGATCCAAGCTCAGCAAGTCGCACATCTTTTTGTTCGACAGACGTTTCCCACATGGCCTCGGCTCTTGCGAGACGGAGGATCCTATCTGCCAGCGTCGCTCAACCGTTTCACAGATCTCGCTCCAGGCTCTCGGTTGTCCATCGCTGACGTTATAGACTTCGCCGGATTTGGCATGCCTGAGAGCGGCAAGGCATGTCGCACCCAGATCTTCAACGTGAATGAGATTCACATATTTGTGTGAACGGTTCACGCGTCCTGTCTGAATCCAATCGATGGGATTGCGGCCAGGTCCATAGATCCCCGCGACTCGTAACACGATGGCGCCATAGCACGTTCGCAATAGTTCTTCGCCTTGCACACGAGGTTTGCTTAGGTCAATCGTGGCAGTTTCCTCAACCCATGGTGGAGGGTACTCGATTGAGGTGCCGTCATCGTACGAGGATGTGCTCCCCAGCACGACCAATCGGCGAGCACGAAGCGATGCGGATTCGGCGAACTGCTTAACCAGTTCAAGCGGTACTGCAGGAAAGCACCACAATACGTCGGTCTCGACTGGGAGCAGTGACCAGGTATCGGATCGTGCAAGATCGAATCGAATCCGTTGCTCAGGCCTCAGGTGGCCGAGGTGTCGATCCGGATTTCGGCTAGTCGCAAAGACGTGTGTGTACCGTTGTTCCGCGAGTGGCACAAGAAACTTTGCGGTATAACCGGATCCGAGAATAGTGAGTGACGACGGCAACGCCTCTCGTGCTCCTTCCTGCTGCGTGAGTAGTCTGCCAGTGCGTGACGATCAGAGTCCAACAAAAAACGCCATTTTTGTTGGTGTACGTATTTGATCGTGCTATATCGTGCGATAGAAGAAACAAGTCTCGTAGCTCAAGATGCAACCCAGAGGAGTCCACATGAACGTGCGATCGCTGTCATGGTTGACGCTTCCGATGCTGGCACTTCTCGCCGCATGTTCCAACAGCGGTGGCGGAGATGGTGGATTTGAATCATCCGGCGCAACGGCAAGAGTGTATGTTGCGAATGGCGCGTCCAATAAGGTGTCTGGGTATTCGATAGACCCGACGACTGGCGCCTTGACCGTTCTCACCGGTTCTCCCTTTTCCGGCGTGCTCAACCCGACCGCCATCGCCATCTCACCAAACAGCGCGCTGGCCTATGTGGGAAATCAGGGAGGGTCGATCGCAGCCTTTACAATCAACAGTGCCACCGGTGTGCTGACCACGGCAGCGGGTTCACCGTTCGCTGCAGGAACCAATCCGCGTGGAGTCGTGGTATCGCCGAATGGGCAATTTCTTTACACGGCGAATGGTGGAGGAAATGTCTCGGCCTACACCATTGCATCCGGCACCGGAGTCTTAACGGCCATGTCCGGGTCACCATTCGGAGCAGGCAACAGTCCAGCGGGACTCGTCGTCTCGCCGAACGGATCATTTCTCTTTGTCGTGAACGAAAACTCCAATGATATTTCCGCATACACGATTCATGGGACTACCGGAGCCTTGACGGTTGTGGGAGGCTCACCCTTTGCTACGGGTGGATCCGCCCCCACAGGCGTAGACATCGCACCCAATGGGGAGTTCTTGTTTGTCCCCAACGGAGGGAGCAATACCGTCTCGGTCTTTTCTGTCAATAGTACGACCGGTGCCTTGGCGGCGGTCGCTGGATCCCCGTTTGCCGCTGGAACGGATTTGACAGGAGGTCCGGTTGTTTCGCCAAACGGATCTTTCTTGTACGTCGCCAATGGATCGAACAACAACGTCATTGGGTTTACGGTCGACGGATCGACTGGAGCCTTAACAGCCATGACGGGATCGCCGTTCGCCGCTGGATCAATCCCGATCGGAGTCACGATCGATGCATCGGGGCTATTTCTATATGCGGCCAATAACGGAAGTGGAACAGTGTCGGCCTATACGATTTCAACCGGAACCGGCGCGCTGATTCCGCTCAACGGCGCATTGGGTAATCCTTTTAGCGCAGGGACCGGGCCAGCCAGTATCGCCACACCACGTTAACGATAACCGTCTTTTTGTCCATCGAGCGCCTGCGGTTCGATTTTAGAACCGCAGGCACCTTGCCAACTGCTTCGTTGTCATCGCACCACGAGAGTGGTATAAACCGAACGATGGTGTACAGAAGAACGCGTAATCGGTTACGTGCGAATCAATTACCACTCGTTTGGCTCACGCTCTGCATGTTGCTCGCGCCAGGCTGTGGTGATGGAGGCGGGGAAGGTGGAATCGGCGGCGGGGGAACAAGCGGCCTAGGAACAATCGGCGGGGGAGAGGGAACGGCGGCAAGTGTCTACGTCACCAATACTGGGTCCAACGACGTGTCTGCCTATTCCATCAACCAATCCACCGGTGGGCTCGCGGTCATTTCCGGATCTCCATTTGTCGATGTGCCCGCTCCTTCGGCAATCGCGCTGTCATCGAATGGGTTTTTCGCGTATATCGCCAATGGTCGTACGAACAAGGTGACGGCCTTCCGGATCGGTACCAATGGTGCGTTGTTGCTTGGAGCCTCAACTCCAGATACGCCCAACCCAGCCTCAGTCGGAACAGCGCCGCGAGCACTTGCCATTTCACGAGATTCGCGATTTCTGTATGTCGCAAATAGTGGATCCGATACCGTGACGGGCTTCAGTATTGGTGCCGCCGGAGTCTTAACGCTTGTTCCGCAGACTACGGGAAATCCCAACCCCGTCTCCGCCGGAGGCCTGTCACCGGTCGCATTGGCGATGTCTTCAACCGGACGGGTCCTCTATGTGGCCAACAGTACATCCAGCACGATCACGACATTTCAGGTTGAATCATCCGGGTTATTAACGCAAGTGCCGCAGGCTGGACCTGGGACGAATCCTATCTCGACCAATGTGGCAGGGCCCACTGCGCTCGCTATGTCTCCGAACGGGCAGTTTCTCTACGTGACCAACAGTGCATCCAACACGGTGACGGCGTTTCGGGTTGAAACATCAGGGCTCTTAACGCTGATCCCGCCGACCGGGTCCACCCCCAATCCTGTGTCGACTGGTGGCACGACTCCGAACAGCATCGCCGTCGTGCGGAATGGGGTCCATCTCTATATCGCCAATGGGGGAGGGACTGTGTCGGCGTTCACCATAGGAAGCAATGGCTTACTGGCGCTGGTGCCGGCCTCAGGGACAGTGCAGAATCCTACGCCCACGCTGGTGGCCGGGTCTACTCCAACGGCACTCACCATCTCTCAGGATGGGCAGTTCTTGTATGTGGCGAACAGTGGAGGCACCGTCTCGGCCTACACCATTGCATCCGATTCAGGCACCTTGATCCCCCTCACGCAGCTACTCGGTAATCCCTTTCGCACAGGGACCAATCCTTCCGCAATTGCCGTATCCGGCCCAACACTGTGAGGGTTCGCACAGGACGAGCGCGCCGCTCTCAACTAGCCAGGCGACTCCTCAATCGCTCGGTGGTTCTGGTTGCGTCATCGGATAGCCGATCCCTCAGGAGATGCTGGAGCTGGTTGGCAGGAACAGGCTTGCTGAAGAGATACCCTTGATAGGCTTCACAGCCCTGCATGCGGAGAAACGCAAGCTGATCTCTGGTCTCGACCCCCTCTGCCACAATGTGCAGCTTGAGGGCGCGGCCCATCCCGATAATGGCCCGCATGATGGGGGAATCGACCTTACCGAGCTTCAGATCCTTAACGAACGCTTGATCGATCTTGATCGTATCGATGGGAAATCGCTGGAGATAGGCAAGGGAAGAAGAGCCTGTGCCAAAGTCATCGATCGCCAATCGAAAGCCAGACTCTTTCAGCTCTTTCAGCGTGGCGGCGGTCGACGGCGCATCCGTCATCAAGACACTTTCGGTTAACTCCAGCTCAATGTCCTGCGGGTTTCCTCCCTCCGCAAAGACAAGCCCTTTTATCTGACTGGCAATATTCCGTTGTCTGAAATGCAGACCGGAGAGGTTGATCGAAACAGCGGTCGGTGCCAGCCCCTTCTTGTGCCAGGCCCGCTGCTGTTGCGTCACGCTCTTAATGACCCATTCACTCATGTCCACGATCAACTCTTCCTCTTCTGCGACGGGGATGAACTCGGCTGGAGAAATCAACCCGCGGGTCGGATGCTGCCATCGGATCAAGGCTTCGAATCCAATGACTTTCTCCGAAAGAATATCCACTTGCGGTTGATAGTGAAGAACGAACTGGTTGCCGGCGATTGCGGCTCGCAAATCTTGCTCAAGGCTGACACGAGCGGCGATCGACGCATTCATCGCATCCGAGTAGAACTGGTAGTAATTATGTCCTTTGGTTATTGCTGACTGGAGAGCGGTCGCAGCATTACGGAGCAATTGCTCGGCATCCGTACCATCGGTTCCTGGTATCGCAATTCCAATATTCGCGGAGAGGGTCAGACTGGTCGTTCCAACCTGAAAGGGACTGCCGAGAACATCCAGAAAGCTCTGTGCGACTTTGGCGGAATCTTGAGGTTCGGACAGATTGGCCAGGAATACCGCGAACTGACCATCGGCGAGTCGTGCCAGGACCGGTGATTCCGTCCCGGCATAGTGTGCGATCGACGTGCCGACGGAGAGAGACTGTTGGAGGCGCTCGGTCACGTCCTTGATGATCTGATTCCCGCTGCGAGATCCATGCATATCGCAGATGCGATGGTAGCGATCCAACCCCAGCACCAATATGGCACCGATGACGCTGCTGCCCGCTCCACATGTGATGGCTTGGGCAACACGATGAAGAAACAAGCTGCGGTTAGGAAGATGCGTCACATTGTCATAATTGGCGAGAAAGTAAATCTTCGCTTCTGCTGCCCGCTTATCCGTCACATCCTGAACCGACCCAACCACACGCTGCGCCGTACCGGCATCGTCAGCAATGGGCTCGCCGAGAAGATGCACGATACGCTCGGTACCATCGCTTTGAATGATACGATGGTCTAAATCGAATCCCGTACCATCGGCAGCCCCCTGTCGCATGGCTTCGGCAACCAGCGCGCGATCAGCCTCATGCACACGGTCAAGATAGCCATTCTGGGAATGGCCAAAGGCGGCTGGCGAGATGCCGAGAATGTGGCACGCAGCATCAGACATCTCAATGCGTTGTTGGGATACGTCCCATTCCCACCCGCCCAATTGGGCAATCCGCTGCGCTTGGGCGAGGCGAGATTCGCTGCTGCGCAAGGCGCTTAGGTTTTGGCTGGCCCGCAGCATGTACCGCACACGTTGACTCAAAATCAGGCCATGACAGGGTTTGACGATGAAATCGGTGGCGCCCATTTCATAGGCTTTCGCAATAGAGTCCACATCGTCCAGTCCCGTCATGATAAGAATGGGGACGAATTCTCCGCCCGGCAGTTTCCTGAGCCGCTGACAGGCAATGAAGCCATCCATGCCTGGCATTTGCACATCAAGGACGATGATGTCAGGCATCGTGGAGGCCGCAAAGTCGATAGCCGCCTGACCTGAATTGGCCTCCTCCACACGCAGCTCCTCCTGTTCCAAGCTCATGCGCGACAGCATACAGAACGTCGGATCATCGTCCACGACCAGAGCGAGCGGAAGTGTCGGTAGGGTGGGGGATGTCATGCAGCTCTCCTCTCGAGTTCACCTTGAAACACCTGACAAGCGTGGGCGAATGCAGCATCGAGCTGATCCAGCAGTGGTTCGGCCTCTTTGAGCTGTCCTTGACGGCTGAGGTCCTCGAACTGCCGACAGAGTTTCGCAAGCGACACCGCACCAAGAACAGAGCTTCGTGATTTGAGACTATGCGCGGCTTGATTGACGGCTTGGGCATCCCCGGCAACCATGCCTTGCTTCAGTCTGTTGACCAGGTCTTGTGAGTCCCCTAGATAAAGCGACAAGATTTTGGCCAACGTATCTTCTTTGCCAGGCCGTTGCAGGCTCGTGATCGACTTCCAGGCTTTCTGATCGACGACCAAAGAGACTTCTTCGACTGGCTCAGACGGTGAGGCGACCGGCACGGAGCGTTTCACGGAAATCTGGCTTACAGGGGCAAGGGCCGCTTCAGGTTTCAGGCCAGTTGTGCTCGGACGCAGCCAAGAGGACAGCACGGCCTGCAACCGCTCCATCGAGAACGGTTTTGACAAGTAATCACTCATCCCAGTGGCCAGGCAGTGTTCACGATCACCTGGGGTCGCATGCGCTGTCAGAGCGATAATGGGGATAGGAGTTCGAGATCCACTCTGTTCCCATTCACGAATCAATCGAGTGGCCTCCAACCCGTCCATCTCCGGCATCTGGCAATCCATCAAAATGAGGTCGTAGGATGTCTTCTTTGCATGGTCAAGCACCTCTCGACCGTTCTGAGCGACGGTCACGGTGCATCCGATGGTCTCCAGCATGAGGAGAGCGATCTCCTGATTGACCGGGTTGTCTTCACCGAGGAGGACATGACCGGACAGGGTCGGCGCCGTCGAAACCGCCTGGGTTTGCTGCGATGCGACTGGTTGACCGGCAAGCACGTTCACCAGCGTTTGGTGCAAGGCACTGTATCGAAGCGGCTTGGTGCTGAAGTGCATCTGACCGAACGTGGGATCCTGTTCGACCTCGGCTCTCTTGATGAACGACACGAATCTCACGATCTTGGCCTTTCCCAGCGTCGCCTCCGATCTCAGTGCCTGCAATAATTCTGCATCGGTCATGTCCGTCACAGTGTCA
>Ga0224505_10001985_pt1 | contig 12382 bp, 9 predicted proteins | sample SF_Jan12_sed_USG_FD_169102 | JGI IMG/M metagenome (GOLD analysis project Ga0224505, IMG submission 169102) | Sediment microbial communities from San Francisco Bay, California, United States - SF_Jan12_sed_USGS_4_1 | ecosystem: Environmental > Aquatic > Marine > Sediment | place: USA: California...
GCCAGGGCCCATTTCCCTCCTGCAGCAGGAAGGAACACATCAAGACCTTCCGAACCCGAGAACTCCACCGTGCTGATCATATCCGCGCCCGGAAGGAACGGTTCAATCGGCCATTCATGTTTTTCCACCGTGAACATCCCGTTTTGCTCGCTGCTGGCCCCAAAGACGTGAATCCGGACTTTGTCGCCCGCATGCGCTTCAATCACCGGCGTCACAGGATCCTGCGGGTTGTCCACCTGGCACGGTTGGAACATCCGCCCCAACGAACACCCGGCTTCTTCCCGTTGCAGGTAGGGTTCGGCGCGATAATTGACGCCGGTTAACCCCGCCACATTCTGCACATATGGCATGAAACTCGTTCCGATGATGTTGTCCTCGTCCTGGAAGTACAAGGCCACATCACGATAGTTGGCCCGATTTTCATTTCCTTGAATAGCCCGATCGACGATCACATCGGCATTCCAACTATTCTTCAGCGAAATATCATCGCCAGTTTTTGGATCGCGGTAGCTCGAGCCTTTGGGCCCGATTATGATCCCCCCGAACAGGCCGTTGCGCGGATTGGTTGACACATTCCCCCAATCCCACACAAGCGTTTGGGTTTCCCCATTGAAGGGATCCGCATAATAGGTGTATGTCCGGGACTCGCCAGAGGCCACAGTTTGGTCACCTGGGTTACTTCCCAAATTCACGCCCTGTGAATCCTTCGGATCGAAAGCCAGCCCGAAAGCTGAGAACGATGCCCGACCCTCCTTGAGTTTGTTCGTCAATTTCACCTTTATACAATCACCCACGTTGGCCCGTAAGGTCAACGGCATCGGTTGCACATCGCCCGCCACCTTCTGCACCTCATCCTCGAGGAGGTAGATCTTGGCGGCAGGATTGCGCAATTCAATCTTCCGTTCAAAGTCGACTTCAATGGCTTCCGGGGCGTTGGCATTAAAACTCATCCCCGGATGGTCCATGGCCACCACGTTAAAGCTCTTCACTGAAGCCTCTTTCGGACACACCGGCAAGCGTTCCGGCATCCCTTCTTTGCCATATGCCTTATTGGGCAATGGCTGGAGGTCACCCACAGGCTTATCTAATACCCGGATGATGCCCCACGCGCCTTCCGAAAACTTGGAGCTACGTCCATTGAAGAACATATAATCACCGGCTTGATGCCGTGGTCCACCCGCTTCAGGAATCACCAAGTCATACCGTTCGGCAATCCCGATATGCAGGGAATGCTTACGATTGGCTTCCTGCGCATACCGCTCAGACCAGAAGGTATGGCCGGATAACGTAAACACATTACTTTCATTCATGGTCACGTCCAACAGCCGGAACACAATGGCATCACCCAGGTAGGCCCGAATCATGGCCGTACTGGGATCGCCATGCACCGCACTGCTGAACAGCTTGGAGGGATCAGGGTTATTGGCCAACCGCTGCGCGAAAGGCTCCGCCCTGAAATTTAACGCTCCCCCCGTTGTATGGGTACCTCCGTTCAAGAACGGCATGGGTGTCATTTTTATTTTGTCGTTCGGGGGCATGATAAATGACACCGTCCGACCGGCTTCCAAGGCCACATCCACCGGTTGTCCCGGAGGATTACCGGCCGTCACGATATTCACGGTGTGTGGCACGGTATCCATGATATGCACCATCAGTTCACGGAAGCTGCCGGCCACATCATGGCCAACACGCTCCACGGCATGAATATCGGCCACCGGCCCAGTCCGAATCCGTTTGCCGGTCTTCGGATCATGCCAGGTTGAATTGAAAGGTTCCGCAATCATGGTCCCGACTGCGCCATGGGGCCACGTGGTGCCCCCGAAGGCATGATCATGCCAGAACACACTGCCCACATCCGCATCCACCCAGAACCGCTGTCGCACGTATTCCACGGTCACAATGTCATTGACCGGATGCGCATTCCGCAACGGCTGGGCAAACGTCAACGTCTTGCCACTGATTTTGACAATCCGTTGCACTTCTTGCCCTTTGACATTATCCGCGCCAATCAAGATTGGAATGCCCACATGATATTGCGTGGCATTCGAGACCTCCAAGGTTTTGTCGCCTTTTTTGGCGGCCTTGGTCACCTTGGCATTCATGGGAACCGGCAACCCTTTTTTGGTAGGTTTGTCAAATTGCGTGAACGGGCGCATGGACTGCTCATACGAAAAGCCAGAAATCACGCCATCGGAGGCTTGATTGTCAAATTGAAAGAAATGGAAATGCGTGTTGATCTTGGACGATTGGAAGTTGGTGATATCGTCATCGATCCACTCGCTGGTGAGCATCCAATCGATGCAATCATACACATTGGCCCGCACGACCAACGGGAATTTCTTATTATTGTCTGCCCGGACGGCCTCTTCTTCTTCATGCACGACATACAGCAGCCCATTGGGGTCCACAATCGCCGGCTCTTTTCCCTCCGCCGCCGATAATTCAATCGGCAACTTGATGAAATGCACCTTGTAATCTTGGGATCCGGCCCGCGTCGGGCACAAGCTCCACGGCCCGTTCTCGCCTGGTTTGGCCGGTTCGACCGACCGCGTCCCATCCGGATTCAACCGGATCATTTCCAGCCACGGCGCCGGATTATGATCGTTGGAGAACGGATTCCGTTTGCCGAAATGCGGCGTCAACCAAGGCCACGCCACTTTGCCGGTGGTGGGCTCAAACCAAATAGCCCGCCGTTCCCCCGCTTTATACCCCTGCCATTCCGGGCGGTATTTGGGGTTATCGCCCAGCGTGGGTTCCTTCTCGCTCATCGCCTTCGCCCCGTTCCAGACCCAATCAACCACGGTAGCATCATAGGCTTTCATTTGACCGAGTTCATCATCTGTGTGACCTGGTTTGCCTTGATTACTCAACTGCATTTCTACCCAGTCTTTAATATTCACGACAGCCGGCTCAGCATTCCAATTGCTCTTGCCATCGCCAACGATCTTAAACTGCTTGCCAAACCAATTGACCGTCTTGCCCACGAGCTGATCGGAGGTGACCGGCTTATGAATACGTCCCAACCGATCCGGCAATTCCCGTAACGGGGCCATCACGTCATTTTGGACACCTGGTACTTGAATGGTGTTATACACCCGCCAATACCCCCACATCCCCGCCACATAGTGATGCGCCACATGGCAATGGAAGAGAAAGTCGCCGGCCAACCATTGGCACAGGCCCGAGCCGCATTCCGTTTCTAAATCCAACGCTTCCGACGGCCCGATGACTTCCACGTCCACCCGGTCTGACTTCGTGCGAATCACCGGATATTTCACCGGCCCGGTTTGCCCGGTGTTCCACACGGGCATTTGCGTGGCTCGTGGGCTGCGTTGCCAACGAATTGAACCACCATGAGGATGGTGGGAATGGAAGACTTCCGATCCACCATGCACCACCCGGAATTTGGCTGGATCGCCCAAATAACTACGAGGAATGGTCGGAGCCGCATCACCAAAGGTATACGAGCTATAGGCCATCGATTCATCCTCAAACCCGAAATATTCATGCTGCACATGCATGTTATTGATCCCGAACGGCTCACTACGATAGTTAAGCGCCCGCGCGCCAGGGCGATAGGCATCAGTCAGAGGATCGCGTTGTGGTAAAAAATCCCCATGCTTATTGACAGGACGGAAGGCCTCGTCACCGACTTCATGATAGATCAGGACAAATTCCCGAAAGTCCGGTCCATCGCCATTATCAATCATCACTTGCCATCCGCTGCTGGCCTCCGTGGCAGGTCCCGTTCCCAACGGCTCATAATAATTGGAGCCTCTCGGTTCTACGACAAACACCCCGAACAGACCCATGACTGTCAGTTCTCGGTCATTGCTAAAGGTATGAAATTGGCGGCCACCCTCTTGTGTATCCGGATGGATATACCATTCCATTTCAATCGTTTTACCTTCAACTGCCACCGAATCAGGATTGGTGGTGGTCGCCGGTTTACCGGTTTGGCTCATGACCATATCCGACCCATTGATATGCAAGCTGACTTCTTCTCCGAATTCCAACTGGTTGTGTAGGGCGACCTTGACGCAATCACCTTGATTGCCTCGAATCACCAACGGTTGAATCCATTGATCTTGGATACCGTTTTTCACGCCACCCGGATCATGGTGCCCTTCCTTCTCACGAGCCGCCGCATTTTTGGCTTCTTCCTCACGGATCTTGTCAATATTTTCAGTCAAGGCATACATGTACCCTGGGTAATAATCGAGCCATTGATTCAAGGTGATTTCAACGTTGATGGCGGACACATCGTAATTTCGGACGGGCGCTGTCTTGGGACACAGTCCGCCCTTCATGGACACCGGTTCGACACCGGGTTGACTGGCCAGTAAGCCATTTGCAGGTCCCGCACCATATTGGTGAATCATCGACATGGAATTGAACGCTCCCGTCTCGCTGCCCTTCTGATCCATGTCCTGCTGCATTTGCTGCATCATGCGTTGATGTTGCTGTTCAACCAGGGCCGCCCGTTCCGCACGGCCCTCCATGGCATCTTCCACAATCGTCTGGCCTTTGAGCTGTTCGGCCCAGGCAGGAGAATCCTGGTGGGTCATACCTGCCTTGTGAATCATTGTTTCCTGGGTGTCTCCGGCCAAGAGATTACCTGCCGAAAACAGCGAAATCCCTCCCAGAAACAATCCTAGGGAAAGGGATGTGACGGCATTCCGAGTTTTCACATAAAACATGGACCAGCCTCCTTAAGTAAAATAGACCGACAAACAACTGACGTATTTTCAGTTCACGCCTGCAATAATATTCAATGAAGATTATGGGAAGCGCCAAAGGTAATCAAAACGCTTCAGACTGTCAAGTCAAAAACACATTTCATTGATTTTATTGGCATTTCAAAAAAAACTTCATGGAATTTGCATACCAGATTTATTGGCAGAAATGTGAATTCTTGTAATTACAATCCAGGATCACCACATTTAACATATTTGAAAATCCCCACCGTACAGCCGCCCAACATTCACAATCTTGCTTGCTCAAAGTTCTGGGTCGAAGAATTCAGGACAGGGTGAGGTCTGAAACATACGCACCAAATTGCTTTTGCAAAATAGTGGTAATGGGACCAGGCGTTCCATCACGGACCGGTTCTCCATTAATTTGAATGACCGGCAAAACCTCAATTGTTGTGCCCACGAGAAAGACTTCCTCGGACTGTAATAGGTCCGAAATAGAAATTGGTCGAAATTGGACATCCATGCCTTTTGCCCGGGCCAACGTCACTATCTGTTGTTGTGTCACACCCGCTAGAACGAAATGGTTGCGCTCCGGAGTAATAATCACACCATCTTTCACCGCAAAGATATTACTGGTAGCCCCTTCGCTTACCCACCCCTCTCTCACAAAAATTGCCTCAAACGCTTTGGCCTCCCGGGCTTTTTGTTTGGCCAACACGTTAGGAAGTAAATTGAGGCTTTTAATATCACAGCGGTCCCACCGAATATCAGGGCAAGTGATGACACTTACACCCCCTTGGGAAACTTCCATCGGCAAGGCGACCATTTTCCGAAATGATAAAAAGACAGTGGGCTCTCCTTTGGAAGGAAACGCATGCTCTCGCGGAGCAACTCCCCTGGTCACCTGAATATAAATTTTACCCTCCTGATACCCACTCCGCTGAAGACCGGAGAGCAAGAGACGTTGGAAATCGGTTTGCTCTAAAGAAAAAGCAAGCTGTATTTCTCTGGCACTCCTGACCAGTCTGGCGAAATGCTCTCCCCAAAAGGCAGGAACCCCATGATAGGCCCGAATCACTTCGTAGACCCCGTCGCCAAAAAGGAATCCACGATCATCTGGCGAAATCTTAATCTCTTCCAATGGAGCAAATTGCCCATTGAGATACCCGATATCCGTCATGCCGTCTCTTCTTTCAAGAAGGGGATGGGAGTACGTTGACCTGATAGACCCGTCGATCTTCTGATGTAAACTTCCAGGCCATCCTTTTACTAAACTCCAAACGGTGCTTCCCTGGCTCCAACGCCTGAAATTCAAAAGATCGCTGCCCGGAATCTACTGCATTATTACTAATAGTTCGTAGAAACTCATCTCCCACTAATCCCAATACTTTTGGATCATAGGTTGGCACCCATTGTTCACCACGAGTCCGATCCTCCCACAAATGCACCACAAACGTACCTGAGTGAAAAACTTGAATCGCTTTTGCATTAACTTGCTCTGTATTCATTCCCTCACCTTCGCTGATCCCTGGCTAATGATGCACACGTGTAGACCATTACTCTCCTGTCAGCCAATCACGTTTTTTCAGACAGACAAAGACATTTCCCTTGTCTACCCTCACATCATAATTGACCACGCAATACCCTCCTCCATCCGGACCGAACCCCGAACGAATATCAAACTGTTGATGATGCCATGGACAAGAAACAACAAAGCCTTTCAACCTTCCTTTACCCAAAGAAGCCCCTTGGTGTGGACAAATATCATTAATGGCAAAACACCGGTCATCAACACGAAAGACTGCCAGATTTTTGCCTTCCACCTTGAACACACGCCCCTTTCCCTTTGGGATATCCTCCAGTTTCGCAACAAAAATAAATCCTTCCTTGGGACTAAGCGGTTCATGTTTCGTGAAGGTCATACTGCTCTCAATATCTGAATAATCAATACTGGCTTCATCTTTAGGAGACAAACAACGTGAATGTCAGTTGTGCTCCTATTGCCACTTTTGCCCGTTCCACAAATCCAGCATTCGCTTCAATGACATAACGCGCATCGCGCGGAGGGGGCCCATACCAGGGACATCGGCTTTCAACGCATGCAGGAGCCTTTTCAACCACATGCACCACGACCTTACTCTCATCCACCCAAATGATATCTACGGGAAATTGGAACTCCTTTGTCCAAACCCGATGAGGTCCGGATTCCCCGAAAATATAGACCATCCCTTCGCCTGGAGGGAGTACATTTCGAAAGGCCAATCCAAATAACAGTTTTTCCGGGGTATCGGCGACCTCCGCTCTCAAGGCAACACCGCCCGGAAAGTTTACGTTGATGACCTGCGTCTGCTCTGGGGCATTAAACAGCAGGGCCCCTGAAATCAAGAGCAACGCCATAACCAAAAGGAAAAATATTCGTTTTTTGTCGGCTACACCTTTCAATCGAAGAAACGACAGCATCGTATTTATTCTGTCCCCTTATTATTTTGAAATTCATTTCTGGCTCAAGGCTTGAAACTATGCACTGGTAAGCTTTTCTCCCTTCATGATTTGCTCAAATGACTAAGCAAGGGTAAGATATCATGTAGATTCTTTTGATTGCAGCTAACATAAACAAATATGGAATGATAAGGTTCCGATCCCTGTCCTCTTAAACTTAGGTTAGTTACGTTCACCTCATAGCATGGAGGGTTCTTATGCGTTACCTCCCGTCCCTCATTTTAGTAGCTTCCCTTATTATTTTCTTTCCCTCGGCCAGCGAGTCTGCACGTCCTTCGATTACGACCACTATTGACCGGTTTGTCTCTAACCTTTACCCCAAGGGAAGCCATTACTTCTGGGTGATTAATAACACCACAACCGAGTCTCCGGAAGAAATGATTATCGACATCAACACCAGCGTGAGAAATCTGCCTGAAGAAACCACGATGGAGAGTCGTTTTTTATTATTGGTTATTGAAGGAGAACTCTTCGCAGCCCAGAAGATTCCGTTGAATGCCAACGTGGATTGTGGCAGTGATGAAGAAGTATAGCTATTAACTATTTCTGGCATTAAAAAAGCCCCATCCTTTTGAAAAAGGATGGGGCTTTTTTATACAAAAGTACGATCAGCCAATTATTCTACTTGGTCAAAATCAACAATTGCCCCCCAAGATGGGCTGCATGCAATTGACACTTGTAGTTCAATAAATTATTGGCTGTCACATAGGTGAGATCACTCATGGGAATCCCAATATATTTGGTTTCACCAGGAGCCAAAACAAGTTTAATGTGCATAGAGGTCGGACCAGCAAAGGCTGAGTCCGCGGAAAGATCAAAGCCGTGCTCTTTATCCATGTTGTTGGTTACTTTGAGCAAAACCGGTCTTCCTGCTCTTCCCCCTGTTGCACCAGCAACAAGGTTTAAAATAGACGTCGGTGGATACCAGACTTTCTTTCCACCAATTTCCATCGCATTCAACTCAAGATCAACATCTAAAGCTTTAAATGGCTGACCTACGACAGATCCGGTTTCAAGATCACCAATTTCCACACCCCCGGACTGCAACGCAAACGCGACTGAACTACCGACCGCAACTAACACTGCACTTAAAAGGACGGATAGAAGCACTCTGTGCATCGCCTACCTCCTCATGAGAAGCTTGTTGATAATGAAATTGTTACCTAAGAACGCAAGCCAATTTTCTAAATTTTCGTTTCAGTTTGGACAAGAGGGTTGGTTATAGCATATGACATTCTCCGACGCAAGAAGGTTTTTATCGTTGCGGTTCATAGGATCAATAAATATGGATATTTCTACATTTCCAGAAGATTCACGAGAAATATCAGCGCATTTTTCTATGATTTTCTAGGTTATGACAAGGCAACGACAACTCGTGTCCATGAAATATCCTAAATTTATTGGGCCGGTACGATCCTTCCTTGCAGACGATTTTCCTCCTATAAATCAACATCTTTCTTTGTCTCCATTTCAGGCTTCATGAATTTCCCCTCTGAATCCATGAGATCCCCTTCAACAAAAATTGGACTGTGGAAATGAACTGCAAGGGCGATCGCATCAGAGGACCGACTATCAAACAATTGTTGTCGGCCGTTTTGTGAAAGAGTCAGAGTCCCATAGAACACTCCATCCCGCATGGTAATAAACACCCGGTCGACGTGGACTTCGTAGGTTTTGAGAATGGACTGCATTAAGTCGTGGGGAAGAGGGCGTGGAAACTTTTCCCCTGTGAGGGCACCTTGAATAGAACCAGCCACGGTAGGATCGACGAAAATTGGGATGGCTTTATCTCCAACAGCTAAGAGAACTACTGGACTCTTTTGTAAAAACTGAACTTCAATTTTTTCAATTTTGACTTCCCGCGAAGAAGCCAAAACAGGAGCACACTCCACTATCAAAGCACACACCAGAAACAGCATCAACAGCCCTAAGAATGGATTGCGTCTCATGGTTTTTCTCCAATAAAAATGCCCGTCAAAATTCACATTTTCTACCCATTCACAAACATATTATGCTCCCGTTCCCAACCAATAGACGATTCAGGTCCATGTCCGGGTATCACGAGCGTGTTTTCATTGAGGGTGTACAATCGCTCGCGAATAGATCGACAAATAGCTTGGCCATCTCCACCCCACAGATCCGTTCGACCGATACCGCCCCGAAAGAGGGTATCTCCGGAGAGCACAAATCCTTGGCTTTCAAAGAAAAAACATGCGGACCCAGGAGTATGACCAGGAGTATGAATCACGGTCCCTGAATACGGACCGATTCCCACTTCTGACCCATCGTCAATCCAGCGGTCCGGGGGAGGAGCTGGTAGGTAAGGGATACTGAACATTCGACACTGAATTTCCAACATATCCCAGAGATCCTGGTCTTGAGGATGCAGACACAATGGAGCCCCGGTGGCTTGCTTAATCTGACCGGAGGCTAAGAAATGGTCAAAATGGGCATGTGTATGCAAAATAGCAGAAACGGTGAATCCCATAGCATCAATTTCTCCAAGTATGCGCTCAGGATTTCCTCCGGGATCAACAACTATGGCCTGCTTGGTGTCCCTATCGCCGATAATCGAACAATTACACGAAAGCGGAGGGACAGGAAAGGTTTTTCGTACGAGCTGATTCATCTCACTCCTTCACAAGGAAAACCATGGAGATTTCCACACTGTACGGTATCACGGTGACTATTTTCTTAGATACCTATGGCAATCTGCCCTCAGTTTGAATGCGACACATTCCCCTTCATCAGGCTTACAAAAATCTGAAATCTAAATAAGATTTATAGATTATTCCTTATCATTAGGGTCTCCTCAATAGAGAAATTTGAAATAAGCTTCAATTAAGCCTAAAATACCTAATAAAAGGTACCCATTTGCTCCAATCACGACAGAATCCCACACTAAAATGGATGCGCTGAGCCGGTGAAAACCCCAGCATTACAGCGCTCTCCAGCCTCCCAGCAGACGTTCGGCATTTCCTCCTGTCTCAGGGGAAAGATGTTTTCCATTTTTGGAACTACCCTCCTTCTAATCCTCACCGGTTGCCCTCAGGATAACTCTGGCCTTCAAGAAGAAAATATCCAGCTTAAAAAACAGGTCACCAAATTGGAGTCGGTCATTCGTTCCCTTCAGGAGGGAAATAAAATTATGCAGCAACAAATAGACTTATTGAACCAAGAGGCCCGAAAAACGGCGGAATCGTATGATAAGCAACTACGGGATGCCGAAGCCGCGCACCAGGAACAACTCAGAGACGCACAGGCTAAAATGACCGAACTGGTGAATGGCCCGAAAAAGGACATGGCCCGAATTAAAACATTAGAGCAGGAAAATCGAAAATTGGAAGGAGAAACCAAATGGCTGAGGAGCCAAAGAGACCAGATGCGAAAAGCCCTCACGCTTCAACAAATTGGCGGCCAAACCCAAGAATTACCTTTTTCCTTTTCTTCGGTTTCAAAAATTATTGAGGATGCCCTTACTAAAAATGGCTATTCCATTCTTTCCAGCATGCTAACAGACCAAAAAGCGATCTACATTACTGATCGTAAAACCTCCCTTCCCCCCTCGCTGGAATTATCAGGATTTCGCAACCAATACCTTCTTTCGATTGAGAAGGGGCCCTCCGATCATACCATCGTATGGGTCCGCGCCGAATTCGAAAAACTTTCCAAAAACGGCCAGATGTTCTCTGCGCCTCAATCTGAAATCACCGACATCGAATTACGCCTCATTCAGGAAATTCATCAAGCCCTTTCTAACGGAGCGGCCGCCCAGGCCAAGAATTTTTAATTCTCCTGTCAGTCAGAGTCTCCCTAACTACAGGCAAGTGGCTCATCCTGCCTCTTATCATTTTGTGATCGCGCAGGTTGGAGATAATCCTGTTTTTTAAAAAGCACCAATTTGCTACCCCGGTGAACCCTGACACGCCACGGCATAGCCTTGGGAAAGAAGTTCGGCTTCTTGCTTGACTGTGGAGACGGCACTGGGCAGAACATGCCCCATAAATTCCACGAATAGATGAATTTTAAGAAGAAAAAAATCATACTCAGATTCAGATTTTCGAGGATGGGCAAACCAAAATTCGACGAACAGGTTCAAGGAGACTTCATTTTGATCCAACAATTGACAGCTCCGGGGAAACAGCACCTTCACATCTCCACCCCACGATAGAATTTCATTGGGCAAATATTGAGTAGCATAACAACTAAGCCCCTCACACATATTCGCACCCCATTCTTTGGGTAGGTCAAGCCTGCTTCCACCTTTTCCCGTGACCAGTTCAACGTAGTCACTATATTGCCGGGTTACCATCTGCCAGGTTTCGCTGGAAAGTTCAAAGTCCCTTACGTGAGGATCTTCTTCACCCTGAAACTCTCTGGCAGACACAGGCACCTTGGGCTCCGACTGAACAATCGGTTCCAAACTCCCCATCACCGTTTTGACTTCCTGGCAAATGAGGGGTATCCGCTTATTATCCACCTCTAAGGCGATCCCTTTGAGATTAATCAGGCGAGAGTCCCGTACAACCCGAGCCAAGAGCTTCAGTAATTCTTCCGGAATGGGGGCTTCATGGGCATCAACCCAAGCTGGAGGGTTCTGGTGTTGTCCCGATGCCGAATGCTTGAGTATTCCAGGATGATAGTCCAGACCGGCGATATGAATTTGGATCACCCTCTCCAGTGGAAATTGTTCAAGAAACGTTTCAAAAAATGTTTCCAGATTCTGACTCCGCCAAGCATCCGTATACCGATACACTGTCCACACATGGCCTAAATCCAGCACCAATCCACAGGGCGCCATGGCCGTGATTCTCCTAAAAAAATCTGCATAAGAAATATCACCCATGGCAAAATAGCTGAGAGGTGGGCCTTCCAGGAGCAGCAAGGGCGATTCCGCCTGTTTCCCCCAATCACATTGATCAAGCCTCTGTTGAGCCTTCCACGCTTGATAGGCGGTGACTTCAGCGGATGCTCCGGTAAATAAGGGAGGCAGATACGTCCCAAAGACAAAACCCGCTATTTCTTTGGACGCACATTCTTGGTTCACCCAATGAGCGTGTAATATTCGGAGATTGCGGGCAACAGCCTGTAGTCGCTCTTGAGCAGCATACGCGGTTTCCCAGTCAGGCTGAGTGAACCACAACCCTTCTGCATGATAGGCCAGAGGAATGCCTGAAAGCCGCGCT
>Ga0224505_10001987_pt1 | contig 12373 bp, 11 predicted proteins | sample SF_Jan12_sed_USG_FD_169102 | JGI IMG/M metagenome (GOLD analysis project Ga0224505, IMG submission 169102) | Sediment microbial communities from San Francisco Bay, California, United States - SF_Jan12_sed_USGS_4_1 | ecosystem: Environmental > Aquatic > Marine > Sediment | place: USA: California...
GAGCTCGTGTACCGCCACCTGCACCCCTCGCGACGAGGTCACGAAGCGGGCGTCCGAGCGATCCTGCATGGGCCAGGAGCATACGTTGGCGGCGGTCGGCGCTCGCGGCCCGCCGGCCGAGCACCGAACCCGCCACGCGCCGGGGCCGGCGGGCGCACCGGGGCCGTCAGCGAAGCTCGGTGCGACCTTCGGACCCGAACGAGACGACCCGGATGCGGCCGTGCGCCACCTCGATGACGGTCCGCGCGCAGTGGTCGACGTCCGACACGAGGAGCCGATCGTCGCCGAGCGCATGGCCGAGCACAACGTTGATGGCGGCGAAGTGCGTGAACACGACGGCGTCGCCGTCGAGCGCGCCGAGGGCGTCGACGATGCCCTGACGCCAGCGCGCCTGCACCTCGCCCTGCTCGGCCCAGGTCCCGCTCATCGCCGCGGCGAGCCACTCGGCGCGCTCGGCGAGGTCGGTGGTGGGCGAGGGGATCTCGGTGAACGCCGGATCGATCCGCACGGCCCGATCCCAACGGCGCGCGAGCGGCCGCGCCGTCTCCTGGGCACGCTTCAGCGGGCTCGACACGATCGGGACCGGATCGCCCACCGCCGCGACGGCGTCGGCGGCGATGAGCGCCTGCCGCTCGCCGAGCGGGGACAACCCCGGGTCGGCCTCCTCGTTCCAACCGGCGGCCGCCTGCCCGTGGCGGACGAGCGTGATGAGCGGCACCGGCTCTCAGCCCCGGTCCGACTCGCGCTCGGGGCCGCGCAGGGTGGCGCCGCCGTCGACCACCAGCACCTGGCCGGTGATCCAGCGGGCCCGATCGGATGCGAGGAAGCGCACCGCCTCGCCGACGTCCCAACCCGTCCCTTCCGTGCCGAGCACCGACGCTGCCCGGCGGGCGTCGCGGGCCGCCGCCGGCATGTCCTCGCCACCGACCATCGGTGTGAACACGGGACCCGGCGCCACGCAGTTGACGCGCACACCGTCGGGTCCGTGGTCGACGGCCATCGCCTTGGTGAGCGCGATGACCGCCCCCTTCGACGTCGAGTACGCCGTCAGGCCGCGCGGTCGCAACGTCGAGATCGAAGAGACGTTGACGATCGACCCGCCGTCGCCGCTGGCGACCATGGCGGGGATGGCGGCGCGGCTGGCCAGCACCATGGAGGTGACGTTGACCCGCATGACGGTCTCCCAGCGCTCGAGGTCCTCGTCGACGACGCTGCCCCGGCTACCGATACCGACGTTGTTGTCGAGCACGTCGAGCCGGCCCCAGGCACCGATCGCCGCGTCGACCATGGCCTGGCACTGGGCCGGGTCGGTCACGTCGGCCACGAAGGCGAGCGCCTCGCCTCCTGCGGTGTCGATCATCGCCACGGTCGCCTCGGCGAGCTCGGCCCGGCGGTCGACGACGAGCACCCGCGCGCCGGCGCGAGCGAGGAGCAACGCCGCGGCGCGGCCGTTGCCGATGCCCTCGCCCGCCGCGCCGCCACCGGTGACGATGGCGACCCGGCCTTCCAACCCCTCGCGGTCCAACCTCTCGCGGTCCATGGATGCGTCCCTCCTGGTCACAGCCACCGCTGGCTCGGCGAATCGGCGGGCAGGCTAGAGCGAACGCCGGCCGGGGACCATACGGATGGATGCGATCGTCACGGCGCGAGCTGCAGCAGCTGGACCAGATTGCCGTCGGGATCGCGCATCGTCGCGACCCACCCGCCCCAGCGCTCGCGCTCGGGCGGTCGTACGAAATCGACGCCGGCGGCTCGCAGCCGATCGGCTTCCGCGACGATGTCGCCCGTCGACAGGTTGACCATGATCCGCTCCGGATCCAGCGCCGCCCCGCGCAGCCGGTCGTGCACCGCGATCGTGAGGCGCTGACCGCCGAAGTCGAAGTTCACGAACCCGGCGCGCCGATGGCGCACGGGCAGCGCCAGGGCGTCGGCGTAGAACGCGGCCATCGCCGCCCAGCGGTCGGCCGTCGTGTAGAGCAGCACGCCGGCGAGCCCGTCGATCATCGCCCGCGCCGATCCTGTGAGGACTCGTGCCCACCGCCCACTTCGCTGTGCCCGCCCACTTCGCTGTGCCCGCCCGCTTCGCTGTGCCCGCCCGCTTCGCTGTGCCCGCCCGCTTCGCTGTGCACACCCCGGCAGGCTCGGCAGGTGCCCAGGGTCGCGAAGTGCTGGGCGGCGACCTCGAAACCGTGCTCGCGTTCGACCTCGGCGGCGAACCCGGCGAGCGCCGTGGCCGCCACGTGCAGCACCTCGCCGCACGACTCGCAGACCAGGTGGTGGCGGTGATCACTGGCCAGATGCCAGGTGGACGGGCCGTGGCCGAGGTGGACGTGGCGCAGCAGGCCGACCGCCTCCAGCGACTCCAGCGTGCGGTACACGGTGCTCAGATGCAGTTCGGGTTGTTGCGCCTGGGCGATCTCGGCCAGCTCCTCGACGGTCAGGTGCCCGGTGGCGCCGACCAGGGCGTTCACGACGGCGCGGCGGCCGGCGGTGACACGACCGCCGTCGCGGCGCAGGGCGCGCAGGAGCTCGGCCACCTGGTCGGTACGCGGGCTGCGCCCCGGATCGTCACGCTCGGTCGGCGCCGACATCGCCGCCCACGCTATCCACCCGACCGTCTCACCACCCTTCGTAGCCGCCTTCACGCCCACCGCGGGGCGTTCCGGCACGAGCCTGAAGCGACTGCCGCTACTGCGGACAGCTTGCAGTAGGGTTCGCGCCCATGGATGTGCCCAGGGCCCGTCGCAGCGCTGGTCGTCGCACCGGGTGCCTACTCGGTGCCGTGGCGCTGCTCGCAGCCGTGGCCGGATGCGGCGGCTCCGGCGACGACACCGCCGACAGTGCGCCACCCACCGCGCTCGCCGTCGTCACGACCGTGTCGCCACTGACCAACATCGTCGCGAACATCGGCGGCACCAACGTCTCCGTCGTCGGCCTCGTGCCCGAGGGCGTCAACTCCCACACCTTCGAGCCGCCCCCGAGCGCGGCGGCCGCGCTCGCCAGCGCCGACATCGTCTTCGTCAACGGGCTCGGTCTCGAGACGCCCACCCGCGACCTCGCCGAGGGCAACCGCAAGCCCGGCGCCGAGACGGTCGCCCTGGGCGAGCTGGCGATCCCCGAGGACGAGCACATCTACGACTTCAGCTTCCCCCGCGAGGGCGGCAAGCCGAACCCCCACCTGTGGACCGACCCGCTGCTGGTCGGACGCTACGCCGAGGTCGTCACCGACACGCTCGCCCGCCGCGACCCTCCCCACGCCGACACCTACCGCGCCAACCTCGACGCCTACCGCGAGAAGCTGGCCGAGCTCGACGAGGCCCTGCGCGCCGCCAGCGAAACCCTTCCCCGCGAGCGTCGCCGCCTGCTCACCTACCACGATGCGTACGCGTACTTCGCCCGCGACTACGACTGGGAGGTCATCGGCGCCATCCAACCGTCCGACTTCGAAGAGCCGAGCGCGGCCGACGTCGGGGCCCTCATCGACCAGGTACGGGCCGAAGGCGTGCCCGCCATCTTCGGCTCCGAGGTGTTCCCCTCGCCGGTGCTGGAGCGGATCGCCGCCGAGGGTGGCGCCCGCTACGTCGACGATCTGCGCGACGACGACCTGCCCGGCGAGGCGGGCGACCCCGAGCACACGCTGCTCGAACTCCTGCGGACGAACTTCGCCACGATGATCGACGCGCTGGGCGGCGACGCGTCGGCGCTCGACGACATCGACACCGCCAACGTCGGCCCCGACCGGGCGGAGTACTCGTGACCGCCGCCGCGGCCCGGCCGAGGCCCTCCAGCCGCCCGCTCGTGCGGATGGACGGCGTGACGTGCGCCTACGGCTCGACCGTCGCGCTGCGCGACGTCGACCTCACGCTCGACGAACGCGAGCTCGTCGGCGTCGTCGGGCCGTCGGGTTCCGGCAAGACGACCCTGCTGAGGACGCTGGCGCAGCGGATCCAGCCGGTGCGCGGCCGGCTCGAGCGGCGCCCCGACCTGCGGGTCGGCTACGTGCCGCAGACCGAGACCGTCGACTGGACCTTTCCCGTCACCGTCCGCCAGGTCGTGCTGATGGGCCGGCTGTCGCGCCGGCTGCCGTGGGCCTCGCGCCCCGAGCGCGCCGAGGCCGATCGGGTGCTCGAGCGGCTGGGGGTGGGGGGCGTGGCCGACCGGCACATCAGCGAGCTGTCGGGCGGCCAGCAGCAGCGGGTGTTCCTCGCCCGCGCCCTGTTGTCGCGCCCCCAGCTCCTGCTGGCCGACGAGCCGACCGCCGGCGTCGACGTGCGCACGCGCCACGAGGTGCTGCACCTGCTGTGCGACCTGCACCGCGACGGGCTGAGCATCGTGCTCACCACCCACGACCTCAACGGCATCGCGGCCCACCTCCCGCGCCTCATCTGCGTCCAGGGCGGGATCGTCGCGGACGGCCCCCCCCTCGAGGTCCTCACCCCCGCCACGCTCGAGACCACCTTCGGCGCGCCGATGGACGTGCTCGACCACATGGGCCTGCCGCTCGTCGTCGACCGCCAGATGCTGTCGGCCGCGCCCGGCGCGGTCACGGCGCCGCCGGTTTCAGTGCAGGTGGAGGCCGCGCAACGCCTTGCGCTGTGACCGTCCCCGCGCGGCGAGCGCGAGGACGAAGCCGGCCGCTCCAACCAGCACGATCGTGGCCCCCGACGCCGCGTCGACGAAGTAGCTGAGGTACATCCCCGACGCAGCCGTCACGGCGCCGATCGACATCGACAACCAGATCATCGTCGAGAACGAGTTGGTCAGCAGGCGGGCCGTCGCAGCGGGCACCACAAGGATCGCCGCGATCAGCGTCACGCCGAGCACCTTCATCGTCACCACGATCACCGCCGACAGCATGACCAGCAGCAGCGCCTCGACGCGCTCGGTGCGCACGCCGGACACGGCGGCGACCTCGGGGTCGAAGCTGACGAAGAGCAGTCGCCGGTACCCGACCGCCACCACGGCGACGCTCACCAGGCCGACCGCGGCGATGGCGGCGAGGTCGCCGCCCGAGACGCCGAGGATGCTGCCGAACAGCAGGGCTTCGAGACCTCGGCCCGCCCTGGGGTCGATGTCCTTCGCGACGACCCCGAAGGCGAAGCCGGCGGTGGTGACGACCGCGATCGCCGCGTCGTACGCGACGACGCGGCGGCGACCGACCGCACCGACCGCCAGGCCCGACCCGACCGCCCACACACCGGCGCCGAGCAGGAAGTTCAGGTGCAGCAGCGCAGCCGCAGCCGCGCCACCGAAGATGGCGTGGCTGAGGCCGTGGCCGATGTAGCTGAGCTGGCGCAGGACGACGAAGACCCCGATCAGCCCGCACAGCGCGCCGGCGAGGACGGCCACGACGAACGCGTTGCGGAAGAACCCGAACTGGAACGGTTCGGACCACCGGCCGACCCCGGTCGCGCTGAGCAGTGGGAGCACGGCCGCCAGCGTAGGGACCGGGCCCGGGCCAGGCGCCATCCGCCCGACCTCAGTCGGCCAGCGGGCGGCCCTCGGCGTCGGTGAGGAAGTTGTCGTTCTTCACCAGGATCAGGATGCCCTCGATGAGCCCCCACAGCGATGCCGCGCCACAGGTCACGATCGTGAGAACGATCTGGGCGATGCCGATAGCGGTGTAGCCCAGGTAGAAACGGTGCACGCCGAGACCACCCAGCAGGATCCCCAGGATTCCCGCCGTCGTCCTCGACTTCAACCCCGTCGGAGCGCCGTAGCCGTACTGGGGAACGGCCGGGCCGTGGACGGGCGCCGGCCCGTAGTAGGCGCCCTGGGGCGGCTGCTGGGCGTACGCTTCGGGAGAGCCCGGGTAGCCCGGCTGGGACGGGCTGGGAGGCTGACCGGGGGCGTAGGAGGTCGGCGGGGACTCGTAGCCGCCGGGCGGCTGCGACGGGGCCGGCGCGCCCCAGCCGGGCGAGGCCGGCGGTTGACTTCCCCAGGGGCTCCCACCAGGATCGGCAGGGGGCGTGGACGACCAGCCGGGCGGGTTGCTGGCCGGGTCGGCCGGGCCGGGGGCGGCGCCCCACGACGGGTTGGACGATCCCTCGTCGGACATGTTCGGTTCCCTCCGTAATCGGCGAGCGACCGCCCGCCTCGGCTCAGGCTCCGTCGAGATAGTCGCGGAGCTTCTGACTCTTCAGCGGGTGACGAAGCTTGGCGAGGGTCTTCGATTCGATCTGGCGGATCCGCTCGCGGGTGACGCCGAACTGCTTGCCGACCTCTTCGAGTGTGCGAGCCTGGCCGTCCTCCAGCCCGAAGCGCAGGCGGACCACCTCCTTCTCGCGATCGGACAACCCGTCGAGCACCTCGTCGACGGCCTCGTTGAGCATGAGCCTGGCCGCCACCTCCGCCGGTGCCTCGGCGGCGCCGTCGGGGATGAAGTCCGCCAGGTTCGAGTCGTCTTCTTCGCCCACTGGAGAGTCGAGGGACAACGGGTCCTGCGAGATACGCAGGATCTCCCGAACCTTGGGAATCGGCAGGTTGACCTTCTCGGCCAGCTCCTCGATGGAGGGGTCGCGCTCGAGCTCCTGCATGAGCTGGCGCTGCACCCGGTGCACCTTGTTCATCGACTCGACCATGTGAACGGGGATGCGGATGGTGCGGGCCTGGTCGGCGATGGCCCGCGTGATGGCCTGGCGGATCCACCAGGTGGCGTAGGTCGAGAACTTGAAGCCCTTGGTGTGGTCGAACTTCTCGACCGCCCGCATCAGACCCAGGTTGCCCTCCTGGATGAGGTCGAGCAGCAGCATGCCCCGGCCCACGTACTTCTTGGCGATCGACACCACCAGGCGCAGGTTGGCCTGGGTCAGCTCCTCCTTGGCGCGGTCGCCGTCGCGGACGATGCGCGCCAGGCGGCGCTGGTCGACCCGTTCGAGGACGCGGCCGCCCGCCTCGGCGTCGGCCAGGGCCTCGGCGGCTTCGAGCCCGCCCTGGATGCGCTTGGCGAGCGCGACCTCCTCCTCGCCCCGAAGGAGCGGGACCTGACCGATCTCCTTGAGGTACATCCGCACCGGATCGGCGGTCGACGAACCGCGGAACACCGGATCGGCGCGCGACATCTGCCGACGCCGGCGCGACAGCGCCTCGTCCTCTTCGGCCGTGGTGATGGTGGTGACCTGGAGGATGCCGTCGATGCGCGGCCGGGTGTCGACCGGCTCGAGGTCGCCGACGACGTGGACGCCGCGGGCCTCCATCCGCTCCCGCAGCTCGTCGACCACTTCGATCAGCTCGTCGCTCGGCTCGGGGTCGGCGTCGGGGTCGCCTCCGCGCGCTTCGAGGACGACGCGGAGCACCTCGTCGGCGGTCAGGAACGGCTTGTCGACCGCCAGGCCACTGAGCGTGGCGGCAAGGGCCTCGAACGCCGCTTCCTGCGACAGCTCGGGCCGAATCTCCGGAGCGTTCGTCATCCCCTCTCCTCCGGCAGGTCGAGCAGCCAGGTTAGCAATTCGATGCCGACGTCCCGCCGAGCCGCGAGCGCCACGCCGTCGTCGAACAGCGTCGACTTCCAGTCGCTGAGCTGACGGACGATCGGTGCTGACGACAGGGGGTCGGCGGCGAGTCGCAGCTCGGCGGCAACACGGCGAGTCTCACGGCTGGCCGCTTCCTGGGCGAGTCGCACGAAGACCTCCTCGGGATCGGTGTCGGTGTCCTCGGATGCCACCTGCCGGAGCAGGCTGGCCACATGGTCATCGGCGCGCTCAGCCGCCTCCATGATTGATTTCGCGTTCCGTAACGCGTCCGCCGCGGCGCGTGCGATCGGGTGCCCGAAGAGCACCGGGTCGAACCAATCCTCCACCAAGGCGAGATCGGCCGACGCGAGGCTCAGCGCGGCACGCTCGGCCCCCCTCACCGGGGGAAACGAAGCACCCCCGCGGTCGGGCGAGCCCGGCTGGCCAGGCAGCGCCGGCTCGGCCCACCAGCCCTCGTCGGTCGGTCCGGGATCGGTCGGATCGTCGGCGGCCCAGCCGGTCGACTCGCCGCCGGCGCCTTGGGCAGCGCCGGCCACGAGTGATCCGGCGCCCGCCGTCACACGGGGCCGGCCTCCCGCGGCGGCAACGGGCCTCGATCGCCCGGAACGTGCCTCCGCCACCTCGGAGCGTGGGCGCCGTGCCCGCCGGCCGAGCTCATCGGCCAGCACCGACCGCAACGCCTCGACCTCGATCCGGCACCGGGCGGCCACGTCGAGCGCGTACTGGTCGCGTACGAGCGCGCTCGGGTGGGCTGCGAGCACCGCGACGGCCGCCTGGGCCGCCCGGGCCCGACCCTCGGCGGAGTCGAGCGAACCCGCCGCCAGCACCCGCTCGATACGGAACGCCAGGTAGGGCGCCGCCTCCGAGACCGCCGACGCCAGCCCGGCTGGGTCGTTGCGGGCCAGCTCGCCGGGATCGGCACCCGGCGGCAGCTCGGCGACACGCACGTCGAGCTGGTGACGGTCCTCCCACTCGTGGAACCGGTCGGCCGCCGCCTGGCCGGCCGCGTCGGCGTCGAAGGACAGCACGACGCGGCGGGCGAAGCGGGTCAGCACCCGGACGTGGTCCTCGGTGAGCGCCGTGCCGCAGGTGGCAACGGCCCGGGCCACGCCAGCGGTGTGGTAGCCGATCACGTCGGTGTAGCCCTCACACACCACGACCTCGCCCACCTGGACCGCGTCCTGCTTCGCCCAGTTCAACCCGTACAGGATCCTGGACTTGTCGTAGAGAGGTGTCTGGGTCGGGTTGAGATACTTCGGGCCGCTCGCACCGGGGAGCAGGCGACCGCCGAAGCCCACGGGCGAACCGGCCACGTCGAAGATCGGGAACAGCACCCGTCCCCGGAAGAAATCCTGGAGCCGTCCCGCCCGGTTGACGAACGCGAGGCCGGAGTCGACCGCCCGCCGGCGGTCGAGGCCGAGCGCGCGGACGGCCTCGTCCCAGCCGTCCGGGGCCCAGCCCAGCTCGAATCGGCGGACCAGGTCGCCGTCGAAACCACGCGAGCGGAGGTAGGCCCGGGCGGCGGCCGCGTCAGGCGCCCGCAGCAATCGCTCGTGGTACCAGTCGACCGCGGCCCGCATCGCCTCGCCGAGCTGGTTGCGGGTCTTACGGTGCTCGAACTCGTCGGGGTCGCTGTAGCGCAGCGTGATGCCGGCCTTGCGGGCCAGCGCCTCGACCGCGGCGGCGAAGTCGAGGCCCTCGATCTCGCGGACGAACGTGATCGCATCGCCGCCCTTCTGGCACCCGAAGCAGTTGTAGAAACCTTCGGGGCTGACCGAGAACGACGGCGTCTTCTCGTTGTGGAAGGGGCACAGCCCGACGAAGGACCGTCCGACCTTGCGCAGCTGGAGGTACTCGCTGACCACCGCGACGATGTCGGTCGCGGCCTTCGTGGCAACGACGTCCTCGTCGAGTATCGGCATGGAGCGAACTTAGCGGCGCCCGACGCCCCTGCGGTGGGGATCGGCCGGCAACCGGGCGCCGCCTCAGCGCCGATCGTGCACCGCCAGCGCGGCGGCGATGCGGGCGATGGGGACCCGGAACGGCGAGCACGAGACGTAGTCGACCCCGGCGGCGACCAGCAGCGCGATCGACGAAGGGTCCCCGCCGTGCTCGCCGCACACCCCGATCTTGAGCCCGGGCCGCGCCGACCGACCGCGCTCGACGCCCAGCTCGACCAGCTCACCGACCCCGCGCGCGTCGAGGTGGGCGAACGGGTTGTGCTCGAGCAACCCGGCTTCGAGGTAGGGGCCCATGATGCGGCCCTCCACGTCGTCGCGTGAGAACCCGAAGGTCATCTGGGTCAGGTCGTTCGTGCCGAAGCTGACGAAGTCGGCCGACGCCGCGAGATCGGCGGCCCGTAGCGCCGCGCGGGGCGTCTCGATCATCGCACCGATGAGGATCCGGCCCTCGCCTCGGGGCACGCCACACTCGGCGAGGGTGTCCTCGACCACACGGCGCACGTGCGCCAGCTCCGCACCGCTGACCACCAGCGGGATCATGATCTCGACCAGCGGGTTACCGCCGTCGGCCACGCGACGGGCCACCGCCTCGGCGAGCGCGCGGACCTGGGCGCGGTACAGCGCCGGGCGCAGCACCCCCAGGCGCACACCGCGGGTGCCGAGCATGGGGTTCTGCTCGCGCCACACCCGGACCGCGGCGTGCAGGGCCCGCTCGGCGTCGCTGAGGTTCCCTGCGGCCTCGGCGGCGACGACGTCTTCGATGCTCGGCAGGAACTCGTGCAGCGGAGGGTCGAGCAGGCGCACGGTCACCGCCATGGCGTCCATGGCTTCGAGCAGCTCGACGAAATCGGCCCGCTGTTGGACCACGAGCTGTTCGAGCGCCTGCTCCTCGGCCTCGGCGTCCGCGGCCAGAATGGCCCGCCGCACGATGGGCAGGCGCTGCGGCCCGAGGAACATGTGCTCGGTGCGACACAGCCCGATGCCCTCGGCTCCGAAGTCGCGGGCGCGCCGGGCGTCGAGCGCGCTGTCGGCGTTGGCGCGGACCCCGACCCGGCCGGCTCGCAGCTCGTCGGCCCAGCTCAGCAGCGTGGCCAGCGCCGGCGACGGGTCGGCTTCGACGGTGGTCAACTCGTCGGCGAGCACCTCGCCGGTGGAACCGTTGAGCGAGATCACCTGCCCTTCGGGGATGCGCACGCCGGCCACCGAGAAGAAGCGGTCGCCGATGGACACGGCCTCGGCGCCCACGACCGCCGGGATGCCCCACCCTCGGGCGACGACCGCGGCGTGGCTGGCCAACCCGCCCCGGCTGGTCAGGATCCCCTGGCTGACCTCCATCCCGTGGATGTCGTCGGGCGTGGTCTCGGGCCGTACGAGGATCACGTCTTCGCCCCGCTCGAACGCGTCGAGCGCCGCGTCCGCGCTGAAGTACACCCGGCCGACCGCTGCGCCGGGCGATGCGCCGAGTCCCCTGGCGAGCACGGCTCCACCGGCCGAGAAGCTGGGGTGCAGCACCCCGTCGACGTCCTCGACGCGCACCCGCCGCAGCGCCTCGACGCGACCCAGGCCTATGGCGTCGTCGGCGACGAGTTCGACCAGCACTTCCAGCGCGGCGCGCGCCGAGCGGCGGGCGGGGCCGGCCTCGTGGATCCACAGTCTCCCGCCGGCGACCTGGAAGGCCACCTCGACGAGGTCGCGCGCGTCGACTTCGAGCCGCCGTGTCGCCTCGACCAGCTGCGCGTAGGGCTCGGGGTGGCGGGCCGCGAGGGCGTCGAGCGGCTCGAGGTCGGGGGGGCGCCCGGCCCCGTTCGCCTCGAGCGCGGCCGTCCAGACCGTCCCGAAACCGGGCCCGCCGGCGATGGCACCGACCAGGCCGGCGGCACCGGTGCGCGGGTCGCGGCTGAACGCCACACCCGCGTCGCACCCGCCGACCTCCACCCCGGGCGCGCCGCCGCCGTCAGGATGCACGATGGTCGCGGCGCCGCGGAGAGCGACGAAGCGGACGACGACTTCGGCCTCCTCGCCCTCGAGCAGCGCCGCACCCGCGTCGAGCACCTGGCGGACCGCTTCCTCGGCGCGGGCGCCCGACCAGGCCTCGAGGTTCCCGCCGGCCTCGACGTAGGCGGCATCGGCACCCGGTTCGGCTGCGCCGCGGCGCAGCTCGATCGCCCAACCCGCATCCTCTGGCACTGGCGAACCGCGCCCCTCGAAGGGACCCCGGGCGAGCACCGCCACCGCGCTGCGGGCGAGCAGAAGTGCCAGCTCGGCCTCGAACTCGCCGCGCTCGCCGGCACCGGACCAGGGCGCCCCGGCGGCCACCACGAACCCCGGCGTGGACCACGGCGCGACGACCTGCGCCGCCCGCACGGCGCGCTGTACGCCAGCCGGGCGGCTGGCGTCGACCGGCAGCGCGGCGACCTGGTCGAAGGACAGGGCGAAGGGCATGCGGGCTCCTCGGCGGGTGCGGAACGGCGAAACGGTACCGCCCGGCGAGGGGCCCGCTGCGGACGGCGCCGCGTCCACTACCGTCTCGGGCACCGATGCCGGCGCGACCCGCCCGGTCCACGATCCCCGGGGGGAACCATGGACGACGCCCCTGCCGACCCCGAGTCGCTGCGAGCCGAGGCGCGCGCCTGGTACGAGGCGAACTGGGATCCCGACTGCACGGCCGGCGCGTGGTACGCCAAGATGACCGCGGCGCGCTGGGCGTACCCCACCTGGCCGACCCGCTGGTGGGGCCGGGGTCTCGGCACCGGGCTGGCGAAGATCGTGCGCGAAGAGCGCAAGCGGGTGGGCGCGCTGGGGCCGCCGAGCGGGATCGGACCGACGCTGCTGGCCCCGATGCTGTTCGAGCACGGCACCGACGAGCAGTGCCGGCGCTTCCTGTGGGGATTCGCCGCCGAAGGCCTGCTGACCTGCCAGATGCTGTCCGAGCCGGAGGCG
>Ga0224505_10001988_pt1 | contig 12367 bp, 14 predicted proteins | sample SF_Jan12_sed_USG_FD_169102 | JGI IMG/M metagenome (GOLD analysis project Ga0224505, IMG submission 169102) | Sediment microbial communities from San Francisco Bay, California, United States - SF_Jan12_sed_USGS_4_1 | ecosystem: Environmental > Aquatic > Marine > Sediment | place: USA: California...
GATCGAGGTGCTCGAGAGCCTCGCCGGCGCGGTGAAGGAGCGCAGGAAGCACGCGAAACGCCGCTAGCGGCGTCCCTATAGAATCCCCGCCGTGGTGTCACTCACGCCGCGGCAATGGTTCTGGCTCGCGCTCGCCGCGACGCTCGCGTTCCGCTTTTGGCTCGGTGCGGCGTTCCCGATCACCGGCGATGAGGCGTACTTCGTCCTGTGGGGCCGGCGGCCGGACCTCGGCTTCTACGACCATCCGCCGATGATCGGGTGGCTGCTCGCGCCCCTGCTCGCCGTGTCGCAGGCCGAATGGTTCGTGCGCCTGCCCGCGATCCTGCTGCCGGCAGCGCTCGCGCTGCTCGTGCGCCACGCGCTCGCCGCCTGGTTCGCGCGCGACGCCGAGACCGCCGACCTGGCCGGGCTCGTAGTGCTGCTCATGCCGATGAACGTGTGGAACGTGTTGATCACCACAGACACGCCCCTCGCTTTCTTCTCGGTGGCCTCCCTGCTTGCATTCGCCCGGCAGCGCTTCCTCCTCGCCGGCGTGCTGCTCGGCTTCGCGTTCCTGTCCAAGTATTTCGCCGTGCTCCTCGGGCTCGGCTATCTGGTGTGGTCGCTGGCGGCGCGGCGGCCCGGGGCATTCGCGGCGGCTTTCCTCGGCGCGCTGCCCGCGGGCCTCGTCAACCTCTACTGGAACTGGCAGGCGTGCTGGTGCAACGTGATGTTCAACGCCATCAACCGCCACGACGACGCGGGGCTTTCCTGGACCACGCCCGCGCTCTACGCGCTGTCGCTCGCCTATCTCGCCGCGCCGCTTCTGTGGTACGCGTGGCAGGGGAGGGCGCGCCTGCGCGCGGCGCTGCCACGTGCCGAGGTCGGCGTGCTCGCCGCCGCCTGGCTCGTACCGCTCGTCGTGTTCGCGTTGATCTCGCCGGTGAGGCGCATCGGCCTGCACTGGCTGCTCGCCTTCATGCCGGCGCTGGTCCTCACGCTCGCGCTCGTGCTGGAGCGACGCGCGCTGGTGGTCACGCTGCGCTGGTTCGGCGCGCTCGCCGTGCTGCACGTTGCCGCGTTCATCGCGCTCGCGCTGCCGCCGCTCGAGATCTGGAAGGACATGCGCCTGTACCAGCGGCTCGTCCTGCAGTTCGACCCCGCCGCGGTGCTTGCGCCGCTAGGGCCGCAGCTCGCGCGCTATCGGCTCGCCACCGAAGGCTACTCGCTCGCCGCGCTCCTCGCGTACCACACGCGGCGCTCCGTGCCGGTGTTCGGCGCCGGCTCCTCGCACGCGCGCCACGACGACATCCTCACCGACTGGCGCCGGTTCGACGGGCGCGACCTGCTCATCTTCCGGCGCGACCCGCCCGACCTGGCGCACTACCGGCCGTACTTTCGCGAGGTCGAGGCGCGACCAATCGAGGCACGCGGCGCGACGCACTACGCGGTGCTCGGGCGCGGCTTCGACTACGCCGCCTACCGGGAGCGGGTGCTGGCGCCGGTGAACGAGCGCTGGTACCGCATTCCGACCTGGCTGCCGGTCGGCGGCTGCTACTTCTTCGAGCGCTACGGCTTCGGGCGGCCGCGGTGAGCGCGCGCGACGTCCTGCAGCTGCTGCGCCCGCACCACTGGGTGAAGAACGGCTTCGTGCTGGCGGGGCTGCTCTTCGGCCATGCCTGGGGCGACCCGGCCCTCGTCGCCGCGGCACTCGGCGCCACGCTCGCCTTCTGCGTGGCCTCGAGCGCCGTGTACGCGCTCAATGACGCGTACGACGCGGCGCGCGATCGCGAGCACCCGGGGAAGCGGCGGCGGCCGGTGGCGCGCGGCGCGATCACGCCGCGCGCCGCGCAGCGCATCGGCGCGCTGCTCGCGGCGCTGGCGCTCGGCCTCGCGCTCGCGGCCGACGCGCGCGTGGCGGCAATCATCGCCGGCTATGTGGCGCTCAACGCCGCCTACAGCCTGGGCCTGAAGCACGTCGCGGTGCTCGACGTGTTCATCATCGCCGCGGGCTTCATGCTGCGCATCCTCGCCGGCACCTGGGGCATCGGCATCGAGCCCTCGCGCTGGCTGCTCGCCTGCGGCTTCCTGCTGACGCTGTTTCTGGGCTTCGCCAAGCGCCGCGCCGAGCTCGATCGCCTCGCCGACGACGCCGGCCAGCACCGCGCCGTGCTCGAGGACTACACGCTCGGGTTCCTCGACCGCGCGGTGTTCGCCTGCGCGCTCGGCATGATGATCACCTACGCGCTCTACACCATCGCCGAGACCACGGTCGCGCTGCACGGCACCAAGCGCCTCATCTGGTCCTTGCCCTGGGTGTTGCTCGGCACCTTCCGCTACCTCTTTCGCCTGCACTATCGCGGCGGGGGCGGCGACCCGGCGCAGGAGCTGCTGCGCGACCCGCTGCTCGCCGCAGCGGCGCTCGGCTGGGTGGCCACGGTGGCGTGGCTGATCCGTTAGAATGACCCGCCGAAGCGCGCCCCCATGGCCGAACGACCCCAACAGCTGGCCCACCTCGAGAATCTCGGCGACGCCGCGCGCTTCGCCGGCCAGATCTATCTGCTGATCCCGAAGTGCCCGCTGCTGGAGAACTTCACGCCGGCGGAAGTGAACCTGCTGGCGCACTTCATGGAGGTGTATCGCGCGCTCGACGCCGTGGAGATCATCCGCGAGGGCGACGGCGGCGACTTCATGCTCATCGTCATCCAGGGCCGCGTCGAAGTGCGCAAGCGCGACCGCTACAACACGCCGCAGCGCATCGCGGTGGTCGAGCCCGGCCATGCGCTGGGCGAGATGTCGATGATCGACGGCGAGCCGCGCTTCGCCACCTGCGTGGCCATCGACGAAGTGCTGGTCGCGGTCCTCGACCGCGAAAGCCTGGCGCGCATCATCATCGAGCAGCCCCTGCTCGGCGCAAAGATCCTCATGGAGCTGGTGCTGATGCTGTCGCAGCGCCTGCGCGCCACCAGCGACCGGCTCATGCAGCTGCTCGACGAGCAGGGACAGCATGCCCCAGGGTTGATGTAAGCCGCGCGGGCCCCGGCGCGACCAAGCACGCGTGAACCGAACTCGCCTCGTCGTCATCGCCGTGATCGTCGTCGTGGTGGGCGCGTTCTTCGCCTTCGGCGGGCACCGCTACCTGACGCTCGAGCAGCTGCGCGCGCAGCAAAACGCGGCGCAGCAGGTTTTCCAGACGCACCCCTGGCAGACGGCGCTCGCCTACTTTGCCGTCTACGTGGCGGTGACGGGGCTGTCGCTGCCTGGCGCCGCGGTGCTGACGCTGTTCGGCGGCGCGGTGTTCGGGCTGCTGTGGGGCACGGTGATCGTATCCTTCGCCTCTTCCCTGGGCGCGACGCTCGCCTTCGTCGTCTCGCGCTTCCTGCTGCGCGACTGGGTGCAGGGGCGCTTCGGCGACAAGCTCAAGCCGATCAACGACGGCGTGGCGCGCGAGGGCGCGTTCTACCTGTTCGCGCTGCGGCTGGTGCCTGCGTTCCCGTTCTTCGTCATCAACCTCGTCATGGGCCTGACGCCCATTCGCACGTGGACGTTCTACTGGGTCAGCCAGGTCGGCATGCTCGCCGGCACCCTCGTCTACGTGTACGCCGGCACGCAGCTCGCGGAGTTCCGGCTCTCGGGCGGTCTGATTGCGGCTTTCACCGTCCTCGGCCTGTTCCCGCTCGCGGCCAAGAAGACGCTCGAGAAGCTCAAGGCGCGCCGCGTCTATGCGCGCTGGGCCGAGCAGAAGCCCAGGCAGTTCGACCGCAACATGGTGGTGATCGGCGCGGGCTCCTCGGGCCTGGTGTCGGCGCTCATCGCCGCGGCGGTGAAGGCGAAAGTGACGCTGGTGGAAAAGCACAAGATGGGCGGGGACTGCCTGAACACCGGCTGCGTGCCCTCGAAGGCGCTGATCAAGACGGCGCGCGTACTGTCCACCATCCGCCGTGCCAAGGAGTACGGGCTGAAGAGCGCGGGCGCTCAGTTCGATTTCGCCGACGTGATGGAGCGGGTGCAGCGGGTTATCAAGACGATTGAACCGCACGATTCGGTTGAGCGCTTCGAAGGGCTCGGAGTCGAATGTGTCCAAGGGGAAGCAAGAATCGCTTCCCCTTGGATCGTGGAAATCAAATGCAACGACGGGTCGACCAAGGTGCTGACCACGCGCTCCATCATCATCGCCGCGGGCGCGCGGCCGTTCGTGCCGCCGATCCCGGGCATCGAGCAGACCGGCTACTACACCAGCGACACGGTCTGGGAACTGCGCGAGCTGCCGCGGCGCCTGGTGGTGCTCGGCGGCGGGCCCATCGGCAGCGAGCTGGCGCAGGCGTTCCAGCGCCTCGGCGCGCAGGTGACGCAGGTGGAGATGCTGCCGCGCCTGCTGATCCGCGAGGACCCGGAGATCGCGGCGCTGGTCGAGGCGCGCTTTCGTGCAGAGGGCGTGGACGTGCGCGTCGGGCACAAGGCCAAGGAGTTCCGCGTCGAGGACGGCCGCAAGGTGCTGATCTGCGAGCACCAGGGCAAGGACCTCGCGATCGAGTTCGACGCGCTGCTGGTGGCGGTGGGGCGCCTGGCCAACACCGTGGGCTATGGCCTGGAAGAGCTCGGCATCCCGGTGACCAAGGCGCGCACCGTGGAGACCAACGAGTTCCTGCAGACCGTCTACCCGAACATCTATGCCGCCGGCGACGTCGCCGGCCCGTACCAGTTCACCCATACGGGCTCGCACCAGGCCTGGTACGCGGCGGTGAACGCGCTCTTCGGCTCGGTGAAGAAGTTCCGTGCCGACTATTCGGTGATCCCCTGGGCCACTTTCACCGATCCCGAGGTGGCGCGAGTCGGCCTGAACGAGACCGAGGCGAAGGAGCGGAACATTCCCCACGAGGTGACGGTCTACGGCATCGATGACCTGGATCGCGCGATCGCCGACGAGGAGGCCCACGGGGTGGTCAAGGTGCTGACCGTCCCGGGCAAGGACCGCATCCTCGGCGTCACCATCGCCGGCGAGCACGCCGGCGACCTGATCGCCGAGTATGTCGCCGCCATGAAGCACGGCATCGGCCTGAACAAGATCCTGGGCACGATCCACATCTATCCCACGCTCGCTGAGGCCAACAAGTTCGCCGCCGGCGTGTGGAAGCGCGCGCACGCGCCGCAGAGGCTGCTGGGCTACGTCGAGAGGTTCCACGCGTGGATGCGCGGCTGATCCTCGTCGCGCTCGCCTGCGCGGCGACGCCGGCGCAGGCGTTCGAGCACGCGGCGTGGAACGCCCTGGTGCAGAAGCACGTCACGGTGCTCCCCGGAAAGCATGCGTCGCAGGTCGATTACGCGGGCATGGCGCGCGACCGGGCGGCGCTCAAGAGCTATCTGGACGGCCTGAGCCGGGTGACCCGGGCCGAGTTCGACGCCTGGGCGAAAAACGAGAGGAAGGCGTTCCTCATCAACGCCTACAACGCCTTCACCGTGGAGAAGATCCTCACGCGCTGGCCCGACATCGCTTCCATCTGGGACTTCGGCAAGATCTTCGGCAATCCGTTCAAGGACGATTTCTTCACGCTGCTCGGCGCGCCGATGACGCTCGACGGCATCGAGCACGGCACGCTCAGAAAGCCCGGCGCCTACGACGACCCGCGCGTGCACTACGCGGTGAACTGCGCCTCGATCGGCTGCCCGATGCTGCGCGAGGAGGCGTACGCCGCCGGGCGGCTCGAGGCGCAGCTTGACGAGCAGGCGCTGCGCTTTCTCTCCGACCGCTCGCGCAACCGCTTCCGCGACGGGCGGCTGGAAGTCTCGAAGATCTTCGACTGGTTCAAGGAGGACTTCGAGCCGCGCGAGAAGTACTTCGCGCGCTACGCGCAGGCGCTCGGCTACCCGGGCGGGCCGGTGCCGATCGACTTCCTCGACTACGATTGGTCGCTCAACGACTTACGGTCGTCGTCCCGGCGCTGAACGAAGCGGCCGAGATCGAGCGCTGCCTCGGCGCGCTCGCGCCGCTGCGCGCGCGGGGACACGAGGTCATCGTCGTGGACGGCGGCAGCAGCGATGCCACGGCGCGGCTCGCCGCGCCGCTCGCCGACCGGGTGATCGACGCGCCGCGCGGGCGCGCGGCGCAGATGAACAAGGGCGCCGCGGCCGCGAGCGGCGACGCGCTGCTCTTCCTGCATGCCGACACCCGCCTGCCGCCGGAGGCGGACCGGCTGGTGGGCGAGGCGCTGCGGGGGCATGCCTGGGGCCGCTTCGACGTGGCTATCGACTCCGACGATCCGCGCCTCGCCGTGATCGCCTTCTTCATCAATCGCCGCTCGCGCCTCTCCGGCATCGCCACGGGCGACCAGGCGATCTTCGTGCGGCGCGACGCCTTTCCCGGTTTTGCGCCCATCGCGCTGATGGAAGACATCGCCTTCAGCCGCGCGATGAAGCAGGTGTCGCCGCCGGCCTGCCTCACGGCGCGCGTGCTCACCTCGGCGCGGCGCTGGGAGCGGCGCGGCGTCGCGCGCACGGTGCTCCTCATGTGGCGGCTGCGCTACGAATACTGGCGCGGCGCCGATCCCGATGAGCTGGCGCGCCGATACTCGAACTAGCGTGCTGGTGTTCGCGCGCGCGGCGCGCCCCGGGCGCGCGAAGACGCGCCTCATCCCGCTGCTCGGCGCGCTCGGAGCCGCGCGCCTCCATGCACGGCTCGTCGAGCGCGCGCTGGTTACGGCGCGCGCGGCCCGCCTGGGCGAGGTGATGCTCTGGTCCTCGCGCCGCCAGCGCGGCGCCGACCTTGGCGCGCGCATGCGCCACGCCGTCGCGCACGCCCTGCGCCGTGCGCCGCGCGTCATCCTCATGGGCGCCGATGCCCCGGCGCTGCGCCCCGCGCAGCTGCGTCGCGCGGCGCGCTGGCTGGCGGGCGGCGCCGACGCGGTGTTCGCGCCCGCCGAGGACGGCGGCTACGCGCTCGTTGCGCTGCGGCGCGTCTCGCCGCGCCTGTTCCAGGACATCGAGTGGGGCGGGCCGCGGGTCATGGCGCAGACGCGGGCGCGCCTTGCCGCGCTCGGCTGGCGCTGGCGCGAGCTGCCCGAGGTATGGGACGTGGACCGGCCCGAGGACGTGACGCGGCTGCGGGGGCTGCGCTTGTGAGGCGGCGCCGCTTTCTCGCCGCGGGGGCGGCCGCGCTGCTGGCCCCGCGCCTGCGGGCGCAGGACGGCGTCGCCGCGATGCGCTTTTCGGACCTGCGCGCGGGTGCGCCGCTGCCGCCGGAATTCCGCGCCTACGCATTCGAGGGACAGTCGCGGCGCACCGAGTACACGCTCGTGACGGACGAGGGGCGCACCGTGCTGCGCGCGCGCGCCGAGGCTTCCACGGCCGGCATCATCCGCGACCTGCGCGTGGACCCGGCGGCCCAGCCCACGCTTGCGTGGCGCTGGAAGGCGACGCGGCTGCCCGAAAAGGGCGACCTGCGCACGAAGGCGGGCGACGACTACGCCGCGCGGCTCTACGTGACCTTCGACCTGCCGCTCGCGGCGCTGCCGTTCGGCGAGCGCTTCGGGGTGACGCTGGCGCGCATCATCTACGGCAAGGACGTGCCGTCCGCGGCGCTGTGCTACGTGTGGGCGACGCGCGCGAGCGTGGGCACCGTCGCGCCGAACGCCTATACCGGCCGCGTGCAGATGATCGTGGTGGAAAGCGGTGCGGACGCGCTGGGGCAGTGGCGCAGCTACGCGCGCGACATCGCCGCCGACTACCGGCGCGCCTTCGGCGCCGAGCCGCCGCCGGTCAGCGGCGTGGTCGTGTCCACCGACACCGACAACACGGGCGCGCGCGCCGAGACCTACTACGGCGACATCGACTTCAGAGCGCGCCGGATTTCCTGAGCAGCGCCGCCACGCGCTCGGCGATCAGGCGGTAGCCGCGCGCGTTGGGGTGGATGGCGTCGGACTTGAGCTCGGAATTGCGCAGGATCTCGCCGATCACGCTGCCCTCGTACGGGATGCGCAGCTGCTCGGCGATCTCGGCGTAGAACGCGGGCGGCGTCACCAGGATCCCTTTCTCCGGCGTGCCGATGAGCAGCACGTCGATGCCGCGCTGGCGCGCCATCGACACCATGGTCTGCACGTTGGCCGCGGCCTGCGCCATGCCGAGATTGCGCAGGAAATCGTTGCCGCCGATGCACAGCACGAGCAGCTGCGGCTGGTGCTCTTCGAGCGCGCCGGGCAGGCGCGCCAGCGCGCGCGCGCTCACTTCGCCGGGCACGCCTGCGCGCACCACCTTGCGCCCGATGAGGCGCTCCAGTTGCGCCGGGTAGCTGTCGGCTTCGCTCGCGCCGGTGCCGTAGGTGATGCTGTCGCCGAAGGCGAGCACCACGGCGTGGGGCGCGAGCGGCGCGAGCTTCGGCGCATCGCCGCACGCGGCGCCGAGCGCGGCGAAAACGACGAGAAGCGCGCGAAAAAGCGACACGCGGTGCATGCTACACTTGCCCGCGCCACCTCGGGGGGAGCGCAATCCGGTGAGAATCAAGAGTCCCAGGGACTTCTGGGCCGGCGCCATGTTTACCGGTTTCGGCCTGTTCTTCGTGGCCTGGTCCTTCGCGCACTACCAGATGGGCTCGGCGGTGCGCATGGGCCCCGGATACTTCCCCGCGGTGCTTGGCGGCCTGCTGGTCCTGCTCGGCGTCGGCGTGCTGCTGCAGTCGATGGCGTTCAGCGGCCCGAAGGTCGAGGCGTTCCACTTCAAGCCGCTCATCTTCGTCTGCGTGTCCGTGCTTGCCTACGGCTACCTGATGCAGCCGGGCGGCCTCGCCGTCGCCACCGCCGCCGCCGTGATCATCGGCGCCATGGCCGGCAACGAGTTCAAGTGGAAGGAAGTGCTGATCGTCGCGCTGGTGCTGGTGATCTTCTCGTACCTCGTGTTCGTGAAGGGCCTCACGCTGCCGTTCCCGATGTGCCCGTCGTTCGTCGAGAACTGCCCGATCCGCTAGCGCGATGGATGTCCTCGACAACCTGATCCTCGGCGCGCAGGTCGCGTTCTCCTGGCAGAACGTCCTGTACTGCCTCATCGGCGTGCTGCTCGGGACGCTGATCGGCGTGCTGCCCGGCATCGGCCCGGTGCCGACCATCGCCATGCTGCTGCCGATCACCTTCAACCTGGACCCGATCGCGGCGCTCATCATGCTCTCGGGCATCTACTACGGCTCGCAGTACGGCGGCTCGACCACCGCGATCCTCGTCAACCTGCCGGGCGAGGCGGCCTCGGTGGTGACGGTGCTCGACGGCCACCAGATGGCGCGCCAGGGGCGCGCCGGGCCGGCGCTCGCCATCTCGGCCATCGGCTCGTTCGTCGCCGGCTGCATCGCGACGCTGGTGATCGCCACCGCGGCGCCGCCGCTGGCTGAAGTGGCGCTGAAGTTCGGGCCGGCGGAGTACTTCTCGCTCATGGTGCTGGGCCTCGTGGCGGCGACGGTGCTCGCGCACGGCTCGCTCGTCAAGGCGATCGCCATGGTGGTGCTGGGCCTCTTGCTCGGCCTCGCGGGCACCGACGTCAATTCGGGCGTGCTGCGCTTCACCTTCGGCGTCCCGGAGCTCGCCGACGGCATCGGCTTCGTCATCGTGGCGATGGGGATGTTCGGCGTCACCGAGATCGTCGCCAACCTCGAGCAGCGCTCGAAGCGCGAAGTGTTCGTCGGCAAGGTGACGCACCTCTTCCCGACCAAGGAGGACCTGAAGCGCTCGTGGGCGCCGATCCTGCGCGGCACCGCGCTCGGTTCCTTCCTCGGCATCCTGCCGGGCGGCGGCGCGCTGCTCTCGTCGTTCGCGTCCTACACGGTGGAAAAGAAGGTCTCGAAGCACCCCGAGCAGTTCGGCAAGGGCGCGATCGAAGGCGTTGCCGGGCCGGAATCGGCCAACAACGCCGGCGCGCAGACGTCCTTCATCCCGATGCTCACGCTCGGCATCCCCGGCAACGCGGTGATGGCGCTGATGATCGGCGCGCTCATGATCCAGGGCATCGCGCCGGGCCCGCAGGTGATGACCGACAAGCCGGAGCTGTTCTGGGGCCTGATCGCCTCGATGTGGCTCGGCAACGCCATGCTCGTCGTCCTCAACCTGCCGCTCATCGGCATCTGGATCAAGCTGCTGCAGGTGCCCTACCGGTTCCTGTTCCCCGCCATCCTGATCTTCATGAACGTGGGCGTGTTCAGCCTCTCCAACAATCCCTGGGACTGCCTGATCATGTCGGTGTTCGGGGTGTTCGGCTACATCTGCGTCAAGCTCGAGTGCGAGCCGGCGCCGATGATCCTCGGCTTCATCCTCGGGCCGCTGATGGAGGAGAACCTGCGCCGCGCGATGCTGCTGTCGCGTGGCGACCCGACCGTGTTCTTCGACCCGGTGAACAAGCCGATTTCGTTCTCCTTCCTGCTGGCGGCGCTCGCGCTACTGGTGATCATCGCGCTGCCCAACATCCGCAAGAAGCGCGAAGAAGTCTTCGTCGAGGAAACCTAGAGCGCCGCTACGGTCTGCACCTCGACCAGGAACGGCTCCTGGACGAGGCGATCGACGATGAGCAGGGTGTTGGGCGGGTACTTGCCGTCGGGGAAGATCTTCGGGAACTCGCGCAGCCGCCAGGCCATGAACTTCGGGATGTCCTGCGAGTGCACCAGGTAGGTGGTGAACTGCACGACGTTGCCCCAGCCCGCGTCCGCCGACTTGAGCGCCGCCTCGATCTGCCTGAATACGCCCGTGCACTGCGCGTCGAAGTCGTCTCCCGGCGCGAGCATGCCGGCGATGTAGAGGGTTTCCGCGGCGTTCTTCACCCGGGCGAGGTGCGAGTACTGCCCGAGCGGTTTGCCCAGCGCCTCGACGTTGCCGATCCGGATCTGCGCCATGCGTCCTCCTAGTTCGTTTTCGGCTTGCCGCGCCCCGCGAGCAGCGAGGTCACCGCGATCTCCAGCGCGCGCTGGTCGACCGGCTTGACGAGAAAGCCGCTCGCCCCCGCGGCGAGGCAGCGGTCGTTGGTCGTCATGTCTTCCAGCGCCGAGATGATGAGGATCGGGGTCGCCGTGTTGGCCGAGCCGGCGCGGATCTCCTTCAGCACTTCATAGCCGCCGATCCCCGGCATCATCAAGTCGAGCAGAATGGCGTCGTAGGCGTAGTTGTGCGCGAGCATTAGTGCCTGCTCGCAGGTGCCGGCGAGCTGCACCTCGGCTTTCAGGGCCTTCGTGGCATAGCGCGCCATCAGCAGCCGCACCGACTCCTCGTCGTCGACGATCAGAAGGCGGTGGCGCGGCGCGGGCTGCTTCTTTGCGGCCATCAGCGCGCGAGCTGCCGGGCGAGGTCGTTGAAATCGCGCGCGTGCACGTCGAATGCCGGGTCGCGCGACACGTCCACGTTCATGGCCGGTCCGTACTCGCGCGCGCGCGTCACGAAGGCGGTCCGCAGCCCGCAGGCGCGTGCGGCGTGCAAATCGTCCTTGTGCGCGGCGACCATCATCAGCTCGCCCGGGCGCACGCCGAGCAGGTCCGCGGCGCCGAGGTAGGTCTCGGGATCGGGCTTGTAGTGGCGCACCACTTCGGCCGAGAGGATGCAGTCCCAGGGCAGTCCCGCGTGCCGGGCCATGTTGACCAGCAGCGCGACATTGCCGTTGGACAGGGTCGCGACGACATGCTTGCGCTTGAGCTTGCCGAGCCCCGCTTTCGCATCCGGCCAGGGCTTCAGGCGGTGCCAGGCGTGGTTCAGATGGGTGATCTCGTCCTCGGTCAGGCCGCGGATGGCGAACTGGCGCAGCAAGTCGTCCAGGATCATGCGGTGCAGGTCGTCGATCCGGGTCCAGGGCAGCTCGCCCGAGCGCACGCGCGCCATCGCCGGGCGGTAGCCCGCGCGCCAGGCGTCGGCGAACGCTTCCCAGTCCACCTGCAGCTTCTTGCGGCGGCCGAGCAGGCGCCCTTCGCGAATCAGCGAGCCGCGCCAGTCCACGACCGTGCCGAAGACGTCGAACACCAGGGCTTTCACTTTGGGCGCGCGCACGGGCCTCATTTTGCCTTTCTTTCGTGCTTCCAGAGCACGTCGCCGCGCCGCGCCGCGCGATTCAGGGCGCGGCCGAGGACGAAGAGCAGGTCCGACAGGCGATTGAGGTACTGGCGCGCGCGCTCGCCCACCGGCTCGGCGCGGCCGAGCGCGACCAGGCTGCGCTCGGCGCGCCGGCACACGGCGCGCGCGAGGTGCGCGCTCGCCGCGGCGCGCGTGCCGCCGGGCAGGATGAACTCCTTCAGCGGCTTCAGGTGCGCGTTGTGCGCCCCGGTGAGCGCCTCGAGGCGCGTGACCTGCGTCTCGGTGATCATCGTGTGGCCCGGGATGCACACTTCGCCGCCCAGGTCGAACAGGTCATGCTGCACCTGCAGCAGCGCTTTCGCGACGGCGGC
>Ga0224505_10001993_pt1 | contig 12345 bp, 7 predicted proteins | sample SF_Jan12_sed_USG_FD_169102 | JGI IMG/M metagenome (GOLD analysis project Ga0224505, IMG submission 169102) | Sediment microbial communities from San Francisco Bay, California, United States - SF_Jan12_sed_USGS_4_1 | ecosystem: Environmental > Aquatic > Marine > Sediment | place: USA: California...
CGCCGCCACCGATTTTCGTCAGGCCCTCGCCAAACCCCTTCACGACCTGGTTGAGTCGGAACGTTGCCGGGGCGCCGCGATCGTAGGAGCTGTCGAACTGTGTGCCGTCGATCAAGGTGCCCTTGTAGTGCACGAGCACGCTATCCGTAAGGCTCGGTTTGGCACCCGTGCCGGGGTCGAGCACTTTGTAGTGCAAACCTGACTCGCTTATCTCAACATCGGCATCGTCAGCGAGTGTCGCGAAAAAGGCCTTCCCGGCAGCAATGTTTTCAGCGGCGGCCGCCTCAGCCTCGGCAGCGGCGACGGCTTGCGCCGCGGTCATGCGATCATTCATGAAAGCTTCAAAAGCAGGCATCTTCCCCTCTATAGCAGGATCGATTTCGGTGGCGCTTGCGCCTGCGATGAAACCTTTGGCGATGGTGGCGGCATCGTCCGCGCCAAAACCGAGCTCCTTGAGACCGGTTTGAGTGACCATAAAAAGACCGATCGCACGACAGGCCTCGGTATCAATCGCTGGAATCTCCTCGGCTCCGGCTTGCAGTGCTTCGGCCCTGGCTTGCGCCTGGCCAATGGCCGCCTGCATGGCTGCCGGGTCCTGATCCTCCATTTTCATTGTTCCACTCAAGCCCTTTTGCACTCCGTCAGCAACAGCTGCGATAGCCTCCTGATCCAACTCGAGTGACGCAAAGTTACCGCGCTGGGCGGTGAGATAGCCGACCATCTCAGTCATTTCAGTCATTTCGCTCATTTCGGTTGTTTCGGGCTGGGAGACTTCGGCGGCAGGGGTCGTGTCCGCGTCTTTTCCCTGGCATGCAGCGATCAACAGCAGAACCAGGAGTACCGGCAGATTGGAGTTTTTCAACATGTGGATGGGGCCTTCAGGTCACTCGAAAAGTGGCGATAGGCTACGCGATTGTTAGGTTGAAACCCAGCCCAAGGAATCAAACCGTATTGAGTTACTTGAGTGGTACTTATCGTGCGTCGACGGCCTGCTTGATGAACACGGCCTGATCCCTGTAGTAGTTCTCAGGCACGGAAGGCCAGCGGGTGCCGGACGGCTCGAACCAATCCGCAGTGGCAATTCCTGGCATCCGTGGCCTGAAAATCCGCGTGTCGGTGGTTCGATTATGCCCCTGGCCACCATTTATTGCGCCAACTTTAGTACCGCGGCGATTTCCGCCTGAAAATACCCAGCCGCATATCGTGTGACGACTCGTTCGCCGTTCAACTCGTCGAACGTGACCATGCCATGATCGGCGTTTTCGAAAACGATGAGCTCAATTGGCCTGCCGCCATCTTCCATGGCCCTGAGCTTCGCGATGGTTTGCTCGTTTGGAGCACTGCGATCCTCTTGCGCTAACAGCCATACCATTGGTGTGTTAGATGTCGCCAGCAGCTTGGTTGAGTCGTAATCCCACGCCAGTCCTTTCGGCAGGCGACGTCGGGCGAGCAGCCTGACCAGGAACTTCGGATACGAAACGAGCTGATCTACCGGCGTGCCCTGCAGGTAATCCAGCCATTTTGAATCACTGTACTTTTTCTTCATGGTGTCGAACTCTTCCCAGCCACTACTGAATTCGTTTGCCACGAGATCTACTGCGGCGGCGATGAGTTGTTCGGCGTCAGCGAGGTCAGCATCGGTGACGTCAGCGTCGATCAGCAGCTGTCGCATTTCAAGTCGGGCTTCTTCCGCGGGCGATTCGATCATGCCGTAGTTCACAACAACAAAGGCAATCGAATCCGACATTGACGAGGCGAGCGGTGCGACCCAGGCGCCCTGGCTGTAGCCACTGAGTCCGATGCGCTGGGTGTCTATTTCAGGCTCTTCAAGTAGCCTCTCGACCGCGGCAACGGCGTCCCGTGCTAATTGATGGAAGTCGAAAGTGAACTCGCCGCCGGAACGGCCGCTACCTCGCTTGTCATAGGTCAGTGCAGCAATGCCGTTCGCGACGAAGAAGTCGCTGTTGTAGAGCCATTCCGTGCCGGGTGAGTCTCCCGAGCCATGGACGAGCACGACCGCCGGGTAGGGTGGCGCACCGTCGGGTAGTTGCAGCCGTGCAAAGAGTTGTGCGCCATTACTATCAAACTGAAGCAAGCGTTCGTGGCCGATACGCATGGCTGGGATCGGGTCGCTGTTTCGCGCCTCCCACTGTAATGTCTGCGCTGTTTCGTCCTCGCCAGCCTGGAACTGAACCGTCAGCTGTACCGGCTCCCTGTTTGAGAATCCCTCGCCGGAAACGTAGGTGTTGTCCCCGTCCGGGTACAGGCGACCGCTATCGCCAGTCTCGTAGATTCGGTAACGCAGCGTGCCCTTGGCGCTGCGACTGACGCTGACCGTCTCGCCGCTCTCCAGCCGATAGGCGCCCAGCAGGCCTCGAGGTGGCTCGGGAGTAGCGCAGGCGGCTAGCAGCAGGCAGACGATTAGCAGGATTCGTTGATACATAGGCATGTTCCGCACCACAATGGTCTGTGACCAGCATCCGCGGGGCCGGGACCGGCAGCAAGAGGAACCCTGTCCGGCTGCTGGCACACGGACAAGAAAGGCTCGACTGGGCAGGAATCAGGCGCTGGTCCAAGTGTCGCGGTAGTGCGCCGGCGTCTGCCCGGTCTCGCGGCGGAGCGAATCGTAGAACGTCGATCGACTGCGAAATCCGGCCATGAGCCCGATCGCCTCTATCGACGTACGGCGTTCCGCGGGATCGGTCAGCAACCGCCTGGCTTCTGCAACACGATGGCCGTTGACGAATTGATAGAAGTTGCCACCGTTGGACGACTTGATGAGCTGCGACAAGTCACGCGCCGCGATTCCGAGCGCCGCCGCAAGATCGTCGAGCGATAATCGCGGGTCCAGGTGCGGACACTCGGTCCGCATGTAGTGGTCGAGGGTCTGCAATGTCAACGTCGTGCTTCTGTGGGTCGGTGTGACCTGCGCGAGACTTCGCAGGCTGCGAGGATCCGTGATCACCAGTATGGTCAAGGCGATGATAAGTGCGGCGCCGATCAGTGGTACGGCGTCAAACAACCAGCTGACTGTCGGCGCCACCATCAGGCTGAGCTGGAATGCATGCAGTATCCATAGGCCGATGAGCAGGACGTAAAGATGATGTGCCCGCGTCGCCAGCTTTCGCCCATAGGCGATGTACAACCACGTGGTCACGCATGAATAAGCGAGCTGAACAAGGACGACGACACTGATGGCTGGTCCGGCAACGAATTCACCGCCCATCAGGGCGGCAAGCAAAACAAGCAATGCCGGTGACAAATACCACAGGCGTGACACAGGACCTCGGCCCACCGCATCCGACATGTAGTCCAGGAACAGGGCCGACGCGAGGAGCACGACGACATAGTCGACCAGCCAGACCCACCAGACAGCCGGGAACCAGGAATACTCGACGGCGGTGAACGAAAACAGCAAATACGCGTAGGCAATAAGTGCCGAGCCAAACTTCTTTCGCGATCGTGTTCGGTGCATGCGCGGGCCAAACACGAGCACGGACCCGAGGATCAGCGCGTTTGCCGCTCCTGTTATTTGCACAAACGCTTGCCACAACTCGTCGGTCACGGGCCGATTGTTTCAGATACCAGGCGAGAGGTCGAACCGATTTTCCGGCTTTCTCTGTGCCTACTTTGGTGCCCAATCCACGATTACCTACCGTCACCCGAAATCACCCAACCGATCAGAATTTCGTCGTATTACGTGTTCTTGGATTACCTCAGGTTACGCTGGATCGTGAAATCTATTCACTGAAAATCCGCGTGTCGGTGGTTCGATTATGCCCCTGGCCACCATTCTCTCCCGAAGCATCCAGCACCTCTGCTACCCGATGACTGCCGGCAGTAAGTGGTTGGCTACCAGATCGTGCTCCAGCGAGGCCCGGTCGTAGTTGCCGCCAGTCACTACAACAACAAGATCCAGTGCTGGGAATATCATGATGGCCTGGCCAGCAAGACCGTCGGCGTGGATGGCCTCGATTGTTTCACCACCTACATTGAACGATTTCAACCACCAGAAGTGCCCGTAACCCGAGTAGCCCTTGAAGCCAATGTCAGTAACAGATATGAACTCGGTGGTCGCCCTTCGAAACCACTCAGCCGGTACGATTTGCTGTCCGTCCCACTGCCCTTCCTGGAGAACCAGCTGCCCCAGCTTGGCCATGTCCCTTGGTCTCAGATAGATATCACCAACAATGTAGACGGGACCGTGTTCGAATTGTGGCCAGTAGAAATTCGTGATGCCGAGCGGATCGAATAGCTGTTGCGCAGCAAACTGGTCAAGCGGCATCCCGGTCGATCTGCGAAGGACCTCGCCCATCATCTGGAAGCCGCCGGTATTGTAGTAGAAGGATGTCCCCGGCTCGTGAAGCAGGGGCTTGCCGAGGAAATACGCCGACGGGTCTAATGCTCTCTGAAACCGAAGGGCATCACTATTCTCGAAATCCAGGGCAGCAACATCCCATTCGTTCCACTCCAGGCCCGAAGTCATGGACATGACGTGCTCGAGCAGGATATCGGCCTTACCGGGCTGGTCCGGATCATAATGCTCGGGAAACTGAGCGAGCAGGCTGGATCGCTCGCTCTCGATGTATCCTTCCTGTATCGCAATTCCGACGAGTGTCGACATATAGCTCTTTGACACCGAATGAACGATGTGTAGCTCGTCCCTGTCAAAATCGATCACCGGGCCGAAAAAATCCGGGCTTCCGTGGCTGTACATCCGCCCACTGCCATACTCCTCCAGCACAAGCTTGCCGTCCTTGACGATAACGAGTCCGTGTATTTCGTTGTAAGTACCCCTCCGGATCTCGTTGACGGCATCGATGATTGGCGCAGCGTCGATTCCAACGGCAGCAAGCGATGCAGTATCCCAGCCATCATCTGTCTGCACGGGGATATCGATCGACTGGACCGGCGGCAAATAGCTGTGCGGACCCTGGTCGCCGCCTGCACCGCCGCAAGCGGCAAGAATGCAGGTCGTCGTCAGCAGCAGTACCGTGGTGAAAGTGCGTTTCTCGTTCATGGCTTCTTCCCTCAGCATCGACTGGCGACAGCAGTGCCGCCACTTTTCCGAGCGTCCAGCGTTCCACGATGAACGCGGTATTACCTGAGGTTCCGATGATCTCTTTATCCTTTTCACACGATGACGGGGAACAGGAAACCGGGTTCGAGCTGACGCGATTCGTGGCGCGTGCGTCAATCGGGCGGCATGTCGTAGGCAGATCTCCCTATTGAGCGTGGTTGCGCCCGGGCTAGACTAAATTAGGGACACTGTTTGTGGGGGCGGGGTCATGTTTCAGAGCGCCGTCGATAGAAATCCGCGCATTGCGTCGGCTGTGATTGTCGGGCTCCTGGGGCTGGTGATGCCCAGCCAGGCGCCAGCGCAGCAGGCGGTCATTCCCCTCCAGCTGAGTTTCTCGGACCCGGGCGCACGCAGCGCGGGACTGGGGGGCGCGTTCGTCGCTCTCGGGGACGACGCCACGGCCGCATTCGCGAATCCGGCCGGTCTCGTGCAACTCCTCAAACCCGAAATCTCGATTGAGACGAGGAACTGGAGCCATTCGATCCCGTACACGGCGAGCGGTCGCATCGAGGGTGTCCCGAGTGGCATCGGGCTTGACGTCGCGCCCGGCATTATCAAGAACGAGGCAACCTATAACACCACCGGCTTGTCGTTCCTGTCGCTGGTCTGGCCGACCGGCGACTGGTCATTCGCCCTGTATCGGCATCAGTACGCCGATCTCGAATTCTCGGGGGAGACCCAGGGTCTCTTCGGCGGCAGCGACGGTAGTCCTGAACGCTGGTCCGACCAGCAGATGCACAGCACACAGGATGTCATCAGCTATGGACTATCGGCGGGTTACCGGTTGAGCGACAAATTCAGCGTCGGCCTGGGCCTGACCTACTATGACGTCAGGTTGGAGGCGCTCACGCAGGAGTACCTGTGGGACGACGACTCGGACACCGGCCTGTTCGGGCCAACAACGTTCCTGCCGGACCGGCTGGCTCTGACCGAATACCTGTTTATCGACGATGAGGACTGGACGTTGTCCGGCGGCTTCCTGTGGAGCCTGACGAGCCGTTGGCGCATCGGTGGTGTATACCGCCAGGGCTTCGACGTAAGCCTCGGCAACGACATCATCGCCGGGGTCGCGGTCGACTACGGGGTGCCGCCCGGTACGGTCTTCATTCGCAATCGTGGCGTTCCGACGGAGTTCCCAGATGTGTATGGACTCGGCGTTTCCTATCGCACGCTGGAAGAGAGGTTGACCTTGAGTTTCCAGTGGGACCGCATCGAGTACTCGAGTATTCCGCGGAGTATTGAACTCGATGACCAGACGATCGATGACGCCGAGGAACTTCATTTCGGTGCGGAATACTTCTTCCTGGAGTCGTCGCCGGTGATGGCGGTGCGGCTGGGTGCCTGGCTTGATCCCTATCACCAGATGTATGCGATCGTCGATGATCCTTACATGCAGGCGGTGTTGCCGCCGGGCAGCGATGAGTGGCATTACACGGCCGGGCTGGGATTTGCCACGCAGCGCTTCCAGGTGGATCTCGCCGCAGACCTGTCCGACGCGCTGAATACGATTTCGCTGTCAGCGATCTTTAATTTCTGAGTCAGTCGCCGCCATCATCGAGGCGTTGTTCACGGCGGATGCCCTGGGACGTCAACTCGTACGCCCAGGAAAGCACCAGCGCAACCGGCAGGCCGAGCACCAGCAGCGCCAGCAATAGCTTGCCGGCCCAGTTCGGTACTTCCAGAAAGTCGAACACGATATCGCCGATCTGCAGCAACAACCAGGCGACCACCACGTAGGCGATCGCGACTCGGAATACCTTGCGGCGTTTGAGCTCGACCATCAGCCCGCGCCGTTGTGGCGCGGCAGCGACGTCTGGCTGAACGTCATTCGCTGCAGCGCCGGCATCCATGCCTCGCAGCCAGCGCTGGAAGAAATAATTCGCAAGGGCGAACCGGTCGTCACCTTCATGACGAATGAAGCCCAGGTTGATGAGCTGCCGCAGGCAGCCATCCAGTTCGTCTGCACTAATCGACGTGCATTCCATTATCGGCTCCCGGGCCAGCGCAGGCGTCTCGGCTATCGTACGGACGATGCGTTGTTCGGTTGCGTTGAGCATGTCGAAGTCGACCGAAAAGAAGTAGCTCACCATGCGGTCTGTCGCGACCTGCGTGACAGCCTCATCCAACTGGCCGGTTTCGACAAAACGCTTGCAGACAAGCTGCACCAGGTAGGGATGGTTGTCGCAGTGCTCGAGGATTTCGGCCATCGTTTCGTCATCGATGTCCGGCCTCACTTCGGGTCGCAGGTGCGATTGCCGGACCAGCGAACGGGCCTCGTCGTCGGTCAGGCGGTCGATATAGATCGGCGGTGTAAAACCGTGCAAGAACGGCGAGGTGTCGTCGGTCTGCCCGGCCAGCGCCCACAAGCTGATCGTCGATGCCAGCACCGTGCGAATCCCGTGACGGCTCTGCAACGCATGCCGGAGCTTGCGCAATAGCGACGGGTCTGCGCGCTGCAGGCCGAGTAACTCCTCCACTTCGTCACACAGCAGCAAAAGCCGCAGTCCCTGGGAATGGAGCCTGCGGCGCAGGCGTTCGAGTGCAACGAAAAGATCGTCGGCCGTGATCTCATCCACGTTGATCCCGATACGCTGCAGGCGCTCTTCGACGTCCAGCAGCGCGTCGGTGAAATTCAGGTGGAGTTCGGCTGCCGAGTCCACGCCCTGGAAGTCCCAGTAAATTGCGAAGTATTGCGGTTCCGGGTCGCGGCCGGAGACCAGCTCGATCTGCTTCAGGAGCGACGTCTTGCCGACACGGCGAGTCCCGAGCAGCCAGATCAGGTCGCGCTCGCCGCGGAGGACCTCTGCGATCTGGGCACTGCGGCCGTAGAAACGGTCACCACGCACCCATTGACCCACGACGTAGGGGATTGTGGCAGGCAGAGCCATCGGCGCCATCGGTACGGGCGCATTCTGTGCCGAAGCGTTGCTGACATCGGCCAGCAGTCGGTAGCCGCGCTTGGGCAGGGTCTCGATGTGTTCGCTTCCGGCCCCGTTGCCGGCAACGCGGTCGAGCGCCCGGCGGAGGCGGTAGATGCAGCGGTTCAGCGTGTAGTCGGTCACGACGACGTCGGGCCAGATCGTGTCGTGCAGCTCCTGCCGTGACACCACACGTCCTCGTTGCTTCGCAAGTTCGGTCAGCACCGCCATCACACGGGGCTCGAGACGCAGCGATCCCCCCGGTCCCGTCACGGTACCCTCGCGCTCATCGAGCATGATTCTGGCAGGCTGCTGCGTCATCTTCACTGTGCTAGCACGCCGCCCCGAGAGCGGCAAGCCGTGTTTGTACCTAGGACCGGCGCGAGCCCGCAAAGCGGTCCAGGGGACAAGTAGATCATAGAGAAGTCACCCTGCGATCAGGCGCAGGGACAATTGACGTGTTTCCCTGAAGCTAGGGCAGCAAAGGCTGTCCGTAACGGAGCACAGAGGTGACGCTATGAACACGGAACCGCGAAAATCGAACGTCGCCGGTATCCTGCTGCTGGTTTTGTTGGCGCTGGCGCTGATGGCGGCGTGTTCCTTGTAGCTGTTCGGTTATCGCTTATTGCACCGGGGACGGGCGTGTGAGGTAGTCATTTGACGAGGGTGTCCATGCAGCATCGGCGCACGATCTTGCTCGCAGTCGTAGCGATCGTCCTGATCGCAGGCCCCGTTGCGGCCGATCCCTGGTACGAATATTACACCAATGCCCAGCAGGCCCTCGAGCGTGAGGACTGGACAGCAGCTGTCCAGCAACTCAACGCGGCACTCGAGAAAAAGGGCGACTCCAGCGCACGGGCGCGCAGCTACGGCATGAACGTGGTCGAGTACTTTCCGTATTTCCGGCTCGGTGTCGCCTACTATCACCTCGGCCAGTTCGATGCCGCCCTGCAGGCCTTCGAGACCGAAGCCAGGCTGGGTGCAATCACCGAGTCCGAGTCGGCTAACGCACAGCTAGCTGAGTTCCGGGTGCTTGCCGAGGAGGCGAGGCTGGCGCAGGTGGCGGAGCGCGCGCGCCGCATCGAGAATATCGTGGCAGACAGTCTCGCCGAATCGGCACGACTCAAGCACGAGGGGCAGATCGAAGCGGCCATCGCGGCTGTGGACAAGGCGCTGGCCGTTGCTCCGGAAAACGTCGACGCGCTGGCGACCATGCAGCAACTGCGCGAGACGCTGGCAAGGCAACAGCGTGAACGGGAAATCGATCACCGCGTTTCGCAGCTCGTTGAGGAGGGCCGGGCGTTGCTCGGCGCTGGCGACTACGAGGGCGCCTCAAGCGTTCTCGGCGAAGCGCATTTTCTGCAGCCGGATCCGGAAATCCAGGCCCTGCTCGACAGGGCGACTCGCCGCTTGCAAGACGGCGCGGCGCCGGATCGTAGTGACGAGGACATCCGGCTGCGGGAACGCCGCTACGCAGAACAGCAAGCCGCCGAGGTCGAGGCGAGGATCGAAAAACTGCTTGTCGATGCGAGCAACAGCTTCGAGGCAGGCGCCACGGAAGCGTCGCTTGCCGCGGCCAACCAGGTGCTCGCGCTGAACCCGGGCAATCCGGCAGCGCTCGAACAGATTGCCCGCGCTTACGCCGTGATCAACCGGCGGCTACTCGGTACCCGTCCTGGCGGCAACATTCCGCCTGCGCTGCGATTCGTGGATCTGCGCGAGGAGGACGAAGACGGCCAGCGCCTGCAAATCATCCGGTCGCCTGACTTTCGGCTGACCGGCATCGTCATCGACGAGTCGCCGGTCGAGGTCTCCGTGTATTCCGATGACGGTGAAATAGAGCCGACGCTCAACAGCCAGTCCCTCGGAGACTTTACGCTGACCGAATTCAGCGTCGAAGTGGCGCTGGCGCCCGGCATGACATCGCTTTGGCTTCTGGCGAGCGACGCCGGGGGCATGAATTCGGGCACTGAATACTCGGTTCTCTATGTACAACCACTGCTGCGCGACCCGCGGTTCCAGGCGCTGCTGCTGCTTGCGGCAGGCGTCGCCATCGCCGTACCGCTGTGGCGCGGCAACCGGCGGCGGACGGAACTCAGGCGCCGGAAATTCAATCCCTATGTCGCCGGCGCCCCAGTCATGAACGATGACATGTTCTTCGGCCGCCGTCAGCTGGTCGCTCGTATCCTGCAGACCATTCACAACAACAGCCTGCTGTTGTATGGCGAGCGGCGTATCGGCAAGACCTCGATCCAGCACCAGCTCAAGCGGCGTCTTCTAGACATCGACGACCCGCACTTCGCTTTTTATCCCGTGTATATCGACCTGCAGGGCACGCCGCAGGAGCAGTTCTTCTGGACCATCGCCCGGGATATCGCGGAGGAACTTGCCCCGACACTGGACGGCCTCGCAATTACGGAGTCGATGCCGTCGGACTACGGATATCGCGACCTGCTCGGCGACCTGCGGCTCATCATCACGTATCTGCAAGAAAAATCGCCCAAGACCGCGAAGCTCGTGCTGCTGATTGATGAGGTGGACGAGCTGAACGAGTATGACCCGCGGATCAACCAACGGCTACGCAGCCTGTTCATGAAGAACTTCGCCGAGAACCTGGTCGCCGTCGTCTCCGGAGTCGAGATCAAGAAACGCTGGGAGCGTGAGGGCAGCCCCTGGTACAACTTTTTCGAGGAAATCGAGGTCCGTCCCTTCGACGAGCAGGAAGCGAGAGACCTGATCAGAAAGCCGATTGAAGGGATATTCAAGGCGGACACCGACGTGATCGAGCGCATTATCGGCCTGACGGGAGGCCGGCCTTACCTGATCCAGAAGCTGTGCGTTGCCCTGGTCACCAGGCTCCACGAAGAACGCCGCCGCAAGATGACGGTCGCCGATGTCGATGCTGTCGCTGGTGTGCGGTAGGGAGAACTGGTTGACAAATACTTACTGAATCAGCCATTTGGATTTCTGAAAATCCGCGTGTCGGTGGTTCAGTGCCATCCCTGGCCACCACTCCAATAATCAGTACTTACGCCGACTTATTCTTCCCCGCATCCGCAAATGACTCGTCGACCGCTTCCGGTTTGGGTGCGATCTTCAGCGGTGACTGCTTCACCATCGCAACCTTGCCGTTAAAGCAGGCGCCGTCCTGCAACACGAGACGCGCACAACTGATATCGCCGTTGACGGTCGAGCCCTTGGCCAGTGACACCAGCCCGTCGCTGTGTATGTCGCCATCGAGCTGGCCTTCGACGAGCACCGAACTCGCGTGTATGTCCGCCTTGACCCGGCCCTTGGCGCCAATGGTCAGGTTCTTCTTGTGGTGGGCAATGGTGCCCTCGATTGTGCCTTCGATGACCAGGTCCTCATCGGCCATTTTCGGCTTACACTTTCGGTATGCCTGAGATCTCTGATTCCAATTGATATCATCAGTCCGGCAGTGCGCCCGTTGGTTGAGGCGCCAGCACCGAGGGTATGGCGACACGTTTACGTGGAATACCTGCACGAACTGGCCGAATAAACACAGAGCAGAAAAATCATGACAGAAAAAGAATTTCCGCAACACGCGCGTGTGGTCATCATCGGCGGCGGCATCATCGGCTGCTCCGTGGCTTATCACCTGGCCGAAATGGGCTGCAAGGACGTAGTACTGCTGGAGCGTGATCAACTCACCTCTGGCACCACCTGGCATGCAGCCGGCTTGATGACAACTTTTGGTTCCGGCTCGGAAACCACGATCAGCATTCGTAAACACTCCATGGAGCTTTACAAACGGCTGGAAAAGGAAACCGGCCAGCAGACCGGCTTCAATGGTTGTGGCTTTATCGAACTGGCGGCGGATGCCGATCGTATGGAAGAGTACCGGCGCATTGCCAATTTCAATCGCCTGCACGGCATGGATATCCACGAACTTTCGCCTGCCGAAATCAAAGCCCTGTTTCCCTATGCGATGACCGACAACATCAGCGGCGGCTTTTACGCCGAGAATGACGGCCGCATCAACCCGGTTGACGTCACCATGGCGCTGGCCAAAGGCGCGCGCATGAAAGGCGCCCGCATCATCCAGAACACACCAGTGACCGGTGTGCTCACGCGCAACGGTACCGTCACCGGAGTGCGCACTGAGCAGGGCGAAATCCGTTCGGAATTCGTGGTGAACTGTGCCGGCATGTGGGCCCGACAGCTGGGCGAACAATCCGGGGTGGTGATACCCAACCAGGCGGCCGAGCACTACTACCTGATCACCGAAACCATCGACGGCATCAGCGCCGACCTGCCGGTGCTGGAAGATCCATCGGTGCACGCCTACTACCGCGAAGAAACCGGCGGCCTGATGGTGGGCATGTT
>Ga0224505_10001997_pt1 | contig 12333 bp, 9 predicted proteins | sample SF_Jan12_sed_USG_FD_169102 | JGI IMG/M metagenome (GOLD analysis project Ga0224505, IMG submission 169102) | Sediment microbial communities from San Francisco Bay, California, United States - SF_Jan12_sed_USGS_4_1 | ecosystem: Environmental > Aquatic > Marine > Sediment | place: USA: California...
GACCATCGAGGCATCCACCCAGCAGGTGTGGGCGGTGCTGGGCGAGGGATACGACCGGCTCCACGACTGGTTCCCGGGTTCGACCGGAACCGACATGGAGACCGAGCCACCGTTCGGGGTCGGCACCGTTCGGGTGGTGCGCAACGGCCCGATGCGCATACGCGAGGAGATCGTGGTGTGGGAACCGGGCGAACGTCTCGGCTACGTCATCACCGGGCTGGGGCCCGGCGCACGGGATGTGCGCTCGGACTGGATGCTCCATGCCCGACCCGATGGATCAACCGTGGCCCAGGTGAAGACCAGCTGGGAGATGCGGGGCGGGGCGGTGGGCAAGCTGTTCCGGCCCGTCTACTCGCAGCTCCTGGCCCGCGCCGGCAAGTCGCTCACCATGGGGCTGAAGCAAGCCGTGGAGGCCGGCCCGGCGTGACCGGCCACCCCGACGACGAGTTCCATCCCCTCGACGGTACCGGGCGGTCGAGCGTGCCGGCCGGCCCCTGATGGGGCTCACACCGGGCGACAACGAGTCGACCGGACTGGCCGGTTGGCTGCGTCGATGGCAGCGGCGAGGCCAGCAGACCCTCGATGAGCTGCGGCAACGGCTCGTCCTCGTGGACACCGGCGTGCGGGTGGTGGAGCGCGACCGGGACGCTGCGGGCACCCTGCTCGGGAGCGCCCTGTCCCTGCGTCTGTTCCTGTTCTTCGTGCCGTTGGTGTTGCTCGCCGTCGGAGTCGCCGGTCTCGTCGGCGCGGAAGCCGATGTGGGTTCGGTGTCCTCGGCCGCGGATCTCAAGGGAACGCTCGCGCGTGAGATCGACCTGGCCTTCGAGCAGAACCGCCGGAGCGCATGGCTGGCGCTGCTCACCGGTGTGGCCGGAATCGCGTGGGCCGGTCGCTCGTTGACCCGAGCACTGTCCCTCTCGAGCGCCTTGTCGTGGCGCCTGGGCGGCAAGCAGAGGACACCGGTGCGGGTGATCGGCATCGTCGTCGGCATCGTCGTCGGGATGGCGTTGGTCTGGGTGATCGAGAACCTGATTCGGCAACGATTGGGATTCGCCGTGGCTTCCGTGTCGTTCGTGGCCATCGCGCTGGTCTATGTGGTCCTGTGGTCGCTGCTCCTGCTGGCCCTGCCCCGGGACACGCACGATCCGGGGGCGATACTCCCCGGGTCCGTGCTCATCGCCGTCTTGTTGGCGGGCATGCAGGCGATCAGCCAGCTCTACCTGCCCGGCGCCATCGACAACGCATCCTCGGTGTACAGCACGGTCGGTGCCGCCATCGCCGTGCTCGGTTGGTTCTTCGTCATCGGGCGGACCCTGGCCTTCGCTTTCGCCCTGAACGCGGTGGTCTACGAGCAGCACGGCAGCCTTTCCGAAGTGGTCTTCGCGCTCCCGGTCCTGCGCTCCATCCCGCAGCGGTGGCCCGCCTTCGCCGTGTTCTTCGATCTTGCGGCCTCCGAGTCGCCCACCGGGTCCGAGCGGGTTTGATGCCCACCGCGGGTTCCGACCCGAGTGGCCTGTAGGCGGTGTTGGGGCCGGTCGTGACGGCTCGGCTACGGTCGCGCCATCACGACAGGGGTATCGATGGAACCGGACCGATCGCTCGCACTCGATGACATTCGCCTGGGATATCGCGATTTCTGGCAGCTGCCGCTGGATGTTCGCGAAGGGGCCTTCGAGACCCTGCGGCGAGAGCGTCCGATCGCGTTCATGGAGGAAGACCCGCTGGAGGAGTTCCCCCAGTGGCCGGTGGGACCCGGGTTCTACGCCGTCACCCGCCACGCCGACATCCTGACCGCCAGCAAGCACCCGGAGTTGTTCAGCTCGGCCAAGGGCATCACCCTCCAGGACGGACCCGAGGAGTTCCAGGAGATCGCCAACGAGTTCTTCAACTCCATCATCGGCATGGACGATCCGCGTCATGCTCGCCTGCGCAAGATCGTCTCGGGCGGCTTCACCCCGCGCATGTTGGCCAAGGTCGAGGCCGACGTGCAGGCATCGGCCGACCGCATCATCGACCGCATCCGCAGCACCGGCAGCTGTGACTTCGTCACCGACGTCGCCGCCCGCCTGCCGCTCGAGATCATCTGCGACATGATGGCCGTTCCGCCCGAGCGCTACGACGACGTGTTCGATGCGTCCAACATCATCCTGGGCGGCGCCGACCCCGAGTTCGCCCCGCCCGAAGGGACCGACCCCATCGCCCACGGGTTCGGAGCGGCCATGACGTTGGTCAACATCATGAACGAGACGGTCGAGGCTCGCCGGGGCGAGGAGGGCGACGACCTCACCACGACGTTGGTCAACGCCGAGGTCGACGGGGAGCGGCTCACCGACGCCGAGATCGCCTCGTTCTTCATCCTGTTGTGCGTGGCCGGCAACGAGACCACCCGCAACGCCATCGGTTGGGGTCTGCACCATCTCTGCGAGAACCCCGAGCAGCGTCGCATCTGGCAGGAGAACTTCGACGAGGTCGCTCCCACCGCCGTCGAGGAGATCGTGCGGGTGTCCTCGCCCGTGATCTACATGCGCCGAACGGTCACCCGCGACGGGGTGCAGCTGGGCGATGTCGTCATGAACGAGAACGACAAGATCGGGATGTTCTACTGGTCGGCCAACCGCGACGAGGCCGTGTTCGAAGATCCCTACCGCTTCGACGTGCGCCGCAAGCCCAACGATCAGCTGGGTTTCGGCGGCCCGGGGCCCCATTTCTGCATGGGCGCCCACCTGGCCCGGCGCGAGATCACCGTGATGTTCCGCGAGCTGTTCGACAAGGTGCCCGACATCGAGGCCGCCGGCCCGCCCGACCGGTTGTGGAACAGCTTCATCAACGGCATCAAGCACCTGCCCTGTGAGTTCAGCCCCGCCTAGCTCGCCGCGCAGGAGCCGCCCGACCCCGTGGGGCCGGACGGCTCCTGGTCGAGCAGTGCCGCGTCAGCCGCCGAGCTCGTAGCCGTCGTTGAGCTCGCTGTCGAGCAACGCCAGCTCGGTCAACAGGTTGGGTGGGTTGTCCGGGTCGTACACGAAGATCCGGCTGGCCGAGGTGGGAATGCGATCCTCGGGGGCGCCGTACACGTAGTTCTCCGCGGTCAGCCCGTCGGTCTCGACCTCACCCAGTTGGGTCATGGCGTTGGCGATGCCCTCCCGGGACAGGTCGCCCAGCTCCACGGCCTTCTCCAGCAGGGCGTGCACGGCGATCTGCTGGTAGTAGCCACTGAAGAAGAACGAGTTGGGCTCGGCGCCGCTGTCGGGCTTGTAGGTCTCGAACCGCTCGAGGAAGTCGACCATGCCGGGAACGCTGGTGTCATTGAAGTCGGGGTTGTCGAGCGCCACGTAGAACTTCTCGAAGTTGGGTCCGGCCAACAGACTCAGGTACGAGGGCAATGCGCCCAGCCAGATGGGATCGAAGCCCTGGGTGGCGGCCTCGGCCATCATCGTCGACTGTTCGCGGGGCACCGTGATGGCGTACACCGCCTCGCAGCCGGCCTGATCCAGGGCCGAGACGGTGGCCGCGAAGTCGGTGTCGTTGCGATTCATGGTGCGCTTCTCGGTCAGCTCGAACCCCAGCTCACCGGCCGCGTACTCCAGCCCGTCGAGCCCGACCTCGCCGTACAGATCGTTCACGCTGACCACGCACTGGACGGTGTCGACACCGCCCAGCCCCGAGTCGTTGACGAACCAGTCGGCGATGTTGATCATCTCGTACTCGTAGGCCGCGCCGTTGGGCATGAGCACCGCTTCGTTGGCCCAGGTACCGGCCAGCGAACCGGGAACGCCGACGATGTTGTCCTCCTTCAGGAACTCGAGCACGGCCTGGGTGGGCGGGGTGCTCAGGATCTGGGCGAACAGCACCGAGTCGTCCTTGAGGCGCTGGTACTCCTGCACCGCGCTCGACGGATCGTCCTTCGTGTCGCCGGTGGCCAGTTCCACCTGGTAGCGACCCCCCACGCCGCCGAGCTCCTCGTTGACGTAGTCCCAGTAGATCTGCGAGCCAGTGGTGAGCGGGACGCCCAGGATGGCGAGGGGACCCGATTCGTCGGTGAGGTATCCGAGCTTGATGGTCTCGCCGTCGAAGCCCGGAGCCGGCTCGGGGTCGCCGGCCGGCTCGACGGAGCCGTCGTCGGGGGCCACCGTCGCATCGGATCCGCTGTCGGCGGGCTCGGTGCCGTCGGTCGGTGCCGTGGTATCCGATCCGTCCGTGGGCTCGGTGGTATCCGAACCGGCCGAGTCGCCGCTGTCATCGCTGCTGCCGCAGGCCGCGGCGAACAAGGCGAAGGTCAGCAGTAGGGCGCTGACGAGCCACAGTTTCTTGGTCATGTCCGTGAATCCCTCCGTGGGCACCGTCTGATGCCCGTGACGATCGACTGGAAGCCTAGTGGGGGGTGGCCACCGGTTCGATGTCGGGCCCGGCATCGTCGGTGGGTGTTCCGCGTCGCTTCAGGGAGGCGACCATCCGGTGCCACAGTCCCACCAGTCCACGGGGCTGGAACATGAGGAACACGACGAGCAGGATGCTGAACAGGATCTCGGAGAAGACGGCGTTGCTCATGATCCCCTCGGAGGTGGCCGAGTCCTTCAACAGCGGCTGGTCGACCAGCGGCACGGTGAAGTTGATCTTGTCGCTGAACTCCTCGACCAGCTCCGGTAGGGGACCCAGGAAGAGCGCCCCGACAATGGCCCCGACCACGGTCCCGACGCCGCCCACCACGATCACGGCCACGTACCGGATGCTGAGCAGCAACTGGGATTCGGCCACGCCGGGCGTGAGGAAGCCGACCCGGGCGGCGTCGAGACCGCCGGCCAGACCAGCCATGGCGCCGGACAGGGCGAACACGATGACCTTGTTGCGGGCCACGCGGATACCGATGACCTCGGCGGCCACGTCGCGGTCGCGGATGGCCTGGAGGGCCCGGCCCGGGCGGGTGCGAATGATGTTGGCCACCGCCAGGGTGGCCAATCCCACCACGATCCACGTCAGGTAGAACAGTCCCTGCTCGGGGGTGAACTGCTTCCCGAAGATGCTCAGGTCGCCGAAGTCGACGAGGAACGACAGGCTGATTCCTCCCACAGACTTGCCGTTGAATCCGCCGCTGAAGCTGTCCCAGTTCTGGAGCACGTGGACGGTGACGAACACCAGGGCGATGCTGACCACCACCAGGTAGTTGCCCTTGAACCGCAGCGCGAACGGTCCGATGGCGGCGCCCACCAGGCCGGCGGCGAGCATGGCGGCGGCCATCCACAGCAGCATCGGCCACCCCTTGTCCGCGCCGAACCAGGCGGCCGTGTACGCCCCGATGAGGACGAACGCGGCCTGTCCCAGCGATGCCTGACCGGTGTAGCCGGTGAGCAGGTTGAGGCCGAGGCCACCGAGGGCGAACACCCCGGCGGCGATGAAGACCGACATCCAGAAGTCGCTGGAGATGAGCAGGGGGGTGACCACGACGGCGGCCACGGCCAGAGCCGCACCGATGCGGGCGCCCGCAGAGCGAAGGAGGCGGAGATCGTCGGTCACACCCGCTCGACTTCCTTGGTGCCGAACAGGCCCGATGGTCGGAACAGCAGAACGAAGATGAGCACCAGATAGGGCACCACCGACGAGAAGTTGGCGCCCAACCACTCGTACTCGAGGTACCCGGCGGTCAGCACCTCGGCCACGCCGATGATCACGCCGCCGACCACCGCCCCGCCGGGCGAGTCGAGGCCGCCCAGGATCATGGCCGGGAGGGCCCGGAGGGCCACGAAGCCGATGGCCGGGGTCAGCGCGTCCCCGCCGCGAGCGGTGAGCATGACGCCGGCCAGCACGCCGACGGCACCGGCGATGGCCCACGAGACCTGGAACGAGCGGGCCACCGAGATGCCCTGCGCGGCGGCCGCTTCCTGATCGAGGGCGGCCGCCTGCATGCCGATGCCGGTGCGGGTGAACTTGAAGAACAGGGCGAAGGCTCCGAACACCACCCCGGCATAGACCACCGTCCAGATGTTGGCGTGCGAGATGCTGACCCCACCGATGTCGACCACCTCGCCGAGCCAGGGATTGGCGAACCGCAGCCCGGGTTCATCCCAGATGATGGGCACCAACTGCTGGAGGAACAGCAGGATCCCCACCGTCACCAGGATGATGGTGAATGCCGGTTGGTCCATCATGCGCCGCAGGACGGTCCGCTCGATGAGCATGGCCACCCCGGCCATGGCCAGCACCGCGATGAGGGTGGACAGATAGAAGTTGACCTCCCACTCGACCGCCAGTTGATACGTGAGGTACGTGCCGAGCAGCACGAAGCCACCCTGGGCGAAGTTGAAGGTGCCGGTGGCCTTGTAGATGACCACGAAGCCGAGGGCGATCAGTGCGTAGATGCCGCCGAGGGCCACGCCCGACACGAACAGTTGGAGGAACTTGTCCATCAGACCGCATCCTCCGGGGTGCCCAGGTAGGCAGCGATGACCTCGGGGTCGGCCGCCACCGTGGCCGGGTCGCCGGTGGCGATCACCTCGCCGAAGCTGAGGCACACGATCTGTTCGGCCAGGCCCATCACCAGCTGCATGTCGTGCTCGACCATGATCATCGCCATTCCCAGCTCCTCACGGACCGAGGTGATGTCGCCCGCCATCACCTCGGTCTCCTCGACGTTCATGCCCGCCACCGGCTCATCGAGCAGCAGCACCTTGGGTTCCATGGCCACGGCCCGGCCGAACTCGATGCGCTTCTGGACGCCGTAGGGCAACAACCCGACCGGACGTCCCACGTGGTCGCCCAGCTCCAGCAGGTCGATCAGCTCGTGGCAGCGGGCCCGGTGGACGTGCTCTTCACGCTTGGCTCGCCCCACCCACAGCGCCCCCGCCCAGTACCCGGTCTTCATCAGGTGGTGCCGACCCAGCATCAGGTTGTCGACCACGTCGAGGTTCACGAACAGGGCCAGGTTCTGGAAGGTCCGGGCCAGTCCCCGCTCGGCGATGCTGGCCGGCCGGGCGCCGGTGATCTCCTCGCCGTCGAGGTGGATCGATCCTTCGAAGGGCCGGTAGACGCCGTTGATGCAGTTGAACACCGAGGTCTTGCCCGCGCCGTTGGGGCCGATGATGGCCAACAGGCTGGCCGGTTCGAGGGCGAACGACACCTCGTTCAGCACCCGGAGGCCGCCGAAGGAGAGGCTGATGCCGTCGACCTCGAGCACGGCGCTCATGATCGGTTCTCCGAAACCGCGATGGTGCCCCCCAGGTACAGCGCCTGCATGCTGTCGTCTTCCCGCAGTTGTCGGGCCGAGCCCGACAGGCCCACGCGTCCGTTCTCGAGGACGTACCCGTGATCGGCGATCGACAGGGCCATGGCCGCGTTCTGCTCGACCAGCAGGACGGTGGTGCCCGTCTTGTTGATGTCGGCGATCACATCGCGGATCTGGGTGACGATCAGGGGAGCGAGGCCGAGTGACGGCTCGTCGAGCAGCAGGAGGTCGGGTTGGGACATCAGGGCCCGACCGATGGCCAGCATCTGCTGTTCGCCGCCCGACAGGTAGCCGGCCTGTTGGCGCCGGCGTTCTCCCAGCACGGGGAACAGGTCGAACACGTAGTCGCGGGTCTGCTGTTTGGCCGCCCGATCCTTCACCGACACCCCACCGACCTTGAGGTTGTCCTCGATGCTGAGCTCGCCGAAGATGCGACGGCCCTCCATGGCCTGCCCGACGCCACGCCGCACGATGGCTGCTGGAGCGACGTCGTTGAGGACCGATCCATTCAGTTCGATCTGGCCACTGGTGATGCGAGCGTTGTGGTAGCCGAGCAGCCCGGTGATGGCGCGCAGCAGGGTCGTCTTCCCGGCACCGTTCGCCCCCAGCAGCGCCACGATCGAGCCCCTCGCCACGGACAGCTCCGCGCCCCGCAGTCCCAGCACCGCCGCGCTGTAGACCACCTCCAGGTCGCTGACCCGCAGCATGCACTCGTCGTCAGAGGTGGTGTCGATCGGGGTGCTCCAGGGCCGGTGGCGCGGGTGGGCAGACGGAATGTAGCAGGAAGGCCGGCGTCCTACCCGGGGAACAACAACGACAAGCAGACGCTGGCCGGATTCTCCAGCCAGATGGTGTGATCGGCGGGCATCACGCCGCGGTCGACGAGCCGGTTCATGACTCGCACCACGATGCCGCAGTAGCGGGCGGCGGCGAAGACCTCGAACCAGGTCGAGTCGCCCAGGTCAAGGCCGAGGGCCTCGTAGTAGCGCTCCCGCTGCTCGTCGCGCGTGGGTTCGCCGGGCAGCCGGGGCTGGCCCATCGTCTCGTGGCTCCAATGGTCGAACATCAGCCACCAGCCGAGGTCGATCTCGGGCGGCGCGATGGCGGCCGCCTCGAAGTCGGTCACGCACGCCGGACGGAAGTCGTTCCAGATGATGTTGCCCGGGCGGGGATCGCCCCAACTCAGCGCGGGGCTGGTGGTGGTCGGCTGCTCGGCGCGCAGGTAGTCCCAGGCCCGATCGAGGTGGGCGTGCACCCGCCCGTCCAGTTCTCGCCGGGTGTAGTCCTCCCACAGGTCGAGCTGTCGGGTGGCATCCGGGGTGGCGTCGTCGGGGATCAGCCAGTCGAGACCGGCGGCGCGCCAGTCCACCCGATGAACGGAGGCGAGGGTGGCGACACCGTGGTCGATCATGGTGCGGCGCTGGTCGGGCGTGGCGTCGACGAAGAAGCCGGCGCTGGTGTAGATGGGATCCTCGACGGGCACCTGGCCGTCGACGAACTCCATGACGAAGAACGGCATGCCCACCACGGTGGGGTCGTCGTCGTAGCCGACCAGTGGAGCCAGCGCGACTCCGCCGGCTTCGGTGAGGGCCTCCATCACGCGGTACTGCACCGCGATCTCGACTTCGGTGCCCGGCACTTGCACGGGGTACACCGGTGGCTCCGGGGTCTCGCGTCGCAGCACGAAGCGGTGATCGCGGTGAGCGCCTCCTGCGGTGACGGTCGCCGTGAGCATCGTCGTCTCGGCGGAGTAGCCGCTCTTGGGGTCGTCGAAGCCGACGATGGTGACGGCGTCGGCGCCGCCGATCCGCGCCGCCAACCATTCGGCCAACGGCTGGCGATGGCCGTCGAGCGGGTGTTCAGGCATCGGTTGGACCGGCTACGACGGCGTACTCGACCGAGGGCTTGGCCGGCCGGCCGCCGGGCTGGCGGCAGGCGATGGTGGGGGTCTGGCGGGCCACGGCCACGTCGACCCGGCGACGACCGCCGGCCCAGGTGACGATGCCGCGGCTGATGCCATCGGCGAGGGCCGTGGTCTCGATCCGTCGGTCCTGCTCGTCGAAGGCCCAGCCCAGCTGGGCGAAGACGGCCCGTTCGGCCATCTGGGCCGGCCCCATCGGTGCCCCCCACCATCCTCGACAGCGGCCGGCGACGGACGCCGGGTCGGCCGTACGGTCGAGTACGCCGATGACGTCGTCGGTGGTGAAGTCGGCCCACATTCGCCCGTTGGCGAGGGTCATGACTGTCGGGGAGAAGCGGTGGCCGCCGAGGTGGGATGTGCGTTCGACGACGAGGTCGGGTCGGGTGGCGGTCAGGGTGGCCGCCAGGCGGGTGCCGTCGGTTCCGCAGCATTGATCGCGGCTGCCGTGGGTGCACACCAGTACCAGATCGGCCGAAGCCTCGACCGTCCGGTCGGCCGGAGCGTCGGTCGGGTGCACGTGTTGCAGTTGCCCCAGGATCCGGTCGAGGTCCGCCTGGTCCCGGTAGAGGAAGGTCCGCCCCCGCACTGCGGCTCCCGTTCGCCAGAAGATCCGCACGCGGCCGCCGTCGCCGACTCGCGGCGGTACCACTGCCAGGAGCCGGGCCTGGCCTCCCGCCACCGGGATCTCCGGCCCCCTGCCGCCGAATCGGACGTGGGCGGCCATCTCGGCCGGCCAGGGAAGGGGGGTGTCGATGAGCACCAGCAGATCGGAGTCGATGGCGGTGCCGCCCGGGTCGATGCCGAGTCGTCGTTGGTGATCGGCGCACCTCGGCGCGTCATCCTCGTCGGGCAGGAGTGACTCGGCGGCGGCGGACAGGGAATCACTCATGGCTACTCGTTCTACTCGTTCGTCGCGGCCCACCGGCAAGCGAGGACCGCGCCTTCGGACCGGCTCGCTGCGCCCCGGCCGTTCGGTCGGTGGGCCTCCATGGGCCGTTCGGCCCAGGACGGCGCCGATGACGTCAAGTAACCCCTGGCGCAGGTCGATGCCTCGGTCGTGAAACCGGTGCCTGTCTTCAGGCGACAACTGACCCGTCTCCACGCGGTATGGGTACTGATCGGCTTCGTCGCGCTGTTCCCCGTGATCGGCATGGTCTTCTTCGCGGCATCGGCGTACGGCACCACACGTGAGCGGCAGGAGGCGGCGGGTCACCTGGAGAACGGTGCCGCGGCCCTGGCCGAGGTCCGCGAGCTCGAGATGTGGTTGGCCGCCGAACAGGCCGTCGACAGCGTGCAGACCGGTCTCATCCCGCTGGGAGCCGACATGACCGATCTGGGTGACGCGATCGGGGAGAGCGGCGCCGAGTTCGACGCGCTCAACCAGACCCGACAGCTGGTGGACGATGCCATCGCGGCGCTGGGTCTGCGCGACCGGCCCGACCACGATCTCGCGGGGGACGTCGATGAGCTGGTCGCGGCACTGGCCGGCCTGGAGGATCTGCGGACGAAGGTGGACGCCGGCCGGTCATCGGTCGCCGAGGTGAGCGAGTTCTTCGAGACCCCGCGCCGGCTGCTCTCGGCGGTGGGAGATGCGACACGAGTGGAAGCGACAGCGGCGGCCGCCCGGTCGGGCACCTTCGACGATGCGTTGGTCGCCATCGAGGCCATGGACGCGCTGTCCACGGTGCTGCGGGCCGGCATCAACGAGGTGTCGCTGGCCGCGAGCGTCTTCGGGACGGTCCCCGGCCTGGAGAAGCAGCCCGACGACGCCGTCAAGCTCATCGAGAGCATGGTGATGGTCGACGACGCCACAACGCGATTCGAGACCATTGCCTCGCCGGAGCTGTTGACATCGTGGCAGGCGTTGGAATCGCAGGTTACCGAAACCCGCTTCCAGGAGCTGCGAGCCCAGATCCCGGGCCAGCTGGGCCTGATCGATGGCGGGCAGGATCCGAGCTTCGACGGCCTGGTGTTCGCCCAGCTGGGTTACCGCGGCCTGTACGACAAGAACTCGATGCTCGGCCGCGCCGCGGTCGATGTGTCCGACCGCGCGGTCACGGGTCGGGCGTCGGCCGAGAACGACTTCCGGACCAGCCTCGGCGTGAGTCTGGCCGTGATCGGTCTGACGGGCATGGCCGGTCTGCTCGCGGCCCGCACGGTGGTGCGCCCCCTGCGAGATCTCAAGGAGCGGGCCGAACGGATCTCCGCCGGCGATCTGCACGATCCCCCGCTGGGTGGGGTGGGTCCCAATGAGATCGCCGTGGTGTCGCTGGCGCTCGACGAGCTGGCCACGTCGCTGTCCACAATGGAGGCCCAGACCCAGGCCCTCGCCGCGGGAGCGGTCGACTCCCCCGTGTTCGCGGCCGAGCTTCCCGGTCCCATCGGCCAGTCGCTGCGCAAGTCGGTGGAGAACCTGTCCGATATGACGGCTCGGCTGCGTCACCAGGCACGAACCGACGGCCTGACCGGGCTCATCAACCGCGCCGGCCTGCTGGAGCACCTCGACCAGGTGTTGGCGCGAACCCATTCCCAACTGCGGCTGGCGCTGCTCTTCGTCGATCTGGACAAGTTCAAGGCGGTCAACGACACCTACGGCCACCGCGTCGGCGACCAGGTGCTGATGGAGGTGGCCGACCGTCTGCGCGCCGTCGTGGGCGACGACGGCATTCCGGCACGCATCGGCGGCGACGAGTTCGTGGTGGCGGTCGAGGAGTCGGCCACCAGCGAGCGATCCCGCGCCCTGGCCGAGGCGCTGGTCGACGCCATGGACGTCACCATCTCCGTCGGGGACGTGTCGATCGACGTGACCGCCAGCGTGGGCTTGGCTGTCAGCTCGCCGGGCAGCACGGCCTCGTCCCTGCTGCGCGACGCCGATCTGGCCATGTACTCATCGAAGCGGGACAGCCGCGAGATCACGGTGTGCGACGACGGTCTCCGGGGCGACGAGGTTCGGCGTCAGGAGTTGGAGACCGCACTGGCCGCGGCCATCCGGGGCGACGAGCTGGAGCTGTACCTCCAGCCCGTCATCGAGCACGCCACCGGGTCGCTCGTGGGGGCCGAGGCCTTGTGTCGATGGTTCCGCAACGATCAGTTCATCCGACCCGACCAGTTCATCGCCGTGGCCGAGGAGAGCACACTGATCCTCGAGCTGGGTCGCTGGGCCCTGCACAAGGGCGCCGAACACGCCCGCGAGGTCTAC
>Ga0224505_10001998_pt1 | contig 12332 bp, 12 predicted proteins | sample SF_Jan12_sed_USG_FD_169102 | JGI IMG/M metagenome (GOLD analysis project Ga0224505, IMG submission 169102) | Sediment microbial communities from San Francisco Bay, California, United States - SF_Jan12_sed_USGS_4_1 | ecosystem: Environmental > Aquatic > Marine > Sediment | place: USA: California...
GGCCCAGTCGGCGTCGGCCACCGACCGGGCCTGGCCCTCGACGACCGCGACCACCTGTGTCACGACCCGCGTGACGCCCGCGGGGTCGGTCACGGTGACTGCGCGCAGCCTGTCCAGCCCGGCGAGTAGCCGCGCGGCCGCGGCCGGCCGGTCCTTCCACCAGCCGTCGGGCCGGGACCCGACGACGTTCGCGGCGTCGACGACCACTGTGAGCGCGCCGGCCTCGACCGCCGTCCAGGTGTGGGCGAAGCCCGGGTGGAGCGACCGATCGAGCACCTCGCCGAGGGGCACCCAGTCCAGCGCCTCGCTCTCGCGGTTCAGCTCGGTGGGCAGCGGCGTCGGAGTGTCGGCGTAGACCGTGGTGTAGGACCAGCCGCCGTGGTCGTCGACGAAGGTGTGCCGGATGCGCAGCCGCGCGAGGTCCAGCGCGGTCTCCTCTGCCGCCTCCCGAAGGGCGGCGGTGACGACGTCCTCGTGGCTGTCGCGGGCGCCGCCGGGCAGTCCCCAGGTCCCCCCGTGGTGCGACCAGCCGGCGCGGTGCTGGAGGAGCACGCGGGCCACACCGTCGTCGTCCACGGCGTGGAGCAGCAGGCCCGCGGCGCCGTGGCGTCCCCAGTGCCGATGGCCGAGCGCGCACTCCACCCAGCCGTTGCCGTCGTGCTCCACGTCCCTTGCGTACCAGACCCCGCCAGCGCAGCGGGTGCACTGATGTGCGGAATTCGAGGCCTTCGGCCCGAATTCCGCACGTAGGCCACCCTTCGTGTGCAGATGTCGAGGCGCGCGCCCGGAATTCCGCACATTCGTGCGGTGGGGCTACGGGAGGTCGCCGGCGGTCGCCGGGACGGTGCCCAGGCGACCGGCCTGGAAGTCGTCGAAGGCCTGGATGAGCTCGTCGCGGGTGTTCATCACGAACGGCCCGTACGCCGCGACCGGCTCCCGGATCGGCTCGCCGCCCAGCACGAACACGTCGAGGGCGTCCACCCGGGAGTCCTGCTCCCGCGAGGCCCCCACCGTCACGACGTCGCCGGCGCCAAGACCGCGAGCTGCCCGGACTCGAACGGGCGGCGGTCGGCCCCGACGGTTCCGGCCCCGGCCAGCGCGTAGACCAGCGCGTTGAAGTCGGTGCGCCAGGGCAGCTGCAGGGACGCCCCCGGCGCCAACGTCGCGTGCACCAGGGTGATGGGGGTGTGCGTCGACCCCGGACCGGAGTGCCCGCCGACGTCCCCGGCGATCACCCGGACCAGCGCGCCCCCGTCCGGCGAGCTGAGCAGCGACACCTTCGACGACTGGATGTCCTGGTAGCGCGGCTCGGCCAGCTTGAGGCGCTTCGGCAGGTTCACCCACAGCTGCAGCCCGTGGAACAGCCCGCCGCTGGCCACCAGGTGCTCCGGCGGCGTCTCGATGTGCAAGATCCCGCTGCCCGCGGTCATCCACTGGGTGTCGCCGTTGGTGATCAGCCCGCCCCCGCCGTGCGAGTCGGCGTGCGACATCTCGCCGTCGATCATGTACGTCACGGTCTCGAAGCCACGGTGCGGGTGCCACGCGGTTCCCTTGGGCTCGCCCGGCGCGTACTCCACCTCGCCCATCTGGTCCATGTGGATGAACGGGTCCAGCGCGCGCAGGTCGACGCCGGCGAACGCCCGGCGCACCGGGAAGCCCTCACCCTCGAAGCCGCGCGGTGCCGTGGTCACGGACACCACGGGGCGGTCCACGTGCACCGCCGGGTCGGTCGCGGGGACGCGCGGCAGCGCGAGGGGGTTGTCGACGGTGACGGCGGGCATGACAGTCCTCCGGTGGTCGGGATCGTTCAGTACTCAACCAACGTTGCCGACCTTGCCACTGTTCCCCGGCACCCGCACGCCGTCCGGCCCGGCGGTCACGGCTGCCACAGCTGCGCGTCCTGCAGCGCCCGTGCCGGCCGCACCCGTCCGTGCGGCACCTCCACCGCCCCGGGCGCGAGCACCAGGGTCTGCCACGCGTCGGCCACGTCCGCCGGCAGCCGGAAGGGCGGCGTCGGCCCGGCGGCACCCAGCGGACGGAACCCGAACCGCGCGTAGTACCCCGGGTCGCCAAGGACGACCACCACGACGACGCCGAGGGCGCGTGCGGCGTCGAGTGCCGCGACCGTCACCGCGGTGCCCAGGCCCTGCCGCTGGTGCGGCGGGAGCACGGCCAGGGGCGCCAGGATCCGAGCCGGGGTCGCGGGTGCGGTCTCGATCCGCACACAGGTCAGCAGGCAGTGGGCCGCCACGTCGCCGTCGACCTCGGCCACCAGCGACTCCAGCGGAGCCGCGGTCGGGTCGGCCAGCAGCGCCTCGACGAGGTCGGCCTCGACGTCGGAGCCGAACGCGCTCCGGTGGAGTCGGCGCAGCGCCGTCAGGTCGCGCGGGTCCGAGGGTCTGACCAGCACCGGGTGGGTCACGGCCGCAGGACACCGGCCACGAGGTCCACCATCGTGCTGCGCAGCTGCCACCGGTGCTCGGGCGTCGGGTCGAGGAGGCACTGGATCGCCAGGCCGTCGAGCAGGCCGGCGAACCGTCGGGCGAACTCGTCGGCGTCGACGTCGTCGCGGAACTGACCGCGGGCGACGCCGTCCCGGACGATCTGCGCGATCCAGCCGACCCAGCGCTGGTAGATCGCGCGGTTGCGCTCCCGCCAGGCCGGCCGCCGCCGAGCCTCGTTCCAGAACTCCAGCCAGATGGCCCACTCGTCGGCCACCGGGCCCTCGGGGGACTGCAGCTCGACCAGTGCCAGCAGCTGCTGGTGCGGGTCCGAGACCGCGTCGAGGGCGGCGCGGTGCCGGTCATGCGCGCGGTCGGACGCGTGGTCCAGGGCGGCGTCGAGCAGGTCGGCCTTGGTCGGGAAGTAGTAGTGGACGGTGCCGGTACTGGTGCCGGCCCGCGCCGCCACGTCGGCCACCCGGGCGGCGGCGAACCCGCGCTCCACCACGACCGCCACGGCAGCGTCGAGGATCTCGCGCCGGCGCAGGTCCTCGGTGGACGGCGTGGGGTCGGTGCGCGTTGCGGCGGTCATGGCGGCCATTGTCTGACGGATGCGTCAATCCGTCAACTATGCAGGTCAACAGCGAATCTGAGCGGAACAGACGGTCTATGGATCAACTTGACTGATGCGTCAATCGAGAGCAGACTGAGCCCGCCCTACCGGAGAGGACCTCATCGATGCTGCGCGACCTGCCCACCGAGCTGGTGCCGCTGTCCGAGGAGCAGCAGGCCATCGTCGAGCTCACCCGCTCCTTCGCCGAGCGGGAGATCCGTCCCCTCGCCCGCGCGGTGGACGACGCCGACATCGAGACTCCCTGGGCGCTGTGGCGCAAGGCCGCGGGTGTCGGCCTGACCGGGTTCATGCTCCCGGAGGAGTACGGCGGCGGCGGCTTCGTCGACACGTTCAGCCAGTGCCTGGTCCAGGAGGAGTTGTGCGCGGGGGACCCCGGCATCGGCAACCTGGTGGCGTCGAACGGGTTCTTCGCGCACCCGGTGCTCGCGCTCGGCACGGCGAGCCAGAAGACCGAGTGGCTCACCCCGCTCGGCCAGGTGGACACCCCCCTGACCGCCCTGGCGGTGACCGAGCCCGAGGTCGGCTCCGACTCGGCGGCGATGACCACCCGCGCGACGCGCGTGGCCGGCGGCTACCGGCTGTCGGGTCAGAAGAGCTGGATCAGCAACGGCGGCGTGGCCGAGCTGTACGTGGTGTTCGCCAAGACCGACCCGTCACTGCGGTCGCGCGGAGTCACCGCATTCCTGCTGCGGAAGGGCACGGAGGGGCTGTCCTTCGGCCAGCCGATGAAGAAGATGGGCCAGCGCGCGATCGTGAACACCGAGCTGTTCCTCGACGACGTCTTCGTGCCCGACTCCGACCGGCTGGGCGACGAGGGCCAGGGGTTCTACGGACTGATGCACACCTTCGACGCCTCGCGCGCCATTCTCGGAGCCGCCGCGACCGGCGCGGCGCGCGCGGCCACCGAGTACGCCGTGGACTACGCGCGCCAGCGGGTCCAGTTCGGCAAGCCGATCATCGAGCACCAGGCCGTGGCGTTCCGGCTGGCCGACATGGCCACACGGGTCGAGCAGTCACGGCTGCTCGTCTGGCGGGCGGCCAAGCGCCTCGACGAGGGGCGCGACGCGGCGGCCGCGTGCGCCCAGGCCAAGCTGGTGGCGTCCGAGGCGGCCATGTTCTGCACGTGGGGAGCGGTGCAGACACTGGGCGGCTGGGGCTACTCGCGGGAGTTCCTGGCCGAGAAGTGGATGCGCGACGCCAAGCTCGAGGAGATCGAGGAGGGCACGTCGGACGTCCAACGGCTCATCATCTCCCGTCGACTCGCGGCCGGCTCATGACCTCGACGGCCGGTGCCCCGTCGCTTACGGGCGTGACGGGGGGCGAGGTGGTCGTCGCCGCCCTCGCGGCGCACGGCGTCGACCTCGTCTTCGGCATCCCCGGCACCCACAACCTGTCGGTCTTCGAAGCTCTCACCCGCTACGGCGTGCGCACCGTGGCCACGACGCACGAGCAGGGCGCCGGATACGCCGCTGACGGCTACGCGCGCACGGCTCGACGCCCCGGCGTGGCGGTGGTGACCAGCGGCCCGGCGGTCTACAACGCGGCCACCGCGGTGGCGCAGGCCTACTCCGACTCGGTGCCGTTGCTGCTGGTCAGTCCCGGGATGCCAGTGGGCCACCCGACAGGCGGGCCCGGACTCGGCTACCTGCACGAGGCGAAGGACCAGAGCGGGGCGATGGCACGCATCGCCGAGGAGTGCCTGCGTCCGACGGACCACCAGGCCGTCGCTGACGCCGTCGCGGCGGCGTTCGCGTCGTTCGGTCGCGGCCGTCCCCGGCCGGTGCACCTCGAGGTGCCCCTGGACCTGCTCGACGCGCTCGGGGACGCCCGCATCACGGTCGCCCAGCCGGCAGCGCGGCCCGGCGCCGACCCGGTGGCCGTGGCGACCGCGGCGGACCTGCTCAGCGCCGCCCGTCGGCCCATGGTCGTCGCCGGCGGAGGCGCGGTGGACGCCGCCGACCGCGTGCGTCTGGTCGCCGAGCGACTGGGCGCCCCCGTGGTGACGACGATCAACGGCAAAGGTGTCCTTCCCGAGGGCCACCGGCTCGCGCTCGGAGCACGGCTGCACGCTGCCGTGGTGCGGGAGGCCCTGGACCGGGCGGACGCGCTGCTCGTCGTCGGCTCCGAGCTCGGCAACTCCGACCTGTGGTTCGGCAGCCCGGCGCCGACCGGCGCGGTGGTCCGGGTCGACGTGGACCCCCGCATGGCCGACGTCAACGTCGTCTCCGAGGTCTTCCTGGGCGGGTTCGCGCAGGAGTCCCTGCGTCAGCTGGACGACCACCTCGCCGGGCTGGTGCCAGAACCCCGCGACGGCGAGCCGTGGGTGGGCCAGCTCCGGGCCGACGCGGTCGCCGCGTCGGAGGCGTTCGGCGCGTTGTGGTTGCCGTGGATGGCGGCGCTGGCCGGAGCCGTGGCCGACGACGCGGTCGTGGTGACCGACAACGCCATGTGCGTCTACTACGGCGCGATCCCGAACCTGCCGGCCCATCGGCCAGCGTCGTTCCTGTTCCCGACCGGCTTCGGCACCTTGGGCTTCACCGTGCCGGCTGCCGTCGGCGCCGCGCTGGCTGCCCCCGACCGACAGGTCGTCGGGATCACCGGTGACGGCGGGCTGCTGTTCACCGTGCCCGAGCTGGCGGTTGCGGCCGCCGAGCGGCTGTCCATAGCCGTCGTGGTGTTTGACAACGCCGGCTACGGCGAGATCCGCAACGAGATGCTCGACCGCTCGGAGCAGCCGGTGGCGGTCGCCGCCCCGCCACGTGACCTCGTGCTGCTCGCCCAGGCGCTGGGGGCCCACGCGCTCCGGGTGGACGACCCGGCCGCGCTGGCCGCCGAGCTGGGCGCAGCGCAGAACCGACCAGGTCCGACGGTCCTCGTCGTGCCCGAACCACCCCGGGAGGCCTGACATGAGCAGCTCGTACGTCGAGGTCACCTGGACCGACGAAGTCACTGGCACCAAGGGGTACGTGGTGGTCGACCGGCTGAGCCGCGGGGTCGGAGGCGGAGGTCTGCGGATGCGCCAGGGCTGCACCCTCGCCGAGGTGCGGGACCTCGCCCAGGCGATGACGCTGAAGGAGGCCGTGGTGTACCAGGCGGGCGACCGCTACGTCCCGCTCGGTGGCGCCAAGGGCGGTATCGACCTGGATCCGTACGACCCCAGGGCCCGCGAGGTGCTGGGTCGGTTCGCCCGTGCCATGAAGCCGCTGATCGAGGGCTACTTCGCGACCGGCGAGGACTTCGGGCTGCGGCAGGACCTCATCGACGAGGTGTTCGCGGAGGAGGGCATCCGGTCGTCGGCGGAGTCCGCGCTGCGGCTCGTCGACGACGGGGCCGACGCCGCGCACGCCCGGCTCCGGCGGGCGTTCGCCCAGGACGTCGACGGCGTGGGCCTGGGCGAGGTCGTCGGCGGGTACGGCGTGGCGGAGTGCACACTCGCGGCCATGCAGTTCCGCGGGCTGGCCCCCGACGACACGCGCGCGGTGGTCCAAGGCTTCGGGTCCATGGGTGGGGCGACTGCCCGCTATCTTGCGCGTGCTGGCGTGAAGGTGGTCGGGATCGCAGACAAGGACGGCCTGGTGGCGAACGACGACGGGCTCGACGTCGAACGACTGCTGCTCACGCGCGACCGGTTCGGGGTGGTCGACCGTGCCCAGCTGCGCCCGGCCGACCGTCGGCTGCCCGGGCAGGCCTGGCTGACCGCGGACGCCGACGTGCTCGTGCCCGCGGCCATGTCCTACGCCATCACCGTGGCCGACGTCCCGGAGATCAAGGCGAGCATCGTCGCCGAGGCTGCCAACGTGGCTACGCTGCCGGATGCCGAGGCGGCTCTGGTCGAGCGCGGCGTGACCGTCGTCCCCGACTTCGTGGCCAACGTCGGCACCAACGCCTGGTGGTGGTGGGTGGCCTTCGGCGACATCGAGCCCACCGTCGAGGCCTCCTTGCGCAAGCTGTCGACCACGCTGCGGCCCCTCACCGCCGAGGTCCTGCAGCGGGCGGACGCCACGGGCGTCTCGCCACGGCAGGCCGCGACGCAGATCTCCGACGAGAAGCGCACCTCGAGCGCGACGTCCTTCCCCACCTCGGTCAAGGCGCCCGCGGTCGCCCGATGAGGCAGGACCTGTCGACCCTGTTCGACCCGGTCGCCGTGACCGTCGTCGGTGCCAGCGACGACCCGGCCAAGTGGGGTCACTGGCTCGCCCGGGGCGCCCTCGAGGGCCCGCGCCCGGTCCACCTGGTCAACTCCCGGGCCGAGACGGTCCTCGGGCTGCCGGTGGCCGCCTCGGTGCGGCAGGTGGCCGGCGAGCTGGGGCTGGCGGTCGTTGCGGTCCCCGCGGCCTACTTCGAGGCGGCCGTCGACGACGCGATCGCGATGGGCGCCACCGCGATCGTGGGGATCAGCTCCGGCCTGGGGGAGTCGGGGGAGGCCGGGCGGCAGCGCGAACAGGCGCTCGCCCAGCGGGTCCGCGACGCCGGCGCGGTGATGCTGGGCCCGAACTGTCTGGGGGTCGCCGACTCGGGCTCGGGGCTGATGCTCACCTCGAACCCGCTGCCGGCCGGTCGCGTGGCCTTCGTGTCGCAAAGCGGCAACCTGTCGCTCGAGATGGCGCGGTTCCTCGCCGAGCACGAGCTGGGCTTCTCGCGGTTTGCGTCCCTCGGCAACCAGGCGCAGCTCACGGCCGCCGACCTGGTGGCCGGCTGCATCGACCACGCCGGAACCGACGCGATCGCGGTGTACTGCGAGGACTTCCGGGACGGCCGCCGGTTCGTCGCGGCGGCACGGGAGGCCACCGACGCCGGCAAGCCGGTGGTGCTCCTGACGGTGGGGTCGAGTGCGGCGGCCGCGCGGCAGGCGCAGTCGCACACCGGGTCGATGGTGTCCTCCTCGACCGTCGTCGACGCCGCCTGTGACGCGGCGGGAATCGTGCGGGTGCACACTCCGCAGGAGATGGCCGACGTCCTGGCGATGTTCGCCGCGTCCTCACCCCCCCGCGGACCTCGCATCGCCGTCCTGACCGACGGCGGCGGGCATGCCTCCATCGCGGCCGACGTCGCCGACCAGGCCGGCTTGGACGTACCGCACTTCGACGACGAGCTGTCGGCGCGAGTCGCCGCCGAGCTGCCTGCCTCGGCGGCGACGGTCAACCCGATCGACGTCGCCGGAGGCGGCGAGCAGGACCTCACCTGCTTCGCCCGGGTGGCCGACGTCGTGCTCGCGTCCGGTGCCGTCGACGCGCTGGTGCTGTCCGGCTACTTCGGTGGCTACGGGCTCTACGGCGAGGCGTTGGCCGGTCTCGAGGACGACGTCGCCGGGCGACTGGCCGACGCGGCCCGGCGCAGCGGCCGCACGCTTGCGGTGCACACCATGTACCCGGCCTCGCGGCCGGCATCGGTGCTGCGCGAGGGCGGCGTGCCCGCCTACCGGACGATCGAGGGGGCCGTGCGTTCGGTGGCGGCGGTCCTCCGGCCGCCGGCGCACGCGGTGGTGCCGGCGGTGCCGAGCCCACGACCGCCGGTCGCCGGCTCCGACTACTGGACCTCCCGAGACCTGCTGGCCGACGCAGGTGTTCCGTTCCCCGCGGCGCGGCGGGTGCTCGACCGCGCGGGCGTGGCGGCCGCGGCCGACGAGCTGGCCTTCCCGGTGGTGCTGAAGTCGCTGGGGCTGCTCCACAAGTCGGACGCGGGCGGAGTCCTGCTGGGTCTGCCCGACGCCGACGCCCTCCTCGCCGCCTACGACGGCCTGGTCGACCGGCTGGCGCCGCCGGCCTGCACGGTGGAGGAGATGGCCGACCGGTCCGACGGCGTGGAGCTGATCGTCGGCATCCGGCGGGACCCCCGGTTCGGCCCGGTCGCCATGGTCGGGCTCGGGGGTGTCTACACCGAGGTGCTGCTCGACGTCGCCACCGCTCTCGCGCCCCTCGACGAGGCCATGGCGGAGCGGCTCATGAGCCGCCTGCGCGGCGCATCGCTGCTTGCCGGTGCCCGGGGGCGACCACCGGTCGACGTGTCGGCCGCGGCCCGGGTGATCGCCACGATCACCGCGGTCGCTGCCGCCCAGCCCGACCTGGTCGACCTCGAGGTCAACCCGTTGCTGGTCACTCCGCGCGGAGCGGTCGCGCTGGACGCCCGCGTCATTGCCGGCTGAGGCCGGCGAGCGCCTGCCACGACGGCTCAGCCGCCCTCGAACAGCTCGATCGGGTTGCCGCTTGGATCCTCAATGAGCACCTGCCGACCGCCCACGCCACCGAACGGTGCGTTCCGGAACGTCGTTCCCGACTCGGTGAGCGAGGCGACCAGCGGGTCGAGATCGTCGACGACCAGCACCACCCGGTTCCAGCCGCCTGGGGTGGGCGTGCGGCCGTCAGGCATCGGCTGCGCGGCTGAGCTGACCGGACCGGCCAGCCACAGCGCGAACCCGTCCCGCACCACGATGGCCATCGCCGGGCCGTACTGCTGGTCGAGGACGAAGCCCAGCCGATCGGTGTAGAACGCGACAGCACTGTCGACGTCGTCGACCAGGTAGCGGGCGGCGATCACGGGGCTCCTCCTGAGAGGTGGTCGTGTCCTAGGCCATCGAGTCGGTCGCGCTCGGCGTCGGTGAGTCGCCGTGAGCGCCGACGCTCCCGGTCGCGGGGCACCAGGACGCACTCGCCCTCGGCCGCGACCGTTCCGTCGGACTTCAGGACGACCTCGCGGGTGCGGACACTCGAGGTGCCGTACCCCTCCACCCGGCTGCGGACCAGCACCTCGCCGTCGTCCTGAGTGACCTCGTCGCGGAAGTCGATGCCGACGTGGGCGATCACGAAGTCGTAGGCCTCGGCGCCGAACAGCTCGTCCATCAGGCGGTCCCTGGCCTCCTCGAGGTAGTTGAGGTAGACCGCGTTGTTCACGTGGCGGTAGGCGTCCATGTCCGCCCACCGCACCGCAATCCGGACCTCGACCTCGAGCGTCGCCATGACGCGGCAGCCTACGGCCGCCGGCCGACCACCCGGGCGATGTCGCTGATCTGATCCGGCGTCACCCGGCAGCAGCCGCCGACCAGTCGGGCGCCGTCGCGGACCCAGCCGGTGACCGCTTCCGGGTCGAAGCCCGGGTCGCCCACCCAGGATCGGGTGACCGCGTCCCAGCCCTCGCCGCTGTTCGGGTAGGCGACGACCGGCCTACCGGACGCGGCCGCCAGTGGGACGACCCGACTCACGTCGTCGGGCGCGGAGCAGTTGACGCCGACGGCGACCACGGCGTCGACGTCAGCGGCCATCCGGTACACCTCAGCCACTGCCTCGCCGGCCCGCGTCCGGCTCCCGGCGACAGACAGCGACAGCCAGGCCGGGAACCGCAGCCGGTCCACCTCGGCGAGCAGCGCCTCCGCCTCGGCGGCGGCCGGCACGGTCTCCAGGGCCAGGATGTCGGCCCCGCTGGCGGCCAGGGCCTCCAGCCGCGGGCGGTGGAAGGCCCGTAGCTGCCCGACGGTCAGGCCGTAGTCGCCGTGGTACTCCGAGCCGTCGGCCAGCATCGCCCCGTAGGGGCCGACCGACGCCGCCACCCAGGTCGGCCGGTCTGTGACCTCGTCTGCGGCGTCCCGCGCCAGTCGGACCGAGCGCTGCAGCAGCCGGGTCGTCTCGTCGTGGTCGAGTCCGACAGCTGCAAAGCCCTCGTAGGTGGCCTGGTAGCTGGCGGTGGTCGCGACGTCGGCCCCGGCTGAGAAGAAGGCGCGGTGTGCGGCAACCACCGCGGCAGGGGAGTCGCGCAGGAGGCGGGCCGACCACAGGCGTCCGGAGATGTCGCTCCCCTGGCGCTCCAGCTCGGTGGACAGCCCGCCGTCCAGGACGACGACGGTGTCAGCCGCGGCGTCGGCGAGGGTGGTCACCCGGACGACGATACGTCCGGCCCCATGGCGGCCGACCGTGCCTGGTCGTAGATGCGCTGCATGACCGGGTCCGGGTGGTGTCCGAGCGTGCGCTGGGCCTGGTACCGGCGCCGGGCCTCGGCCCTGTCGGCCAGGTCGGACTCGACCTCGCCGGAGCGGTCGGGATGGTCGGTCGCGAGGAAAGACGGGATCGCGTCGGCCAGCGCGCGCACGGTGTCGACCATGCGGTGCAGCAGCCCGGGCCGGTGGCGCTGGCCACCGGTGTGCTCCCACCACACGTGAAGCGCGTCCCCGGAGACGGTGACGGCTGCCGAGTCCGGGATCTGGTCGAGCACCAGCGCCATCACGTGGGGGGCCAGCAGGTCGGCGGCGAACCGCTCGTCGCGGCAGTGGACGGTGTGCCGGGAGTTGAACGCGTCCGACTCGGTCGTCCACCGGGTGCCCGGGTCATCGAGGTCGCGAGCGGCCCGCGGCAGCACCGCAAGCGTCGGCAGCCAGGCTCCCGGGAGGCGGGCGACCACGCCCGCCCACTGCGTCGCCGGGCGGACGGCTCGCCGGCGCAGCGGCTCGGTCGCGGCGTCCAGCAGGTCGGCGGCGAGGTCGAGGGCGAGGTCGGCCGATCGCCAGGCCCCCGAGGCGAGCAGCCCGTCCGGGCTCGGGGCGTCCCCGGCACGCAGCTGTGGGTCACGTGCCTGCTCGGTCAGTGCGGCGTAGGCGGGGCGGGCATCGTGGTCCCCGTCCCGGACGGCCGACCAGCGGACGATGCGTCGGCTGCCCTTGACGTCACCCAGGCGCCACGGATGCAGCCGCGGCAGGGCATCGACGGTCCGCAGCAGGGAGGCGAACAGCCACATCTCGCCCGCGTCGTCGATGCGCGCCCACGGCCCGTCCCAGCAGGGGAAGGGGTCGGGAGGGGCCAGCGCCACGATCGACCTCCGACGGAGACCGGTCGGCCTCTCGCAGTCAGGATCGGGCGATCGCGCCGCCGCCTTGACCGCAACGCGTCAGCGGGAGCGGGCCCGTGACCTGCCCGCCGGCTTGCGGCCGGCGGCCGGGAAGGGCCGGAGGTGGTCCTCGCCCGGCGCCGCCCGGCGACGGTCCGGCGTGATTCCGGCGCGCTTGGCCAGCCGGTCCACGTCGGCCTGCTGCTGGGGCAGGACCATCGTGACGACCGTGCCGGACTCGCCGGCCCGTGCCGTGCGACCGGCCCGGTGCAGGTAGTCCTTGTGGTCGGCCGGCGGGTCCACGTGCAGCACCAGGTCGATCCCGTCCACGTGGATGCCACGTGCGGCCACGTCGGTCGCGACCAGGACCGCCACCCGTCCGTCCCGGAAGTCCCCGAGGGTCCGGCTGCGGGAGCTCTGGGTCTTGCCACCGTGCAGCGCACCGGCCG
>Ga0224505_10001999_pt1 | contig 12328 bp, 10 predicted proteins | sample SF_Jan12_sed_USG_FD_169102 | JGI IMG/M metagenome (GOLD analysis project Ga0224505, IMG submission 169102) | Sediment microbial communities from San Francisco Bay, California, United States - SF_Jan12_sed_USGS_4_1 | ecosystem: Environmental > Aquatic > Marine > Sediment | place: USA: California...
GGACCGGTAGAATATCCCATCTTCGCCCACGATCCAGACATGGTTGAGGTATGAATGAACGCCGTTGAAGTCGGCAGTTCCGAGCGTTGCGATCACCCAGGTCTCCCCCCCATCAAGGGAATGGTAGACCGTCCCCCCGTCACCAACTGTCCAGACATCGACGCCGTTCGGAGAATGAATGTCGGACAAGCCTGCACCGATCCCGGAGCCTGTCATCCAAACTGTGGCACAAACGATGGCGAACAACGTTCTCATTCTATTCTCCCTTGTAGTGCTGATAGTTGAGACTCGATATTCTCGCGATTACTTCAACCTCGGCGAGACCGGCAACCCGCCGACCAAGAAGATCTCCGGAAAATTTCTTCACAACGATCGCCGCCGAGTCAGCATCGGTGGGTGGGACCTGAATCCGAAACGGCGAGTCCCCTGCCCGGATCATACGTGTCGAGAAAACCATTTCATCACGGTAATATAGAAAAATATCACACTCTTGCACCTCCAATGTGCATTCCAATTCACCGTCACGGGGAATTTCGTAGAGAACCATCTCTCTTACTTCCACTGGAATTGTCCATTTGAGGCCTGCAGAGGCTCCTTCTCCCTCGTCAGAAATCCAGACGGAGCCGGCACCCCCTGTCAGCACACGACGGTCATTCAGCCGCCGAACGACGGAGGGAGAGCCGTCGGGAAGGATACCGTCGGAACTTGATGAAACGCTGGCTGACGGGGCCAGATTGAACCATTCTGCCTCGGTGCCATTGATTGGCACCTCCATCACTGAATGGCCGGGGTGGCATCCGACACATTTCGTTCCGGATCCCATCCGGTCGAAGTTCATGCCGGTGACATGGGCAAACCCCCCGTCGGTCCGTTCCAGGACAAATCCATTACTATCGACCACCTGCTCAAACAGCGGCACATCGGCAGGGATATCGTGTTCATGCACGCCGCCGGTCAGAAACACAGGTGCCTCCTTCAGAAAGATCGACGGGTCAGGCGTCACTGCACTCTGCCGCTGGACGTTCATAAAGAACCGGATCTTCGCACCAACAGCTATCCGCGGCGCATCCGGCATAGGGTTGTCCACCGGCGCGTTCGTGAAAATGTTCATGCAATCGAACCGGAACATATCATTCTTGAAGTACGTCTTTGGATCTTCTGTCGGCGGGAGGGTCGCTGTCGGGTACGGAAATTCCTCGGTCAGTATCGGAGGAACCGGCCTCGGTTGAAGAACCTGAGGTTCCATCTCGTTTGTGCCCGGGAAGTCGACCACATCGACAAGCCCGGTGCCATCGAGGCGACAGATTGCTATACCAAAGTCCGATTGGTCAACTGACCGTGCAAAGAGAATCCATCCATCCGCCAGCTCGGCCGGATCGATGGCTGTCGAATACCCTTGTGAGGGCTGATCAGACCGGACACCGGTCACGTAGTGCTCGAAGTCCGCCCCCGGGGCAAACCATCGGATTCCCGCACCACCAGGTCCATTCAGAATGGACAAGGATGACGTATATACGCTTAGGAGGGTCCCGTCTTCCATCACCGCCGGCTTGTATGTTTGCAGTCCCTCCCTTGTCCGCGGAAAACCCGCGTACAGTTTCATCCCCTCCCCGTCAGAGCGGATCGAGATCGCCTGCCAGATATTCGCCTCATCGTCCGTCAGTGCGAGGGTGTTGTCGCGCGTGATTCCGTGCCGGGCTCTGTGGCTCGGTCGGTCTCGGTTCAGCCACCACCGGGCGTACACGATTCTCCCCGTCACAGGATCGATCGTCGGTTCCTCTCCCCCGTTTCGTTCCGTCGTAATCCTCCTCAGCGTGGAGTCCTGTTCCTGAACGAGGAACAGATTGCTGGTCACAACCCCTCCGTATCCTGAGATCGACGGATAACGTGTGCTTGCGCAGACTATCCTGCCATCCGGCAGATAGCACGGATCGAAGTCATCATACTGCTGCAGCAGCGGTGCTGCCGCTCCGAATTGAGCGAGGTCGACTCTGCGCGTGGAGAATGTGACCTGCCGGAAACCGGTGCCGTCCGACCGGATTTCGTAAATCCGCCAGCTGCTGTCCGGATGCACGACACCGGAAAAGAGGACCCGTCCGGCATCCCATGAGACACACGGGTCAGCAACGTCGTACAGCAATCGGGTATCGACAAGGGTTCTGATGTCGCCGTCCGTTTCCCGGATCATCAGCTGACCGCCGACGGTCAATGTACGGTCACGCGGACCAAAGCCGGGGATCGCGGTCCGGTCATCCGGGAGTGAACGTGAAACAAAAAGAATGCGAGGAAGCGAACTGTGCTCGGAAGGTGGCGAAACAGAGGACCCGGGACTCACGGACCCGGTGAAAACAAGGAAGAGAAACGTGCAAAGGAGCATCGGTATCGTTGTTCGAATCACCTCGTGGCCGGTTCCGTGTGCATGATATTCAGTGAACCCAACACCACTACCGGCCCCCGGCAGGGCCGTACACGAGCGCTTCAAGGCGGCTCACCCGTTCCTCAACCGGCGGATGTGTACTGAACAATTTCGTCAGCCCTCCCCCGGTCAGCGGGCTGACAATGAACATATGCGATGTTGCCGGTGATGCCTTCATCGGAATACGTTTCGAATATTCTGCAATCTTGTTCAGGGCGGATGCGAGCGCGAGCGGATCATTTGACATTCTGGCACCACCTTCATCAGCAAGGAACTCGCGGGAACGTGAGATCGCCATCTGGATCAGCATTGCCGCGATCGGTGCAAGAATGATCATCGCGATCGCACCAAGAGGATTTCCCCCGTCACGGTCATCACCCCGGCCACCGCCGAAGATGAAAGCGAACTGTGCCATCTGTGCGAGCATGCTGATCGCACCGGCAATCGTTGCTGCAACCGTTCCGATCAGAATGTCCCGGTGTTTGATATGGGCCAGCTCATGTCCGATCACACCGCGAAGCTCTTCCCGCGTCAACGCTTTCACAATGCCCTCGGTCACCGCAACGGCAGAATGCTCGGGATTCCTCCCGGTCGCAAAGGCATTCGGTTGATTCGACGGAATCAGATAGAGTTTTGGCATCGGAAGTCCACCGGCCTGACACAACTCTCCGGTCATCCTGTGGATTTCCGGATGTTCCCCTACCGTCATCTCCTTTGCTTTGTACATTCTGAGCACCAGCTTGTCGCTGAACCAGTATGTTCCGGCGTTCATCAGCAGTGCAAATCCGAAGGCGAAGATCATCCCGGTCTGCCCGCCAAACATTCCACCGACGTAGACCAGCAGGGCTGTCATCAGCGCCATCAGGGCGAACGTTTTCATCGCATTCATCGATTCCAATCTCTCTTCATGTTATGACTGTTGTTCCCTGCCCAGAAGATCATCGAGGGCTGATCGTATAGTAGCGTACCGGAAGCGAAACCCGGCCTTCTCAAGTTCCCGAGGAACGGCGCGCTGGCCGGTGAGGATCAGTTCGGACATCTCTCCCAGCAGTAACCGGAGCGCAAAGGAAGGCGCCGGAATCCAGGAAGGCCTCCGAAGCACCCGGCCGAGCTCTGCACAGAATTCCTTCATCCGGACAGGCTCAGGACTGCAGAGATTCACAGGACCGGAAACCGATACGGACTCCGCCGCGAACAGAAAACCGTCCACGACATCATCCAGATGAACCCAGGAGACCCACTGAGCTCCGGAGCCGATCGGGCCTCCGACAAACAACCTGAACGGCAGCATCATTCGCTTCAATGCCATCGCCTTTGTTTCAAGGACCAGGCCGGTACGGAGAGCCACGTGCCGCACGCCGGCTGACTCCGCTTCAGCCGCGGCTGACTCCCACTGTTTCACCGTTTCCGCAAGAAATCCGGATCCGCCGGGACCTGTTTCATCCATCACTGCATCGCCGCTGTCGCCATAATACCCGATCCCGGACGAGTTGACCAGCACGGACGGTGGCTTCTTTGCCTGACGCATCCCCTCGACCAGCGCCAGGGTCGAATCTACTCTGCTGCGGACGATCTCCTTCTTTCTGGAATCGGTCCACCGACCCGCACCGATCGATGCGCCGGACAGATTCATTACTGCAGATGCACCTTCGAGCGCTGAGGTCCAGGGTCCCTGGTTCCTGCCATCCCACTCCGCGAACGAGAGATGTTCTTCGGCAACGCGCCCGGCGGAAGACCGGGAAAGGATACAGACGTCGTACCCCCGGGCTATCAGTCGTCTCGTCAGGTGCGAGCCGATGAATCCTGACCCGCCGGCGATAACGACCTTCTTCAACGGACTTCTTTTTCAAAGAGCGGGAGAAGCGGTTCGGTTGATGACAGCGGTGTCGTCGCTGCTCTGGCTGATGCTTCCCGCTCGATCCTTTTTGTTTCCTCCTGAAGTTCGCTCGTCAGGATCTGCTTCGAACGGCGTTCCTGCGGCGGGTTCAGCTTTTCCGAAATCTCGAATTCGACAACCTTCTCCAGCATTTCACGCGGGAGTCCGGTCTCACACCGGCTCAGGACATCGAAGAATTCTTTTGTAAAGAACTGATCAACCTGAATTCTCCGCTTCAGGACATGTGTGAATTTTCCGATCAACCGGCAGATATTCTCCCGGTCTTCCGGACTCAATTCATTCACGAACTCGTACTCTTCCAGTTTCTTGAGGGCCAGAAGGATCGGCTCAAGGGAGTTCGGTGTGATGGCATACACCGTGTAGTCAGCCATATTGAACGCGTACTGGGAGATCACCCCTGTTGTATCTTGCGGGATCACCAGAAAGATTTCCTTTCGGACACCTTCCTGTGTCGCGTATTTTCTGACTGATTCCGTCTGGGCCTTGATGTACTGGGGAAAATTCCTGAGGTCATCCCCTCCCGGACTCTTGGCGTCGAAGATCACGTACTCATCGCAGATCCTCACGGTGTTATCCGGGTTTCCCCTGAAAGGAACCGCCTCGACGTACTCGAGGGAGTACCGGCGGCAGATCGCACGGATCAGTTGTTCGACATCTTTCTCATGGCGGCTCCATTGCGCTTTCATTTCAGTCAGGTGCCGGAGTGTTCTTGCCTCCTGCTCTTCCTGTTCCGCCTTCCGCTCTGCAAGAATCCTGGAATGTATCGAATCGAGCATTGCGACTGTCTTGTCATGCCCCACCCGGCGTGAAGTCTCATCCTGCTTCCACGCGGAAGCTTCCTTTTCCAGATTCGATCGGTCGGCCCTGACCCGCTCAAGCTGGTCGTTCAACCGTCCGATCTCGGCTGTCTGACGGGCCGCTGTTCCCCGGAGCTCACTTACGAGGGCACCATGCGCCGCGGCCTTGTGAACAGCTTCTGCCGTCAGTTCTTCGACCCTGCGACGGGACTCTTCGAGATCAATGCTGTTCCTGGAGATCATCGCTGCGAGAATCTTGAACTCTTCGTATGCCGGGTAGCTGAGGGAAAGGATACGCTTCCAGCCGAAGAGTCGCTGCCAGAAGGAGAGCGATCCGATCGACTCAAAAAATCTGCTTAGGTGCTCGAATGACCTGTTCATGGGGGAAATTCCTTCCGCCACTCCTTGCCTGTCAAGAGGTTTCGGGAAATGGCTGGGACTTCGGTTGAGGTTAGGAACGAAGTAAGATACAAGATGGGAGGAGCGGAAGCAACAGAATGAAAAGGCGGAGGGCAACCCTTCCCGCCTAAGGATTGCCCCCGCCCGTCATTGGCTGAGCCCGGGATTACTGCTCAGCCGCAGACACTGCTTCTTCGATCGCCTGACGGAACTGGGTCATCGTCGAACCAAAAACCCGCACGGTCGATCGCTTCTTTTCATCTCCGGAAATCTGGGACTCTGAGATCGCCAGATATTTGTTTCCGTTCTTCGCCTCCCTGACGTCGACGAAGTAGGTTGTCTTCCCTGACCGGACCATCGTGGAGTAGATTGCACTGTTTTCTGTCATCACACCCTCCGGTGACATTGGAATTTCATTTGTGGATTTTGCGCCCGGCCGGAGCATGTGGCGGTGGCTTTGATACTTATAGAACGAATGGAGGTAACAAAATTTGCGAATATGTTCCTTCTTATGATTCTCTGGTGAAACTGCCCGGAAAACGCATCTCAAGCCTTTGCTTCAACTTCTTCCGAACCCTTGCATGGTACACCTTCAGGAGGCTACTCCGTTTTCCGGTATATTGCGCTATCTCCTCGTACGGTATCTCCATCGCTCTGCACCGAAGGAGGGTTTGCTCCCATGGCTTCAGCGTTTCGAATACTTCCCAAAACTGCTGCATCGCCAGGCTTTCCTCAGGATCCGGGGCTTTCCGCGTTTCCTTCCCCCCGCGCATATGTGAAATAACTGATTCCTTTTCCAGTTCACGAAGAAGCGTCATATCGCTGGGCTGATTCGCCTCCCCGATCGGGTTCCTCAGATGTTCGGAGATTGATCGTTTTCTCAGGTAGTCACGGATCCTGTTCCGGAAAATTGTCAGAACCCATGAACGAAAGTCATCGTCCGATTCCCGAAAACTGAACCGGTCGACCCGGTCAGCCACGGTCATCAGAACATCGTTCACAATCTCCTCCGCATCAGGTTTCCCGAGACGGTAGACTCCGGTCGCTTCATGAATCAACCTGGACTGATACGCTTCGGCAAGATCCTGATAGCCGCGCCTTGAACCTTCTCTCAGTTCCCTGACTATGTCACGATTCGAGACCGCTGTCCTCTTTCTGTTCCTCATGCCAAGGAAGATCTGAGGGAGGTCCTTGTAGGAGGAAGGGTCTTTCTACGTTGTGACATAGAGCGTCCCTGTATGCACTTTCTCTCCCAAAACTTTCAGGGAGAGGTGCAGTTCCATAAGGTGATGGATATGGTGTTCCAGCACGAAGGCGGAAAACCGCCAGACCGGGATTTCGCCCTTTTGCGGTGTGGTGATGGTCTTCGCCTGAAACGCCTCATCTCCCAGCTTCAACAGGTTCCCTTTGAAAAGTCCGGTCGCTCTCCCGAGGGTCCGGATCGATGCATCAGCATTGACTGAGACATGGCGGCGGTTCGAAACCATGATTTCTCGTAATGACGGGAGTCCACCCTCCTGCAACAGAACCCTTGCGTTGAACTGAATCGCAATCGGTATGTGGGCAATCAACTGCCCGAGGGTGAATGAACGCTCCGTGAGCTGCCAGCCGAGATGGTCTTCATCCACCAGCCGAATCATCGGCTCTGTCGGACCAACCACCTCATCGAACCATACCAGATAATCCTGGAGTGTCATTGTGGTATTCCTGAGTTTGTTGCAGAAGAGTGGAGCGGGATCGTGTGCCGCAGAAGATTGCGAATGATTTGATGGAATGCAAGGAAGGGAATAAAAATATTTGCGAAATAGTCGGACCGGTGCGTTTTTATCACATCCAGAGTGGTGATTGGTTGAGTCAGATCACAGACAACTCAAACCACCAGATCCGGGGGGTGAAAACAAGGCAGGACCTCCGTTCAATACCTTGAGTGATCCCTCGACCCCCAACCAGCGGAGAAAACCATGAAAAGATGCCTCGTCCCGTTGCTCACCCTGTTCTTCCTCGCGCCTGCCTTTGCTGACGACGAGCGATCAGCGACTGATTTGTGCGGGGGGGCAGGATCGACGCAGTTTGACTTCTGGCTCGGCGAATGGACCGCTACCTGGACCGATGCAAATGGGAATGAGGTGCAGGGGGCGAATTCCGTTACCCGCGTGCTGAACGGCTGCGTTGTTTATGAGTCGTTCAAGGCACCAAGCCTCGGATTCGAAGGCTGGAGTGTTTCGGTCTTTGACTCAGCCTCCGGATCCTGGAAGCAGACCTGGGTCGACAACTCCGGCGGGTACCTGGATTTCAACGGTTCGTTCATGGATGGCATGATGGATTTCCGGCGGGAGGCCTTCAACAACGGCACCCGCTTCCTCCAGCGCATGTTGTGGCACAACATCGAAAGTGATGAATTCGACTGGAACTGGGAACGCTCGGATGACGGAGGCTCCACCTGGACCCCTCTCTGGCAGATTCATTACAGCAGAACCCGATAGCACTTGCAATCCTGACCGTCAGAGATGATCTTATAGAGAACCAGGAGGCTCCCCCATGAAACTGTTCTCACCGGAAAGATTCCGCTCAGCGCCGGATCTGCTGAGGGTCGTTGTCTCCGGTATCCTTATCGCTCACGGAGCAGCGCGCATCTACTACAGGACGGTGGATGAGTTCGGCGTCTTCCTCGATTCCTCCCATTTCCCGGCCGGCCCGCTGCTCGCCTGGGCGGTGACTCTGGTCGAAGTGATCGGAGGTTGCTCACTTCTGCTTGGGATTTTTCGCCGGCCTCTCTCCCTTTACTTCATCGCACAGCTTCTGCTCGGAATCGGCCTCGTCCATGCCCAGTACGGCTTTTTTGTTGTCGGTCACGGACGAAACGGAATCGAATACAGTCTGCTCCTGATCGCTTCCCTGATTGTCATCGCTCGCAGTAAAGGGAACTGACCTCCCCCTTGTACAGCGTCCCGTTTCTTCTTATGTTCGGAAGACCAATCCGCGTACCTGTACCTTCAAACCCGGGGCACCAATCATGACTCCACGGACACTGATTTCCTTTCTCGTGTTTTCCCTCATCACTGCGTTCAACCCCGCCCTGGCAGACGGCGAGAAAGAAGTGAAATGGGATGTTTCCGCCCCGCCGGGACCAACCCATGAAATCGCGTTCCAGACTGACGAAGGAACCTGGATGTCCCTCGATGTCAGCCCCGACGGCAACACAATCGTCTTCGACATGCTGGGTGATATTTATTCGATGCCGGTTCAGGGTGGCCAGGCAACCCTCCTTCTTGGCGGGATGGCATATGAGGGACAGCCGAGATACTCTCCGGACGGAAAGCGGATTGCGTTTACGAGTGATCGCGACGGGTGTGATAACATATGGACAATGGACCCTGATGGTACCGATCTGAGAGCAGTGACGAAGGAAAAAGAAAGGCAGACCAGCAACGCGATATGGACACCTGATGGAGAGTACATCATTGCACGGAAGCATTACAGGAATACCCGGTCCCTCGGCGCCGGCGAGATGTGGATGTATCACACGAGCGGAGGCGGCGGAGGCGTTCAGCTGACAAAAAGGAGAAACTGGCAACAGAACGCGTCCGACCCGGCACTGTCACCTGACGGCCGCTATCTGTACTACGACGAGGATGTCAGCCCCGGAGGCGGATACCAGTACAACCGTGACCCGTACGGTACGATTTACGTTGTCCAGCGGCTCGATCGCGAAACAGGAAAAAGCAGAACCGAGGTATCGGGAAACGGCGGCGCCGTGGCACCCCGGGTTTCTCCGGACGGAAAGCTTCTCTCCTTCATCCGGCGCGTACGCCTGGAATCGGTCCTCTACCTGCGTAACCTCGAAACCGGTGAGGAGTGGCCGTTGAACAGAGGACTGAGCAAGGATGCACAGGAGACCTGGGCGATTTTCGGGCTTTATCCCGCTTATGCATGGACACCGGACGGCAAGGGAATCGTTCTCTGGGCAAAGGGAAAGCTCCACAGGGTTGCAGTCAGCTCCGGCCAGGTGACGGAGATTCCGTTCACAGCCGATGTCCGGCAAACACTGACGGAGGCGGTCCGTTTCGAACAGAACCCGTCCCCCGAGGAGTTCGACGTCAGAACGCTGCGATGGGTGAACACCTCTCCAGACGGGAACAAGGTTCTGTACAGTGCTCTCGGGCACCTCTGGTTGAAGTCACTTCCTGACGGGACCCCCCGACGTGTCACAACCGACAAGCGCTTCGAATACTACCCATCCTTCTCTCCCGACGGCCGCTGGATCGTGTACGCCGGTTGGGATGATGATGAAAAAGGAGGGATCTACAAGGTCCGGACCTCGGGGGGAAGCGGCGAGAAACTGACAACGGTGAAAGGAACCTTTTCTCAGCCAGCCGTTTCGCGTGATGGAAAGCAGATCGTGTTCGTTAAACATTCGGGAGACATGCTGAGAGGAAGAGCGTTCGGAGAAAAGCCGGGAGTGTACACGATGCCGGCGGGCGGAGGTGAAGCAAACTTCATCACTGACGATGGAGAGGCCCCCAGATTCAACCGGGAAGGTTCCAGAATATTCCTGACGACCTATGAAGGCGAGAAGGTGGTACTTGTAAGCGTTGACCTTCACGGAGGAGAGCGGAGAGTCCACCTTACGTCGGAGAATGCCCAGGAATATGTCCCCTCTCCGGACGAACGGTGGGTTTTCTTCACGGAACGGTATAATTCCTATGTCGCGACATTGCCCATGAGCGGGCAGGCAGTGCAGATCGGGCCCGGCACATCTGATTTTCCGGTAAAGCGGGTTACCCGGGACGCCGGGACCTCCCTGCACTGGTCACCCGACAGCAAAACAGTCTACTGGTCCCTCGGCCCCGAACTGTATTCACGGCGGCTCGACAGTCTTTTCACATTTGTAGAAGGAGCTCCCGACAGCCTCTCTGACACACCGGATACGACCGGGATAATGATTGGTTTCCGTGAGAAGACGGACCGTCCGGACGGATTGCTGGCGATCACCGGTGCCACGATTGTGACAATGAAGGGAAACGAGGTGTTGCAGAATGCAACGATCGTGATCGAACGGAACCGGATCAAGGCGATAGGTACGTCCGCAGCGGTGACGATCCCGAACGGAGCAAAGACCATCGATGCGTCCGGAAAATTCATCATCCCCGGCATGATCGATGTCCATGCACACGGACCTTCAGGGAGTGCGGGGATGAGTCTTCAGCAGAACTGGGCCTACTATGCGAACCTGGCGTTCGGGGTCACGACGGAACATGACCCGTCGAGCGATACCGAAACATTTTTCCAGAGTTCGGAACTCCAGAAAGCAGGACTGATCGTCGCCCCGCGCCTCTTCTCCACTGGAACCATTCTCTACGGCGGTGAAGGAAGCTTCAAGGCTGTGATCAACAGCCTGGACGATGCGAAATCGCACCTCCGTCGCCTCAAAGCGGTCGGTGCATTTTCCGTCAAGAGTTACAATCAGCCGCGGCGCGATCAGCGCCAGCAGGTGATCAAGGCGGCGCGCGATCTCGAAATGATGGTCTACCCGGAGGGAGGATCAACTTTCTACTGGAACATGAATCAGATCCTCGACGGTCATACAGGAATCGAACACTCCCTTTCGGTCGCTCCGATCTACAAGGATGTCGTCACGCTCTTCTCACAGAGCGGCTCCGGTTACACACCAACTCTCGTCGTGAGCTACGGCGGATTGATGGGCGAACATTACTGGTATATGCACACGAACGTCTGGGAGAACGAGCGGCTCGTGACCTATGTTCCCCGCCCCATGGTCGATGCACAATCACGCCGCCGGATGATGGTGGCTGATGATGACTGGAACCATATCGACAATTCCCGCGGCGTGAACGCGATTCTCCAGGCGGGCGGGAAAGCACAGCTCGGCGCTCACGGTCAAATGCAGGGACTCGGCGCTCACTGGGAGCTCTGGAGCCTCGTCCAGGGAGGAATGACGCCGTTCGACGCACTCCGGTGTGCGACGATCAACGGAGCTTACTACATTGGCATGGATAAGGACCTCGGCTCGCTGGAACCGGGAAAACTGGCGGACCTTGTGATCATGGAAAAAAACCCGCTGGAGAATATCCGGAACAGCGACTCGATCACCCATGTCATGCTGAACGGACGCCTGTATGATGCTGCAACAATGAATGAGGCAGGGAATCACCCGCGGAAGCGTGCGCAGTTCTACTGGGAAGGTGGCCATGATCCGGGCGCCACGACGCTCGAGACCATTCATGGAACCGTCGTTCCGGGTTGTTCCTGCGACCAGTGAGGAGGAGCACAATGAAACTGATCCTGAGTCTTCTTTTCATGTCGATGGTCCTTGCGAACCCGGCTCGGGCGCAGAATGATGAGCCGGCCACGGCCGTAGCGACGTTTGCAGGCGGATGCTTCTGGTGCATGGAACCCCCGTTCGACAAGCTCGATGGGGTCATCAGCACAACCTCGGGATACTCGGGGGGAAAAGAGAAGAATCCGACCTACGAGGACGTATCTTACGGAAAGACCGGTCATGCCGAGTCGATCCAGATTGTCTACGATCCGAAGCAGATAACGTACGAACAACTTCTCTGGGTCTACTGGCACAATACCGATCCGACCACAGGGGACAGGCAGTTCTGTGACCGGGGAAAACAGTACCGGCCGGTCATCTTCTTTCACGACACAGTCCAGAGGGACCTGGCTTGGGACACAAGGAAGATCATCGAGAAACAGGAGCGGTTTAAAGGGAAGATCGTCACCCAGATCGTCCCGTTTACAGCGTTCTACCCTGCCGAAGATTATCACCAGGACTTCTACAAGAAGAATCCA
>Ga0224505_10002001_pt1 | contig 12294 bp, 8 predicted proteins | sample SF_Jan12_sed_USG_FD_169102 | JGI IMG/M metagenome (GOLD analysis project Ga0224505, IMG submission 169102) | Sediment microbial communities from San Francisco Bay, California, United States - SF_Jan12_sed_USGS_4_1 | ecosystem: Environmental > Aquatic > Marine > Sediment | place: USA: California...
TCTTGGCCAGCGCCAGGCGGGTCCGCTCGCCGCCGGACAGGTCGCCGACGCGGCGGTCGGCGGCGTCGCCGGGGAAGCCGAAGCTCCCGAGCACGGTGCGCAGGTTCCGGCCCGCCCGGTCGCCGGTGTGGGCCCGGAACTCGTCGAACACGGTCCGTGCCGGATCGAGCTGGGTGGTCTGGTCCTGGTGAAAGGTGGCGACGTCGACGTTCTGGCCCAGCGCCACCGAGCCCGACAGCGCGGCGAGCTCGCCCAGCATCACGCGGACCAGCGTGGTCTTGCCGGCGCCGTTCGGCCCGACCAGGGCGACCTTGCGGCCACGTTCGATCACGAGGTCGATGCCGGTCAGCACCGTCTGGTCGTCGTAGCCGACGCTCATGTCGTGGGCTTCGAGCACGACGCGTGAGGACCGGCGCGGCTGGCCGAACGCGAACCGTGCGACGAGTTGGCGCTGGTCGGGCACCTCGATGCGCTCGAGCCGCTCGAGGGTCTTGAGCCGGCTCTGCACCTGGCGGGCCTTGGTCGCCTTGTAGCGGAACCGGTCGATGAACCGCTCGACCTGCGCGATCTTGCGGGCCTGGCCGGCGGCGGCCGCCTCGGCTTGGGCGATGCGGTCCTCGCGGGCGACCACGAACTCGGCGAACCCGCCGACGTACTCGACGAGGGTCTCGCCCGACAGCTCGAGCACGCGGTTCGCGACCGCGTCGATGAAGTCGCGGTCGTGGGAGACGAACAGCAGCGCCCCGGACCAGGCCGCCAGGTACTGCTCGAGCCACCCCACCGAGTCGACGTCGAGGTGGTTGGTCGGCTCGTCGAGGATGAGGACGTCGGGCTTGGACAGCAGCAGCCGGGCCAACGCGGCCCGCATCCGCCAGCCGCCCGACAGCTCGGTCACCGGCCGCTGGGCGTCGGTGACGGAAAAGCCCAGGCCGGCGAGCACCCGGTGGGCCTCGGCCTCGAGCGCATAGCCGCCGAGCGCCTCGAAGCGCGACTGGGCCCGTCCGAGCGCTTCGAGCGCCTGGTCGTGCTCGGCGCCGGTGGTGGCGGCGAGCAGGTGCTCGAGGCGGGTGATCTCGGCGGCGAGCCCGCGCACGGCCTCGGCGCCGGCCATCACGACCTCGAGCACGGTGCCGTCCTCGGCGCCGGGCAGCTCCTGGGGGAGATAGCCGACCGTGAGGTCGCGCGGTCGGCTGATCTCGCCGGCGTCGGGCGCGGTGAGGCCCAGCAGCGTCTCGATCAAGGTGGTCTTGCCCGTCCCGTTGCCGCCCACCAGCGCCTGGCGGCGGCCCGGGAGGAGCCGCAGGTCGACGTCGCGGAACAGCGTCCGATCGCCGAAGCTCTTGCTGAGTCCGCTGGCCGTGAGCACGGGGCGCCAGGCTACCGCCCGGGAGGCCCACAGCTCGGGAGGCCTACAGCCCGCGGCGGCGCGGTTCGAGGTCGGCGAAGTTCGGCGGGCGCTTCTCCTGGCCGGCGAGGAACGCCTCGGCCATGTCCCGTGCGTCGAGCATCGAGGCGTTCCACGTGGCGATGTACTCGAGCCCGTCGGCGATGCTGTGCTCCATCGAGTACTGCAGGTTCCGCTTCGTGCCGCTGATCGCGAGGGGGCTCTTCGCCGCGATCTCGACGGCGGCGGCGAGGGCGGCCTCGACGGTGGCGTCGGCATCGTCGAACACCTCGTTGACCAGGCCGACCTGGGCGGCGCGGGCGGCGGGCATGCGCCGTCCCGTGTAGGCCAGCTCGGCGACGATGCCGGGAGCGACGAGCTTCGGGAGGCGTTGCAGCGTGCCGACGTCGGCGGTCATGCCGATGTTGATCTCCTGGATGCAGAAGTAGGCGTCGGTCGACGCGTAGCGGAAGTCGCACGCGCTCACCATGTCGACGCCGCCGCCGACACAGGCCCCGTTGACGGCGGCGATCACCGGGAAGCGGGCCTGTTCGAGGCAGCTGAACGAGCGTTGGAGGTGCAGCGCCATGGCTCGGAACGCTTCGGCGCGCCTGGCCCGGCTGGGTCGTTCGCTCGACGCGGCGGGGTCCGCCCTGGCCGCACCGCCCAGCTCGTCGCTGGCCGCGAACACGCTGAGGTCCATCCCCGAACAGAAGTGGCGACCGACGGCGGACAGCACCATGGCTCGCACGGTTCCCCGGTCGGACAGGTCGTCGACGATCGTGGGGAGTTCGGACCAGAACTCGGGGATCATCGAGTTGGCCCGCTCGGGCCGGATCATCCGGACGTGTGCGACCTTGTCGGCGACCTCGACCGAGAAGCAGGTGTATGCCATGCGAGCACGGTAGCGGAGCCCGATGCCCGTCCCGATCGGCCACGGGCCGCGGTCAGGGGCGTCCGTACACTCGCTCGACCTCGATCTCGATCACGACCCGGTCGGGTCTCGGTCCCGGCGTTCGGTAGCGGGCCGCGTAGCGCGCGACGGCCTCGTCGACGCGGGCGGCGCCGTCGTGCACGGTGGCGTGGCCCTCGAGCGTGAGCCACCGGGCGCCGTCGACCTGGCAGAGCGCGACATGCCCGCCGGCCGCGAGATTGGCGACCTTGCGAGCGCTGCGGAACGTGATGACGCGGGCCAGGCGGCGGGCGGGCTCGTAGGTGAACCCGACGGGGGTCACCTGGGGCGTGCCGTCCGCTCGCGCCGTCGTCAGCGTCGCCAGATGGCGTTCGGCCAGGAAGTCGCGGGCCGGTGCCGGCAGGTCGGTCGGATCGAGGCGGCCCATCGACGGGTTTCTAGCAGGGCAGGGGCCGACGCGTCGCGGCACGGTCCGTGGGCGCGACGCCCGGGCCGCGCGCAGGATTTCGCTCCGAGCTGCGCGTGGCGCGGTCGTATGCTGAACGCATGTCCTGCCCGTCGTGTCATGCCATGCTCCCCGAAGGGGGCCGGTTCTGCGCGACCTGCGGGTTCGATCTCCAGGCGCGTTCCGACGAGCGCCGGGTGGTCACCGTGCTGTTCGGCGATCTCGTCGGCTTCACGTCGCTGGCCGAAACCGCCGACCCGGAATCGGTCAAACACCTGGTCGACAGGGCGTTCGAACGGTTGGTGCGGGACATCATCGCGTTCGGCGGGCGCGTCGACAAGATCGTCGGCGATGCGATCGTCGCCCTCTTCGGCGCCCCCGTCGCCCACGAGGACGACCCCGAGCGCGCCGTGCGCGCCGGCCTCGCCATGCAGGAGACGCTGCTGGCCTACCGGGCCGAAGCCGGCGGCGACATCCACATGCGCATCGGCATCAACACGGGCGAGGTGCTGACCGGTGCGATGCGCGCGGGCGGTGACTACACCGCCATGGGCGACGTCGTGAACACGGCCAGCCGGCTCCAGCAGGCGGCCAGCCCCGGCGAGGTCCTCGTCGGGCCGGCCACCTACGAGGCCAGCCGCTCGGCGATCACCTACGAGCCGCGCGGGTTGCTGGCTGCGAGGGGCCGCGAGGCGCCCGTCGAGACCTGGGCGGCGTCCGAGGTCGTGATGTTGCCAGGGCGCCAGCCGCGCCGCCGGCGAGCGCCCCTGCTCGGTCGCGACGCCGAGCTGTCCCTGCTCCGCCAGAGCCTCCGCCTCGCCTCGACGCACCGCCGCGCCAGCCTCGTGCTGCTCCTCGGCGATTCCGGCGTCGGCAAGACCCGCCTGGCCGACGAGCTCGCCGACTGGGCCTGCCGCGAGCTCGGCGCCGAGCGGGTCGACGGGCGCTGCGTGCCCTACGGCGAGGCGAACATCTGGTACCCGATGGGTTCGGCGCTGCGCATGCTGTGCGACGTGGCCGAGGACGCGACCGCTGACGAGGCCCGCGACGCGGCGTCGGCCTCGGTGCGCGACACGCTGCCGCCGACCGCGCCGGCGGGGCTGTTCCAGCAGATCGTCGAGGCCTTGCTGCACCTGATGGGCTACGAGACGCCGCTGCGCAACCTCGAGCCGCTGCGGGCACGGGAAGAGGCCGGCCGGGCGCTCATGCGCTTCTTCGAGGCGCGCACGGTCGAGCGGCCTCTCATCGTTCGGCTGGCCGACCTGCACTGGGCCGACGACCTCCTGTTGGGCCTCGTCGACGACCTGCTGACCCAGCTCACCCGCAGCCCGTTCATCCTGATCGCCGGCGCTCGTCACCTGCTCGACCCCCGCTGGTCGCCCCGCAGCGGCCGCTACAACCACATCGTGTTGAACCTCGACCCGCTCGACCGGGCGGCGGCCGAGTCCCTGGTCGACCAGCTCGCCGGGTTGGGCACGATCAGCTCGGCGCATCGCGACACCCTCATCGCCCGTTCGGGCGGCAACCCCTTCTTCCTCGAGGAGTTGGTGGCGCTCACGCTTCGATCGCAGGCCGAGGAGGGCGCCGATCCGGCCGAGCAGGGTGGGCGGGCCCGCGCCCCCCGCTCGGCGTCGAGCGACCTGCCCGAGACGCTGCGGGGTCTGGTCGCGGCGCGTCTCGACTACCTCCTGCCCGACGAGCGCGCCGTGCTCGAGGACGCCGCCGTGTTCGGCTCGTCGGGGCCGATCGGGGCGTTGGGGGTGATGGCCGAGCGGTCGGGCGCCGAGCGGCAGTGGAAGGCCGCCCTGTACCGGCTGGCCGACCGCGAGTTGCTCGACATCAACGGGGGTCGCTGGTCGTTCCGCTCCGACCTCGTGCGCGAGGTCGCCTACGGCACGCTCACCAAGACCGATCGGGCCCAGCGCCACGCCGAGATCGCCCACTGGATGGAGCACAACCTGGGCAGCGTCGAGCCCGAGGACTCCGTCGTCAACCGCATCGCCCGTCACTACAGCACCGCCGCGTTCCTGTCGGCCGAGGTCGGCAGCGTCGACCGGGTGCCTCCCGATCTGCGCGAGCGGGCCCTGCAGTGGCTGGGCGAGGCGGCGCGCCGCGCCCAGCTCGCCGAGATCCACGTGATGGCCTCGCGGCTCTACAGCTCCGCGCTCGAGCTGGCCGGCTCCGACGCATCGCCCCAGCGGCTGGCGTTCCTGCTCGGACGCGCCGACGCCCGCCACGGCCTGGCCGAGCTGGACGCGGCCCTGCGCGACGTCAACGCCGCCACCGCGGTGGCGATCGAGCTCGACGACCGGCGGGGCTTGGCCCGCACGCTGCTGGTCCGCGCCGAGATCGAGCAGCGGCGCAACCAGTTCGAGGCCTCCTCGGCAGCCCTGGCCGAGGCGCTGGAGATCTCGCGTGCCCTCGGCGATCGGCAGGGCGAGGCCGAAGCGCTCCGCCAGCAGGGGATGGCCAACCTCTTTGCCGGCAACTACACCGCGGCCGAGCAGTCGACCAGCGAAGCGCTGGCGATCTTCCGCAGCCTCGAGGATCGCCGCGGCGAAGCGTGGGCCCTACAGAATCTGGCCTGGGCCGCCTACCTGTCGGGCCGTGTCGGCGAGGCCGAGACCCGCATCGGCGACTCGGCGGCGACCTTCGCCGAGCTGGGCGACACGGGAGGGCTGGCGTGGGCCAACGGCCTGCTGGCGTTCACCCGGTTCCACCAGGGCCAGCTCGCCGAGTCCGAGAAGCTCGCCGAGGAGCTGCTGCCCGACGCCCGCGATCGCGGCGACCGGTTCGGCGAGGCGATGATGTTGCTCGTCGGTGCCCTCTCCCGGCTGTGGTCGGGCCGCACCGAGCAGGCGGTCGAGCGGGCCGAGGCGTGCCGGGCCGTGTTCTCCCGCATGGGCGACGGTCTCGGCCAGGCCCAGGCCGATGCGGTGCTCGGCCGCGCCCAGGTCGCGGTCGGCAACATCGCCGGCGGCTTCGACGTGCTGGACCGCCTTGCGGCCCGCAGCACGACGCGCCGCGGCGAGCCCGGCGACACGATCGGCCACCTCAGCCTGGCGTTGGCCGCCCTGTCCTGCGGCGACCCCGAGCGGGCCGCGCCCGCGCTCGAACGGGTCCCGGTCGACCCGCAGGACTCTTCGCTCGGCACGCCCGAGCGGGTCGTCGCCCACGCGCTCGCCGCCCTGCAGACGGGCAGGACCGACGCGGCGCTGCGCCTGCTGGGCCCCGGCACCGATCCGAACGAGAGCCCCGCCATCCTCGCCGTGCTGGCCCTGGCACGCATGGCGGCGGGCGACGCGTCGGGTGCGCTCGTCGCGGCCGACCGGGCGCACGAGTCGACGCGCGCGACGTACCTCGACCTCGTGTTCGCCTATGTGGCGGCCGGTCTCGCCTACGCCGAACGAGCCGACACCTCCGAGGTCATCGCGGCGTTCGCGGCGGCGCGCCAGGAGGTCGACGCCACCGGCGACCTGGTCGCCCAGGCGATCGTGCGCCAGGCCGAGGCCGCGGCGCTCGGCGCCGTGGGAGCCACGTCCGCCCGGTCGGTGCGCCGCGAGGCCGAGCGGCGCCTCGATGCGCTGGGCCTGGCGGCCGAGGGCTGGTCCTGCCTGTTTCAGGCGGCGCGGCAGAGCAGACCCGGTCCGGTCAGCACCGGGTGAGCGAGGCGATCAGTTCCGCTTCGGCCGGCCAGCGCGCGACGAGTTCGGCGCGACGCCCGAGCTCGAACGCCTCGTCGGTCCAGCCGGGCGCCATCGTCATGCCGAGCACCGCCCAGCGGCCGTTCGGCTCGAGTCTGGCTCCCATCCAGGTCTGCGCCCCCACGACGGCCTGAAGGCGATGCCCGGCCCGCAGGTCGGCTCCGAGCGTGACGTGGCGGGCCCGGCCGGCGGCCCCGAGCGTCGAGAGGCGCACCGGGTCGCCCAGGTGGTGGTGCCACACCTCGTCGGCGTCGAGTCGGTGCAGGGCCGAGAACGAGTCGTCGTGGCCGCCGAGGAGGTAGAAGATCGTGCTGGCCGCCGGCCGGTTCGAGCCCGCCACCGGTGCGGCCCGCCACGTCTGCCGGAACCATCCGCCCTCGCCGGCCAGCGGCTCCAGGCCGAGCAGGTCGACGAGCTGGGCGACGTCGAGCCGCTCCGACCCGCCGCCGCTCGCCGCCGCGCTGCCGGCACTCGGGCGCGATGCCCCCGAGGTCGGGCTCACCACGTCGGCCGGCAGGACACGCCGCCGTCGACGACGAGTGCCGCACCGGTGATCCAGCGCGCCGCGTCGGAGGCCAGGAACAGGCAGGCGTCCGCGACGTCGCCGGGCCGGCCGAGGCGGCCGAGCGGCGCGGTGGCGCGCCAGCGCTGCACGCCCTCGGGCCACGCCTCGTCCAACCCGTCCCGTTCGATCAAGCCTGGCAGGACCGCGTTGACGCGTACCGCGTCCTCGCCGTACTCGAGCGCCGCGGCGCGGGTGAACATGGCCAGCGCCGCCTTGGTGGCGGCGTAGTGGGCATGGCCCGGCGCCGGTTGGAGGCCTTCGATCGACCCGATGTTGACGATGCAGCCGGGCCTTGTCACCTCCCGCCAGTGCCGCGCCGCGGCCTGCGTCAGGTGGAACGGAGCGGCGAGATTGGCGCCGTAGAGCTCGGCCAGGTCGGCCGAGCCCATCTCGCGCAGCGGCGTCACCGGCTGCAGCGCCGCGTTGTTCACGACGACATCGAGGCGTTCGTAGCGCTCGAGCGACCGTGCGACCAGGGTCCGCGGCGCGGTGGAAGTGCACGACGACCGAGGCGCCGGCCTCGGCGAAGCGCCGGGCGATACCGCCCCCGATCCCACCCGTGGCGCCGGTGACCACCACGACCCGCCCGCCGAAGTCGAGCAGCCGGTCGACCGCGACGGGCTCGGGGCGGCCGGCATCGGATCGGGGCGGCGGGCGCTGCGGCACGATCCCACGATTCCACAACCGCCGCCGCCGGTCGAGCGCCCCGCCTCGATCCGCATAGTCTGCGCGGCGTGAGCACCGAGCCGGCAGCCCGAACGAACCCCGCACCGCGTTCGGGCCCGGCCAGTCCATCGGCGGCCGAGCGCCGGCTGCGCGGCGGTGTCGTCGAGACGGCCCGGGCCATGAACCGGATCGGCATCAACCAAGGCACGTCGGGCAACGTCAGCGCCCGCTGGCGCGACGGCTTCCTGGTCACGCCCAGCGGGTTGCCCTACGACCGCTGCGATCCGGCCGACGTCGTCTGGGTCGACGACCAGGGTGGTGCGCACGGGCACCTCGTGCCCTCTTCGGAGTGGCGGTTCCACCTCGACATCTACCGCCACCGCTCCGACGTCGACGCGATCGTGCACACCCATTCCGTCAACGCCACGGCGATCGCAGTCCACAAGCGGGCGATCCCGGCCTTCCACTACATGGTGGCGCTGGCCGGAGGCGTCGACATCCGCTGCGCCGGCTACGCCACCTACGGCACCCAGGCGCTGTCCGACCAGGCCGTCGCCGCCCTCGATGGCCGCATGGCCTGCCTGCTCGCGCATCACGGCGTGATCGCCGTCGGTGCCGACCTCGAGCGGGCGTTGCGCCTGGCCGAAGAGGTCGAGATCCTGGCCCGGATGTACCTCGCCGCGCTGACCCTGGGCGAACCCGACGTGCTCGACGACGCCGAGATGGCCGTCGTACTCGACCGGTTCCGGACCTACGGTCAGCCCGCGACGGCGTCGGGGCGCCGCCGTGCCGCGACGAAGCAGCGATAGACCCCGGTCAGCGCCGCCTTCTGACCCTCGTCGAGGTCGCCGTCGAGCGCGATCGCCGCCTCGACTCCTGCGACGGTCCCCTCCGAGCCGTCGGCCCAGCGGCGCGCGAGCAGGCCGGCCTCGGCCAGCAACACCTCGGGCGCCACGTCGAGGCCGCGTGCGATCGCCCGGAGCACCCGCAACGACGGCTCGTGCAGGCCCCGCTCGACCTGGGAGAGGTACGGGTTGGACACGCTGGCACGTTCCGCGAGCTGGCGCAGCGAGAGTCGGGCCGACCGGCGCCGCCGCCGGATCAGGGTGCCGAGGTGCGGATCGGGAGCCGGGACGCATGCCGCCCGATCGGCTTCGGCGCCGCGGGCATCGGCCGCCGTCACGACAGTCGCTCCAACGCCTTGGCCGCCACCTCGCGGCCGATGGCGAGGCTGGCGGTCGCCGCCGGCGACGGCGCGTTGACCACGTGGACCTGCCGGGCCGTCTCGCTGAACGCGAAGTCGTCGAGCAGGGTGCCGTCCGGCGCGATCGCCTGCGCCCGCACGCCGGCTCCGGCGCGCACGAGGTCGTCTTCGCACACGTCGGGTACGAGCCGCTGCAGCGCCCGTACGAAAGCCTTCTTCGACAACGAGCGGTGGAACTCGCCCAGCTGGGTGCGCCAGTAGCGGCGCCCCAACACCCAGGTCGAAGAGGCCCGGCCGATCTCGGCCAGCTCTCGGGCGTTGACGCGACCCCACGAGTAGCCCTCGCGGGCCAGGGCGGGCACCGCGTTCGGGCCCGCTTCGATGCCGCCGCCGATCATGCGGGTGAAGTGAACCCCGAGGAACGGGAACCGGGCGTCGGGAACGGGGTAGATCAGGTTGTTGACGAGGTGACGGCGGTGCGGCCGGAGCTTGTAGTACTCACCCCGGAACGGCATGATCCGGATGTCGGTGTGGTGGTCGGGGCCCAGGTTGGCGACGCGGTCCGAGTAGAGCCCGGCGCAGTTGACCAGCACCCGGGCGCTCAGGTAGTCGTGGCCCGTCTCGACGATCACCTGCTCGGGCTCCTCGGCGAGCGCCGTGACCTCGGTCCCGAGCCGGAGATCGTGGTCCTTGGACAGCACGTCCTCGGCCAGCGCGTCGCACACCGCCGGGAAGTCGACGATCCCCGTCGAAGGGACGTGCAGGCCTGCGATGCCGGCGACGTGGGGCTCGTGGTCGCGCAGCCCCTGGGGGCCCAGCCTGGCGACCGGCACGCCGTTGGCGTCCGAACGCTCGGCCAGGGTGTCGAGCGCGGCCAGTTCGTCGGCGCTGGTGGCGACGATCAACTTCCCGCAGATGTCGTGGCGGATGCCCCGGTCGCGGCAGAGCTCGATCAGCTCGGCGCGGCCCGCCAGCGTCAGGCGCGCTTTGAGCGAGCCGGGCTTGTAGTAGACGCCGGCGTGGATGACGCCGGAGTTGTTGCCGGTCTGGTGGCGACCGACCCCGGGTTCCTTGTCGAGCACGGCCAGGGAGAGGTCGGGACGTGCGACCATGAGCGCCCGGGCCGTGGCGAGCCCGACGATTCCGGCCCCCACGATGGCGACGTCGACGCGTTCACGATGCGGCATGGCCCCGAGCATATGGGGCACCGGGCGCGCCCCACGCCGGGGCCCGTCCAGGTCCGGGAGGCAACATTCCCAGGAGACGGCCTCACTCGTAGGAGATGGCCTCGAGCACGTTGAGTCGGGCGGCTCGGCGTGCCGGCCACAGCGATGCCAGCAGCCCGGCGATGATGCCGACCACCAGCAGGCCGACGAGGGTGCCGACCGGCACGGACACCTCGGTGAGGACCGACTGCGGCAGCGCGGATGCGATGGCCAGGCCGAACGCGACGCCCAGCACGATGCCGAGTATGGCGCCGAACGCGGACACGACGATCGACTCCCAGCGCACCATCGCCCGCACCTGGTGGCGACTGGCACCGATGGCCCGGACCAGACCGAGCTCGCGGGTCCGCTCGATGACCGACAGCGCCATCGTGTTGGCGATGCCGAGCAGGGCGATGATCAGCGAGAACACGAGCAGGGCGTTGATGACGAAGAGCAGCTGGTCGATCGAGCTCTCCTGGGTGGCCTTGAACTCGACGCGGTCCTCTACCGTCACCCCGGGGTAGGCGGTGATGACCTCGTCGATCGAGGCGCGCACCGAATCGCTGTCGGCTCCCTGGGCCAGGCTGGCGCCGCCGAAGAAGTCGACGTCGAGCTGGCCGCCGAAGTTCTGGCGGAACACGTCGCGGGAGATGATCCAGTTGCCGAGGCGTCCGAAGGACTCGGCGGAGTCGAAGATACCCGTCACCGTGAACGGCTGCTCGCCGGTCAGCACGAAGGTGATCGGGATCTGGTCGCCAACGCTGAGATTGCGGTCGCGCGCCACGTCCTGGTTGATGACCAGGCCGTTGTCGTCGAGGCCGCCCCAGCCTCCCTCGACGAAGGTGTAGCGCAGAACCTGGTCGATCCCGCTGGGGTCGACGGCGGCGACGGTCTTGTTCTCGCCGCTGACCTGCACGGGACCCTGCCGGAAGAACGACACCGCGTCGACGTCGGGCAGCGCCGCGATCTGCTCGGACAGCGCCGGGCTCATGCCCGAGAAACTGTCGGTGCTGATGAAGTAGTCGGCGGTGATCGTGTCGCCGAGCTGGGACACGAAGCTGTCCTTGAAGGACTGGCCGAGCACCGAGGCGACCCCGACGAGGGCCAGGCCGATCATCAACGCCGACGCGGTCACCGCCGTTCGCGCCGGGCTGCGGGCCGCGTTCTCGCGGCCGAGCGTGCCGGGCAGGCCCAGACCGGCGCGCCCGGTCTTGACGAGGGCGACCGCCATCGCGAGCAACGCCGCGGCGCCGACGACGCCGGCGATGATCCCACCGGGCGAGCCGCTCACCACGCCGCCGAGCGCGGTCGCGACGCCGCCCAACCCGACGATCACGCCGAGCAGCGCGACGACGACGGCGAACCAGCGGCGACCGAGGATGTCGACCACCGGCCGGGCGAAGAGCGCGCTGAGGCGGGCGACCCCGAGGAAGATCAGCACGGCGCCCACCCCGGCCAGGCTCAACAGCGCGACCGTCGAGGCGGGGCTGCCGAACAGGGCGATCGCCATCAGCGCCATGCCGAGCGCGACGAGCACCGCGCCGAGGATCAGCCGGCGGGTGGGTCGACTCGTCCGGATCGACGAGGACTCGCGGATGGCGGCCATCGGCGACACCCGCCCCGCGCGCCACGACGGGGCCAGCGATGACAGCAGGGTGACGCCCATGCCCACGACGACGGCGACGGTCCAGGTGCGCACGGACAGCACGAGCGGGACGTCGGGGAAGCTCCCGCCCTGGCTCGTGATCAGCGCCACCAGGAGGCGGGCCACGCCCACGCCGGCGAGCGCGCCGAGCACCGAACCGAGAAGCCCGATGAGGGCCGCCTCGATGATCACGGCCCGGAAGACCTGTCCGGGGAAGGCGCCGATGGCCCGCAACATCGCGAGCTCGCGCGTCCGTTGGCCGATGATGATCGCGAACGTGTTGGAGATGATGAACGTCGACACGAACAGCGCGACCCCGGCGAAGCCGAGCAGCGCGCCCCGGATGATGCCGATGATCTGGCCGAAGCTGTCGGTGAACTCCTCGCCGACCTGCTCACCGCTGACGGCCTCGTAGCCCGACGGGAGCGCCTCGGTCAGGCGGTTCAGCAGCTGCGTGTCGCTCACGCCCTCGTCGGCCGCGAACGAGATCGTGTCGAAGGTGTCGGCCGCGCCGAGGAAGCGCCCGGCGGTCTCGGTGTCGAACACGACGTAGATGGCGC